>Ga0209014_10002313_pt1 | contig 11076 bp, 6 predicted proteins | sample BarGraNGADG00212_FD_184491 | JGI IMG/M metagenome (GOLD analysis project Ga0209014, IMG submission 184491) | Arctic peat soil microbial communities from Barrow, Alaska - Barrow Graham LP Ref core NGADG0002-212 (SPAdes) (version 2) | ecosystem: Environmental > Terrestrial > Soil > Wetlands > Peat... | reverse complement strand
CCCGACCCAGAGCAGGAAGAGCGGGCCGAACGGGATCCCAACGGAATAGATCACGTAGTTGTAGGTGGTGAAGAGGAGCGTCCCCAGCCAGAGCAGGTAGGCACGCGACGAGCCACGCAACGCCAGGACCGCCAGGATGATCATCGCCGGCGAGACGACCAGCAGGTTCACGAGATCCTGCGCAAGTGCCTGGGGGAGGAACGCGGGCGTCAGCTCGTCGTAGAGCTGCTGCGAGAGAAGCGTGATCGCGCTGCCCGCCATCGCGAGCGCGGCGGTCAGCATCGAGAGCAGGAGCCACGGACGCGCCGTCGGTGGCGATGTTGCGATGGTGCGGGTCATGGGGTCCCTCTGGCGAGCCGACGGCCGTTGGGCCTCTGCCGATCGGTCAGGGGCACGATGGCGGCCTCGTCGCATCCCGTCACGTGCCAAAGGGTCCGCCCATGGTCAGTTGTCGACCGGTCTGCCCACCAGGTTGCGCCCGCCCGCTGGATCGCGCATCAGTCCCCTGGTCGCGAATCCAGCTCCGTGAACGGCGTCAGCTGGAGGCCATCCGGGGCGACTCCCCGGACATTGCGGTGGGCCACGGGGTGACCACGCGCCGGATCGAAATGATGGTCCGCCCGGTCTTCCGTCGGTTCCCGTCAGGGTCATTCGTCCGCAGTTGACATCAAGATGTACATGGCTGATGCTTTGATGCATGAGAACGACGATCAGGATCGATGATCGACTCCTCGCGGAGGCCAAGGCGCGGGCCGCGGAGTCCGGTCGAACAGTTGCTGCGGTGATCGACGACGCCCTGCGCGAAGCCTTCACTCGGCGGGCCACGGCCGATAGTCCAGCGAGGCGGACGCTGCCGGTGTTCCGCGCGAGCCGGCTCGCGCCCGGCGTGGATCTCGATGATGGAGTCGCGCTGCTCGACCTGATGGAGAGGGCCAAGCCGTGATCCTCCTCGACGTCAACCTTCTCGTCTATGCGTTCCACGATGGCGCACCGGATCACCGCCGCTACCGGGATTGGCTCGAGAGGACGATCGCCGCGGACGAGCCCTTTGGCCTGTCCGAGCTCGTCCTCAGCGGGTTCGCCCGGGTCGTGACGCATCCGCGGGTGTTCGATCCCCCCGCGCCGGTCGGTCAGGCCCTGGCGTTTGCCGACACCCTGCGATCTCAGCCGAACGCGGTGGTCGTGGCGCCAGGCCCGCGCCATTGGGAGATCTTCGAGCGGCTGTGCATTGCCGCCGACGCAAGGGGAAACTTGGTCCCCGACGCATACCTGGCCGCGCTCGCAATCGAATCGGGCAGCGAATGGGTGACCTCGGACCGGGACTTCAGCCGTTTCCCGGGCCTTCGCTGGCGGCACCCGCTCGCCGACGCGTAGCCGCATCTCCAGTGCCATCGACGGATCCCGAGGACCTGCTTGTCGGGCTCGATCCGGCCCAGGCCGAGGCGGTCCGGATCACGCGCGGGCCGCTTGTCATCCACGCCGGGGCGGGATCGGGGAAGACGCGGGTTGTCACCCATCGCGTCGCGTACGCGGTCGCGACCGGCGCGGTCGATCCGAAACGCGTCCTGGTGGTCACGTTCACGGACAAGGCGGCGGGCGAGATGGCGGAGCGGCTCTCGCACCTCGGCCTGCCGGGCATCGCCGCCCGGACCTTCCACGCGGCCGCCCTGGCCCAGCTCCGGCACTTCTGGCCCGCGTACCACGAGGGGGCACCTGCGCCCGCCGTGCTCGATTCGAAGATCCCGATCGTCGGGCGCCTTGCCCGCGCGCTGCCGGGCGGCTATCGCTTCACGACCGCGAAGGACCTCGCGGACGAGATCGAATGGGCCAAGAGCCGGCGTCTCCAACCGGCGACGTACGCGAGCGGGGCCGGCACCCGGACCCCGCCGATCCCGGCGGAGCTGTTCGCTCGCCTCTGGGCCGCATACGAGCGGGAGAAGGATCGGGCGGGCCGGCTCGACTTCGACGACATGCTCACCCGGACCGTCGACCTCCTCGAGTCGGAGGAGGCTGCCGCCTCGACCGTTCGAGCGCGGTATGGGTGGTTCAGCGTCGACGAGTACCAGGACACCAACCCGCTCCAGCAGCGGCTCCTCGAGCTCTGGCTCGGCGATCGCGATGACCTGTGCGTCGTCGGCGACGAGGACCAGACGATCTACGCGTTCGCCGGCGCGACGTCCGACTTCCTCACGACCTTCGCGGACCGCTTCCCTTCGGCCCGCCAGGTCACCCTGGACCGCAACTACCGGAGCAGCCCGGAGGTGCTCGCGCTCGCCAACCGCCTCCTCGCCGCGGACGGGCGACGGAAGCGCCTGGTGGCGACGCTGCCATCCGGCCCCCCGCCCACGATCCGGCGCTGCCCGGACGGCGACGCGGAGCTCGCGCTGCTCACGGCGACCATTCGCCGGCTCATCGACGAAGGCACGTCTCCCGCCGAGATCGCGGTGCTCGTCCGGATCAACGCCCAGGTCCCGCCGATCGAGGCCGCGCTCACGAGGGCCGGGATCGCGTTCCGCGTCCGCGGGCAGCGCTTCTTCGAGCGGCCCGAGGTGCGGGAGGCGCTCCGGCTCCTGCGCCGGATGCCGGGAACGGCGCGCGGACGAGCGCTGATCGAGGCGCTCGAGACCAGCCTGCGGGCGGATCTCGGCTTCGACCCGGACGGAGACGCGGCGGGCGCGGAGGCGCGAGAACGGACGGCATCACTGGCCCTCGTGCTCGACATCGCCCGGGAGGCCGTGGCCGAATCGGCTCGGGTCGGGCCGGCGGCGGGCCTCGACGGGCACGCGCTCCTCGTCGAGTTCGCGGCGCGGGCCGCGGCGGAAGCTGCGGGGTCGGCCGACGGGGTCAACCTGCTCACGCTCCACCGGGCGAAGGGCCTCGAGTGGGACGCGGTCCTTCTCCCAGGGCTCGAGGAGGGAACGCTTCCGATCCGGCAGGCGACCGACGATGACGACGCGCTCGCCGAGGAACGGCGGCTCCTGTACGTTGGCCTGACGCGTGCTCGCCGCCATGTCCTCCTCTCGTGGGCCGAGCGTCGCACCGGGCCGGGCGATCGCGAGTCGCCTCGCCGTCCGAGCCGATTCCTGCGCGCGATCGATGACGGCCGAGCTGGACCGCGACCCAGATTGCAGGACGGCGAGGGCCGGGTGCTTCCGACATCGCGGGCTGACCGTTCGTCGAGGGTGACCGTCGTGCCGGGATCACCCATGGTCACGCGGCCATCCGGACGCCCCACCGACGAGGCGGCCCTGGCCGACCTCCGCGCGTGGCGGTCCGCGCGGGCGCGGGACGAAGGCGTCCCCGCCTACGTCGTGGCCCCCGACGCGCTGCTCGCCGGGCTCGTCGAGGAGCGGCCCGAGAGCGTCGCCGCGCTGCGGCGGGTCAAGGGGATGGGCCCGGCGCGGCTCGACCGCTACGGCGCCGAGATCCTCGCGATCCTCGCCCGCCACTGAGCCCGGGCTTGACGGACCCGGGGCTTGACGGACCCGGGGCTTGACGGACCGCCGCGGGGAACGGACCCTAGTCCGGCCGCGTGCCGGCCGGGCACGCCGGTCCTCGAGTCTCGCAAGGGGGTATCCCGTGGCCGACCTCTCGACCCTCTTCACGGGCATCCGGTTCGAGAACCCGTTCCTGCTCGCCTCGGCCCCACCCGCCGAGTCCGAGTCGAACATCCTCCGCGCCTACGAAGCCGGATGGGGCGGCGTCGTCACGAAGACGATCGGCCTGCACCCGGTGATGAATGTCCGGGGCCCGAAGACGAAGTTCCTGCGCGCCGACCACGACGGAAGCCGCCTGTCGATGGCAAAGCGCCCGGATACGACGCTCATGGCATCGTGGAACTGGGAGCTGATCTCCGACAAGCCGCTCGACTGGTGGGTCCCGCGCCTCGAGGCCATCAAGAAGGCCTGGCCGAACCGGGTGCTCGTCGCCTCGATCATGGCGGGCTCGGGCACCGACAAGGAGCTCCACAACTGGCAGATCCTGACCCAGGCGGTGCAGGACGCGGGCGTGGACGCCATCGAGCTCAACTTCTCGTGCCCCCACATGGACCGGGTGGACATGGGCTCGAACGTCGGCAAGGATCCCGTGCTCTGCTCCGTCTCCACGCAGGCCGTCAAGGCCGTGGCGCGGGTCCCGGTCTGGGTGAAGCTCACCCCGGCGACCGCGGACATCGTCGAGGAGGCGACGGCAACCTTCCTCGGCGGGGCCGATGCCATCTCGTCGTCGAACACGTTCCCGGCGCTGCCGCTGTTCGACCCGGCGACGCTCGACTTCGAGGTCAACGTGGACGGGTACGTCTCGTCCGGCGGGCTGGGCGGGCCCGCGATCCTGCCCCAATCGCTGGCCAAGATGGCCCAGCTGACGCAGGCGTTCCCCGACCGCGAGCTGTCGGGGATCGGCGGCATCTCCGGGTTCGACCAGGCGCTGAGCTACTTCCTGCTGGGATGCGGCACGGTGCAGGTCGCGACCGCGGCGATGCTCGACCATGCGATCGGGCCGAACGTGATCGCCGCCCTGACGCGCGGAATGACCGAGTTCCTCGAGCGGAACGCCGATCGCGACTGGACCTCGCTCGCGGACTTCCGGGGTCTGCGTCGTGGCCGCGTGGTCCCCCACTCGCAGATCGGCCGGCCCGACGACTCCGACTACCACGGCGGGTACGAGGACGAGGCCGAGGGCTACGCGGTCGAGGTGACGGCGCGGTAGCAGCGCGCCGGGCTCGCATGCTCGCGTTCAAGCATGCTGGAACCCGCATGCCGTGGCATTCGGTCCGACCTGGAGGCGAACCCGGCGTCAGCCCACGCGGTGGAATGTGAGGGACCGCGGCGGCTCGCCGAGCGACAGGACGTCGCCATCGACGGCGACGTGGACCGTCGAGTCGTCAACCTGGATCGTCCCGGGACCGGCGATGGACCAGCGCTGCTCGCGGGCGCCATGGCGCGCGGAGCCCGCCGAGGCCGAACCGTCGGCCCGGAACTCGTACGTCATGCCGGCCAGGTCGCTCTGCCACGTCCCGAGGATGGCCTGCTCGAGCGGGACGGCGGGCGCCCCCGACGGATCTCCTGCCACGGCCCCGACGGCCGGCTCGCCGTTGGCGGCCCCGGCAGGCGCGCCAGACAAACCCCCGGCGACGGCCGACATCGCGTCTGCCTGGCGCAGCATGGCCCGCGCCTCCTCGGCCCTGGCCGGGTCCGGGGAGCTCGACGCGATCTCGAGGGCGGCACGCACGAGGCCGGGCACCTGCGGCGGTGGGGCGTCGGCGATCCGCTCCAGGTTGACGATCCGGTCCGATTCGCCCAGCAGGTAGACCCGCACGACGCCGTCCTGGGGCGCGGCGTCCCACTGGTCGCGCGACACGGAGAAGCTCCGGTCGCCGACGAGCAGGTAGTACGCGTACTCGTTCCCCGGGCTGATGTGGCCCGAGTCGCCAAATGCCTCATCCCGCCGGTCTCGCCGCTCCCGCCGGATCGGCCCATCGAGGGACGCCACGCGTCCCGCGCCGGCGGCCGCGGCCTTGGCCCGCGATCCGCGGATCCCGCCGAACCACGCCACCGCGACGCCGACCGCAAGCAGCGCCGCGCCGACCACCAGCGACTCCAGCCGCCCGCTCGTGATCCGACCGGTGATCGAGCCGAAGACGACCGCGGTTCCGAGCGCCGCGATGACCAGCCCGGCCATCAGCAGGTTCCGGCGGTCGGAGGCTGCCTCCTCGCGGTAGAGGGCAGTCTGGTCGGGCGTAAGGCGGCCGGAACGATTCGCGGCGAGCGCCGCGCGCGGGAACGGATCTGGGGGCAACGAGTGCTCCTTCCTGGGCGCGCGGAGCGTAGCGGAAGACGCCCGAGAACGCCGATTGCGTTCCACGGCCGATCGTTGCCCGGGCGCCTCGCGACTGACGGGGCGTCTCACTGCGACGGCGGAGCCGTGATCTGCCGACGTCCCGCCCGAGCCGCCGGGGACGTTCCGCGCCGGAGGGTTGACGCCCCCACCCGCGCCTCAGGGGATCGGGACGAGGTCGAGCAGCGTGCTCCTGGCCATCGGGTCCCCCGCGGGCCTCCCCGCGTTGAAGGCCGCGATGAAGACCGTTCCCGAGACCGTCTTCGTGCCGGCCGAGCCGACCAGCGTGACGCTGACGAGGCGGCCCGAGACCCCGCGGTCGTGGAGGTCGAGCGCGGACAGGCTTCCCACGTTGGTGCGGGCGTCGGCGGCGAAGATCGCCGAGAGCTGGGCCGGCGTGTACGTCTGCGTTTGCCAGGTCGCATAGGGGGACGTGGCGTCATAGGGAACGCCATTCGGGTCCCGGTCGGGCGACCCGCGCAGGGCAGCCACCGGCGTCCCGACCTTCGCCCCGGTTGCGCTCGTGTAGACGTTCTCGTTGTTCTCGGTGGCGCCGCCGTCGGCCGAGTGGAACAGCGCGTTCGCGATCCGCCCGCCGCTGAAGAGCACCTGGCCTGCCGTCGCGGCAACGACGGCGTCGATCGCCGGCGTCTCCGTGCGAACGCCGAGGTAGACCTGGGACCGGGTGTCGTCATAGACGTCGAACGTCGAGACGCCGGGACGGAGCTGATACGCCGCGTAGGATCGGGCCGCGATCGCCTGGGCAGTGAGCGCCGCCACCGGCCAGGTCGACGGCATCTCGGCCGGGACGACGCCGCGCAGGTAGTCCTCGAGGCGCACCTCGTTCACGACGTCGGCACTCGAGCCTGTCGTGATCACGTGGAGGCTGCCGCGGTAGAGGTTGTAGGACGCGGCGCGTGCCGGCACCTGGAGCGCCGTGTCCGGGGTCGCCCCGCGGATCCGGAGGTCGGCCGGCGCGGCACCGTCGAAGAGGACGCTCCCGGCGGCGTCGTCGACGACCACGCGCCAGGCCGTCGCCGTCCCGGACGTCGCAGGGACCAGGCGAAGGCGGGCGTCCGCAGGGAAGACGGCTGCGATTCCGTCGACGGTCCACGAACCGCCCCTGCCGAACACGACCAGCGGGCTGTCGGCCGTGAACGCGACGCCTGCGAGGAGCAGGACCCGGATGGGGGTCGCGGGATCGATGGGCCCGATCGTGGTCCCGGCGTAGTAGTGGGCGAGGATCGTCGCGGCGTCCTGGCCGGCGAGCGCCCGGCCGCGGGCGCCGTACTGTGAGAGCCCGACGCCATGTCCCGAGCCGCGGCCGTAGAACGTCACGCTCGCCCCGAGGGCCGTGGGGCCGGCGGCCGGCGCGCCCACGGGCGCTGGACCCGGCGCGGGGGCGGGTGGCACGGCGGTCGCTGCCGGTGAGAGGACGCCGGTCGCGGCATAGAGGGCGGCGACCCCGTAGAGCGTCGAGACGGGCTGCCCGTTGACCTGGCTGACCTGGTACCAGGTCGAGCCGGACGTCGGACCCGCACAGTCGGTGCTCCAGCTGGACCCGGGCACGCTCGCCACGACGGTGAGCGCATCGGTCGTCCCGAGCGTCGTCGCGATCGGGGAGCTCGTCGAGGCGCCCGTCCGGATGTTGACGCCGCCGCACGCGGGCATCATCTGCTGGCCGGCGGATGATGGCGCCGGGTCGGGGGTGACGGGCGGGACCGGGCTGGGCGTCGGCGGCGCGATCGGCGGCGCGGCCGTCGGGGATCCGGGCGACCAGCTGGACCCGCTGTCGGAGAAGAGGCAGGCGTAGTAGGTGGTCGTCGTGCCGGGCACCGTCGCGGAGCCGCACCCGAACCTCCCGAAGGCGCCGAGCTCCGAGGTCCGGTGCGGCGAGGAGCCCATGAAGTTGCGCTGGGCGATCACGACGGTGGCAGGTGCCTTCGTCGTGCCTCCCGTGCAGCCGGTCCCGTTGATGTCACAGCCGATCGCGTAGGTCGTGGCCGCGAACCCGGACTGGTTCCAGTGCAGGATCTCGCTCCGGGCCAGCGCGTAGCCGAACACGCTGCGCACGATCGTCAGGCTGGGGTAGGGCGTGGTCGTCCCGGCGAGGTTGCAGCCCGCGACCGTGTGTCCGAAGTACGAGCGGCCGGCCATGTCCGCCGCCCGGCCGCGGAGGACCAGGGTCGGATCGGTGGGGCAGGTGAACGGCGCATCCCGGGCGATGGCGGCAAGCCCTGCATCGATCGGGTACACAGGAAGGCCAAGCGCCGTGCGGTCGAGGTTGATGAGGCGCATGAGCTCCGCGCCGTACGTGTCGGCCGCCGGGTCGGCCTGCGGCGGGGGCACGGTCGACGTCGGCGGCACGGTGGAGGTCGGCGCGCCCTTGAGGACGCCGCTCGCCGCGTAGAGGTACGCCACGCCGTACAGCGAACGGACGGCCTTCCCGTTGACCGCGCTGATCCGGTACCACTTCGAGCCAGACTTCGTGCCGGCACAGACCGCCGTCCAGGCGCCGCCGGCGACGAGCGCAACGGTCGTCACCTTCGTGCTTGTCGAGAGCCTGGCCTTGACGGCGGATGCGGTGGTGGGGCCGGACCGGACGTTTACGCCGCTGCACGCGGGGGCCATCGTGGCGGATGCGGCCTGGACCGAGGCCGGGGCGACAGCCAGCATACCGAGGAGCAGCGCGGCGAGGACGATCGCCACCGGGTGGGCACGGGACCCGATGCGCGTCCGGCCCGTATCGGGAACGAACGTCATGGTGTTCACAGTACTGCCAAGCGTGGCCGGCCGTGAGGGTGCTGCCCAGCGACCCAAAGGGCCCAGCGGCGGACCCTACCAGAAGGACTACGAGAAGCGCATCGCGGACGCGATCCGGCGCGGCCGGGGACACGTGCCAGCTGCCTCCCCCGGGTCACGGCGAGCCCGCGGGTCGCGATGCGGCGCGCCGGCCCCGGGAGCCTCGTGACGCCGATCCCGCTACCCTAGGCGCGGTGAGCCGGAGGATCCCGCTCGATCGTCGAACGGCGACGCCCGCCCGATCGGGGGGTCACATGCCGCTCGAAGCTGCACCGGCTACGACCGACCGGCCCACGATGGGCTCATCCCGCGTGTACGGAGGCGAGTGAGTGGCTGTCGAGCGGTCCGACGCGTTCGTGTTCTTCGGCGCGACGGGCGACCTCGCCTTCAAGCAGATCTTCCCCGCGCTCCTCGGGCTGATCCGCGACGAGGGGTTCGACCTGCCGGTCATCGGCGTGGCCCGCTCGGGGGACTTGGACAGCCTCCGCGCACGGGCGCGCCAGAGCCTGGCGGCGGCCGGGATCGCCGATGGCGCGGCCGTCGACGCGCTCGTCGCGCGGTTGCGCTACGTGAAGGGCTCCGACGACGACGTCGAGACCTTCCATGCGCTCCGCCGCGAGCTCGGAGGGGCCAGGCATCCGCTCCACTACCTCGCGATCCCGCCGGCGCTCTTCACCGAGGTGATCACCAACCTCGCCGCATCGGGCTGCGCGGACGGGGCACGGGTCATCCTCGAGAAGCCGTTCGGGCGCGACCTGGCGAGCGCCCGCGCCCTGAACGCGACCGTCCACGAGGTCCTGGCGGAGTCGGCGATATTCCGGATCGACCACTACCTGGGCAAGGAGCCCGTCCAGAACCTGCTCTACTTCCGGTTCGCCAACTCCTTCCTGGAGCCGCTCTGGAATCGCGACCACGTGGCGAGCGTCCAGATCACGATGGCGGAATCGTTCGACGTCGCCGGACGCGGCGCGTTCTACGATCGGGCGGGTGCGATCCGCGACGTAATGCAGAATCACCTCCTCCAGGTGGTCAGCCTGCTGGCCATGGAACCGCCGTCGGGCCGGACGAGCGAGTCGGTCCGGGACGGCCAGTTCAAGGTCCTCGATTCGATCCGGCCGCTCACCCCGAAGGACGTGGTGCGGGGCCAGTACGGTGGCTATCACGACGTCGTGGGCGTCGCGCCGGGCTCGACCGTCGAGACGTACGCGGCCCTGCGGCTCCACGTCGACACGTGGCGCTGGGGCGGTGTCCCGTTCTACCTCCGGGCCGGCAAGTGCCTGCCGGTGACGGCCACCGAGGTCCTGGTGGATCTGAAGCGGCCACCCCATTCCGTGTTCGGGGAATCCGAGCCGCCGCACGCCGACTACTTCCGGTTCCGGCTGGCGCCTGACATGTCGATCTCGCTCGGGGCGCGGGCGAAAGTGCCCGGTGAGGCGCTCGTCGGCGAGGCCGTGGAGCTCTACGCGTGCCACCAGGGCGGGACCGAGCGCCCGCCGTACCAGCGCCTCATCGGCGACGCGACCCGGGGCGACCAGACGCTCTTCGCCCGCGAGGATTCGGTGGAGGCGGCCTGGCGAGTGGTCGACGGAATCCTGGACGATCGGACGCCGCTACAGGACTACGGGCGCGGCAGCTGGGGGCCCGACGATGCTGCCGGAATCCTCGTCCGGGGAGACCACTGGCACGACCCGGTCGTCGCGGCCGCAGCTGACACGGGGAGCGCCCCGGCCGCCGCGGGAGGCGCCCTGGCTGCACCGCCCGTGCCGGCGGTCGCGTCATGACCGACGACGGCGCCCAGGCCCCCGGCGCGCCCGGGGCCCCGCCGACCTGGTCGAGCAGCGAGAAGGACGCGGTCGGGACCTCGCACTTCTCCAGCCGGATCTGGTTCACGATCGGCCACGGGATCCTCAACGAGGTCTACTGGCCCCGGGTGGACCGGCCCCAGGTCCGAGACCTGGGCTTCGTCGTCGCGGACGACAACGGGTTCTGGAGCGAGGTGAAGCGGGATGCCACCAGGGACGTGCGGTCCCTCGAGCCCGGCATCCCCGCGATCATCGCGACGCACCGCCATCCGCGGTACACCCTGACGCTGCGGATCTGCGCGGACGACCACGCCGACGTCATCCACATCGAGGCGCGCCTGGACGACCCGCGAGATCCGGCGGACCCCGAGCGCCTGGCCCACCCGCTGCGCCTCTATCCGCTGCTTGCCCCGCACCTGGGGTTCAGCGGGCTCCACAACCGGGCGTGGACGGGCACCTACAAGGGCCGCGCGATGCTGTTCGCCCAGACGGGCCCATCGGCCCTGGCGCTCGCCTCGGACCCGGGCCCGGCCCGGCAGAGCGTGGGCTACGTGGGCACGTCGGACGGCTGGCAGGACTTCGCCGCGAACGGCCGGATGGCGTGGACCTACGGGACCACCGACGCCGGTAACGTCGC
>Ga0209014_10002312_pt1 | contig 11076 bp, 5 predicted proteins | sample BarGraNGADG00212_FD_184491 | JGI IMG/M metagenome (GOLD analysis project Ga0209014, IMG submission 184491) | Arctic peat soil microbial communities from Barrow, Alaska - Barrow Graham LP Ref core NGADG0002-212 (SPAdes) (version 2) | ecosystem: Environmental > Terrestrial > Soil > Wetlands > Peat... | reverse complement strand
GCGTGCGCCACTGTTGGCGGGTGATTTCGCGATGCCACGGCATAGGTCTTACAAAGGTACTCGGAAATGGCGTCCGGGTGGTGATGTGGGACAGACGATCGCCTCTTGTCGTCTGTCACCCAGCCCGCTCACCATTTTCCCTTTATTATTAAGAAGTTCCAATTTATTTTCGGTGCGAAATGGCGCATCGGCGGGGTAACATTCCGGGCGGGGACTGCGCCTACCAGTAAGCACTCATGTCACTGAATCGAATCCACACTCGTCTCGGGCGGCTTTTGGCTGCCTGGATTGCCGTCGCCGGCCTGATGGCCGCGGAGCACCACGGCACGATTAAATTCGGCGGACTCCCCGTCCCCGGCGCAACTGTTACCGCATCCAAAGGCGACAAGAAACTCGCCACCACCACCGATGAGAATGGCCGGTATGCATTCGCCGACCTGTCCGACGGTGCCTGGACGATCGAGGTCGAGATGCTGGGCTTCGCCAAGCTCTCTAACGAAGTCGGTATCGCCTTCGATGCGCCCGCGCCGGAATGGAACCTCAAGTTCCTGCCGATGAGCGCCATCATGGCGCCTCCGGCGGCTCCGGCGGCGGCGCCGAAACCGGCACCGGCGACTTCGGCGGCGGCGAGCGCAACGGCACCCGTAGCAACCCCGGACAAGCCGGCCGCGGCGGCGGAAACGCCGGCTCCGGTGACGGCAGCGGCGCCGAAACCGGCGGCCAACGGCTCTGCGGCCCGCGGCCAACAGGCGAATGCGGGACGCGGGACGCCGGGCGGACGCGGCCAGAACGGCGCCAACGGGGGGCGGCCTTCGCTGCTGGCAGCCGCCGGCTTCCAGCGAGTCGACGTGAACTCCTCGGGCGATTCGGCGGCAGCGCCGGACACGGGAATGGCGGCCAGCGAGATGGCCGACTTGAGCAACAGCGCCGACCCGTCGCTGCTGGTCTCTGGCAGCGTCAGCCGCGGGCTGGATATGCCGCAGGGGAACGATTGGTTCGGCGGTCCGGGCGGCCGCATGGACGGCATGGGCGGCGGCCCCGACGGCATGAACGGCATGAACGCGGCGGCCGGTGACGGCGCCGGCGGCGGACGCGGCGGTGCCGGCGGCGGGCGTGGCGGTCCGGGCGGCATGGCGGGCGGCGGCGGCGGTATGCCGGGCGGCGGCTTCCCCGGATTCGGCGGACGTGGCGGTGGCGGCCCCGGTGGCGGCGGGCGCGGCGGGCGCGGCGGCGATCGGGGCGCCGGACGCGGCGGCCCCATGGGACGCGCCGGCGTGGCGTCATTCGGCAACGGGCGTAGGGACCGGCGCATGCAGTACAACGGCAACGCTGCCTTCACCCTCGATAACTCCGCTCTGGACGCGCGCAGCTACTCCATCAACGGACAGGATACGGCCAAACCGGGGTATGCCAAAGGGCGCGGCAGCTTCATGTTCGGCGGACCGTTGAAGATCCCCAAACTGCTCGACGGACAGAAGGGCACCTTCACCATCAACTACCAGATGGCACGCGCGCGCAACGGCGCCACCAGTACCCAGACCATGCCCACGCTGCTGGAACGCACCGGAGATTTTTCGCAGTCGATCGGCGCGCAGGGTCCGGTGACGATTTTCGATCCGCTGACGGCGAGTCCGTTCCCGGGCAACGTGATCCCGGCCAACCGCATCAACCCGGCGTCGCTGGCGTTGCTGAAGTTCTATCCGAACCCCAACGCGCCCGGCTATAAGCAGAATTACCAGGCGGCCATCACCACCGTGAACAACAGCGACAACCTGAATTCGCGTCTCAACCAGACCATCGGCAAGAAGGACCGTTTGAACGGCGGAATCGGCTACATGGGCAGCAATAACACGACGCCCAACATCTTCAATTTTGTGGACACCGGTGCGGGACGCAACATCACGGCGAACGTCGCGTGGAGCCACAACTTCACCACGCGGGTGATCAACAGTCTGCGTTACAACTTCAGCCGGTCGCGCAACCTGTCCTCGCCGTTCTTCGCGAATAAGGAGAATATAGCGGCGGAACTGGGCATCACGGGCACGTCGCAGGCCCCGCTGAACTGGGGTCCGCCGAGCCTTTCCTTCACCAACTACTTCGGTCTCAGCGACGGCGCGGCTTCGCTGACGCGCAACCAGACCAGCGGGATAGGCGATAGCCTCATCTGGGTCAAGGGCGTGCACAACTTGACCTTCGGCATGGACTACCGCCGCCAGCAGATCAACCGGGCAAGCGACCCCAACGCGCGCGGCCAGTTCACCTTCACCGGCGCCAGCACCGCCGACCTGGTGAACGGGGTAGCCGCCACGGGGACGGGTTTCGATTTGGCCAGTTTCCTGCTCGGCCGGCCGGACACCAGTGCCTTGCGCTACGGCAACAGCAACCTCTATTTCCGCACGGCGGCATACGACGTCTACATGACCGACGACTGGCGCTTGAGCCAGAAGTTCTCGCTCAACTTCGGCGTCCGCTGGGACTACCAATCCCCGATCACCGAGTTGTACAACCGGCTGGTGAATCTGGATGTGGCGCCGGGATACGCCGCGATCGCGCAGGTGGAGCCCGGACAATCCGGACCGTACTCGGGCGCGCTGCCGGCTTCGCTGGTCAAACCGGATAAGAACAATATTTCTCCGCGCATCGGTTTCGCGTGGCGGCCGCTTACCAAGGGGACCCTGGTGGTACGCGGCGGGTACGGCACTTACTACAACAGCTCCGTGTACAACACCATCGCCAACAATATGGCGCAGCAGCCGCCGTTCGCGCAGTCTTTCAATGTGGCGACCACAGCGCTGCCGCTGAGCGTGCCGATGACCCAATACTTCTCGTATATTACGGGACAGAATCAGCTCACCAACACCTACGCCATCGACCCTAACTACCGGATCGGCTACGCGCAGATGTGGCAGATCTCGGTGCAGCAGGATCTGGGGCATTCGCTGGTGGGTACCTTGACTTATAACGGCACCAAGGGGACCAACCTCGACCAGACGATCCTGCCGAATTCGGCGCCGTCGGGAGCCAAGGCGAATGGACTCCCCTCGGGTTATCTCTACGAGCAATCGAACGGTAACTCGATTTACCACGGCGCTTCGTTCCAACTGCAGCGGCGCTTCCGCAACGGCGTATCGGCCAACGCGATCTATACCCATTCCAAGGCCATCGACAACGCCGTGCAGGCGCAGAACTACCTCGATACGTCGGCCGAGCGCGCCCTTTCCAGCAGCAGCCGGCCGAACGTGTTGAACCTGAACTGGCAGTACAGCACGGCCGTGGGCCGGGGCGGTGGCATGCTAATTCAGGGGTGGAAGGGCGTCTTGCTGAAAGACTGGACGCTCACCAACGCCATCAGCGTAGGCAGCGGAATGCCGTTGACCCCCACGGTGGGCGGCGTGCGCGCGACAACGACGGGTACCGGCATCACGGGCAGCCTGCGCGCCGACGCAACCGGGTTGCCGGTCAACGATGCGGCGGCGGGACAGCCGTTCAACTACCTGGCCTTCACCGCTCCGCTGGCCGGCCAGTGGGGCAACGCGGGACGCAATACCATCACCGGGCCCACCCAGTTCAGCCTGAATGGGTCGCTGGGCCGCACCTTCCGCGTGACCGAGCGCAAGAGCATCGATCTGCGCTTCGACGCGACGAACGCGCTCAACCACGTGACATTCCGCAGCTTCAACACCACCATCGGGAGCAACAACCTGGGGCTGCTTTCCAATCCGAGCAACATGCGCAGCATGTCGGCCACGCTGCGTTTCCGATTCTAAGTTAGGGCGGGCCAGAACCCACCCACTGCGACCGAGGGGAAGATTTCAGACTATGCGCGCGATTATCGCCACACTTTTGAGCGGGCTGCTAGTAGTTTCGGCGCAGCCTCCACAGACACAACGGGCTGCCCAGACGCCGCCACCCGCGGCGCCCGCGCCGACCAAGGGCGTCGTCAAATTCGGGGCCACAACCCAGTTGGTGGTGGTCGATGTCACGGTGAAGGACAAGAGCGGAAACCCCATCAAAGGTCTCAAGCCGGCCGACTTCAACATCACCGAAGACGGCAAGAAACAGGACATCAAGATCTTCACGTATCAGGAACTGGAAGAAACCGCGACTGCGCCGGAACCCGTGCCGGCCAAAGCTGCCACGCCTGCGCCCGCGCCCAAAGCGCCGGACGCGCCCGCAACTCCAGCGGCGCCGGCCGCGCCGGCGGTGAAGTCGGTGACCGCCAACCAGATTGCGCCCTCCAAACCGGGCGAAGTGAAATATAAGGATCGCCGCCTGCTGGTGATGTTCTTCGACATGACGAGCATGCCGATTCAGGACCAGATCCGCGCGCAGACGGCGGCCCAGAAGTTCCTCAAGACGCAGATGACGCCCTCGGACCTGATGGCCATCATGACGTTTTCCAGCGACCTGAGGGTGCAGCAGGATTTCACCGACGATCGCGACGCGCTGGCCAAGGTGATCAAAGGCCTGACCGTCGGCGAGGGCAGCGATCTGGCGGCGGACGGTTCCACCGGCGCGGATAACGAGGAAGACACGGGCGCGGCGTATACCGCCGACGACACCGAGTTCAACATCTTCAACACCGACCGCAAAATGGTCGCTTTGGAATCGGCGGCGCGCATGCTCGGCGCGCTTCCCGAAAAGAAAGCCCTGGTCTATTTCGCCAGCGGCGTCACCAAGACCGGCGTGGACAACGACGCGCAATTGCGCGCCACCATCAACGCGGCGATCCGCAACAACGTGGCCTTCTTCCCCATCGACGCTCGCGGCCTGGTCGCCGCAGCGCCTTTGGGCGACGCCACCAAGGGGTCACCGGGCGGCAGCGGGATGTACTCCGGCAGTTCGGCGCGGTCGCAACAATCGAGTTCCCAGGGATCGCAGGAAACGCTCTACACGCTGGCCGCGGACACCGGCGGCAAAGCGCTATTGGACAACAACGATCTGGGCCTGGGGATCGTGCAGGCGCAGAAGGAAATCTCCAGCTACTACATCCTCGGCTACTACAGCGCCAACGAAAAGCTCGACGGCCGCTACCGGCGCATCAAGTTACAGCCGGTCACGGAGCTTCAGGCCAAGATCGGCAAGCTCGACTACCGGGCGGGCTACTTCGCGGGCAAGGAGTTCGGCAAATTCAACTCTTCCGACAAGGAGCGCCAGTTGCAGGAAGCGCTCATGCTGGGCGACCCGATGACGGACCTTTCCGTGGCCCTGGAAGTGGACTACTTCCGGATGGCGCGCGACCGCTATTTCGTGCCCGTCACGGTGAAGATTCCGGGTTCGGAATTGGAACTGGCCCACGGCAAGGGGGTGGAGAGCACCAAGCTCGACTTCATCGGCGAAGTGCGCGATTCCAAGGGCGCGGTGCAGGGCAACGTCCGCGATTACCAGGAGATCAAGTTGAAGGGCGAGACCGCGGGCACGCTCTCCAAGCGCACCCTGGCGTACGACACCGGCTTCACCTTGGCGCCGGGCGCCTACACGATCAAATTCCTGACGCGCGAAAACGAAACCGGCAAGATGGGGACGTTCGAAACCAAGTTCGTGGTTCCGGATCTGACCACGCAAGTGAAGTATCTGCCCATTTCGAGCGTGGTGCTGAGCAATCAGCGGCAGGATCTCAACACGGCGCTGGCCACGGCGGAGAAAGACAAAAAGCTGATCGCCCAGAACCCGTTGGTGCAGGACAACCAGAAGCTGGTGCCCAGCGTGACGCGCGTCTTCAAGAAGGAGCAGGACATGTTCGTGTTCCTGCAAGCCTACCAGCCCGACGCGCAGACCGCGCAACCGCTAGTGGCCACGGTGAGCTTCTATCGCGGCAAGGTGAAGGCGTTCGAAACCGCGCCGCTACAGATCACCGAAGGCCTGGACGCCAAGACCAAGGCGCTGCCGATACGGTTCAGCGTACCGCTGGACAAGTTGCAGTCGGGCCGCTACACCTGCCAGGTGAGCGTGCTGGATCCGCAGGCACAGAAATTCGCTTTCTGGCGCGCGCCCATCGTCATGGTGCCGTAGGACAGACGATCGGTGTGTGTCGTCTGTCAAGTTGACAGACCACGGAAGGCGATGGTCTGTCCCACCTGCCTCACGTTGTTATACTGGCATTTCCATGCCTAGAGTTCGTTTTGCGCCTTCTCCCACGGGATTTTTGCACATCGGGAGCGCGCGCACCTACATCTTCAACTGGTTGTATGCCCGCCATACCGGCGGCACGATGATCCTGCGGATCGACGACACCGACGTGGGCCGCAACACCGATGCGTCGCTGAATTCCATCTTCGAAGGGCTGCGCTGGCTCGACCTCGGCTGGGACGAGGAGTACAAACAGTCCGACCGCCTCGCCCTGCATCGCAGCGTGGCCCTGGCGATCTTCGAAAAGGGCCTGGCGTACCGCGATTTCACCGCCGCGCAGAGCGGCGATAGCGAGAAATCCGGCGCCCACGGGACCTGGCTGTTCAATGCCGGCATGCGCGAACTTTCGCGCCAGGAGAGCGACCGCCGCGCCGCCGCCGGCGAACCGTTCGCACTGCGCTTCCGCGTACCACACGACCGCGTCGGCCACGTGCAATTCAACGATGCGGTGTACGGCGACCAGGCCAAGGCCTACGCCGATATCGAGGATTTCGCTCTTTTGCGCAGCGATGGCATGCCGACCTATCACCTGGCCAACTGCGCCGACGACGCCGACCTCCGTATCACGCACATCATCCGCGGCCAGGAGCACCTCTCTAACGCCTTCAAGCACAAACTGATCTTCGACGCCGCGGGCGTCGAATCGCCCACCTTCGCGCACCTGCCGCTACTCATGGCGCCGGACGGGATGAAGCTTTCCAAACGCATCCACGGCCCGGTAGTCTCTGTGACCACGTATCGCGACGCGGGCTTCCTGCCGCGGGCGTTTATCAATTTCCTGTGCCTGCTCGGCTGGTCGCCCAAGAACGATCGCGAGAAATTGTCGCGCGAGGAGACGGTGGAACTCTTCACCCTGGAAGGCATCAATCGCGCCAACGCGGTGGTCAACTTCACCGAAGAAGACCCCTTCGACGCCAAGGCGCTGTGGCTGAATGCCGAGCACATCCGTTCCCTGCCCCCGGACGAACTGGCGCGCGAGTTGCTGCCGTTCGTGCCGGTGGATTTCGCGAAAATGCGCAAAATCACGCCGCTGATTCAGGAGCGCATGAAGCTCTTGCGCGACGTGCGGAGCGTGGCCGACTTTTTCTTCGCGGAGCAACTGCCGCCGTACTCTAGCGCCGAACTGATCCCGAAAAAAGGCGATGCGGCCATGGCGAAGACCGTGCTGCTGAAAGCGCGCGAGGTGCTGGCCACCGCCGAGTTTTCGCACGAGGGCCTCGAAACCGCGCTGCGCGCGGCCAGTGTCTCACTAGGCGTCAAGGCCGGGCAGATGTTCGAGCCCGTCCGCGTCGCGGTCTGCGGGCGCAAGACGGCGCCCCCGCTGTTCGGCACGCTCGAAGTGCTGGGCCGCGAAACCTCGGTGGCGCGCATCTCTGAAGCCATCGAAAAGCTATAGGCAGGCCATCGAGAAGCTATAGGAAAACATGACTACGTCAAACCCCGAGCCGGCAAGCGGCCCCTCCAATTTCGTTCGCGACATCATTCTGGACGACCTGAAGACCGGCAAGTATCAGGGACGGGTGCACACGCGCTTCCCGCCGGAGCCGAACGGCTATCTGCACATCGGCCACGCCAAATCCATCTGCCTGAACTTCGGCCTGGCGGCGGAGTTCGGCGGCAAGACCAACCTGCGCTTCGATGACACCAACCCGTGCAAGGAGGAGACTGAATACGTCGACTCCATCATCGACAACGTCCACTGGCTGGGTTTCGATTGGCAAGACCGCCTGTTCTACGCCTCCGACTACTTCGGCCAGTTGTACGATTGGGCGGTGCAACTCATCCAAGCCGGCAAGGCGTATGTCTGCGACCTCACCGCCGACGAAATCCGCCAGTACCGCGGCACCCCCACCGAACCCGGCAAGGAGAGCCCCTACCGCAATCGCGGCATCGCGGAGAATCTCGACCTCTTCGCGCGCATGAAGGCCGGCGAATTCCCCGATGGCACGCGCACCCTCCGCGCCAAGATCGACATGGCGTCGCCGAACTTCAACATGCGCGACCCCATCCTGTACCGCATCCTGCACGCCGAGCATCACCGCACCGGCAACGAGTGGTGCATCTACCCGATGTACGACTACGCGCACGGGCAGAGCGATTCCATCGAGGGCATCACCCACTCCATCTGCACCCTGGAGTTCGAAGATCACCGCCCGCTCTACGATTGGTACATCGAAGCCATCGGCATCTATCATCCGCAACAGATCGAGTTCGACCGCCTCAACCTGACTTATACGCTGCTCAGCAAGCGCAAGCTGCTGACCCTGGTGCAGGACGGTCACGTGCGCGGCTGGGACGATCCGCGCATGCCCACGCTCTCTGGCATACGGCGGCGCGGCTACACGCCCGAGGCGCTGCGCAACTTCTGCGCGTCCATCGGGCTTTCCAAGACGAATGGCTCCATTGAACTGGGCCGCCTGGAGTACTTCGTCCGCGAAGACCTGAACAAGCGCGCGCCGCGCGTGATGGCGGTGCTGCGGCCGCTGAAAGTCGTCATTGACAACTACCCCGAGGGGCAGGTCGAGGAGATGGAGGCCATCAACAATCCCGAGGACCCCGCCGCGGGCACGCGCAAGGTGCCGTTCTCCAAGGTGCTCTACATCGAGCAGGACGATTTTCGCGAAGATCCGCCCAAGCAATTCTTCCGCCTCTCCCCCGGCCGCGAAGTGCGTCTGCGCTATGGGTACTTCATTACGTGCACCGGTGTGGTCAAGAACTCTTCCGGCGAAATCGCCGAAGTGCATTGCACCTACGACCCCGCCACTCGCGGCGGCAACGCACCGCCCGACGGCCGTAAGGTGAAGGCCACGATTCACTGGGTCTCTGGCTCCCAGGCCTCTAGCGGCGAGGTCCGCCTGTACGACAACCTCTTTCTCAAAGAGGATCCCGGCCAGGTGGAAGAAGGCCAGGATTTCACCGCGAACCTGAATCCCAAGTCGCTCGAAGTCCTCACCGACTGCAAGCTGGAATCCGTGCTGGCCAATGTGGAGCCCGGCGCACGCTATCAGTTCGAGCGGCTGGGCTACTTCTGCGTGGATGCCGATTCGGCGCCGGGCAAGCCGGTCTTCAACCGCACGGTGACCCTCAAAGACGCGTGGGCCAAGATCGAGAAACGGGGCAAGCAGCCGAAATGATCATCCTAGGAATCGGCGGGCTGCTGGGCGACGCCGCCGCCGCGGTGCTCAAGGACGGCGAACTGGCTGCCGCGGTGGAGGAGTCGAAACTGGTCCGGCGCCGCACCCACTGGGGCGGGCTCGACGAGATGCCGGAGCACGCCATTTCGACCTGCCTCGCTCTCGCCGGCGCCAAGCCGGAGCAGGTGGACGCGGTGGCGGTGGTCCGTCCCATTCCGGAATCGGATTTTCACCTGAAGCTGCGGGCGCAGTTTCCCAACAGCCGCATCATCGTGGTGGAGCACCACCTGGCGCACGCGGCGTCGGCCTACTATCCGTCGCCGTTCGAAGAGGCGACGGTGCTGACGCTGGATCGCGGCAGCGATTTCCGCTGCGGCTCGCGCTGGCAGGCGCGCGGCGCGCAAATGTCGCTGGAGCACGAACAGTATGTGCCCGATTCCATCGGCGACTTGTACGGACGAGTCTGCGAACTCCTCGGCTTGGAGGCCAACGTGGACGAGCATAAGGTCCAATGGCGGTCGGTCGCGGGAGACGGGCGCTTCCAGGATCTGTTCCGGGAGATTCTGAACGTCTCCGAAGCGGGTCCGCGGCTGGATCGCAGTTTCTTGAGTAGGGAGCGCTTGAAACACGGCGGTTTCGGCGCGCGATTCTTCCAACGGCTCGGGCTGGCCGATGGAGCGGCCGTCCCGGAGGCGTTGCGCGCGCATCTGGCGGCGGGCCTGCAACACGCGGTGGAAGACGCCGTGATCCGCATGGCGGGCGTTGGCCAGAACCTGTGCCTGGCGGGCGGACTCGGGTTGAATGCGCTTCTGGTCTCGGCGCTGGAGAATCGCTCCGGCTACCAGAACGTATTCGTGCAGCCGGTGGCGGGCAATGCGGGCACGGCGATCGGCGCGGTGCTGGAAGCCTGGCACGGCGTCTACCGGCGCGAGCGGCGCGTCGCCATGAGCACGTTGGGCCTCGGCCCTAGCTTCACCGCGGCGGAAATCAAGCAGGTGCTGGAAAACTGCAAGCTCCGCTTCCACTACCTGGTGACCACCGATGAAGTCGTCGAGAGCGCGGTGGCGCAACTCAACGACAACAAGATTGTCGCCTGGATGCAGGGCCGCATGGAGTTCGGTTCGCGCGCGCTCGGCAACCGCAGCATTCTGGCGTCGCCCCTCAACCCCTATTCCACCGAGAACCTGAACATCTTCATCAAGCATCGCGAGCCCTTCCGTAAGTTCGCGGCCTCGGTGCCGGCGGAGCTGTGCGCCGAGTACTTCGAAGTGGGCCCTAACGCGCGATTCCTGGCGACCGTCGGGCGCGTCAAGCCGGCGCATCGCGAGACGTTTGCCGCCGCGGCGCTGGCCGGCGACCTGGTGCGCGTGCACACCGTCGATCGCGACGAGAATCCGCTCTACTGGAAGCTGCTGCACGCCGCCGGCAAGGCTACCGGACTGCCGGTGCTCTACAACACGTCGTTCAACCTCTTCGGCGAGCCCCTGGTCTGCACCCCGCGCGATGCCGTCCGCAGCTTCTACTCGTCGGGCATCGAAGCCATGTTCGTCGGCAATTTCTTCTTACAGAAGTAGCGTAGCCTTTCAGGCTGCCATGACCCCATTCGTGGGGGCATGTTTTCTTGCTTGCATGTTTTCCTACTGCCCCGCGTTTGTCGCTGGGGCGACCCCCTGCTTCAAGTACTTCGCGTACCACGCCAAATATCGCTCCATGCGATCTTTCTGATAACTTGGGCGCGTGATCCCATGGAACTGGCCGGGATACACCACCAACTGCGTCGCGATGCCGAGACTGCGCAGCGCCTGGTACATCT
>Ga0209014_10002311_pt1 | contig 11079 bp, 12 predicted proteins | sample BarGraNGADG00212_FD_184491 | JGI IMG/M metagenome (GOLD analysis project Ga0209014, IMG submission 184491) | Arctic peat soil microbial communities from Barrow, Alaska - Barrow Graham LP Ref core NGADG0002-212 (SPAdes) (version 2) | ecosystem: Environmental > Terrestrial > Soil > Wetlands >... | reverse complement strand
CGTACCATGTGGACATCCCCTGGCTGGGCGCCAAACCGCTGCCGGTGATTGTGGCTGGGCACCCGCTCGAGCTCGTTATCGGTGGCCCGCAGGGCGTGACAGCGCAGGAAACGAAAGAGGCCGAGATGCGGGTCGGGCCACGGGTCATAACGCCCGTGAACGGCAAACCCGTTGTCGCGGAGTGGCATGCGAGTATCCAAGAGGAATGAGGATCCAGCGATCCTCAGCCAGCCATGGAGGCATTACGAGATGACTGCGGTTGATGTTTTTCGTCCGTCGGTGCGACGCTACAGCCTGGCTTATGATTCCACCTGCGTGGTTGCCGGTAGCCTGCTGGTAGCTCTAAGCGCCCAGGTAGCGATCCCGCTGCCGTTCAGTCCCGTTCCTATCACCGGCCAGACCCTGGCTGCCCTGCTGATCGGCGCGTTGCTCGGCAGGCGGCTGGGCGCGTACGCGCTGCTCCTCTACCTCGCGGAAGGGGCGATCGGCCTGCCGGTCTTTGCCGGCGGTGGTATCGGCCTCGCACGTTTGGCCGGTCCTACCGGCGGTTTCCTGGCCGGCCTGGTGGTCGCTGCCTACCTGGTGGGGCTGCTGGCCGAGCGCGGCTGGGACCGGCGCCCAGCCACGACGGTCCTGGCGATGCTGTTCGGCAACGTCGTCATCTACGCTTTCGGCCTGACCTGGTTGGCCCGTTTCCTGGGCGCCGGCCACGTGCTTGCAGCCGGGTTGTTGCCTTTCATCCCCGGCGACCTGCTCAAGCTCGCGCTGGCAGCCGCGCTCTTGCCTTCAGGCTGGGCGCTGCTGGGCCGGGCCCAGAAGTAAAGTAAGGAGCAACTCTCCCTATCTGGCGGCGGGGTTATCATACGATGATAACCCCGCTCTGTTTGTGCCGCACTCCGGCGCATCGATTCGCGCCCTACAGTGTTCAAGTATACAATGCATTCTTGCTGCCCAGGTCCTCTTCCCGCCCTGAGCAAACCGCCACGCTTCAATTCAGCCGCAGCATCGGCGGCACTATCGGCGTCAGCGTCATGGGAGCGGTGCTCAGTTGGCGCCAGGCGCCAGGCGCCAGGCGCCCGCGAGAGCGGCCGCCGGCATTGACCCGGCCACGGCGCCGCTCGGCCAGTTGGTCGATCCACTGACCGGCCCTGCCGACGGCGTCGCCGTCGATGGCGCCCTCAAGATCGCCCTGGCGGGCGGTATTCCCGCCATCTTCGTCGTCGCCCTGCTGGCTGCTGCCGCGGGTCTCGTCGCGACCGCCTTCGCCCCGCACGAACGGATCGTAAGTCGTAAGGAAGGAGTACCAAGTTGAAAGTCCTGCTGGTCTACCCCGAGTTTCCCGATACGTTTTGGGGCTTCAAGCACGCTCTCCGCTTCATCCGCAAAAAGGCCGGTGCGCCGCCATTGGGCTTGCTGACCGTTGCCGCGATGCTGCCCGCCGATTGGGAACTGCGCCTGGTGGATCTGAATATTCAGGCGATGAGTGACGAAGATCTGGCATGGGCGGACATGGCCTTCGTCAGCGCGATGGTCGTCCAACGCGAGGGAACCTTCAAGGCCATCCACCAGTGCAAGGAGGCCGGGTTGAAGGTAGTGGCCGGCGGGCCACTTTTTACCGGCGAACATGAGAGTTTTGACGAGGTGGACCACTTCGTGCTGAACGAGTCGGAACTGACGCTGGCGCCCTTCCTGGCCGACCTGGCCGCCGGGTGCGCGCAGCGCGTCTACTCCACCACCGAGCACCCGGACATCCGCGCTACGCCGGCCCCCCGCTGGGAGTTGGCCGAGCTCAAGCAATACGACAGCGTCTCCATCCAGTTCTCGCGTGGTTGCCCCTTTAACTGCGATTTCTGCAACATCACCGCCTTGCTCGGCCGCAAAGTGCGCACCAAGACCACGCAGCAGATCATCGGCGAGCTGGAAAGTCTCTACCGGACAGGCTGGCGCAAGAACGTCTTCTTCGTCGACGACAATTTTATCGGTAACAAGAAGTTGCTCAAGGCCGAGGTCCTGCCGGCGCTGATCGAATGGCGCAAGGGCAAGAAGGGCATGGCCTTCAATACCGAGGTCTCGATCAACCTGGCTGATGACGACGAGTTGCTGCGCTTGATGGCCGAAGCCGGTTTCAATACTGTCTTTGTCGGCATCGAGACGCCCAGCGAAGCGAGCCTGCTGGAGTGCAGCAAGTACCAGAACCGAAACCGCGACCTGATCGATAGCGTCAAGACGATCCAGCGCGCCGGGCTGCAGGTTCAGGGCGGCTTTATCGTCGGCTTCGACAGCGATACCAGCTCAATCTTCCAGCAGCAGATCGACTTCATCCAGCGCAGCGGCATCGTCACCGCCATGGTTGGCTTGCTGCAGGCGCCCTATGGCACACGGCTCTACGAACGCATGAAGAGCGAGGGCCGGTTGTCGGAGGAGATGACCGGAGACAACGCCGACGGCTCGACCAACATCGTGCCCAAGATGGGGCTGGAGCAGTTGCGTCAGGGTTACCGCCGGCTGCTGGATCAGATCTACGCGCCGCGGCCGTATTATGCACGCGTCAGGACCTTCCTGCGCGAGTACAAAGCCCCCACGGTTAGCCTGCACCTGGAGCCCCAATACGTCCTGGCCTTTTTCCGCTCGGCCTACCAACTGGGTCTCAAGGGCAAAGCGCGTGCCGAGTACTGGGGCCTCCTGGGCTGGACACTCTTCCGCCGTCCGAAGCTCTTCCCCCTGGCCGTTACCTTCGCCATCTACGGTTTCCACTTCCGCCAGGTGGCCGAGTTGCACGTGCAGTGAGCGCTCCCGACGGCATCGGACCCACTGCCGGTTGGATCCGATGCCGTCGGGCTGCTTCCTCAGGAGAATTTATGTTTGAGGAACACCTTGCCCAACTGATGGCCGCTCACGAAGCCCTGTTGAGCCGGCCGAATGAGATCGACCCTACCTGAGTCGGGCTTGCATGGAGATGTTGCGCCGCCTCGTTTAGCCAAAGGGGGGAGAGCATGGAAGCCACACAAAGGGCCGGTGCGCAGATCAGCACCAAGGCGTTCGTTCAGTCTGTGCTGATCCTCTTTATTCTCATGCTGCTGGCCGGCGTGCTCACCCGGGTTGTCCCGGCGGGCAGCTACGCCACCATCCTCCAGGGCGATCGTAAAGTCTACGATCCTGCGTCCTTCCAACTGGTCCCGGCCCCCGCTTATCCCGCCTGGCGCTGGTTCACCGCGCCGCTCGAGGTGCTGGGCGGGCCAGATAAACTGACCATCTATCTCGGCTGGGATTCGCTGACCGGACTGGGGATGAGCATCCTGGCCACCAACATGGGCTTCTCGGCCGCCGTCACCAACCCATTCACCATCGGCGTGGCCCAGAAACTGGCCGGCCTGCCCCTGTTTTCCGGCGCCTGGCTGCGCATCCTGATTTTCCTGGCCATTTACGCCGTCCTTGGCGTCTTCCTGGTAACCTACGCCCGCAAGATCGAGCGTGAGCCGCAGGCATCCTCGGTATACGCCCAGGATCAGGCCGAGCGCCGCAAATACGGCAGCCTGGGCGTGGGCCAGTTGGCCGCCGGCAGTGGATACCTGGGCCGGGCGATGGCCTGGTTCGGCGCCTGCGTGGTGCTGATCCTGTGCGTGTTGCTGGGCGGACCGCTGGCGCCGGCCTTGTCCGATTATTCCCTGCCCCTGGTCGGCATCCTGTTCCTGGTGGGCGGCCTCGGCGCCGGCTTCTTGTCGGGCACTGGTCGCGGCGACGTGCTGCGGGCCGCCGGCCAAGGCATTTCCGGCACCCTGCCGGCCATCCCGCTGATCCTCATGGCTGCCAGCATCAAATATATCGTGGCCGCCGGCGGAATCATGGACACCATCCTGCATAGCGCCTCGCTGCGCTTTGCCGGGGCCAGTCCGCTGGCATCCGTCCTCATGATGTACGTCCTGGCCCTGGTCATCGAGTTCTTTGTGGCCAGCGGCTCGGCCAAAGCCTGCTTGCTCATCCCGATCCTGATGCCGTTGGGCGACCTGGTCGGCGTCACCCGCCAGGCCGGCGTCACCGCCTACTGCTTCGGTGACGGCTTCTCCAACCTGGCCTATCCTACCAACCCGGTCCTGCTGATCTGCCTGGGCCTGACGGCTGTCGGCTACCCCGCCTGGCTCAAATGGACCGCCAAGTTGTGGGCGGGCGTGTTGGTCGTCACGGTCATTTTCCTGGCCGTGGCCGTTGCCATCGGTTACGGCCCGTTCTAGCCCGTTCGCAGTTCTCGCGGCAGGCCGCCTCGATTCTAATATAGGAGTTGTCTCGATGCCCGATCAATCGAATACTCGCAAGCCAAAGGGGCCGGATTCAGGGTTGGGGAAAGCGCAGCGCGCAGGAGCAGCTAAACAACCCGGACCGGCGACGCGCCGGCGCTTTCCGCTCATCCCGGCCATCGGCGGGCTGGTTCTGCTGGGTGTGCTCCTGGCGGCAGGCGGCTTCGCTTTTGCTACCAGCCAGGAGCAACATGATGCCTTCTGCGCTTCCTGCCACAGCCAGCCGGAATCTACCTACTTTCAGCGGTCGCTGGCTGCGCAACCCGTTGACCTGGCCTCGGCGCACACGCCCAAGAACGTGACCTGCATCAACTGCCATTCGGGGGTGGGCGTGACCGGCCGGATGTCCGCCGAGCTGATCGGCGCGCGCAACGCCGCTCTCTGGTATACCGGGCGCGCCACGCAGCCGGCGCCGCTGATCTTTCCTATCGGCGACGCGAACTGCCTGAAGTGTCACCAGGACGTGACCGGAAGCCGTTCACAGAATAATCACTTCCACTATTTTCTGGCCCGTTGGCAAGCCCTGGACCCGAAGGCCGCCACCTGCGTGACCTGCCATGGAGGGCATACGACGGACGGCACGGCGGATATCAGGTTCCTGAACCAGGCGACTACCGACGCCGTCTGCCAGGCATGCCACAACCAGTTACGAACCGGGGACTGATCGGGGGCGACTATAGGGAGGCGTATGGCAATGACTTCGGGTGGTGCATCTGGGGCCGGAGTGGCGATTGTCACCGGCGCCTCGAGCGGTATCGGCGAGGCCACGGCGTTGAGGCTGGCGAAAGACGGCATGCGGGTAACGCTGGCGGCGCGCCGGGCTGACGCGCTAGCGCGCGTTGCCGGGCAAATCGCTGCGGGGGGTGGGCAGGCGCTCGCCGTCCCCACCGACGTGCGCGATCGGGCGGCCATCCAGCATATGCTCGATGCGACCCTCGAGCGCTGGGGGCGTGTCGACCTGCTGATCAACAACGCCGGGTTGAGCTACGACACCTTGCTGGCGCGTTTTGACCCCGACCGTCTGCGCGATGAAGTGAGTACCAACCTGGTAGGCGTGATCGAATGTGCGCGCGCCGTCTTGCCGCCCATGATCGCGCAGGCTTCCGGCCATATCATCAACGTCGCCTCCATCGCCGGGCTGATCGGTTTGCCGACCGGCAGCGTTTATTCTGCCACCAAGTTCGGCGTGGTAGGTTTCTCCGAGGCGCTGGGGCGCGAGGTGCGGCGCAAAGGCATCTACGTCACCGCCTTCTGCCCCGGCTTCGTCGCCACCAATTTCAGCCCTGACCTGCAAGCCATCGCCGAGGGCAAACAACCGGCGCACGCCCGTCCTGGCGCCATGCCCGTCCAGTATGTCGCCGGTCGTATCGCCTGGCTGGCCCACCACCCGCGCCGTCTTGACATCATCCCTCCTTCGTGGCGCATCCTGGTCGTCGTAGCCCGCGCCTGGCCGTGGCTGGTCGACTTCGCGCTGGCCCGGTTCAGGTGAGTTTGCAACGCATAGCGGAAGGGGTTGCGTCATGCGTCGTCCTGCCTCGATCAACCTGGCCATCGCCATCCAACTCTTGGTTGGCATCGCCGTCATCGCCTACTGGGCCGCCTGGTTCGCGGCTCCGGAGCTGGTGCGCGCACGCGCGCCTGGGGCTGCGGACTATTCGATCTATGTGGCTTTCGAGGGGGCGTTTCTTCTGCCAGACGGCTGGGTAGCCGTGGCCTCACTGGCCGGCGCCGCCGGGCTGTGGCTGATGCGTGATTGGGGTCTGCTGTTCACGCTGCTCGGGGCAGGCGCAGGGGTGTTCCTTGGCCTGATCGACCTGCTCTACGATCTCGAGCACGGCATGTACGTTCCCTTGTCCGGCAATGCCGCGCTCAAGCTGGCCATCATCGCCGGTCTGCTCATTCTCTGCCCCCTGTCCGCTTACCTCGCCTGGCAACAAAGTCATGCGCTGCGGGCTCGCTCTTCCGGGCGGGCCAGCCGGAAGGCGCCTTCACGCCGCCGGCCTCGCAGGGGCGCGCTGAGGGCAAAAGAGAATCGAAGCGCCGCCCAGCCGCGCCGCTGAGCCGCGAGACGCAGGACTCTGGCTTACTGCGCGGCCGGCAAAGTCACGGTCAACGTGGTGCCCCGCTCCAACTCGCTTTCAGCACCCACCGTGCCACCGTGATCTTCGATGATGCCACGCACGATCGCTAGGCCCAGCCCCGCCCCGCTTCCTGCCAGCGCGCCGCCGTTCCGTTGTTGGGCGATGCGCCGGCTGCGTGACTTATCCGCCCGGTAAAAGCGTTCGAAGATGTGCGGCAGGTCCTCCGGCGCGATGCCGGCCCCGCTGTCGCTGACCTGCAGGATCACGTTCTGTCTCTCTTCGTCACCACAGGCCCGGACAGTGATCGCGCCGCCCGGCGGCGTGTACTGTAAGGCATTGTCAAGCAGGTTCAGCAAAACCGTTTGCATGCCCGCCGGATCGGCGCTGACCAGGGGCAGGTCGGGCACGATCTCCTGGTTGAGCGTTACCCCACCCTTGGCCGCCCGAAGGCTCATCTCCGAGGTCACCTCGGCGATCAGGTTGGCCAGGTTTAGCTTCTCGCGCGCCTGCGACGCGATCGCGTCCTGGCGCGTCAGGGTGAGCAGATCACTGGCCATGCGCGCCAGCCGGTTTGTCTCGCTCTCGATCTCACGTGCGAACTTGCGTGCGACGACCGGATCGTCCAGCGCGCCGTTGTTCAGCGCCTCGGCCCGCAGCTTCACATTGGTAAGCGGCGTGCGCAGTTCGTGCGAGGCATTCGCCACAAACGCGCGTTGGCTCGTGATCATACTTTCGACGCGTTCCGCCATATCGTTGAATGCTTCGCCCAACTCGGCGATCTCGGTCACCCCGCCGGTGCTGTCTGTCGGCACGCGTTCCGCCAGGTTTCCCGCGGCCAAGCGGGCCGCTGCGGTGCGCAGCCGGGCGACAGGTCGCACCAGTTGGTCGGCCAACAGCCAGCCGGCCAGGGCCGCCGCCGCGGCCGCAAACAGCGCCGTCAGGCCGAGCCGGAACCAGAAGTCCCGCGTCTTAGAGACCACATCCGACAGCGGAACCGCCATTTGCACGACGCCGATGATGTGCCCGCCTCGTTCTACGCCCGACGCTGAGTAGATCATCTGCTTGTGGGTGACCGGATCCGTGCGCACGTTCGTTTGCACCCCGCCGGTGAGCGCCGCGTTCACCTCGGGCTCGTTACTTTGGTTGCCCGGAGCAGTGTCGGCCGAAAACAGCAGCGGTTCGCCATGCGGGTCGAGCAGGGTCAACTGTCCGCCGGCGCTCTGCGCGAATCGGCCGGTCAGAGTTTGAAACTGAGGAATCGTGAACGGTGACTGGCTTTCGAGAACTGACCATGGGCGCTCGAGCGTAGAGGCCATCAAATAGGTTTGCAATTCAAGATCATGTTCGGCGGTCTGCGTTGCCATCGCAGCAAATAGCACGCCGGCTCGTCCGGCCATAATGGCCGCACTGACCAGAAAAATGACCAGGTAAGTCACGATCACTCGCGCTTTGAGACCCGCCAGGCGCCGTTTGATCATGTGTCTCTACACCTCATCCGGCCTGGCAAACCGGTAGCCGAGACCACGCACGGTCAGTAGATAGCGCGGGGTTGCCGGGTCGTCCTCAACCTTCTGGCGCAACCAGCGCATGTGCACATCCAGCGTGCGCGGATCCCCGATCCAATCATTGCCCCATACCGCGTCCAACAATTCCCCGCGTTCGAACGCATGCCCCGGCTGGGCGATGAGCACTGCCAGGAGATCGAATTCTTTCGGACGCAGGTCTACGATGCGTCCAGTCTTTATTACCACATGCCGGTCGTTGTCCAGGGTGATCTCACCGACGGTCACCGGCCAAACGCCGGCCCCCGTGCGTGGTTGCATGTCAACCCGGCGCAATTGTGCGCGGATGCGGGCCACCAGCTCGCGCATGCTGAACGGCTTGACCACATAGTCGTCGGCGCCAAGCTCCAGGCCGATGACCCGGTCCAGTTCCTCGCCGCGCGCCGTCAGCATGATGATCGTCACTGTGGATTCGGAGCGTAGAGTGCGACAGGCCTGCAGACCGTCCATGACCGGCATCATCACGTCCATCAGCACCAGGTCGGGGCCTTCGGCGCGCGCTAACGCCAACCCGGCTGCGCCGTCGTAAGCGGCCAGCACGCGGTATCCCTCGCGCTCGAGCCCATAGCGCACCGAATCCACGATCAGGTCATCATCTTCCACTATCAGGATTGTCTGGGGCATGGCCATACTACCTCTCAGACGAATTATACCACCGTGCCGGAAACGCTGCTTAACGTAATATTACGTGTGTGTTATGGCATTGTTAACGCCGCCATCGCGGCCCAGCTGATGCCTCTATGGCCTCCCGCTATCTCCGCTCCTCGCCTTAGCGCGTTCTTTATCTCCTACCCTTCTTCCTGCCGATCGTCGTTAACCCTTTGTTAAGCTATCGGTAACGGCAGCTTAACCACACCGGGCCGCCCTTCAGGTATTCTAAGGACGTCACAAGGGACTGGGTCTCCTTGTTGACGTGCTGACCGGGACCGGGGTGTAGAGGGGAGGCTCCCCCGGCCCTGGCAGCATGGGGGGAAGGACGAGGTTTCGGACGATACTCTCCGGCGCTGGCGAGGTTGTGCGTGCCGGTAAGCGATCTGACGAAAACTGGTCTCTTCCCTCTGTTAATTTAGCGAATAGTCATTTACCGAAGGCAGATGTGCCGGGAGGCAGATGTGAAGCGCAATTCAGCGCTGTTTTTATCAGGCATCGTGACGGCCTTGGTGATGGTGGTGGTCGTCGGTCTGGTTCTCCTGTCCGGGCGGGCCGCACAGGTAGCTCAGGCGGCCGCGGCCGATGTCCCGTCGGTCCAGGCGCCCGACCCTAACACCACCATCGACGTGCCGACGTTGCAGGCCGAGGTGCAGGCCTATAAGCAGGCTTTGCAGAAGGCAGACACCGATCTTCAGACCGCCTACGGTCAGATTCAAACGCTGAATGGTCAGCTCAATCAGTTGACCCAGAGCGTACAGCAGTTGCAGAGCGGTCAGGGTAGCATCAGCGGCGGCCGGCGCTTACGCGGCGGCGGTTCCAATACCGCACCGGCGCCTTTATCTGGAGGGGGCGATGACTGAAAATACCGTATCTAGGAGGGGTAACCCGGCCGCGACCCGGCCGGCTGCTGCCAACGCAAGGCGCCGCGGCCGGCCCAGCAAGGCGGCCCTGGCCCGTCTGAAAGTGACTGCAATCGTCGTCGCTCTCGCTGCATTTGCGGGATCACTGGGTGGCATCGTGGCGCTTAATCCGGGCGTCAAGCAGGCGACGTCTGCGTCGACGGCGTCCGCGTCGACGGGTGGCCAGGTGGCGGCGGTCAAGATCGTCGTGCCGGCTGAACCGGCGGCGCCGCAGATCAACTCGGCTCCGTTGCAGTTGCCGCAGCCCTCACAGTCGCAGTTGTTCCTGCCCCGCACTCGGACGCGCGGGTCGTGACGGTCGGGTTGGAAGCTTGAGGGTCGGCGATCATGCTTGTGACATGCTCCTTTCAGTGTATGACGACCGGTATCGAGTTGTTCCTGGATGCCGAGGATGCCGGGGCGGCTGAGAAGGCGCTGGCGGAAGCAGAGCGCTTCTTCTTCCAGGTGGAGGCTCGCTTCAGCCGCTTCCGGGTCGATTCTGAGCTTTCGCAGCTCAATGCGGCGTCCGGGAAAACGTCTGAAGTCTCGCCGGACCTGGCGGAACTGGTCGGACTGGCTCTGGCTGCCGCGCAAATGAGCGGCGGGATCTTCGATCCCACCATCATCGATAAGCTCGAGACGGCAGGTTACGATCAGAGTATCGAGCTGGTGCGGGCCAGGGAGACGGCCCGGCCGGCGGGCGGCGCGCAGAGCGCGCACGGGAACGCAGTTTCCGGAGCGCAGCCGATTTCTGGAAAAAACGGCGCTTTCGGCTGGGATTCGCCCCGCTGGGCCGCTATCCGGCTCGACCCGCAACGGCGGACGGTCTCGCTTCCCGAGGGCGTGCGGCTCGACCTGGGCGGCGTCGGCAAAGGCTGGGCCGCCGACCGGGCCGCCGAGCTGCTTCGCCCCCTGGGGGCTGGGTTGGTGAATGCCGGTGGCGACTTGCGGGCCTGGGGCGATGAGCCCTGCGCCGGGCCGGCGCAGGGCTGGCTAGTGGCGGTGGATGATCCTACCCGGCCGGGAACCGATGTGGTGTGGTTGCGAGTGCAAGAGCGAGCCGCGGCGACTTCGAGTGTCACCGGCCGGCGCTGGTCCGGTGGTCATCATCTGATTGACCCGCGTACAGGCCGCCCGGCGGACACCGATCTGCTCAGCGTCACGGCATTGGCGCCGACGACAACCGGGGCGGAGGTGGCAGCGAAGGTCGCCTTGATCCTGGGGCGTGACCGAGGCCTCGCCTGGCTGGTCGATCGACCGGGGGTCGAAGCCCTGATGGTGGGCGCCGACGGTAACTACTATGGGACGCGTGGCATCTCTGGAGTGTGGTTATGAATGGCAAAACGAATGATTTGACGTGGCCTGAGATTGGAATGTTCTCTGTCGGCAGCGTGGCCGGCGCCGTTCTGGGAGTTTTGGCCCTGGTGTGGCTGGGCAGCGCGATGGCTGCCAAGGCGCCGGGCTTCTGGTTTGTCAGCCGAGCATCGGCGGTCGTCGCCTTTTTGGCGCTCTGGATGAGCACGGCCTGGGGCGTCACCATTAGCAGCAAGGGGATAGGCGGCCTGGTATCCGGACCGGTAGCCGTCACCGTACA
>Ga0209014_10002309_pt1 | contig 11081 bp, 10 predicted proteins | sample BarGraNGADG00212_FD_184491 | JGI IMG/M metagenome (GOLD analysis project Ga0209014, IMG submission 184491) | Arctic peat soil microbial communities from Barrow, Alaska - Barrow Graham LP Ref core NGADG0002-212 (SPAdes) (version 2) | ecosystem: Environmental > Terrestrial > Soil > Wetlands >... | reverse complement strand
ACCCTGCAATCGAGCGCGTATCGACATGCAGCCGACCGTACCCTTCCGGAGCCTGACCGCGGTATGGCCCGATCGTCCGGTCAGGGCCGGCTGGCTCGAGGCTCGAGTCGCCTCAAGCCGACGCGGGACGTGGATCCGGCTCCGGAAGCACCCATACGATGAACGGATCGTGGTGCGCCGTGAGGCAGACCGGGAGCAGCCGACAGACCGACGTGCGCCCGCGCATGACGACAGGCGAGACCGTGGGCGCGATGGCGAGCAGCCGCGTCGCCAACTGCCCGCGTCCTCGCAAGCGGCGCGAGGGCGGCGATCTCGCCATCGCGGCCCTGCGTTCGCTACGAGGCTTCGCCGAGCCCCGCCGAGGCGCCCCTTGCCAAGCGTAGCGGGAGGTCCGGCCACGTCCGAGGATCGGCGACGGGTTCGTATTCCGCCGTCTGGGCGGAGCGGCGATACCTCCAGGTAGGCCCGCTCGCGGCGATGGTCGCCAGCGCATCAGCCAGGTAATCGATGTCCGCGGCGGTCGTGCCAAGACCGAGGCTCACTCGCACGGCGCCGGGTACGCGGCGACGATCGCCAGCCAGGATCTCGAGGCCGATCCGGTCCACCTCGGCACGCTCGACGTGCATGAGGTGCACCATCAGCGGGTGCGCGCAGAAACAGCCGTGGCGAACACCGATTCCATATTCGGCGCTCAGGATGGCGGCCAGCAGCCCGTAGTCGACTCCCTCGAGGTTGAAGGTCATGAGGCCGACCCGCGGGTGGTTGGCTTCCCACGAGGTGTACCAGTACAAGCCACGGATCCCTAGGACACGATCCAGCAGGTGGCGATGGAGCGCCGTCTCGTCCGCGGCAATCCGATCCATCCCGTACGCCGTCAGTGTCTCCATGGCCACGCCCATCGCAACCGCGCCGAGCACGTTCGGTGACCCGGCTTCCTGGCGATCTGGAAGGGGGGCCCAGATGACGCTATCCGACGTGACCAGCTGAATGGCGCCACCGCCCCGGAGGAACGGTGCCCGCTGTTCCAGCCAGTCGGCTCGGCCGACGAGGATGCCGGCGCCGTAGGGGGCATACAGCTTGTGCCCGGACAGCGCGAGGTAGTCCACGTCAAGGGCCACCATATCGATCCGAGCGTGGGGTGCCAGCTGGGCGGCATCGACCAGGATTTGTGCCCCATATTCGTGAGCCAGCGTCGCGATCTGCGCGAGGGGCCACAGCTCACCCGTCACGTTCGAAGCCCCGGATACGGCGACGAGGGTTGCCCCGTCGCGTGGGCCGCCCCGGAGCGCGTCCCGCAGCGACGCCAGGAGGTCGCCCGGACTCGCCGGAACGGGAAGGTGTGCGACGGTGGATTGGCGCCAGGGCAGCAGGTTGGCGTGGTGCTCGTTTAGGAACGTGATCACCCGCGCACCCTCCGGCAGCGCGCTGGCCAGCAGGTTCATGGAGTCGGTGGTGTTGCGGGTGAAGATGACCTCATGGTGTTGTGGCGCATTGACAAACTCGCGGACGACCTCGCGGGCTCCTTCATAGGCGGCCGTCGACACCTGCGACTTGAACCCCGCACCCCGGTGGACGCTGCTGTACCACGGTGTCAAGGCGCTCACCGCATCGGCGACCGCTTGCAGCGGCGGGGCGCTTGCGGCGTAGTCGAAGTTGCGATATGGCCGGAGCTCACCCGTGACGAGCGGGACCAGCGCCCCGTCCCCGGCCAGGGGCAGGCCGAGCGTCTTCGCGCCGTGCCCGGTCACGGCCGGTTGCCGATGGACGCCGCGTCCGGTCGCGTCATCGGGAACGGCGCGGCGACGATGTTCGCAGCGAGCACGGAAGGGCTCGAGGCGAGGCCCTCGAGGACCATCAACTGCGATGCGCGCGACTGGCTTTCCGCAACGGCCCGCGCCTCGGCCACGTTCCCGCTCATGATGGCGCGGACGAGGTCATGATGCTCGTGCACCATCTCCTCGCTCGTCGTGGTCAGGGCGAGGCCGAGATGGAACAGCCGCTCGAGCTGATCGAGGACGGTCCGGAGCATCGCGGCCAGCCGCTTGTTGTCGCCGGCCTCGGCGACGGTCGCGTGGAACTCCGTATTGGCCTCGAGGAATCGGGCGATGCTCGACCTGTCGCTAGGATCGTACGAGATCCTGCACAGCTCGTTGAGCGCCTGCAGATGCGCGCCGTTCCCGATCCGTGCCGCAGCCAGGCCAGCCGCCTCCGTTTCCAGAAGGGTACGGAGGGCGAGCAGGTCGCGAGCATCCTTGAGGGTCACGTTGCACACGCGATAGCCCGATCGAGCGATGACCTCGACGAGTCCCTCCCGCTCGAGCCGAGCGAGCGCCTCGCGAACCGGCGTCTTGCTCAATCCCAGCTCGCTCGCGAGCTGTGCTTCCGTGAAACGCCCACCGGGCGGCAGGTCGAGCTGGATGATTTGACGCTTGATAGCGTCGAACGCCTGCTCCGTCAGCGTCGCGGGCAGCGGCGTGCCATCACGCCCAATCCGCGAGGGCCTGGTTTTGATGTATCGGGTGTTCATCTGTCAGGTACCACTCGCTCGCATGGACGCGTCAGTGCCCCTGCCGGGTCGGCATGACTCATTCGGGAGTGCCGGTGCAGAGATCGGCACGGCCCGATGCGGCGGACCAGCCTCTTTCGTAGAACAACAGGCGCTTCTATTCGATATATCAGAGGCCTTAGCATAGCGTATTGTCACCGAGCAAATCGTGCGTCAGACCCCTCGCGGGCGGGCCGGTTGCCGGTTCGCAAGCGGGTGGCAACTCGGAGAACGTCAAGAGGCAGTCCCGATGGACGGTTCAACGAACAATCTCGTTGAGGCAACAATCGACGAGCTTCAAGGGGCCATGACGCGGGGCCACCTGACGGTGCGGGGCTTGGTCGAGGGCTACCTCGCGAGGATCGAGGCCTACGACCGCCACGGCCCGACGTTCAATGCCATCCTCGCGATCAACAAGAATGCCCTGAGTGAGGCCGATCGGCAGGACAGGGAGCTCGCCTTGCATGGCCGGTTGACCGGACCTCTGCACGGTGTACCCGTGGTGGTGAAGGATCAGGTCGAGACGGCGGGCGTCGTGACGACGTTCGGTTCAATCGCGATGGATGGCTACGTTCCCAGTGCAGATGCAACCGTCATCGCGCAACTGAGGAAGGCTGGAGCCATCATCCTGGCGAAGACGGCGATGCCGGATTTCGCGACGTCATGGTTCTCGTACTCCTCGAAATCCGGGGTGACGAAGAACCCGTATGACCTCACCCGGGACCCGGGTGGGTCGAGCAGCGGGACAGCGGCAGCCTTGGCCGCCAGCTTGGGGCTTGCCGGGATCGGGGCAGACACCGGGGGCTCGATCAGGGTCCCGGCATCGTTCAACAGCCTGGTCGGCGTTCGCGTGACCCCGGGGCTCATCAGTCGCCGCGGAGTGTCCGCTCTCGTCGCCTTCCTGGACACGGCCGGCCCGATGGCCCGGACCGTCAGGGACGCGGCGCTCCTGCTCGATTCCATGGTCGGATATGACCCCGGCGATGAATACACGTCCGCGTACATCGCTGCGCGTCCACCGGCCCGGTATTCCAGTGTCCTGGACGCAGACGCCCTGAACGGAGCCCGCATCGGCGTGGTCCGGCAGGCATTCGGCGCTCAGGCCGATCCTGACTGCGCTTCGGTCAACTCGGTGATCGAAGGAGCCCTGAACGTGATGACCGCGGCGGGCGCAACGGTGGTCGACGTGGAGATCCCGACCCTGGACGACTTCATGGCTTCAACGGCTCTCTACCTCACTCACAGCCGACACGATCTCAATCAGTTCCTGGCGGAGCGGCCCAGCCTCCCGTACTCCGCGGTCGAGGACATCGTTCGGGACGGCAAGTATCACCCGGCCCTGGAGTGGCTCAAGGCGATGGCGAAAGGCCCCGTGACGCCGTCGGACGACCCGGCGTACTTCCCAAAGATGGCAGCGAGGGAGCGGTTCCAACGCGCTGTTGTCAATGCCATGGCCAGGGCATCCGTTGCGGTGCTCGTGTACCCGGCCGTCCAGGTGGTAGCTCCGACGCGCTCGGAGCTCGACGGAGGCCGGTGGACGGTCGAGGCGTTTCCGACCAACACCATGATCGCTCCCCAAGCCGGGTTGCCCGCCGCCACCGTGCCGGCGGGCGCCACTCCGGCGGGATTGCCTGTCGGGCTGGAGATCCTCGGGTTGCCGTACGACGAGCCCACGGTCTTGACCATCGCGTACGCGTTCGAGCACATGGCCCATGCTCGGATCGTGCCGGCGTCGGCCCCTGAGCTGTGACCGGATCGATGGCGATCCTCTCCAGGGCCTAGTCAGATCTGCGGTAGCCGCGGCACTGCCGCCAAGAGCTGCCGCGTGTACGTTTCGCTCGGAGCTCCCAACACGCTGGAGGTCGTTCCCTGCTCGACGATCCGCCCCCCCTGCAAGACGACGGTGCGCTGGCAGAGCGCCCCGACCACGCTGAGGTCATGGGAGACCATGAGGACGGTCAGGTCCCGGCTTGGGCCCAGTTCGGCCAGCAGGGCGATCACCTGGCTGCGGGTGATCACATCGAGGGCGCTGACGGGCTCATCGGCCAGGAGGACGCGAGGCCGGCTGACGATGGCCCGAGCGATCGCAATGCGCTGGCGCTGCCCGCCGGAGAACTCGTGCGGGTAGCGGGACGCGGCGTCAGCGGCCAGCCCGACCGATTCGAGTGCTTTCGCGACGAGTTCATCAGCGGCACGGCCGCGGGCCACCCGCAACGATCGCACCGGCTCGCCCACGATGCGACCGACGCGCTGTCGCGGGTCCAGTGAGGAGTAGGGATCCTGGAAGACGGTCTGCACACTCCGGCGGAACGAGCGGACCTGCGATTGATCGCCCAGGTTGAGCGGGACCCCGTCGAAGAGGACCTGGCCCGAAGTCGGTCTCATGAGGCCAAGCAGCAGCTTGACCAGCGTGCTCTTGCCGGAACCGGACTCGCCGACCAGGCCGGTGTTCTGCCCCGGTTCGATGGTGAACGAGACATCCTGCACCGCGTGCTGCCCTGCATGGGTACCCCGATACGCATAGCTCACGTTGTCGAGCGCCAGGATCGGCGTCATTCGGGCCGCCCCCGGGCGATTGCCGATGCGAAGGCGGTCTCGATCCGGCGTGCGCTCGCGGCGAATTCCGCGGTGTAGGGGTGCCGTGGCGAAGCCAGCAGCTCTCCGATGCTTCCCCTCTCGACCGCCTCGCCGGACCTCATCACCAAGGCGTGGTCGGTCATGCGCGAGACGACCGCCAGGTCGTGGCTGACGAAGATCATGGCCATGTCCCGGTCGGCGACCAGGTGGTCGAGGAGCGCTAGCACGCCAGATTGGACGGTCACGTCGAGGGCGGTGGTGGGCTCATCCGCGATCAGCAGGCGCGGCCGGCACGCGAGCGCCATGGCAATGGCAACCCGTTGCCGTTGCCCGCCGGAGATCTCGTAGGAGCGTGAATCTGCGATGCGTTCGGGTTCGGGAAGGTGCACCTCGTCCAGCGCATCCAGGACGGCTCTCTTGAGAGCAGAACCGCGGAGACCCTGGTGACGGGCGATCGGTTCGGCCAGTTGATGGCCCAGCTTCATCAGCGGGTCCAGAGCGGTCAGTGGCTCCTGGAAGATGAAGGAACAGACTCGGCCGCGCAACGGCACCAGGTTCTTCTCCGGCGCGCCGACGACCTGAGTGTCGTCGAGCATGACGCTTCCGGTCGCCTTCAGTCCCGCAGGAAGCAGCCCGATGACGGCGAATGCCGTGAGCGACTTCCCGGAACCGGACTCGCCGATCAGTCCGAGGCGCTCGCCGGGTGCAACCGTGAACGAGACGTCCCGCACCCGAGCCACACCGTCCGATGAGGTGACGCTGAGCGACGCCACCTCCAGCAGGTTCATCGGGCTCGAGCCTGGGTCGGATCCGCGACATCCCGCAGCCCGTCCACCAGGAGGTTGACCCCGATCACGAGGATGACGAGCGCGATGCCCGGGGCGACCGCGCCCAGCGGTGCGGTCACTACGGTGCTCTGCGCCTCCTGGAGCAGGCGGCCCCAGGATGAATTGGGCGGCGGTGCGCCCAGCCCGAGGTACGAAAGACTCGCCTCCGCGAGCACGGCGACGCCGAACAGCAGCCCTAGGTTGACGCTGATCGTGGGCCAGATGTTCGGCAGGATGTGCTGCCGGACGATCCCCAGCCAGCCGGTCCCGGACGTACGCGCAGCCGTTATGTACTGCTCAGCCAGGACTCGCTTGGCGACGATGCGGGTGAGTCGCGCCACGATCGCAGACAGCGAAAGCCCAATCGCCACCGTCACAGTAACGAGTGATGCCCCCGTCACCGCTACGAACAGCATGGCGAGCAGGAGAACGGGGAAGGCAATCAGGATGTCCATGGCGGCGGACATCGTGTCATCCAGCCACCCGACGGCAAACGCCGCGGAAAGGCCGACCGGGATGCCGATCGCTGCACCCACCCCGACGGCCCCGAGGCCAACCACCAGGGCGATGCGTGCGCCGACCATGATCTCCGTGAACAGGTCGCGGCCCAGCCGATCCGTGCCGAGCCAGTGGGCGAGTCCCGGGCCGTCGAGGCGGCTGCCCGTGGTGTCGCTCGGGGCGTACGGCAGCCACACGAGAGACAGGGCGGCGATCAGTACGATCGCTCCGACCAAGAGAAGCCCAACGATGAGGATCAGCGAACGGCGGTCACGGGCACGCCCGTCCGGCGGCGGCGCACCGTCCTGATCGGCCCCGGCCGACGTCTCTCGCTGGATCATCGTGCTCATGATGCTCGTGCCCGGTGTCGCAACCGTGGATCGACGAGGCGCTGCACAACGTCCGCGATGAACCCGACGATCAGAACGGCCAAGGTGCTCACGAAGAGGATTCCCTGGATGTTCGGGTAGTCGTGCTGCGCGATCGCCTTGAGCAACATGCTTCCGAGGCCAGGGAGGGCGAACACAGCTTCGATGACCACCGCCCCCAGGAAGGCGGTTGCGAGCTCGATGCCGAGGATGGAGATGACCGGGATGGCGCCGTTTCGCAGACCGTGACGGAGCATGGCCGTCCCCATCGTGGATCCCATCGCGCGGGCGTTTCTGAGGTAATCGCTGCCCAGCACGTCCAGGGTGGCGCTGCGGACGTAGCGCGAAAGCGAGCCGGCCATCACCAAGGCGACCGTCAGGACCGGCAGCGCGAGATGAGTGAGCGCTGCCCCAGGGTCGGACCAGCCCTCCCGTGGAAACCCGCCGGCGGGGAAGACCCGGAACCTTAGGGAGAAGATGCCAACGAGCAGGATCCCCACCCAGAAGGCGGGGACCGCGATGAACAGCTGCGAGAAGGCGGACAGCGCGGCGCCGTACCAACGGTCGGCCCTGTACGCGGCGACGAATCCAATGACCAGGGACATCGCGAACGCAAGCCCGAAGGCGAGGAAGGTGAGCGGAATCGTCACGGCCAGCCGGGAGCCGATCTCGGGAGCCACCGGCAGCGTGCTGATGAAGGAGCTCCCGAGATCAAGGGTGACCATCCCGCGAAACCATCCGACGAACTGCTCGAGCACCGGGAGATCTGCCCCGACCTGGGCACGCGCCGCGGCGATCTGCTCCGGAGTCGCCTGGATTGAAAGAAGCGCATTCGCCGGGTCGCCGGGGAGCGCTCGCAGGAGGACGAAGATCCCGAGCATGGCGATCAGCAACGAGACGAGGAGAATGGCGGTGCGGCGGAGAAGGTACTGAGCCATGTCTCGCTAGCCCCGTTGCCGTTCCTGGGTCAAGTGTGGCGCCGAATCGCCGGGGCTCCCGACGCTCACCCGCCGGGGGCCCCGATCGGTCGCTACTTCTTCACGATGTTGTAGGCAGGGAACTGCGAGTTGAGACCGTTAATGGGGTAGCCGCTGACGTTCACGGAGGCCACCACGAGTTGCGGGTACAGGTACAGCCATGCGCTCGCGGCATCCTTGGCGATCTGTTCGTTGACGAGCTTGAGCTTGGCCGTCTGCGCATCGACAGTCGCGGCGCTCTCCGCTTCGGCAATCCAGGCCGTCACCTGCGGATTGTTGTAGCCCCAGTAGAATTTGGGGTCTCCGTACCAGACCACGTCGCGGTCGTTGACGTGCTCCTGCAGGGTTGCCACGTAGTCGTGCTTCTGGAACACCTTGGTGTACCACTCGTCGGCGGTGATCGAGTTGATCTTGACCGTGACGCCGACCTTAGCCAGCTCGCTCTTGACGAACTCCGCAACCACCGGGTGCGGATCGTATGTCGGCGTGTCGAGCGTGAACGCGAATCCGGCCGGGTACCCGGCCGCGGTGAGCAGCTGCTTCGAGAGCGCCGGATCGTACGGGTTCACGCCAGTGAGATCCTCATACCAGGGATCTGTGGGGGGAACCATCGAGCCGATCAGGGTGCCCTTGTCGCCCCAGATGGCGTTGAGCAGCTTGGCGCGGTCGATCGCCGAGTACACGGCCCTGCGGACGTCGACCTTGTCGAATGGCGCGACCCGGTCGTTGAAGACCAGCAGCTCCTTGGTGGTGGACGCCCCGTTGTTGACCACGTAGTTGGGGTTGCCTTCGAACTGGCTCAGCGAGTCCGGGCTCTGCACATTCGTGACGATGTCGACGGCGTTCGTGAGCAGCGCGTTGCTCAGCGCCGTCGCATCCGTGAAGTAGTTGAAGACCACTTCCTTGTTCGCGGCGGGGGTTCCCCAGTAGCCGCTCCATCGGCTCAGCGAGAGCGAGCTGCCGCGGGTCCACTTGTCCAGCACGTATGGACCGGTTCCATCCTCGCTGGTCGTGAGGTTCGTCGCGTCCTTGTTCGAGATCCAGACGTACGCGAGGTTGTAGATGAAGGAGATCGACCGGCTCGCCAAGGTGACGACGACGGTGTCCGGGGCTGGTGCTGTGATCCCTGCAATCGCCTCGAAGCTGGACTTCCGGGCCGACTGCGACGCGGGCGAAACGACTCGCTCGATGCTTGCCTTGACATCATCCGAAGTCAGGGCTTTGCCCGAATGGAACGTGACTCCTTGCTTGAGCTTGAATGTGTACGTGAGGCCGTCGGCGCTGACCGTGTAGCTGTCGGCGAGGAGCGGCTCAACCTTCCCTGCGTCGGTGAGCTGGTACAGGCCCTGATAGACGTTGCCGTCGAACGCCTCGGTGACACCCTGCCCGCCCCCGGCCGTGTTGTCGAGGTTCTGCGGCTCGTACAGCGAGCCGATCTGGATGGTCGCGTCGGAGGAGGCATCCTGCGTCGGTGCCGTCGACCCCGTCTGTTGAGGCTGTGCCGTTGACCCGGTGCCAACGGTTGGCGAGGCCGTCCCCGATGAGCATCCGCTGAGGACGACCGCCGTCGCGAGTGCGCTCGCGAGGAGCACCACCACTGGTTTCTTCATCGCGTCCCCTCCTGGGTGTCCGTGTCGGTTGTCGAGTGGGGCTGTGATCGATGCAAGGGACGCTGGCCGGAGATCTCGCCGACCGCAGCGGACGGGCCAAGGTCTGCTGCGGACTCTTCGGTGACCACGGGCTCGACCTGGTGCGGCAACGCACTCCTTTCCTGTGGCGGCTCAACGCCGATCCCGGTACCGATACGCAAGAGGGGGCCGGAATACGGGTCAGCCGCTGCGGAACGGCTCGCCGAGCCGGCTGGCCATCACCACGCCGCCTGCGTGCGAGCCTCCCTCGCAGGACAACAGTCTCCCTAGTGCGATATATCAGAGCATCCAGCATAACGTACTGTCAACCTGGAGATCGTGCATCAGCGACGTGGTGCGCAGGCCGTTGGCCATGCTGATGCACCCCGAAATTGCTCGGAGGGAATCGTGACCGACAAGACAGTTGAGATCCACCGCGACAGCGGGATGCGCCTGGTCGCTCGGACGGGTTCGGGTCATGAGATCGTGGTGGACGATGGCAACGGTGACAGCGGGCCACGGCCCACCGAGTTGGTACTTGCCGGCCTCGGGGGCTGCACCGCCATGGACATCATCTCAATCCTGCTCAAGAAGCGCCAGGAAGTCACCCGCTTCGATGTCCACGTACGGGCGACCCAGCGGGCCGCCTACCCGCAGATCTTCACGGACATCGAGATCATGGTCGTGGTCGAGGGTCCGAGTGTGAGCGTCGCGGCAGTCCGCCAGGCGATCGAATTGGCAGCCAGGAAGTACTGTTCGGTCGGCGCGATGCTGGCAGCCGGGGAAACTGCGATCCACCACCGCTACCGGGTGATCGGGACGGGCGCGGTCCCGTTCGACGAGGCAGGCGAGGCCCGGATCAGCGGCCCTTTTGCCCGACCCGAAGCTCTCTGAGGGACAGATCGCCCATCCAGCGGCGCCGGCTTCGCTGGCTGGCGAGCCGCGGCGGCACGGGTCCGCACGATGGGCCACACCGCGACCACCTCGTCGCGAACTGTGATGCCGCTACGTCGATCATCCGCACCGGTCCCAGAGCCCATCTCCATGCATCGGTTCGGATCACGTCCAGGTCGAGCTCACGCGGTGCGTTCCTGACCGCTGCGCTCCGATCCCGCCGTTGCGGCAATGCGGCCGGGATGTCCCCGACATGGTCATCGGTTTGCCTCAATCGACCCCGCGGTGTCACGTTCGGCGAGATGAACGACGAGGACGTCCTAACGGGGCCGATTGGCGTCTACGGCCCGAACGGCAACCGCGTCCGGGATCTCGTGGCTCAGTGCCGCGCGCTGACCCCCGCGGAGCTGCTGCGCCTCCAACAAGTCATTGAGGCCGACCTTCTCAGGATTACGAACGAGGCGAGGGAGGCCGCCATCGGGCTCGCACAGAGCGCGGGGCGGTCTGAGGCCTGGGAGGCGACCCTCGCGGCGATTGGGGACGGCTGACACCATGACCTGATCGTGCTCCGTCGGGGAGTGAACCTCGAGGTTCGGTGAGGCGCACCGGACGCGCTCGGGGCACCGCACGGACGGGCCCGCCGCCGCTACCCTTGACGATGTGGTCCTGCTGGCGCTGAAGCTCGCGCTGACGCCCCTCCTCATCGGCGGGGCGAGCCTCGGCGCTCGGCACTGGGGGCCCACAGCGGGCGGGTGGATCGTCTCGCT
>Ga0209014_10002304_pt1 | contig 11087 bp, 5 predicted proteins | sample BarGraNGADG00212_FD_184491 | JGI IMG/M metagenome (GOLD analysis project Ga0209014, IMG submission 184491) | Arctic peat soil microbial communities from Barrow, Alaska - Barrow Graham LP Ref core NGADG0002-212 (SPAdes) (version 2) | ecosystem: Environmental > Terrestrial > Soil > Wetlands > Peat... | reverse complement strand
GAGTGGAGCCCGCCCTTCCGCATTCCGTTTCGGATTCCGGAATCGAATTCCAATTCCGTCATCCGAATTCCGGTTCCCGGCTACTTCACGATCTTGTGCTTGTAGTCGAGCGCCGTCTTGTACGGCCGGTCGCCGTACCCGGTGTAGATCTGGCGCGGACGGGCGATCTTCTGCTCCTTGTCGAGCAGCAGCTCCTCCCACTGCGCCATCCACCCGGCGGTGCGCGCGATGGCGAACAGCACGGTGAAGTAGTCGGTGGGGAATTTCATCGCGCGGTAGATGAGGCCCGTGTAGAAGTCCACGTTCGGGTACAGCTTCCGCTTGATGAAGTACTCGTCGCTCAGGGCCACGCGCTCGAGTTCGAGCGCGATCTCCAGGTCCTTGGTCATGCCGGAGATCTTGAGGATCTGGTCGCAGAGCCCCTTCACGATCTTGGCGCGCGGATCGTAGCTCTTGTAGACGCGGTGGCCGAAGCCCATCAGCTTGTGCTCGCCCTTGCCGCTCTTCACGCTCTCGATGAACGCCGGCACGGCGGCCGGGGTCCCGATCTCCCCGAGCATGCGCAGCACCGCCTCGTTGGCGCCGCCGTGCAGCGGGCCGTAGAGGGCGTTGATGCCAGCCGAGACCGCCGAGTAAGGATCGACGTGCGACGACCCGACGGCGCGCACCGCGTTGGTGGAGCAGTTCTGCTCGTGGTCGGCGTGCAGGATGAAGAGCACGTCGACGGCCCGGGCATACACGGGGTGCGCCTCGTACTTGGGCTCCGACATGCGGGCGATCATCGAGAGGAAGTTCTCGGTGTACGGCAGCGAGTTGTCGGGGTACACGAAGGGCAGCCCCTTCACGTGACGGTAGGCGAACGCCGCAATGGTCGGCATCTTCGCCAGCAGCCGGATGAAGGCGATGTCGCGCTCCACGGGGTCGTGGATGAACTTGGCCGTGGGATAGAACGACGAGAGCGCCGAGACGCCGGCGGCGAGCATTGACATCGGGTGCGCGTCGTAGCGGAACCCGCCGAGGAACTGCTTGAAGTTCTCGTGCACGTACGTGTGGTAGGTGATGTCTTCCACCCACTTGTCGTACTCCGCCTGCGTCGGCAGCTCGCCGTGGCGCAGCAGCCACGCGACCTCGAGGAAGCTCGCCTTCTCGGCGAGCTGCTCGATGGGATACCCGCGATAGCGCAGGATGCCCTTTTCGCCATCGATGAAGGTGATCGCCGAACGGGTCGACGCGGTGTTCATGAACGCCGGGTCGTAGCCCATGATGCCGAAATCTTCGGGCTTGACCTTGATCTGCTTCAGGTCGGCGGTGCGAATGGTCTCGTCGGTGATCGGGGCATAGTACACCTTGCCGGTGCGCGAGTCCTTGATCTCGAGATGCTCTCCAGCGGGCGGCCCCTTGGCCGCATCGGATGAACCAGACATGATCGTATACCGTAAACCCAGGAAGCGAGGCCGCGGAGGCGCGGAAGCGCGAGTTGGCGCGGGCTCAGTTGATTGTGCAGGACCGGCCGAAGCGGTCGAATCCTGCGGGAAACTACCGCGAAATCACCACCAATGCACTCAATGACGTGCGAGACGCATACCCCGTCGTTAGGATGAACGGACGGAACGACCGAAACGTTATGGCATAACGCACCGTTTATCTGTCCGCATTTACCCCGGAATAAGGTGAGCCTCGACCCGACCTCCATTGCCACCATCACCCCGGTGCGCCTCGCCCTGGTGGCCCTCGCGGCGGTCGGCGGGGGCTTCATCAACGCGATCGCAGGCGGCGGCACGCTGCTCACCTTCCCCGCCCTCATCGCACTCGGCGTGCCCCCGCTGATGGCCAACGCCACCAGCACCGTGGCCCTGTGGCCTGGCCTCCTCACCAGCTTCTGGGGCTACCGCGACGCGTTGCGTGGCGCGCGTGCCTGGACCGTGCGATGGGCGGTGCCCAGCATGCTCGGCGGCGGGGTCGGCGCTGTCCTCCTTCTCTTGACACCGGAACGGAAATTCGCTGACAGCGTACCATGGCTCATCTGGGGCGCTACGCTCATTTTCGTGCTGCAGGGGCCGGTGATGCGCTGGGTCGTGGGGCATGCGAAACCCGTCCCCGACGGCACCACGCTGCCCGCGCCGCGCATGGGCTTCCTGGTCCTGCAGTTCTTCTTCTCGATCTACGGTGGTTACTTCGGCGCGGGGAACGGAATCCTGATGCTCGCGGCGCTCGGCATGATGGGGCTGACCAACATCCACACCATGAACGGCCTCAAGGGCTGGGGCGGGCTCAACCTCAACGTGGTGGCCGTAATCATCTTCGCCGCGAGCGGCATCGTCAACTGGCCCATTGCGCTGACGATGGCTATCGGCGCGGCGGCGGGCGGCGCCATCGGTTCGCACATGGCACAGCGGGTCGGCCAGCTCTGGGTGCGGCGTGCCATCATCGGCATCGGGCTGGGCAGCGGCACGTGGATGCTGATTGAGCGGATACGCGGGTGATGACCGGCGCCCGCACCGAAGCGCAGCGCGCACCCGACCTCTTGATCGAGATCGCGGCGCTGCCGGCCGACGAGGCGCTGTCCCGACTCGAGAGCAACCGGCAGGGGCTGACCGACGCGGAGGTCGGGAAACGCCGGGCGACGTGGGGGCGCAACGTCATCGCGCACGAACGCCCGCCCCGCTGGTACGCCCTGCTGGCGCGCGCCTTCGCCAATCCCTTCAACCTCGTGCTCACCGTGCTCGCCACACTCTCGTGGCTGACGGGGGACCGCGAGGGCGTGTATGTGATAGGCGCCATGGTGCTGCTGAGCACCGGGTTGCGCTTCTTCCAGGAGTTCAAGTCGCACAACGCCGCGCTCGCCCTCCGCGCGCTGGTGCGCACGAGCGCTACGGTGGAGCGGGGCGGCGACGAATTTCCGCAGGGGGCGACGCCGGCGGCACGGCGGCGCGAGGTGCCGATGGACGAACTCGTCCCCGGCGATATCGTGTATCTCTCGGCGGGCGACATGGTACCGGCCGACGTGCGCCTGCTCGGCGCCAAGGACCTGTTCGTCAGCCAGTCGGCGATGACCGGCGAGTCGCTTCCCGTCGAGAAGTTCGACGCGCCACCCGCCGGCGTGACGGCGCAGTCGACGTTCGACCTCGCCACCATCTGCTTCATGGGCACCAACGTCGTGAGCGGCACGGCGACGTCGGTGGTGGTGAATACCGGCGGCCGCACCGCGACGGGCTCGATGGCCCGCGGGCTGCTCGGGCGGCGACCGACGACGGCCTTCGACGTCGGCGTGCAGCAGGTGAGCTGGCTCCTCATCCGCTTCATGCTGGTGATGGTGCCCGTGGTGATCCTCATCAACGGCCTCACCAAGGGGAACTGGGTCGAGGCGCTGCTGTTCGGCCTGGCGGTGGCGGTGGGACTGACACCCGAGATGCTGCCGATGGTGGTGACCGCCAACCTCGCCAAGGGCGCCATTGCGATGTCGAAGCACAAGACCATCGTGAAGCGCCTGGACGCCGTCCAGAACTTCGGCGCGATGGACGTGCTGTGCACCGACAAGACGGGAACGCTCACCCAGGACAAGGTCGTCCTCGAACGGCACCTGAACGTCGTCGGCGAGGAGGACGACTGGGTGCTCTCGCTTGCCTACCTCAACAGCTACTACCAGACGGGTCTCAAGAACCTCCTCGACGTTGCCGTCCTCGAGCACGGCGAGCTCAACCAGCAGCTGTCGATCGACCACGCCTACGGCAAGATCGACGAGATCCCGTTCGACTTCGTGCGACGCCGCATGTCGGTGGTGGTCGACCACGAGGGCAAGCAGCACCAGCTCATCTGCAAGGGCGCGGTGGAGGAGCTGCTGGCCGTCTGCCGCTGGGTGCGCGACGAGGACCACCTGACCGAGCTCGACCACGCCCGGCGCGACGTGGCCGAGGACATCGTGGCCGAGCTGAGCGCGGATGGCTTCCGCGTGGTGGCCGTCGCGTACCGGGACTTCGCGCCCCGCAGCGCCCCGTACACCAAAGCAGACGAGTCCGAGCTGGTGCTCGCCGGCTTCATCGGCTTCCTCGACCCGCCCAAGGAGAGCGCCGGGCCGGCGCTTCGCGCCTTCGCCACGCACGGCGTGAAGGTGAAGGTGCTCACGGGTGACAACGAACTGGTGAGCCGCAAGGTCTGCCGCGACGTCGGCTTCGACGCCGGCCGCATCGTGCTGGGGCAGGAACTGCGCGCCCTCGACGACGCGGCGCTCGGCGAGCTGGCCGACCGCAGTTCGGTGTTCGCCAAGATGACGCCGGATGACAAGGTGCGCGTGGTGCGGGTGCTGCGCGCACGCGGCCACACGGTGGGCTTCCTTGGTGACGGCATCAACGACGCCGGCGCGCTGCGCGAAGCGGACGTCGGCATCTCGGTGGACACGGCGGTCGACGTGGCAAAGGAATCGGCCGATCTGATCCTCCTCGAGAAGAGCCTGATGGTGCTCGAGGACGCCGTGATCGAGGGGCGGAAGACCTTCGGGAACACCATCAAGTACATCAAGATGGCGGCGAGCTCGAACTTCGGGAACATGTTCAGTGTGCTGGTGGCGAGCGCCTTTCTCCCTTTCCTTCCGATGCTTCCGGCACAGATCCTGATCCAGAATCTGCTCTACGACTTCTCGCAGGCGGCCATTCCGTTCGACAACATGGATGCGGACTGGATTGCCGTTCCGCGCCCGTGGAAGGCCAATGACATCGGGCGCTTCATGCTGTTCATCGGGCCCATCAGCTCGGTGTTCGACATCACCACGTTCCTGATCCTCTGGTATGTCTTCGGCGCCAACAACGTCGAGCACGCCTCGCTGTTCCAGTCGGGATGGTTCATCGAGGGACTCGCCAGCCAGACGCTGATCGTGCACATGATCCGCACGGCGCGCGTGCCGTTCCTGCAGAGCCGCGCCTCGTGGCCCGTGCTAATCACCACTGCCACGGTGATCCTCGCAGGCGTCGCGATGCCGTTCTCCCGCTTCGGCGCGAGCGTCGGCATGCGCCCGCTGCCCTGGACCTACTTTCCGTTCCTCGTGCTCGTGCTGCTCAGCTACACCCTGCTCACGCAGGTGGTGAAGGGCTGGTACATCCGGAAGTTCGCGGCCTGGCTCTGAGCGGGGCATGCGCCGGTTCGCCGCTCGGGGTTCGGCCTGTGCGCTGGGCCCTGAACTGCAGCTGGGGATAACACGGATCACACGGATGAACACGGATCAGGCTTGAAGTTCTTCCAAGGCTGTATCCGTGTAGATCCGCGTGATCCGTGTCATCCCAAGTCGCAGTTGCAGTTTCCTGCCCTTCACACGATGTCAGGGCATCGGCTTCACACGCTTGCCCCAGGTCGGCGGCGGCGGTTCCTTGGTGGCCCGCTGCACCGGCTTGGCCGCCAGCTGTTTCAGCGCCTCCTCCACCGCGCGCTCGAGCTGCGGATCGTGGCCGGCGGCAACGTCCTTGGGGAAGTTCTCGACGTCGATGTCCGGCGCCTGGCCCACGTTCTCCACATCCCACTGATTGTCACGGCGGAAGAAGCCGCCGCGCGGCGCGATCATCGAACCGCCGTCGACGAACACCGGGGTGTCGGCGGTGTGCACGAGCCCGCCCCATGTGCGCTTGCCGACGAGGGTGCCAATCTTGCGATGATGGAACATCCACGGCATGAGGTCGCCGCCCGAGCCGGCCTGCTCGTTGATGATCATCACTTTCGGACCCCAGATGCCCGCGGCCGGGCTGGTGAACGGCATCCGCTCGCCGGCGACGTTGTTGAAGTAGCCGTCGAAGTCGCGCTGCAGCACGTCAATGATGTAGTCGGCCGCCGAGCCGCCGCCGTTGTAGCGCTCGTCGATGATCGCGCCCTGCTTGTCCTGCTGGGCGAAGTAGTACCGGTTGAAGCTCGTGTATCCAGGCTGGCCGGTGTTCGGCAGGTGCACGTACGCCAGTTTCCCTCTGGACAGCGAGTCGACGGCCCGGCGGTTGTGCTCCACCCACGCGCGCGACCGGAGCCCCTGGTCGCTGGCCACGGGAATCACCGTGACGCGGCGCGCACCCTCCGCCACCGGGCGGGCGTTCACCGTCAGCACCGTCTGCCGTCCGGCGGTGCCGTCAAGCAGGCGGTACAAATTGTCCGGGGTGCGAAGCTCGTCGCCGTTCACCGCAATCACGTAGTCGCCGACGCGCACGTCCACGCCAGGCACGGCGAGCGGCGCGCGCAGGTCGGAGTTCCAGCTTTCGTTATCGTAGATACGGGTGATGCGATAGCGACCCTGGTCGATGGCGAAGTCGGCACCCAGCTGGCCGCCGGTGTTGGCCGGCACCGCCGGCAGGTCACCGCCGCGCACGTACGAGTGCCCGATGGCGATTTCGGAGCCCATCATGTCGATCAGGTAGTTGAGGTCGGCGCGATGGTTCACGAACGGCAGCAACGCACCGTACATCGTGCGCATCCTCGGCCAGTCGGCGCCGTGCATGTTCGGCTCGTACAGGTAGTCGCGCTGGTTGCGCCATCCTTCGTCGAAGATCTGCTTAAACTCAGCCCTCGAGTCGATCCACGCACGGAGCGATGCGTTGAGTCGTCCGGCGCCGGCCTGCGGCGGCGCACCCGTGGCGTCGACGATGAAGAGCGCGGGAGCCGGAGGCGCACCTGCCCCGGGCGCGCCGCCGCCACCTCCGACGCCCCCGCCGCTGCGGTACAGCAGCTTGCGCCCGTCGTTGCTCACGTCGAAGTCGGCGATGCCGCTCACGAACACCGTCGCCCGCCGGTCACGCAGCTGGTATCGATGCAGCGTCTGGCCGACGGACAGACCGCCCGTTCCCGTGGCCGGCAGCACCTCGCTCAGGAACACCGTGCCGGCCGCGCCCGACTTGACGCGCGAGTAGCTGCGCAACGCCACACCCGGCACGCTGATGATGCGCGAGGCAAGACCGTCGAAGTCGATCTTCACCGTCACTGCGGCGCGGGCTGGCGCGACCGGCGCGACTGGCGCGGCTCCGGCGGTTCCGGCGGCTGCCGGCTGCGCGGTGCTGTCGCCGGGCGCGCCGCCGCCTCTGGCACCGCGACCACCACTCGGCGCAGTTGGCGGAGCCGGCGCTCCCGTCTCCTCGTCGCTCTCCGGCATCAGCGGCGTGGAATCCGACTTCGAGAGGATGGCGAAGTAGAGCCCGAAGGTTTCGTCGATGGAGTAGTTGGTCATGTCGAGCCACTGCGACTTGAGCCCGAAGTCGGTGCTCGCCAGGAACCAGAGGTACTTGCCGCTCGCGTCCCACGCCGGCCACGAGGTGTCGGAAAGGCCGTCGGTTACCGGCTTCGATTCGCCCGTTTCGACATTCACGGCCACGATCTGCTTGTACAGCGAGTTGAGGTGGCGCACATAGGCAATCCACTTGGAGTCGGGGCTCCACTCCGGGTTCATGGTGCGCGAGGGCACCATCCATGGATCCTCGCCGACGACCTTCCCCTGGCCCGTGACGACATCGAGCACCCAGAGCTTGAGGTCGGTGTCGGTGTAGAGAATCCGCTTGCCGTCGGGCGACCACGCGGGCGTGTAGTAGTGCTTGTGATTGGGCAGCGCGATCTCACGCGGCGGCGCGATGCCGTCTGCCGACTCTACGTACAGCTTGTACTCGCCACTCTTGTCGCTGAAGTACGAAATCGACTTGCCATCGGGACTCCACGCCGGATCGCGCTCGGCCGAACCGCTCGACGTGCTGATGTTGCGCACGTCGCCCTTGTCGGCCGGAATGGTGAAGATCTCGCCGCGCGCCTCGACCGCGGCGCGCTTGCCGGTGGGGCTCAATGCCATGTTGGCGATGCGGGCACTCACGTCCTTCCACCCCGCCATCATCCACGGAAAGTCGCCGGCGGCCGTGATGTTGACGCGATGCTCCTTGCCCGTCTTCGGGTCGAGTTCGTGGATGTACCCGGCCTGCTCGAAGACCACCGCGCCGGCGCCGGCGTCGAGCGTCTTCACGTCGAAGTCGGCAAAGTCGGTGACCTGGGCCAGCTTCTTCGCCTTCGTGTCGTACGACCAGACGTTGGCCACGCCGTCACGGTCGGAAATGAAGTACACCACGTCGCCGATCCACGCCGGTTCCATGTCCTTGGAGTCAGTCCACGGCGGCGACTCGACGTCGAGCGTCTTGAGGTCGGCAATCCAGATGGGGCGATTCTGCCCGCCGCGATAGTTGCGGCGCTCCTCGTCCCAGCTCGGGTTCATCCGGTAGGCTATGCGCTTCCCGTCGGGAGAGATGCGCCCCTGGTAGCCGCGATTGATGCTCAGGTACGTCTCCGGGCCACCGTCAACCGGCACCGTGTAGAACTTCGGGGCCGCCGACGGACCGAACGTTTCGCGCGTGGACGAGAAGAGCACGGCCTTTCCGTCGGGTGTCCATCCCTGCACCAGGTCGGGAGCCGAGTTCCACGTGAGGCGCTTCGGCGTTCCGCCTTCGACGGGGACGACATAGACGTCGGTGTTTCCGCCGTACTCGGCGCTGAACGCCACCAGCGCGCCGTCGGGGGAGAGCTTGGGGTTCTGCGTCTCACCCTGGAAGCTCGTCAGCCGTCGCGCCGCACCGCCGGCGCGGTCGACCACCCAGATGTTCTGGGCGTAGGCAAAGGCGATGTGCGTCGCGCTCACCGACGGGGAGCGGAGCATGAGGGTCTGTGCCGGAAGCGTCGCTGCGCCAAGCAGGCCCGCGAGGAACATGGAAGCACGGAATCGAAGCATGGGCGTGTGAGCTGGAGGTCTCGCGCGCCGCCCGGTGCCCCGCCGCGGCGCGCCGTGAGGTGCACAAGATTCGCGATCCACGGGTGTTGCGGCTAGGGGCTGGAGTGGTAATCTCCCCACATGCCACGCACACCGCCGACCGCCCATACCGACGCAACGCTCGACCCGAAAGACTGGGACGCGTTCCGCGCCCTTGCCCACCGCATGGTGGACGATTCGCTCGACTTCATGCGCACGCTTCCCGAACGCCCGGCCTGGACGCCGGTGCCCACTGACATCCGCTCGGCGCTCGCGCGCGAGCCGCTGCCGATGGAGGCACAGGGCGAGCAGGCGGTATACGACGAGTTCCTCACCCGGGTGCTTCCCTACACCAATGGGTCACGCAGCGGCCGGTTCTTCGGCTGGGTGCAGGGCAACGGCACGCCGCTGGGCATGATGGCCGACATGCTCGCCGCGGGAATGAACGCGCACATGGCGGGATTCAACGACTCGGCCCGCCTGGTGGAGTTGCGCGTGATCGCCTGGATCGCCGAGCTGATGGGGTTTCCCGCGGACTCGAGCGGCCTGCTGATGAGCGGCGGTTCGATGGCCAACTACCTCGGCCTCGCCGTCGCGCGGCACGCGAAGGCCGGCTTCGACATCCGGAAGCTCGGCGCGCTCGGCGGCCCGCGACTCATGGTGTACGCGTCCAGCGAGGCGCACAGCTGGGCGCAGAAGGGCGTCGAGCTGCTTGGTCTGGGCAGCGATTCTCTGCGCAAGGTTCCAGCGGACGGCGAGATGCGAGTGGACGTCTCCGCGATGCGGGCGATGATCACCGCCGACCGCGCCGCGGGGTTGCACCCCATCTGCGTCATCGGCACGGCGGGCACCGTGAACAGCGGCGCCACCGACGACCTCGACGCACTCGCCGACCTCGCGCAGGCGGAGAACCTGTGGTTCCATGTGGACGGCGCGTTCGGAGCGCTCGCGCGGTTGTCGCCGACGCTCGCTCCGATCGTGAAGGGGATCGAGCGCGCCGACTCGCTGGCGCTCGACCTGCACAAGTGGGTCTACCTGCCGTTCGAGATTGCCTGCGTGCTGGTGCGCGACCCGCAGGCGCACCGCGACGCCTTTGCGCTGACGCCGAGCTACCTGCGCGACGAGGGGCGCGGCGTCATCGCCGGCGGCCTCGTGTTCGCCGACCGCGGCCCCGAACTGACGCGCGGATTCAAGGCACTGAAGGTCTGGATGTCGTTCAAGGCGCAGGGCATCGATGCGTTCGCCGAGCTCATCGAGCAGAATGTGGCGCAGGCGCGCGCGCTTGCCGAAGCGCTGGCACTGGTGCCGCACGTCGAGATCAGCGCGCCGGTGCCGCTCAACATCGTCTGCTGGCGCTATGTGCCCGCCGCCTTCTCGGACGTCCAATGCGATGCGCTCAACCGGGAGTTGTTGTTGCGCATCCAGGAATCGGGACTCGCCGTGCCCAGCGGATCGATGGTGAACGGGCGCTACGTTATTCGCGTCTGCATCACCAACCACCGCACGCGGTGGGCCGATCTCGAGGCGCTTGCCGACGGCGTCGCGCCGCTGGCGCGGGCGATCGAGGCGGAGATGCGAAGCTGACGCTGTTCGTCTGGTGCGTTGAACTGCTTTGCCACAGATGAACACGGAGAAACACAGACTGGAACTTGGAGGGGCGTGGCTCACCAGTATTGATGCACCACGCCCCTTCGAAGCTTCTCCACGCCTATCTGTGTTCTTCTGTGTTCATCTGTGGCAAAGCAGTTGGTGATTCCCTCCCGATCTATGGCGCGATCTGATGTTCCGCGTCGGCCACTCCGCCGCGCGTACTCGTGTAGCGCACGCTGAGCTTGCGGTCGTCGGCCGTAGCCCCGGCCTTGACGCGCAGCGTGACGACTTTCGTCTCGCCGCCGTTCAGCCAGAACTCCGGCGGCCGGCCGATGAGCTTCGTGTTCGGCGTCGAGCGGAGCGCCAGCCCGTCGGGATGCACGATCTTGACGCGCTTGGCCATGTCGAGCGCGGTGGGAAGCCGGCCGTTGTTGCGCAGCGTCACCTTCACCTCGTGTGTCGCCGAATCGGCGGGGGCCTTGGCGCCCTTGGCGAACTTCACCGGCACCGACGTGACGCTTACGATCTCCACCGACGGGAGCGATTGCGCCAGATAGAGGTTGAACATCGCCTCGTTCTTCGCCCACTTCTCCAGCCACTCGGCCGGCGGGTTCTGCGACCAGAACTTCGGGTTCATCCCGCCGATCTCGACCTCGCCGAGCTGCGGATGGTTGAACTTCGTCCACGGCTTGAAGCACTTGCCGCCGTACTCCTCGTCGCAGAAGCGCAGCATCTCGTAGTCGTCGATCTTGCCGTCGTT
>Ga0209014_10002303_pt1 | contig 11087 bp, 6 predicted proteins | sample BarGraNGADG00212_FD_184491 | JGI IMG/M metagenome (GOLD analysis project Ga0209014, IMG submission 184491) | Arctic peat soil microbial communities from Barrow, Alaska - Barrow Graham LP Ref core NGADG0002-212 (SPAdes) (version 2) | ecosystem: Environmental > Terrestrial > Soil > Wetlands > Peat... | reverse complement strand
TGTCGTGGGTTAATCCGTAGACGCGCCCGGTATTATCGGTGATGGCGGTCAGCCATCCGCCGCTGTCGTAGGCGAAGTCGAAGGTGTTCCCGCTGGTATCGGTGACCCGGCGCAGGCGGGTGGTCAGACCCCACCCGCCGGCGGGTATGGTTTTACCGTTGCTTTCGTAGAGCAGGGTCTGGAAGTTACCGTAGCGGTCAGCGATCTGGATGAGGCGCCCGGAGGCGTCGAAGGCCATGCTGGAACCGTCGCGCAGGGTGCGTTTCCAGGTTCCGTCTGGATTGTGGAGCAGGGCGCTAAAGTCGCCGCGTGGCGGCGCGTAACCGGTATCGGTCTTCTTGAAAGACAGCGTGCGGCCGTCGCCCAACAGGATTGCGGCGTAAGTCCCGGAGTCGATCAGTAAGGTATCGTGAGGCGAGAACCAGCCCAGGCCGAAGGGGGAGAGGTCAGGCCGCCGGATGGTCACCGGCCAGGGGATTTCGTAGCGGAACACCGCGGGTAGGCAGACATTCACATAGGGGCAGGGTATGATATACACATACTCGGCGGTCAGCTTACCCTCATAAACGCCGGGCGGCAGAAGCTTGCCGTTTACATCGCGTCCATCCCAGGCCACATCGACCTTGTCGCTGTAATCCTTGTAGAACAGGTTCCCGGCAATTTCAAACATCCAATCGGTAGATGAGGGCGGGAAGGAGCCCGGCGCAATCTTGAGGTCGGCGGAGATCTGGATTTTTGAGTTAATATTAAGCGAGAAGTATTTGGCAGTCACCTGGGTAGGCAGGCCGCCCGCGCCTGGCAAACCCACCGTCCCTATGGTTTGACAGAGCTCGCCAGTCACCGTGTTGACCAGTGAACCCACTGGCGCGCCCTCGCAGGGCGAATTGGGATTATCCTGCGGTCCACCCGGGTCAGGCGGGGTTGGCGGTTGAGGATTCATATCGGGCGGAGGCGGTAATGCAAAACCATAGGAACTAAAGTGCGGCAGGGTGGCGCGCAGGGCCTTCTTTCCGTTGCCCAGGTCGACGACTTGACCCTGAACGGGGTTCGACCAGCGGGATTCGGATTCGACCCAATAATAGCAGGGCACGGGGGTGCCTACCGGCAGGTAGCCGTTGTAATCGATGGTCCACACCGCCGGGGCGTTGAATTTGGTGCCGTCCGGCTCGAACATGACAAAGCCCAGCGGCGCGCTGCCATCGGTGAAAGGGCCGGGTAAAGCTGTCGTATCCCCGGTTTTGCCGGAGAGCGGATAAACGGGCAGCTCCGTCAGGCGCACCCCGTTGGCGAAAGGAACCGCGCCGGCGGAAAATTGGACATTTGTGGTGCCGGTGGTATTCGCGGCAGTGCCGCCGGCTGGGCCGATGGAGGTCATCTTCTGGTCCAGCGGCACCAGCTCGACGGTGTCCACCTGGAGCGGGTCGAAGGACTGCACCGTTACGGCGCGGTTGGCGAAGGTGAAACCAAAGCTGAACAACACCAGAATGTAGTTGCCCGGCGGCAGCGCCAGGCGATACTGCCCCGCCGAATCGGTGGTGGTCTTGAAGTTGTTGTTGGTAACGGTGCTCACCTGGACGCCCGCCAGGGGGGTTTTGTCTTTCCAGTTCAACACCTGACCGGTCACCCAGCCTTGCTGGTCGAGCGGCAGCGGCGTGACCAGGACCTTGGCGGTAATAGCTGGCCGGTCGGCGTCGCTCACCTGTATGTTGCCAGGTTGGTTAAAGGTGCGCTGCGCCGTGCCACCGGCTGCCAGGATGAGGATCTCATTACCTGGCGCGGCGGCTTGCGGGGCGGTGGAGTCCTGGCTGCCTGCGACCGGAGCCAGACCGGTGGTTTTGTTCTGGATGATCGGCAGGTAGATGTGTTGGAGGATAACGACGGGTTGGAATATAAGGCTGAGGCGGCGAGTGACCGTATCGGAGTTTTTGAAGGTGACTGCCTGTCCGACCGAGACCTGCAGCAGCTCCGGCTGGATACCGGCGGCGCTGATCTCCATTGTGCCGGGGGCGGCTGCCAGGATCTCAGCCTGTGTGCGCTGTGCTGGCGACCGGAGGTTCTCGATCGGATTAGGATTGGCGGTCCGAATGCCCTGGACGTTGATCGGGTTGGACGACCCAACCATAAAAGAGGCGATCAATACAATGATCAGAATGCGGCGGATAAAGGGTGATAAATGGACTTTCATGCTGGTCCTCCTAAATTGCATTCATGGGGTTGACACTTTTACTGAAGCCATCTCGAACACTGGCAGGTCGGGAACGGGGCGACCGAGGGCAAATTCGGCGAAAGATTGGGACACGGGGCGGTAGCACAGGCGCACCTGGAAGGTGTAGGGACCGGCAGCAACGTCTGGCTGCGGGATATGGTAAATCACGCTGCGTGTCTCCTGCGGCGCCAGCCGGGTGTCTTCCAGGATCTGAGTCGCCGCCCAGATGCGGTGCAGCTCGATGGGTTGGCCTGCGGCGTCACCGATTACCCTGTGGAACTGGACGGTATCCGGGGTGAGGGCGCCGTAAGCGTCCAGGCGGCCTGAATGCCACACCTCGTTTCCAGCGCCATCCCACAGGATAGCCTCAAGCCAGGCCTGGCGCAGGTCATCCGAACCGGTGGGCAGGTAATGACCCGCACCGGAGTTGGTTACCTGTACGGTTGCTACGAGCGCCTGCCCATCCCGGGCAAGCCCAGCTTGCAGGGTGGCGGCTTTTTGCAGCAGGTCCAGATTGGTGGAAAAGCCCGGCAGTGAATTGGGTGAACCCGGCTGCCCGCCGTGAGCGTGCACTATCTGCGGTAGCCCGCTGTTGTCAAGCGTGGCGACCACGGTCGGCATGTGGCAGAACTGGCATGTTTTGCCCTGGTCTGGATAGGAGCTGTCGCGCCACTCATCAAAGGTGCGCTCGAGCGGCAGACCGGAGGGCAGGCTCAGGTTATGGCAGGCGCCGCACAGCTCAGCCTGAAGAATGGTTGATCGCATCAGTGCAGCCCGGTGATCGGCCGGTGCGGAGCGCAACGCCAGCTCTCCCAATATGGTTCCTGGCAGTAGCAGGTTGTCTGCCGAGAGCTGCAAAGAGGCATTTTCGGGTTGGGCGGCAGCTTTCACAGTCTGGTGGCAGATGACGCAGGTGACCCCTTCGGCCGCGTTTGGACTGATGGACAGCGCCACCCGCAGACCGCGCACCTTATAAGCTTTTTGGATAGAGACGGCTACAGCCGGGGTGGCGACGGGCGTCGCCAGGGTGAGGGGCGCCTGGGTTGTAATCTCGCCGGAGAGCAGGCCAACCGGGTTATGGCAACCGGCGCATAAACGTGAAGCCTCGACCCCATTCTCCTGCATGAAGATGCCAGCCACCGCCTGATAATAGGCGTCCTCAGGAGAGTGGGCGTGAGCCGAGGATTGCCATTGCTGGGCCTGGTCAGGGTGGCAGGCGGCGCAGGTTTTCGCAGAGGAGAGCTCCTTATCGCCCAGGACGGCGTGGGCAAATGGAAGGCTGGCGGCGCTCGCTGGCTTACCCCAGCTCAGAACGAAGCCCGTGCCGACCAGTGCAATGCACAGGGCGGAAAGGCAGGCCCCCATCACCCCCCAGGTCGCCAAGGGAGTGCCCTGGAGCTGCTTAAGGCGGGTGCGGGCCAGCGGGAGGAAGCGGTACGCCATGTGTACGCTGAGATCGATCAGCAGGACGACCATGGCGGCATCGTGCAGCCAGCGCAGCGGAGGGAAGTTGGTCCAGATCAACAAGCCCACCCCGGAGAGGGCGAGGAGGATCAGACTGTCGAGGGTTAAATAGCCCAGTAAACTATTGGCGTGTTTGTGGATTTCAAGCTGGCGCGACCACCAATGGTGGTATAAAAAGACTCCCAGAAGCAGCATTCCGACCAATGAAATGATCAGATGGGTGGAGACGAAGACCTGAGTCGTTGAACCGGACGTAAAAATCAGCCCCAGTCCACTGAGGACTGCAACCCAGATCGCCAGGAAAGCTCCGGTCAGGAACAGGGAGAGTCGCATTTGGACGCACCTTCGAAACCTGAGAGTTGATCGGTCGCGACGTCAGAATAAGATAGACTGCCGGGGGATATTATTCCACCTTAATTATAACTAATTATACATTAAACATATAAAATGTCAAGTTATTCCAACTGGTGATTACCCACACAGGGAGGGACAGAAAACTCTGCTCGGAAAATGGGGGGATAGTGTGTTTTTTGCCCCGCAAAAGCGGGGCAAAAAAACACTGCACCCCACTTTATTGAGAAGATACAAAAGTTACTTAATTTCGCATCAAAGTTTATGACGATATTTATTAAAATGGACTATACTTTAAAAATAGTCTTTATTCGCTCGATTCGTGGAGTGGCCTTAATAAGCACAATCCTGATATGATTGTCAACTTTTTCAATCCTGTGCTTCTCAGGCAGCGCGGCCTCACGTTGGTGCGTTGGGTGGTCCTTGCTGTGAGCTACTTCCTCGCAGCCGCCTTTGGAGCAATATTAATTCCGCCATTCGCTAATATCCCCATTGTCTGGCCTGCCAGTGGTATTGCCCTGGGAGTGCTGCTCATTTCCAAGAAACGCGATTGGACGGTAATAGCCCTGATCATTTTTGCCGCCAATCTGGCTGCCATCCTGGTGTCAGGCAGAGGGCTCGCCACCGGCCTGGGTTTCAGCCTGGTGAGCACGATCCAATCCCTGGCCAGCGCCTGGCTGGTGGTGGGTGCCCTGGGATCTTCTATACAATTCAACCGCCTGAAAGAAGTCATTTATTTAATTGCTATAACGATTTTAATCGCCATCCTGGCTGGCGTGGGAGGGGGAATCCTTGGCAGCTTTAATTCAAATTTATCCTTTGGGGAGGCCTGGTTTCTGTGGGCGCTTACGAGCGAGGTAAGCGCCATCCTGGTAGCGCCAATTATTCTCACCTGGCGGATTGTTCGATTACCCCCCCGTGCACTTTCGCCCGCTGTATGGATCGAGACCATCCTGTTCATTATTACCCTGGTGTTTTTTTCTGGATATGCTTTTATTAATGCCACCATCACCACCCGCTTTCTGGCAATCCTGCCATATTTCATCTTCCCGGTGTTGTTTTGGGCGGCCCTCCGGTTTGGACCGCATGGCGCCTCTGGCGCCATGCTGGTGCTTTCAGCATTCACCATTGGCGGAACGCTGATAGAACGCGGGCCATTTGCCCTGACAGCTCAAACCATAAACGAACAGACCATTGCCGTGCAGGCCTTTCTGGGAGTATCGGCCATTTCTGCTTACCTTGCGGCGGCCATATTTGCCGAACGCAAAGAGGCAGAGCGAGCCCTGCGCGAATCTGAAGAACGCATGCGCTCGACCCTGATTAACAGCCCGGTCATTTTCACCCAGTTCGACCGCGAAGGCAAGATTATCTACCAGAACCGCAATACCAGAAGTTCAAAACCGGCCACCGATGAGACGAACTTGTTCGAAGGGATATCTGCTGAAACCCAGGTCGAATTAAGTGATGCAATTGTCAAGACATTTGAAACAGGCCTGTCGCAGCAGATCGAGGTTGGCTCAACGGATGAGATTGGCAATACATTCTGGTATGACGTGCGCTTTGGCCCAATCATGGCCGCGGGTGAGGTCAGCAGCGTAACCATGATCGCAATTGACATCACCGACCGCAAGCGAGCCGAAGCCGCGCTGCGCCTGAGCGAGGAGCGTTATTCGCTGGCAGCGCGCGGCGCCAACGACGGAATTTGGGATTGGGACCTGGAAACCAACCGGGTTTACTATTCACAACGTTGGAAACAACTGCTTGGTTACAGTGATAGTACAATCAGTGTCAGCCCGGATGAGTGGCTGGGGCGCATCCATCCGGAAGATGTGAAATACGTGCGAGAAGATATCGCCACCTACCTCAGAGGTTCCATTCCCCAACTGATCAGCGAACACCGTATCATGCACCGCAACGGGTCTTATCGCTGGTTCCTGGTGCGGGGCGTGGCAGTCAGCATGGAGGGTGGAAAGCGCAGTCGCCTGGCAGGTTCGATGACCGACATAACAGCCCGCATGGTCACAGAAGAACGTTTGCGGCATGATTCCATGCACGACCAATTGACCAACCTGTCAAATCGCACCTATTTTACCAGCCAGCTTCAGCGGGCAATTGAACTATCGCGCCGTCACGGTGAATATATGGCGGCCATCCTTTTTATCGACGTAGATCGCTTTAAGGTCATTAATGAAAGCCTGGGTCACAGCAGCGGCGACCAGCTCCTGGTTAATGTTGCTCGCCGACTCGAAACCTGCATCCGGCCGGAAGATACGGTGGCTCGTTTTGGAGGGGATGAGTTCTGCATTTTGCTGGAAGAGATTAAAGGCATCAACGATGCCACCCGGGTTGCAAACCGCGTCCAGGAAAAGCTGTTCGAACCCTTTGACCTGCAAGGGAACGAAGTGGTGGTCACGGCCAGCATTGGCATCAACCTGGTGACGATAGGTTACGACCGGGCCGAAGACCTGATACGCGACGCCGAAATGGCAATGTACGGCGCCAAGTCAAACGGGAGAGCGCGATACCAGATTTTCGACAAAGATATGCATGCCAACAGCATTGCAATGTTTAAGTTGGAAGCAGAGCTGCGCGGGGCAGTAGAGCGGCATGAATTCCAGATCTATTATCAGCCCATTTACAATTCAACCTCCGGTATCGTCACCTGCGTTGAGGCGCTGCTGCGCTGGATGCATCCTGAGCGTGGCCTGATCTATCCTGACTTTTTCATTCCGATGGCAGAAGAGACCGGCTTGATCGTGACTTTAGGGGAATGGGTGTTGCGGCAGGCCTGCAAGCAAATCTGTGAATGGCAGGAAATGGGTATGCCGGGGATCCGGGTGGCAGTAAACATTTCGGCTCGCCAGCTCCAGGACCCCAATTTCCCGGTTGTCGTGAAGTCAGCCCTGGCTGACAGCGGCGTGTCAGGCACCTGCCTGCAGCTTGAGATTACTGAAAGCGCCGCCATGCAGGATTTTACCATGTCGGTCAACGCCTTAAATGAGCTGATCCTGTTGGGGGTGCGGATTTCGCTGGATGACTTCGGAATGCGGTATTCTTCCCTGGATTACCTCAAGCGCTTCCCGATCGACACGATCAAAATCGACAAATCATTCGTGTGGGATATCAGCAATAACCCGGATGATGCCGCCATTGCCAGCGCCATCATTTCGGTAGCGCACATCCTCAAACTGAACGTGGTGGGTGAAGGAGTGGAAACGAAGCAGCAGCTTGAATTCCTGCTGCGCAACCGCTGCGATGAAATCCAGGGCCATTTTTACAGCCCGGCCCGGTCCGGGGCGGATATCACCCTGCTTTTAAAAGCAAAGGCAGCCGAAGGTCATCTGACTGACCCGGAATGAGGCTAAAAACCTGTCCAAATAATTTCTTTAGAGACCGGTGCTAAGAATTTTCCACCAGCAATTTCCGCTGCTTGATCAGGTTGTCCAACTGCCCCTGATTTTCGGCTAGCCGGGTTTCCAGTCCCTGCAGAACGGCTTTGACCCTCTGGCGCACCTGGTTGGTGCGTTCGAGTGAGTTTTGGATTTTGGATTGTACGATCCAATCCACGATCAGGCCGTCCAGGAAAAAATCTACGAAAGTGTCAAACGAGCTGATGTCAATCAGGAAGCTTTCGGCGGATTGGATATCAGCCAGCTCGCCTTGGAATCGCCGCAGCAGTTCCTGGGCCTGGTGGACCTGGTCACGGGCTTCGTCGATTTTGCTGTGCTTGGCCAGGTCAGCCAGCATGCCGCCGCCCAGCATGTCCCAGTTACCCCACCCTTCGGCGCTGTTCAGCGAATTTATCACCCCGTCCAGGGTGGTTAATACGGCCTGGCCGGCACTGACAGCTTCCCACAGCTCTTTGCGGTCGGCCAGCAGGTTGGCCTGCTGCCCGGAAAGATCCAGCAATTGGCGGGTCAGGTCATTCCCACTGGAGAGCAGGATTTTTTCCTTGCGTTCGAGCAAAGCCTGGTAAGCACTATCCAGGTTGCCGAGAGCAGATAGTTTGTACTGTAAATCGGCCAGGTCGAGTTCCAGGGATGAAATGGCAAATTGGCACTGGTCGCGCTGGAGCTTGGCTGCCAGGAATTCCTGGCGCTCCCTGTCAAGGCGCTGTTCTTTATCACCCAGCACGGTATAAAATATGCTGCCCAGGCTCAACCCTTCGAGCCGCTGCACGTCTCTCTCTTCACGGACGAATTGGACATCCAGCCCTTCCAGGCGGGTAACTTCCTGGGAGAGCAAACGTTCCACTTCTGCCAGCTTGTTTTGAAGCCGGTCACGGGCCCGCAATTTTTCAAGGATATCGATGAGCCGGGTGTTCAGATCCTTAAGCATTGGCAGGGACCCATTTGGCTAAGAATTCTAAGGTGTCTATGCTGAACGGACACATACCAGCCCAATGCCATCTGGGCCAACGTGGGTGCCAATGGCCGGGGTGGCCTCGCCCACCCAGATTTTTCGGTTGGGCAGCAGGTATTCGATCTTTTGGCGGATCATTTCGGCTTTTTCCAGGCAATTGGTATGCATGACGGCCAAATCTTCGAGAGGCGCATAGGCCTCCGCCATTTCCAACAGGCGGTCAAAAGCGCGGGCGCGGGTGCGAACTTTCTCCAAATCGACAACGCCCTGGTAGACCTTGAGGACCGGAAAAATATGCAGGAAGGTTGCCAGGCCAGCCTGGATGCGCGAAACCCGCCCGCTGCGGCGCAGGTAGTCTACGGTATCTAGTTTCACAAAGATGATGGTGCGTTCGGCCTTGGCCTTTAAGAGGGAGACAATTTCTGCCACCGACTTGCCGGCAGACGCGGCCCGTGCGGCAGCCATAGCCAGAAAGCCCATGCCCATGGAGACAGTGCCACTGTCAAAGACCGTTACCGATACGCCCTGGACCGCGCCGGCCGCCATGCGGGCAGTGTCAACCACTGAGCTGAAAGTACCGGCCACATGGATTGAAATGATGTGGGTGGCGCCTTCGTCCGCGGCCTGTACGTATGCGCTCTCGAAAGCTTTCTGGTTGGGGGAAGCAGTTTTGGGGAGAACCTCCAGGGAAGGCAGTTGATTATAAAATTCCTGGTGGCTCATCTCGAAGCCATCTAAGTAACTTTTTTCGCCAATATTAATATAACAAGGCACAACCGTGATGCCAAATTCGCGGGCGGCGGATTCGGGCAGATCACTGATGCTGTCGGTGATGATCTTGATGGGCATGCTACCTCGTAAAAACAACTCGAGCGTTATTTTTTGGGCCACGCTGCTTTGTAAGCTGAGAGGATCTTATCGCACTTACGATTGAAATTGTCGTCTACCTTGCGGCGGGCCGGGTCAGCGTTGTACCAGGCCATGATCTCTTCCACGCCCCGCGCAAACGGGATGGTGCAGGAAAAATCAGGCACCAGGCGCTTGATCTTGCTGTTATCAAATATCATGCTGTGAGCTTTGTCTCCAAGTAGGCCGGCTCCCCATTCGGGGTCGTAAGCCGCGATCAGGTCGGAAGGTAGGTGCACGATGCGGGCTTCTGTCCCTGCGGCGTGGGCAACCAGTTGGAAAATCTGGTTCCAGGACAGCCATTCGTCCGAAGTAATCTGGAAGGCTTCACCAATGGCGTGGGAATTGCCCAGTAAGCCGTTGAACCCGCGTGCGAAATCGGTATGGTGGGTAAGGGTCCACAATGAAGTGCCGTCGCCGTGCACGATGACCGGCTGGCCGCGCAGCATGCGGTCCACTACCGTATAGCCGCCTTCCATGGGCAGCAAGGTGCAGTCGTAGGTATGAGAGGGGCGAACAATGGTGATGGGAAATTTTTCACGGCGATAGGCCTGCACCAACCGTTCCTCGCAGGCAATTTTATCGCGCGAGTACTGCCAGAATGGATTATCGAGCACGGTCGACTCGGTCACCGGCAGGCCGGCCGGCGGGGTCTGGTAAGCCGAGGCCGAGCTGATAAACACATACTGGCCCGTGCGGCCGCGGAACAGGTCGAGGTCGGTCTCAATATGCTGGGGTGTGAAGGCCACCCAGTCGACGACAGCATCGAAGGTGTGGTTCGCCAGGGCAGCCCTGGCCGACTGCTGGTCGCGGATGTCGCCGTGCAAAACGGCGGCTCCATCCACAACGGAGCGCGGCGATTGGCCGCGGTTCAATAAGTACAGGTCGATACCTTGCTGGACGGCAAGCCTGGAACAGGCCGAGCTGATGATGCCGGTACCGCCGATAAAAAGCACTTTCATGATAACGCTCCTGGGGTATATGATCTATACATCATCTTACTTAATATAGAGAAGGAACTGGCTGAAATGAGATTTAGAAGGGTTACCAAAATTATAAACCTGATCCATTTGTCTTTGAACAAATTCCGGGCGCCAATCTTTCGAAAATACCGCCGCAATTGCTAAAAAACGAAGCGAATCGAATTTACGGGTGTTGTATATACAAGGTTTTTTAAAAATCCAATACCATTCGCCATGGATCAATTACTGGAGGTAACCATGATCATCCATCTAATTCATGCAAAGGTACGTGCGGGAAAACAAGACCAATTCAGGCAAATCCTTGAGCTGTTGGCTTTGCCTGAGATCCAAGCCAAAAATGGAATGCTCGCTTTTTATCCCGGCCAGCCGTTGGGACCCGAGTCAAACGAGTTTATCCTGGTAACGGTCTGGAAAGGGCATAAAAGTGTAGAAATGCACCACCAGGAAGAGTGGATCCAGAAGGTCATCCCGCATGAGGCGCTTCCTCTCCTGGAAGAGTGGCATGTGCACGGTTATAAATCCTTCGGTGTGCTGGAACAACCGCTCAAGCCGCTATTTCAGAATATCTGAACAAGCCCTGGCCCGCAGGCAATCCATCATTCATGCGCTGGCTCGGTCAAAAATAGTTGGGGCAATCGCATAGAATCCTGTAAGGAAGCATCCGGAAGGCTAATTATCTTTGAATCCAGAATATCATCCCGGATGCTTCGCCCCACCCCAATATAATATCATTCCAAATGGCCTTATTAAATCATTACCGATTCTGTTTGTCATAATTCATAAGGTCTTAATCCCGAGTTTTGATACAGCCTGTA
>Ga0209014_10002302_pt1 | contig 11092 bp, 6 predicted proteins | sample BarGraNGADG00212_FD_184491 | JGI IMG/M metagenome (GOLD analysis project Ga0209014, IMG submission 184491) | Arctic peat soil microbial communities from Barrow, Alaska - Barrow Graham LP Ref core NGADG0002-212 (SPAdes) (version 2) | ecosystem: Environmental > Terrestrial > Soil > Wetlands > Peat... | reverse complement strand
ATTTCGCGGATCTTTGCGCGCAGCTCCTCGGCTGACATGGGTAAAGGATCCTCCCGACAGGCGGCGGCTGGTTCGGCAGGCGAAGTCTACCGCAGCGCGAGGGCGGGCTCGACAGGTTCTGCGAGGCGCACGTCACGATCGGCCTGGCGGCGCAAACGGGTCAGGGTGCGACGGAACTGGACGAGCCCGGAGTCGTCTGGCCGGTCAGGATGGCGACGATCTTGGCGTCGAGCGCCGGGCCCAGCGATCGAGAGAACGTGGCCGTGAGATGGTGCGGATCGCGCCAGGCGATCATGTTGTCGATCACGACCGGGCAAGCGCCGGTGCCGGGGCAGATCTGATCGGTCAGGGCGATGACCGGTGCGCCGGTCGCCTGCGATGCGGTCGTCTCGCGCTTGCCCATGCCCGAGCCGAAACCGACCGCTCGCGAGTAGGCGCACTTGAGGACGTCGGTCGGATACGAGGAGAGGCATTTCGGCACGTCGAGGCTCGGCAGCGGCGGATCCTGGATGATGGCCACACGGCTGCGGCTGGGGATCTGCTTGATCATCCGCGCCAGGGCATTCCCCTCATACGTGAGCGTGGCCTCGGCGGGATTGAGCGCGTAGATCCAGCGGCTACCCGAGACGAGCACCAGGTCCGGCGGGTCGGCCCGGAGTCGGGCGATCACGTTCTGGTTCCACGTGGCGCATTCGGTGTACTCGCGGTTGAGATTCGGGTCCGTGATGCGCATGTCAACGAACTGGCAGGAGATCTTGAGGAACTCGAGGAGCCGCCAGCCATGCGCGATGGCCACGGCCTCGACCGCCGGGAAGAGCGCCGAGGCGTGAGAGTCCCCGACAAGTGCCATGGTGAACGAGCCGTTGGGGTCGCCGTAAACGCACTTGCTCGAGGTCGGAGGCACCGTCGTCGCGTCCCAGCCGAGGCAGTTGTTGAGCCACGTCGGCTCCTTGTCGTTGGGCGCGTTGGCGAGGGTGGGCCGCGTGGCGCTGTTGAGCGCGGCGGTAGCGGTCTCCGGGCCATTCGTCGGCAGCGCAAGAGTCATGCCCGGAGCCAGCGAGGGAGTGGCGTTCGGAGCGGGAGTGGGCGGAACCGGAGTCACGGTCGGAATGGCGGTCGGCTTGACGATCGTCGCGGTGGGACTCGGCGTCAGTTCCGCAGCGGCCACTCCATCGGTGCCGTTGCCGATATTGGCGAGCGCCGTCTGGGCGCTCCAGTCGAAGTTGGTGCCCACGAGGGCTACGACGAGCATCACCGCCACTCCCGCGGCCACGACCCGGCTGGGGCGCGGCAGCGGGATCTGGCCTCGCCGGAACGGCTCCTCGACCAGGCCCCAGCTCACCGTCGCCACCGGAATGGAGAAGGCGGCCAGCGCCAGGGCCTGAAACGGGGTGAGCGCCTGGTCGAGCGGACCCCCGAGATACAACCCGCCGAGGATCAGGATCGGCCAGTGCCACAGGTAGAGCGAGTAGCTGATCTTGCCCAGGAACCGGATCGGCATCAGTCGCAGCATGGCGCCCGGGCCGGCCTGCTCGGCACCTGCTGCGATGAGCACGACGCCGGCGAGCGTCGGGAGGAGAGCCGCGGTTCCGGGGTAAGGGACTGTCTTGGAGTCGAGCGTCAGCGCGATCCAGATGAGAGCCGCGAGGGCCACCCAGCCTGCGACCGAGAGAGCCTGGCTGACGGCCGCGCGCAGGAGTTGCGGAGTCCGGGCCAGCGACCCGACCCCAATAGCGAGCAAGCCGCCAGCCGCGAGCTGCCAGGCGCGGGTCGGCAGCAAGTAGAAAGCCGTCGCAGGCGAGCTCTGGGTGACGATCACGCTCGCCGCGAAGGAGACGACGACGACCACGCTCAAAGCGACCGCAGCCCCGAGGCGAGGCCTGCGCCAGGCCACGAGCGCCAGCAGTGCCGGCCAGATGAAGTAGAACTGCTCCTCGACCCCCAGGGACCAGAAGTGCAGGAACGGCGAGAAGCTGTTGTTGGCCGGGTTGAAGTAGTCGGTCGTCATCGCAAAGCGGATGTTCGCGATCGAAACGGCCGAAGACGCGCCGTCCTCCATGACCGCCGAGCGGGCGCTGAGAGCGACCAGCTGGTACGAGATCACGAGCGTCACGAGGAGGACCACCGCCGCAGCCGGCAGAATCCGTCGCACGCGCCGGGCGTAGAAGCGGGAGAAGCTGACCTTGCCCGTGCGCTCGCGCTCGCGGATCAACAACCCGGTGATCAGGAAGCCGGAGATGACGAAGAAGAGGTCGACGCCGATGAAGCCGCCCGGGACCTGCAAGCTCGAGTTGGAGAGCGTCCCGGCGTGATACAGCACCACGAGCAGGACGGCGATGCCTCGCAACCCCTCGATGTCGGGGCGGAAGTTGTCCTTTTCCCCGCCTCCGGCCGCGCGCCCTCTCCTGGCTGACTGCATCCCAGTCCTTCCTGGTGGCGACGATAGACCCGGGATGCGACGGAACGAACCGGCCACCCGTGACTGGACCCGGACCTCTCGCGCCGGAGTCCGCGGTTTCATACTCGCACACCCGGCAAACTTCAACCAGATTACGCGCGGGTTCCCGATGGGCCGGATGGACCCACCCGACGGGATAGCCCGACCTGCACGACTCCTACGTTTGCGCAGCCGCCGCACGCTCGCGCTGTACGCGTTGCTCCTCCGCGGCGGGCAGGAGGCGCGCCACGATCGACTGGGCCAGGCTCCAGGCGCGCGCCGGATCGCGCGGCAGACGGATGCGCGCCTGGCTCGAACCGAAGCGGACCACGTCGCGGCCCATCGGGGCGAGGACCCGCATCGCTGCTGAGCGCGAGAGAGTCCCGAAGCGGACGACCAGCTCGCCTTCCTCGCGGGAGATGGACGCAACTCCGGCCGCCTCGGCGGCCATGCGCAGTTCCACGACCTCGAGCAGGCGCAACACCGGCGCCGGCGGAGGCCCGTAGCGGTCGGCCAGCTCCTGGCGGAACGCGGCCAGCTCGCCGGCAGTTCGTACGCGGCCGAGGCGGCGATACAACTCGAGCTTCTGGGCGGTTTCGGCGACGTACGAGTCGGGCAGGTGAGCGTCCACCGGCAGATCGACCGTAGCGCCCGAGCGTTCGACCTCGACCGGCCGGCCTTCGAACTCGGCCTTCTGCTCTTCGACCGCCTCGGCGAGCAGGCGCGTATACAGGTCGAAGCCGACGGCTGCGACGTGGCCGTGCTGCTCGGCGCCCAGGATGTTGCCGGCGCCCCGGATCTCGAGGTCGGAGAGAGCGATCTGGAAACCGGCGCCCAGTTCGGAGGCGTTGAAGATGGCCTGGAGACGCTTGCGCGCCACGTCCGACAGCTTCTCGCGGCGCCGGTAGAGCAGATACGCGTAGGCCCGGCGGGAAGAGCGGCCCACGCGGCCGCGGAGCTGGTAGAGCTGCGCCAGGCCGAGCGTGTCGGCGCGGTCGATGACGATCGTATTGGCGTTCGGAATGTCCAGACCCGACTCGATGATCGTGGTGCAGACCAGGACCTCGGTCGCGCCGCCGGCGAAGGCGAGCATCACCTTCTCGAGCCGGCCTTCGGGCATCTGGCCGTGGCCGACGGCGATCCGGACGCCAGGCAGCAGTTGGCGGAGCTGCTCAGCCTGGGCCTCGATCGTCTCGACGCGGTTGTGGACGAAGAAGACCTGCCCGCCGCGGTCGAGCTCGCGCAGGATCGCGTCGCGGACCAGACCGGCCGAGGCCTCGGCGACGCGCGTCTGGATCGGCAGCCGGTCCTCCGGCGGCGTCTCGATGAGCGACAGGTCGCGGACGCCCGCCAGCGCCAGGTTCAGGGTCCGCGGGATCGGCGTGGCGGAGAGCGTCAGGACGTCCACCTCGCGGCGCAGCTTCTTGAGCCGCTCCTTGGCCGCGACGCCGAAGCGCTGCTCCTCGTCGACGACGACCATGCCGAGGTCACGGAACCGGACGTCCTTACTGAGCAGCCGGTGCGTGCCGATGACCAGATCGACTGAACCATCGGCGAGCCCTTCGATCGTCGCCTCCTGCTCCTTGTGCGCCACGAACCGCGACAGGAGCCGAACCGTCATTGGGTACGCGGCGAAGCGCTGGCCGAAGGTGGCGTAGTGCTGCGCGGCCAGAACCGTGGTCGGAACCAGGACGGCCACCTGCTTGCCGCCCTGGATCGCCTTGAAGGTACCCCGCAGCGCTACCTCCGTCTTGCCGTAGCCGACGTCGCCGACGACCAGACGGTCCATCGGCCGGCCGGCCTCCATGTCGAGCTTGACCTCGGCCGTGGCTCGAAGCTGGTCGAGCGTTTCCTCGTACGGGAACGAAGCCTCCAGCTCTTGCTGCCAGGGAGTGTCGGGCGGGTAGGCGAAGCCCGGAGCGGCCGCGCGGGCGGCGTAGATGTCGAGCAGCTCCTTCGCGAGGTCGGTGACGGCGCGTTTGACGCGCTGCTTGGTCCGCAGCCACTCCGCGCCGCCCAGCTTGGACAGTGCGGGGTTCTCGCCACCCGAGTAGCGGCTGATGCGGTTGATCTGCTCCACGGGCAGGAAGATCTTGTCGGTGCCAGCGAAGCTCAATTCCAGGTAGTCTCGCTCCTCCCCTGCTCCGCCGCGGCGCAGCATCCGCTCATAGCGCGCGATGCCGTGGTCGATGTGGACGACGAGATCACCCCGGGTCAAGCGCTCGAGAACGTCCCTCGGCACGACCCGGCGCAGCGCCTTGGGGCGGCGGACGCGCACCGAGCCGAACAGCTCGCGGTCGGTGACAAGCACGAGCCCGTCGGGACCGCCCGCGAAGCCGCCGTTGAGGCTGCGAGCGACGAGCGTCCGAGTGCCCCGGGCCGGCGCTTCGGCCAGGCGGTCGACCGCCGCGGTCGGCAGGTCCTGCTCGGTCAGCAGATCGGCCAATCGAGGCGCCTGATCCGACGCCAGAACGACCCGATCGCCTTCGGCGGTCCAGGCCGAGATCGCCTGGGCCAGGCGCTCGGTTCGAGCGGGCGGCAGCGAAGACTCGCGCCAGCCGAAGAGATCGCCCATCGGCGTGCCGCCGCCGGTCGGCGCGGAGGCTTCCGACTCCCAGGTCAGCTCGAGGGTCCGGCCGCGGAGCAGGCGCGTCTTCCAGTCGCGCGGCCCCAGGTACGCCTCCGGCCAGTGTTCCGGCAGGTCGCCCGCGGTCACCAGTTCGTTGCGGCGTTCCTGCGCCTGACGCCACAGGAAGTCGGCGGAGTCGGCGATGTCGCCGGGCTCGTCGAGAACCAGAAGCGTGCCGGGCGGGATGTGGTCCAGCGCTGTGGCGGGACACAGGACCGCGGCCCAGACCTCGGCCGCGTCGCCGGTCTCGAGGGCTCGGGCCGAGGCGGCGACATCGTGGACGTGGCCCGAGTGCGCTCCCAGCTCGCCGGTGCCGGCCCGGATTCCTTCTTCGAAGCGGGCCAGATCCTCGGCGAGCCGCTCGGGGAGCTTCGCGGAGAGACGGCCGGGGAGCTTCGCGAGGCGCGCGGCGATCTCCGCGACGCCGCCGCGTGGCGCCAGGAACTCGCTGGCGGGGAGCAGCACCACTTCCTCCACGGGGCGGAGGCTGCGCTGGTCCGTGGGGTCGAAGACGCGCATCGCGTCGATCTCGTCGCCGAACAGCTCGATGCGAACAGGGAGCGGCGCGGCCGACGGGAAGACGTCGACGAGGCCGCCTCGCCGGGCGAACTCGCCGCGACCGGCCACCTCGGTCACCGGGTCGTAGCCGAGGGCGAGCAATTCGTGGAGCAACTCGTCCTGATGGATCCGGGCGCCGATCCGCAGCCGGCGCGGTTCGGCGGGCACTTCATCGGGATCGAGGGTGTGCTGGAGCAGCGCCTGGACGCTGGCGACGAGGACCCGGGCGCGGCCGGAGCGCCACTGCGCCAGCGCGGCCACTCGCGCGGCGGTCTCGTCGCGGACCAGCTCGCTGCGCTCGTAGGCGAGCGACGTTCGCGGCTCGAGGATGGCCACCGCATCGGGGTCGCCGAGCCAAGACTGCAGCTCTTCGGCCACGCGGTCGCCGATCTCGGCGTCGCGGGCGATCCAGACGAGCCGCTCGCCTTCGCCGGGCGCGGCGCCACTCGCCGACCCACTCTGGCCTGCGGAGCTAGGCCCGGTGCCGGCGCCAGACGCGGTGCCGGCGCTAGGCGCGGGGGCGTCAGCGGCCCCATCGAGCGCGAGGGCCGCGGCGAGGAACGTCTTGGCGCCGTGCGGCATCGCAGCGAGGGCCGCGTGCCGGCCGCTCCCTGGGAGTGGCCCGCTTTCCGTCCCGAGCCTTTGGCGAAGCGACCCGAAGGCGCCGCTGCCGTGCAGGAGCGGCGGCAGCACATGCAGGTCGGGCAGACGCCGCGCACCGGTGGCGCTGCCGCCCGCGGCCGCGAGTCCGGCGGCACCGGCCTCCCGGGTTGCAAAGGCCTTCGCCACCTGAGCAGCGTGATAGGCGGCACGGATCTCCTCGTCGACGTGGCGTTCCTTGCTGCGCTTGCCGCGCCGAACCGTCTCCGGGGCGGCTTCGCCGACTGCCGGGAACTCGTCCGGGGCTTCGGCCCCTTCGGCCACGCGCTCGCCACGGTCCGGCCGTCCGATGCCTTCCTCGCCGAGAGGGTCGGCCTCACCGTTCAACGCCGCTTCGATCTGGCGCCGGAGGGAGCGGCCGCCCCCAACGCTCACTCGGTGACCTCGGGCGGCCGCGGCTTGCGCCAGCCGGTCCTGGTCCGGCGGATGCCGTCAGGTCCAGGCGGTCCCTCGACCTCGCCGGGCGCGGCCGATCGCTCTTCGTCGTCGGGCCGAAGCTCGAAGGCGTTGAAATGGTTCGCGGCCTTGTTCACGCCCTCGCGCGCCCAGGTCTCGACGGCGTCGGCCGAGGCGTCGAGCAGTTCGGACAGGCGGGCCCGCTCACCACGTGTGAACTGGCTGAGGACGTGGTCGATGGCATCTTGGCGGGGCTCGCCTATGCCCACGCGCAGTCGGCTGAACTTCTCAGTTCCGAGCTCCTCGATGATCGAGCGGAGTCCGTTGTGACCGCCCGCGCTACCGCCTTCGCGGAAGCGAAGCTTGCCGAACGGCAGAGAGAAGTCGTCCACCACGACCAGCATCTCGGTCAGCGGGGCTCGCTCGCGCGCCAGAACCTTCCGCACCGCCAGGCCGGACTCGTTCATGAAGGTCAGCGGCTTGACGAGCACCAGGTCGAGGCCGTTGAAGCGACCCTGCACGACTGCCGCGGCGTCGCGATTGCGCCCACGGCCGGACCAGCCGGCCCGATCGGCCAGCCTGTCGAGCACCATCCAGCCGACGTTGTGCCGGGTCTTCTCGTACTGGCTTCCGGGATTCCCGAGGCCGACGACGATCTTCACCGCTTCTCCGAAACCGCTCCGCCGCGCACAGCCGCGACACACGAATCAAGCCCTGATCCGTTTCGGGAGGGCCTGACGGCATGGTACCAGGCGAAGGCGAGGAAGCCGCCAGCGAGAGGTCTCCCGTGGGCCGCTCTCGGCCGTCGGCGAGCTAGCCCTGCGGGCTCGCCTCGTGCAATCCCGACTCATGGTCGGCGGCCAGCTCGGCCGCATGCTCGGCCGCGTGCTCGGCCAGCGTCCTGAGCACGCCGCGCTCGAGGTCACGCATGGCCGCCTCTTCGACGGGCTCGGCATGGTCCCAGCCGCAGACGTGCAGCGTCCCGTGGACCGCCAGCAGGATCATCTCCTCGGCCGGCGTCCACGACACGTCGCTGGTCTGGCCACCTCGGCCTTCCGCGGCCTGGGCGACCGCGCGCTCGACCGAGATGATCACGTCGCCGAGATGCGCCCGCAGGCCGGGCGGGAGGGCGAAGGCTTGCTTGAGCGCCGCCGCGACCCAGGGGTCGCGATGGGTCGGCAGGCCACGATCGTGCGGCGGGTAGGCTTCCGGCGGGAAAAATGGGAACGACAGCACGTCGGTCGGCCCCGAATGACCCAGGTGGAGCGAATTGAGCTCGGCGAGCTCGTGGTCGCCCGAGAGGACTACGCCGATCGAGGCCGGGCTCGGCGCGCCCGCAGCTTCGAGGGCTACCCGCACCGCGGCGCCAAGGCGATGACGCGAGACCACGTGGGAGACGTCGGGCCGGAGAGTCACGTCGATCCGGAACGGCGGCAGGTATATGGGCGAGGTGGCGCCAGCCTCGGAGTCGTTCGACTCGACCGACGCGCCGAGGACCGCTTCACCTTCAAGGGCCGCGTCGTCTCCGAATCCATCCGCTTCCTCGGCTCCGGAGCCCGTCGCGCCCTCGACTCGAGTCACAGATCGATCCTCAAAGCCCACACTCCCGCGAGTCGATGTCCGGTTCTCACTGCCCCTCCACGACTATCCCAGACCGCGCTCGCGGCGACTCTCCAGTTCGACGATCTTGTTCTGCGGGTAGGCGATTCGCTGGTGGTACATACCGATCAGCTGACCGATGAACGCCTCGCGAACCAGTTCCACGTCCCGAATCGTAATGTCACACTCGTTGAGCTGCCCGTCGGCGAGGCGCTCCTGGATTATCTGGCTCACCATCGCCCTGATACTAGCCTCGTCGCGGCTGGAAAGGGATCGCACCGACGCCTCCACGCCGTCGGCCAGCATGAGCACTGCGGCCTCGCGCGACTGGGGCTTCGGCCCGGAGTGGCGGAAGCGGCGCTGGTCCACGGCGTCCGCCGCCGCGGCGCCGGCCGCCGTCTCCAGGCCGCCGAACGGTTCCGCGGCCAGCTCGCGCGCCTTGGCGTAGAAGTAGCTGAGCGTCGCCGTCCCGTGATGCTGGGGGATGAACGCGATCAGCGGCTTGGGCAGCCTTGCCTTGTAGGCGAGGTCGATTCCGGCGGCGATGTGCTCGCGCAGGATGGCGGCCGAATCCTCGGGGCTCAGCTCGTCGTGGATGTTCTCGCCGTTCGACTGGTTCTCGATGAAGACGAGCGGATTGGCCAGCTTGCCGATGTCGTGGTAGTAGGCGGCGACTCGAGTCAGCAGCGGGTCGGCGCCGATCGCGGCCGCGGCCGGTTCGGCAAGGTTGCCGACCATGAGCGAGTGGTGGTACGTGCCCGGCGTTTCGGTCAGAAGCCGGCGAAGCAACGGCTGCGACGGGTTGGCCAGCTCCATCAGCTGCGATCCGGTCAGGATCCCGAAGAAGTTGCCGAGCAGCGCGAAGCTACCGATCGTGACCACCGTCGCTATCGTGGCGGCCCCGACAGCTGACGCCCAGAGCTGCAGCATGCCGGTCACGTCGTGCTGCCCGAGCAGCGTGAATACGGCCACGACGATGAGGTCCGCCGCCGCGATGGCCACTCCCGCCTGGGCGAAGAAGTGGAGCCGCTCGCCCTTGCGGACCACGAGCAATCCGGCAAAACCGCCCAGGAACACATAGCTCGCGAGTTCGAGCGAGGACCCGGTGACGGTGCCGGCCACGATGGCGAGCAGGGCAATCATCACCATGCCCGCGCCGGCGTCGAGAAGGACGCTGAGCAGCATGCCCGCGGCCGCCGTCGGTATCAGATAGGGCAGCGTCGCGCGGCCCGCCGGCAACTTCACCGCCAGGACGGCGACGGCAAAGATCAGGCCGATCAGCACGAGGGTCTGGCCGCGGTTCCAGTATTCGGGCCGGTATCGCCACAGCCAGCCGAGAAGCATCGTGCTGGTCGCAATCCCGAGCAGCATCCAGGCCGCCGGGCGGCCCCAATCGACCTTGGCCGAATCGAGCCCGAAGAACGTGATGTCGACCATCGCGGCGGCGTCGATGAGGTGGCCCTGGTCGACGATCACCTGGCCGGCCTGGATCGTGTCCTGGACCGGTTTCACGGCCTTGATGGCCTGGTCTTTGGCTTGCTGAGTCAAGCTGGCGCTATACGATGAGTTAGCCACGATGAGCGGCGAGGCGAGGGCGGCGACGAGACGCTCTTCCGCCGGCGAAAGCCCGGTCGGCATGTACTGGGCGATGAACGCAGTCCGCTTGTTGGCCAGATCGGTATCGGGGATCTGCTGGCGTTCGGCCGCCACCAGCAACGCCTGGGCATCCTGCTTGATGGTCGGCCAGCGCGACGGATCGAGCGCCTTGAGGGTCGCGCGAGCATCCGGAGTCAGCGCCGGAAAAGCCGCCTGCAGTTCGACCTGGCGGGCCTCCGGTGCCTTCGTGGGACTGAAGGCGTCGTCGATGGGCGCCACGTCGAGAGCGAACTCGGCTGATTGCAGGTCGGCTTTGGCCGAAGCGCGATCCGGGGTGTAGTCGTAGACGGGTTTGACCTGACTGGCGGCGGCGTCCTGGGCCTGCTTGGTCTCGACTGGATTTGGGATCACCGCGGCACGCGGTGCCCGGATCGCCGTGGGGGCGATCGATCCGGTCGTGTATCCGGGCCCGGAAGGCGCCAGGTCCACCGCCAGTCCGGCGGCGAAGGCGATCATCAGGAAGAAGGCGGCCACCAGGAGCCTCTCGGCGTCGCGCCTGCCGAACGGCCTCGGACGCGCGTGGGGCTCCTTCAGCACGGCGGTACCGTCACGATCCGGCGGCCAGTGCCGCCAGACGTTGCGAGACCAGCCCCGCGACAACCTTGCCATCGGCCCGACCGCGGGTTCTGGGCCCGAGCCAGCCCATGACCTTGCCCATCTCGCGTGGCGAGGCCGCCCCGGTCTCGGCGATCGCCTGGGCCACAAGCGTCTCCAGCTCGGCGTCGCCGAGAGGCTGGGGCATGAACTCGGAGATCACCGCGATCGCGGCTGCTTCATGAGCGGCCAGGTCTTGGCGGCCGCCCCCTCGGAACGCTTCCAGCGATTCGTTGCGGACTTTGAGCTCGCGGGTGAGGACGGCGAGCATCTCGTCGTCCGAAAGCTCGTGATGCCCTTCCTTCTCCGCTCGCTGAACAGCCGCCAGCACCATACGCAACGCGTCGCGGCGCACGGCGTTCTGTGACCGCATGGCTGCGGTCAACTCGCTATTGAGGCGTTCGCGGAGGGACACCGGTGTGGCACCTCGGGGCGGGAAAACGCGAACCGCAGAACGGGTCTGACGCAGCTCAGGCCGGCTGCTGTCGGGCGACCTTCTTGCGCTTTGCTTCCTTGCGCTTGCGCTTCACGCTCGGCTTCTCGTAGTGCTCGCGGCGACGGGC
>Ga0209014_10002301_pt1 | contig 11096 bp, 7 predicted proteins | sample BarGraNGADG00212_FD_184491 | JGI IMG/M metagenome (GOLD analysis project Ga0209014, IMG submission 184491) | Arctic peat soil microbial communities from Barrow, Alaska - Barrow Graham LP Ref core NGADG0002-212 (SPAdes) (version 2) | ecosystem: Environmental > Terrestrial > Soil > Wetlands > Peat... | reverse complement strand
TAGACGCGCTGCCCAGCGGCAAGCGTTTGCGCCGCCGATGGGACAGGCAAAGCGTTGCCGGGACCGGTGCCCACTGGCGCGGCCGGTGCCGCAGCGAAGGCCGCGCTCGCGCCGAACGCGCCGAAAACACTGACCAGTAACGCCACGACCATTAGAATCGACAGTTTCCGAGACATAAAGCACTCTCCTCGAGGAACAGAAGACAGCAGTAGTCACGGCGCAGTCCTCAACCGGGGAGCACTACCCCCCCTGCGCTGCGAGCTCAGACTCGCTTCGTGTGCATGCTGCCTGGTGAATATGGTAATAATGATAAGTATAGGACTTAATGGCGCGTGGGGAATGTGAGAGATCGTGCAATGTAACGGGATGTTAACCCGCCTTTAACCCGTAGATCACACAGCAACGCCGGCGCCGGTTCTATGTAGCCAACTTCCGGGGGCGAACGGGCCGGTGGTGGACTCTCCGAAGGGACGGCCGCTCGCCGCCCGTGGATGTGCAGAGGAAAAGGGTGTGGATATCCCGATAGGAGCCAGCGCGGCGACTACTGCCTGATGACCAGCGGCCGATACGTATGATGTAGCGCGATATGGGGTGGGGTGCGGGGGTCATGCCCCCCGCAAAAGTGGCGACGGGTAGATTCGAACTACCGACCCAGCGATTATGAGCCGCTTGCTCTAGCCTCTGAGCTACGTCGCCATGCGCGCGGTGTAGGGCTTCAGACCGATTGGGATGAGCAATCCAGCGGATAACCAGCCCGCACCGGCGCTGATCATACCATAGGCTCCCTTGAGTGTCAAAGGAACCGGCCACATTCTGAAAAGAGGCCTCGCTTAAGAAGCCCTTAAGTTTTCTGGTGTGCTTGGTTAACTTTGCGGTGCCATTCTGGAGCGGGGAAAAACGACCGCCGTGGCCAAGGCGTCTCTTAAACTACAATGGCCCGTGGTACTTACCACGGGCCATCATACTCAGGTAGCGGGGGCAGGATTCGAACCTGCGACCTTTGGGTTATGAGCCCAACGAGCTGCCACTGCTCCACCCCGCAATGCACGAGTTATTATACTCAGGTCATTCTATTTGTCAAGATGAGGTAGCCGTTTCCACAGGCTCATCCAGAAGGGCTCGCTCGCCTGCGGAACCTCGGTAACTGGCACCGGCGCTTCGGCTTGAACACTCGACGGCAGGGCGACTATTCTGGTTTCGCCCGGATAGCTATAGCCATAGTACAGGCGCGCCTTCATCTCGATGTTGGCGCCGGTTTGCGTCTCCGCCAGCGCCTCGCGCAAACGCTGATTCTGCTCCTCCAGAGTTTGCAGCTGCTGCTGGGCCGCCCGCTGCCTCGCCATAACCTGACTCTTCTCGCCGGCCAGGTTAAAGAAACTCACTCCGAAAAAGATCACGACCAGTACAGCGGCCAGAATCCAGAGCTGCGAAGTGTCGGGTAACAGACGTCGCCAACGAGGCTGGGACATCACCCGTTCCTTTATCTGAATCCGGGTCCTGAGGCAAACGATCCCACGACGCAACCGTCGCGGGATCTATGTTGCTGTGCCGAAGGAGGGATTTGAACCCTCACGAGGTCAACCCTCACTAGGTCCTGAACCTAGCGCGTCTGCCATTCCGCCACTTCGGCCGGAGTCGGTTACCAGATTGTCTAATATATACCACTACTGCGGCGAGGTGTCAAATTTCGGTGTCCCTCCCCCAACGGTGATGCGCTTGGTGACAATGTACCAATGGGCAAAATCCCGGAAGCGGTCGGCCGGCATGTTGAGCGGGCCTATCTGCACGTTCTTAACCTTGTCCCGCACGCCGTAGGTGTAGATGGGGTGATAAAGGAGCAGCGCCGGCGCCTGCTGGCCAAAGATGCGCTGAAAGTCTACGTAGAACTGCCGGCGCGCGCCCTGGTCGGTGATCGCGCGGGCCTTCTGGATGGCCTCGTCGGCAGCCGGATCACTCCAGCCTGCATAGTTCTGACCATCCTTGATCTGGGTCGAATGCCACAGAGGGTATGGATCAGGATCGCCGCGCTGCTCCCAATCTACCACGGCCGCGTCAAAACTGCGCGGTTGCAGGAAATCCGTGGTGAGACCGGCGAGGGTGACCGGCTGAGCGGCCGCCTGAACGCCGATGCGCGCCCAGGCCGCGGAGAGGGCCTCGAGCAACGGCCGGTTGCTGCCAACCAGGACAAAAGCCAGCTTGATCTTATCCTTCTCGCGCACTCCATCCCCGTCGGTATCCTTCCAGCCCGCCTCATCCAGCAACTGGCGTGCCTTAGCCAAATCGTAGGCGTACTTCGGCACGTCGGGATCGTAAGCCCAGGTGCCGGGCAGGATCGGACTGTTGGCGATAATCCCCTGGCCATGGAGCACGTTGTCGATCAGGCTCTGGCGATCGAGCGCATACAACAGGGCCTGGCGCACGGCGACGTCTTTGAAGAAGGGCACATTGGGGTTCTGCTGATTGAGATAGACCAGTGTATAGCCCGACGTGGGCGCGGAGAACAACTGAAGGTCCTGGCGCTCCGTGGCCGCGGGCATGTCCTCGGGCCAGATCCAACTGACGCCGTCGATTTCCTTGCGATCAAAAGCCGCCAAGAGGCTCTGGTGATCGGGGTAGAAGCGAAAGGTCAGCCCGGTGAGATAAGGGTTGAAGCCTGCATAATAACGCCGGTTGGGAGCGAACTCGGCATGCGTGGCGGTGATCTGGCTGACCTCGAACGGTCCGGTGCCCACCGGGTGCGTGTTCAATTGCGAGCTGAGCATCTGCGTGATCGGCACGCGCGCCCAGAGGTGAGCCGGCAAGAGACCGATGGTCGTATAGTCAAGGAAAGGCGCGAGGGGCTGCGCGAGCTGAAAACGCACGCTTGAGCCATCCGGCCCGTCAGGCGCCGTCACTTTGACCGCGCGCCATAGCACGCTCAGCCACTTGAAGCCGGGAAAGTCCGGATTCTGCATTGCGCCGACAGTGTACAAAACGTCCGCGGCAGTGACCGGGGCGCCATCGTGCCAGCTCAGTCCATCACGCAGCTTAAAGTCGTACGTCAGGCCGTCGGCGCTGATCTTCCACTCGCCGGCCAGATCGGGAACCACATTGCCCTGCTCGTCAAGGCGGGTCAGGCCGTTGAATAGCAGGGCTGAGAGATCGCTGTCTACGTCGTTGTTCTGGCTAAGAAGAGGGTTGAGAAACTGGGGGCTGCCTGCCACCCCTTCAATATAGGTGCCGCCCCGCTCGGGAACGGTGACCGTCGTGAAATTATAAGCGGCGTAGCTCAGCAGCGCAGCTAAGAGCAGGATGCCCAACAGGGCAATGGCTGCCTGCCAACGGAGATACTTGCCCAACTCAGCTCACAATGGCGGTGCCTAGCGCCAGCGCGAGGAACACGATGCCCAGGACGATGGTGGAGTTGAACATGGTCTTCTCGACGCCGCGACGGGTCTTGTAAACGCCCATGTCACCGCCGCCGAACATGCTGCTCAAGCCGGCGTCTTTGGCCTGTAGCAATACCAGCGCGGTGAGCGTGATCGCGACGACGATCTGCGCGAGATAGAGATAAGTCTTCACCGGTACTTGTGCCTCCTCACTGATTCAACTGATCAAGCGGCGATTATATCACGGGCAAGGATGGGGAGCAAAAATCGGAACGCGAATTGTCTTGCTGCCTCTGCCACAGGCTGTAATAGACCGCATGCTTACGCAGCAGCTCGTCATGCCGGCCGCGTTCGACCAGGCAGCCGTCACGCAGGACAAGGATTTCGGCGGCGGTTTCCAGGCCTGACAACTGGTGCGTGATCGCCAGCGTGGTCCGGCCGGCCATGAGCGCCTGGATAGCTTGCGTCACGCTGCGCTCGGCCAACGGGTCCAGGTGAGCAGTCGCCTCGTCCAGAATCAGGATGGGTGCGTTTTTGAGCAGCGCGCGGGCGATGGCGAAGCGTTGGCGCTCCCCCCCGCTGAGGCGCAGGCCACCTTCGCCGATCCAGGTGCCATACCCCTCGGGGAGCGAAAGGATGAAGTCATGGACGCCGGCCTGCTGCGCGGCCCGTTCCATCTCGGCCTGCGAGGCAGTCGGCCGGGCCAGAAGCAAGTTGTCCCGCACTGTGCCGTTGAACAGAAACGTGTTCTGCCCCACCACCCCGATGCGCGCGCGGAGGTCCTCGACGTCGTATTCAGACAACTCGCGCCCGTCGACCCATACGTGGCCCTCGGTGTAGCTCCAGAAGCCAAGCAGCAGGTTGGTCAGCGTGGACTTACCTGCCCCGCTCGGCCCGACGACGGCCACCCACTGGCCTTCGTCAATGCTGAAACTGAGCCCTTCCAACGCGCGGCGCGCCGCCGAAGGATAGCAAAACGAGAGACCCTGGACGACGATCTGGGGTTTTGCGTCGCGGACGTCAGGCTGGGACGCGCCGAATGGCTGACGTCCGCTCATTGGCTGAGGGGCGCCGCGCCGGCGGCGTGCGTCGCCCGAGGACGCAGCCGGCTGCCCGGCATCCAGGATCTCAAATAGCCTTCGCCCGGCCTCGCGGCTGCCCTCCAGGTGTTGGGCGGCCTGAGCCAGGGGCACGACCGCCTCAAAACTGGCTGCAGCCGCTAACATGACCACTGCCAGGTTGACGCCATCCAGGAGGCCGGCGCGAACCAGTGGCGTGGCGACAACCAGTAGCGCCAGGCTGGCCAGGCTGGCGAGCAAGTTGTCCAGCGCGCCGGTAAACCCGCCAAAGGAACCCAGACGGGCTTGCAGGGCGGCCAGGCGCCCGCCCAGATCCCGCACCCGTCCTAGCTGGGTCCCTTCCTGGCCGAATGCCAGTTGATCGGACAAACCCTGGATGCCGTCGACCAGGAAAGCGCCCAGTTCTGCGCGCAATCTCACCGTTTCGCCCGCCAGGTTGCGCCCTAACCGCCTGCCCACGAGCGGCACGCCCAGGCCGGCAGCCAGCAAAAAGAAGAGCAGGACCGCCGCTAACGGACGCGCAAAGCCCGCCAGAAACAGCCACATCGCCAACGTGACCAGGACGGCCACCGCCGGCGGAGCGACCACGCGCACGTAAAAGTGCTGCAAGGTTTCGATGTCAGAAACGACGCGCGCTAACAGGTCCCCGCTCCGATACCCCTCAAGCCCGGCGGGCGCCAGGGGCTCGATTGCCTGGTAGAACCAGATGCGCAGACGAGCCAGCAGCCGGAATGTGACTTGATGCGAGACCAGGCGCTCCAGGTAACGAAAACCACCGCGTGCAATGCCGAAGAAGCGCACCCCCAGGATCGCCATCTGCAGAACGGCGATGGACGGGCCGAGCGCCGCGCTGGCGATGATCCAGGCCGAGGTCGCCATCAGACCGACACCGCTGGCAATGGTCGCGAAACCGAGCAGGACGGCAAGCGCGATCCAGGCCCACAACGGGGCCAGCAGCGCCAGCAGGCGTCGAATGACGGGGTAGCGAATGCGCGCGGCCGGGAACCCGCGCGCCATTACTGCCTGGCCGATGGCCGGGAGTGGACCGCCGGGCAGACTCTTCATCGCCAGGCCCGCCGTCCCATCGGACAAGGCAGCCTGCGGCAGGCCGTCGCCCTCCAATTCTGGGAGCGTCCCAGCCATACCGATCTGCTCCCCACCTCCGTCACCGGCCGCTCCGGCCCCGTTCACGTCCAGCATGCGCCGGTAGAGGCCTCCGCCCTGCCTCAGCTCGGCATGGCTGCCGACTTCGGCCAGGCGCCCCTCCGCAAGAACGAGGATCTTGTCCGCCTGGGCAATGGTGCTCAAGCGATGGGTGATGATGAGGGCCGAGCGCCCCGCCAACAGGCGCCGGATCGAGTCCTGGATCAGAGCTTCGTGTTGCGGGTCAAGGTTCGCGGTGGCCTCGTCGAGTATGACCAGCGGCGCGTCCTTCAAGAAAGCACGCGCCAGGGCAATACGTTGCGCCTCTCCGCCGCTCAGCCGGGCGCCGCGCTCGCCGATCAGGGTCGCGTACCCTTCGGGCAGCGCCCGGACGAACTCGTGGACGTGTGCCTGTCGGGCGGCCGCCTCCACCTGCTCCGGCCCGGCATTTGGCCGGCCAAGACTGATATTCTCCGCCACTGTGCCATAGAAGAGGTAGGGATTCTGCGGCACCCAGGCTACCGACGCACGCCAGCCTGCCGGCGACCAGGCGTCCAGCGGCGCGCCATCCGCCGTGATCCGGCCGGCGGACGGTTCCACGAAGCGCAATAGAAGTTGGGCGATAGTGCTCTTGCCTGCACCGCTGGGTCCCACCAGCGCCACCTTCTGGCCGGGACCGATCTCCAAACAAAGTGATTCCAGCGCCGGAAGTGAGCGACCGGGGTAGGTGTAGGAGACGTTCTCAAAGCGGATGGTGGGCGGCGCGCCCGAGGGGACGGCCAAGCGAGGGATCGCCGGAGAAACCTGCTCGCCCCTACCTTCACCGGTGGCCGGATGTTCCGCCCGTGCCCCCGGCAGCGTGTCCAGAATCGCGAAGATGCGCCGGGCGGCGCTTACCCCGGCCATCGCCGCATGGAATCGCAAACCCAGCAGCCGCAAAGGCAAGTAAAACTCAGGCGCGAGGATCAAGACGAAGAACGCCTGGTCGAATGACAAATGGCCGTACAGAAGACGCAGGCCAATCTCGACCGCGACGATGGCGGTGCTTAGCGTGGCAACCATCTCGAGCACCAGGGCAGAAAGGAAACTCACCCGCAGCACGTCCATCGTGGCCTCGCGAAAACGCTCGCTCATCTCCGCGATGACCTCCACCTGCTCGCGACTGCGCCCGAAGAGCTTGAGAGTGGTCAGGCCCTGCAGCACATCCAGGAAGTGCGCGCTCAGGCGGCTGAGGGTCGTCCACTGCCGGCGGGTCAGGCCGTCGGCAAGGGTGCCGATCAACGCCATGAAAACGGGGATCAACGGGGCGGTGAGGAGCAGCACGAGGCCGGAGATGGCATCCAGGGGAAACACGAAAACGAGGACGGTCAGGGGCACCAACGCTGCCAGGGCCAACTGCGGCAGGTACTGGCTGAAATAGGCGTCCAGGGCCTCGATGCCCTCGACCACGGTATTGGTCAGTTCTCCGCTGCGCTCACCTTCCGCGCTCGCCGCGCTGTGGGTGTAGGCCGGGCCCAATGCCTGCAGGTGGGCAAAAAGGCGGACCCGCAGCTGACTCTTGACCCCGGCTGCCACACGCGCCGCGGCGCTCTCGCCACCCCACATGGCGCCGGCACGCACTATGGCAACGAGCAGCAGGGCGATCAGGCCGGGGCGCAAGGCCGGCAGAGTCGCGCCGGACAGAAATACCTGCGCGACCGCCTGGGAAAGGTAGCGGGCTTGCAGTACGGTCAGGATGCCTCCCGACAGGCCCAGTCCTATGGTCAGCGCCAGCGCGAGACGTTCGTGGCGCGCCGAGCGCAAGAGCCGGCTGTCGAAGAGGCTACCAAACATCGAGGGCTCAGGCCTCCGATCGCCGGCCGTGCTTCAGCATCGAGCGAGCACGCGCCAGCGCCAGCGGCTGCACGCCGGGCGAGAGCGCCTGCTTCAGAAAACCCCAGGCCAGCAGAATGAGGAGGACGGTTCTGGCTGTGACGGTCAGAAAGAGTATCCAGTGCTGTTCGGGGAAGAAGGAAATGTAAAGCAGGATCTCGACCAGGTTCAGCGCGCCCCACAGGCCCAGGTAAGACCCTCCCTGGCGGTTGGGGTAGAGGATGACCAGCAGCGGCGCGATCCAGGTGATGTACTGCGGGCTGTAGCCCCTTGAATAGAGGATGAGCAAGGTCAAGGTGAAAGCCGCGCCCGCCAGCACCTGGCGCGGGCGGCTGATGGCGTAATGGCCATAAGCACGGAGATAGAAGAGAGCAAAGAGGAGACCGAACGCCCCGGTGATCAATGCCCAGGGCAAGGTCGAGCCATGCACGGCCCATTGAGCGCTCGCGACATCGAAATGCTGCGCCAGCGGCGCCACCCTGCCATAGCCGTAATAATGATCGAGAAGGGCCCAAATTGTCTCCCACGAAGGACGTACAAACGCCGTATGGACGGAGGCCAGCGTCATCGACGGGTCCAGCAGGAAAAAGGGCGCCGTAAACAGCAGCACAACACTCCCGGCGATCGCCGCGTAGCTCGCCTGGCGCCGCAGCCCACGCAGAGTGCACAACGCGATAGGCAACGCCATCAGCGGGAAAAGCTTGCTGACGATGCCCACGCCGACTGCCACCGCACTCCAGTGTTCCCGGCCTGTCAGCAACAAATAAAGCGCGGCCAGGTACAGGCAAACCGGCAGGACATCAAACCACCCCGTCCAGAGGTAGCAGGGCACAAAGAACGCCAGGTAGAGCAGGGCGCTGTACAGGGCAGGACCGCCGCTGAGGACGGCCCCTGATCCAAGGCTCCAGACACCGCCCGGTCCGGAGCGAGTCAGCGGCGGTCGGGCGAGACGCGGGCGGCGAATCGTGATCTCGGACCGCTGCAGCAGCGAGGCCAGGCGGTAAAGCAGCCAATACGCGCACGACTCGCAGGCGATCAGAAAGCCGATGAGCAAGAGGTAGAACAGCCGCTCGGCGGTCGCGCCGGCAGCCACCAGCAGGCTGAGTTTGTAGGCACCAATGATGATCCAGGGGAAAACCGGCGGGTATTCGGCCCAGAAGTGGATATAGGGGTACAGTCCCTGGTCTGACATACGGGCCAGGTCCAGGAAGTAACGCAGATCGTTCGGATCGCCGAGGCCGGGCAACAGGGCAACGCGCACGGCAAGGACCAGCACGCGCGAGATAACCAACGCCAGGGCCAGGAGGCGAAAATCGATCTTAACCCGCCCGGTCAGGCGGGAGAATCTTGCTGATTGCACTCGGTTACTCGTCACATCCCAGGCCGAGTACGGGAAGAAACCAGGTTCCTGAAAAAAACGTGCGTTTCCCCGAAACCTGGTTTCTTCGGCTCATCCGGCCAGCTGCTCCTCGAGCAGAACTAATACTTCAACGACTGCCCGGTCACCCGAGCACGATAGATCCAGTAGTTCCAGGCCTGGTAGATCAACACAATGGGCACGAAGATGAGGGCCACGATGCTCATCACCTTCAACGTGTAAGGGCTCGACGACGCGTTGTAGATGTCGAGGCTGAACTTCGGATCTAGACTGGACACCATCACCCGCGGGTAGAGCCCATGGAAAGTGGTGATGACGGTCAGCGCGATCCCGAGACCCATCGTCCCGAAGGCCCAACCGTACCGCTTATTGCGCACGAACCAGCCGACGACCAGGAATGACAGGCCTGCTCCGATCGCCGGGATACCCGGATTGACGCCCAGGCGCCGGAAGATGTCGGTTGCGAAGTAGCTCGCGCCGACCAGCAGGAACACCAACACGACCACCGGCAGCCACAGGCGGTTGGCCGTCCTCTCCGCCCGCTCCACGACCTTTTCAGTCGTGCGCAGAGTCAAGAAGATGGCGCCGTGCAGGGTAAAGACGGCCAGGGAGACCAGGCCTGCCAGCAGGGCGTAGGGGTTCAGCAAGTTAAAGAAGCCGCCTACGTACTGCATCTTTTCGTTAATGGGCACGCCGCGCACGATGTTGGCCAAGGCCACACCCCACAGCAGGGCGGGCACGAGGCTACCCGCGAACGCCAGCCAGTCCCACAAGGCCCGCCAACGCGGGTCTTCCAGCTTGCTGCGGAACTCGAACGCCACGCCGCGCACGATCAAGGCGATCAGCATCAGCGCCAGTGCCAGGTAGAAGCCGCTGAACATGGTCGCGTACCAGTTGGGGAAGGCGGCAAACATGGCGCCACCCGCCGTCACCAGCCACACCTCGTTGCCGTCCCAGAACGGGCCGATGGTGTTAACGATCATCCGGCGCTCGGTATCGTTCTTGCCCAGGAAGGGTAGCAGAATTCCGACCCCGTAGTCAAATCCTTCGAGGAAGAAAAAGCCGGTGAACAGCACTCCGATCAGGATGAACCAGAGGGTATTGAGGCTCATCGCGCACCTCCTGCCCGGACGGCGACTTTGCGGCGAACAGGGGCTTTCTCGGCCATAACTTCGCCTTTAGCATTCTTGACCAGCAGATAGAGATCGGCCACCATCAAGGCGCCGTAGACGAGGGTGAACAGGAGCAACGAGGCCAGCACTTGCCCGGCGGGGACGGCTGTTGAAACGCCCTGGGCGGTTTTCATCAGTCCAAAGACGATCCAGGGCTGGCGGCCCAACTCGGTCATCAACCAACCGCTGCTGTTGGCCAGGTACGGCAGGGCGATGGCGAAGGGTAAGACACGCAAGTACCAGGCGGGGAGCTGCAGCTTGCGCAGCACCAGGTATAACCCATAGAGGGCCAGGATGGCCATCAGGAACCCGCTGCCGACCATAGCCCGGAAGGTCCAGTAAGTGAGCGCAACGGGAGGGGCGTAGTCGCCCGGGCCGTACTTAGCCTGGTACTCGGCTTCCAACTGGTTGATACCCTTGACTTCCCCGTCCAGGCGATTGTAGGCCAGCAGGCTGAGCACGCGCGGGATACGGATGGCGAACACATCCTTGCGTTCCGGCTCATTACCGAAAGTGAATAGCGAAAACGAGGCCGGGTTTTCGCTGTTCCAGAGCGCCTCGGCCGAGGCCATCTTCATCGGCTGTGTCTGTACCATATGCTGCGCCTGGGTGTGGCCGTTCAAGATCACCAGCAGGCTGCCGGCCACGGCCGCGACCAGGGCGACAGACAGAGAGCGGCGGAACACCTCGACATTGCCTCTCTTGCGCAGCAGGTTGTAGGCGCATATGCCGAGCATGAAGAAGCCCGCCGTGCAGAGCCCGGAGAAGAGCACGTGCGGAAACTGTACCCACAGGTTCGGGTTAGTGAGCAGCGCCCCGAAATCAGTCATCTCCGCACGGTTGGCGGCTGCGTTGAGCGTGTAGCCCACCGGCTGCTGCATGAACGAGTTGGCGACCAGGATCCACAATGCCGAGAGGTTGGAGCCGATGGCCACCAGCCACGTCACCGTCAGATGGCCGAGTTTGCTCATGCGGTCCCAGCCGAAGAAAAACAGGCCGACGAAAGTCGATTCCAGGAAGAACGCCATCAGGCCTTCGATCGCCAGCGGCGCGCCGAAGATGTCGCCGACGTAATGCGAGTAGT
>Ga0209014_10002300_pt1 | contig 11102 bp, 9 predicted proteins | sample BarGraNGADG00212_FD_184491 | JGI IMG/M metagenome (GOLD analysis project Ga0209014, IMG submission 184491) | Arctic peat soil microbial communities from Barrow, Alaska - Barrow Graham LP Ref core NGADG0002-212 (SPAdes) (version 2) | ecosystem: Environmental > Terrestrial > Soil > Wetlands > Peat... | reverse complement strand
CGTGGGCCAGGTGCGTCGCGACGTGAAGGGCCGCGACGCGTTCCAGGAGATGGACATCGTCTCGAGCTTCACCCCATTCGTGAAGTGGGCAGCCGAGGCGCGCGACGCGGTCGAGGTCGTCCCGCTCCTCGAGCGAGCCCTTGCCACGGCGATGAAAGGTCGACCGGGTCCCGTACTCCTGTCCATTCCGGAGGATCTATTCGATGAGGTTGTCGTTGCCGCCGGCCCGAGCGTGCCGGGGGCGACCGCCAACCATCCCGACCAGCACGCCGAACCAGATCCCACTCTCGTGCGGAAGGTCCTGCACCTTCTCGCCGATGCGCACCGCCCGCTCATCCTGGCCGGTGCCGGCATCCTGCGTGCGCGCAGTTCGGATGCCCTCGTGCGCTTCGCGGAGCAGCTGGAGATACCGGTCATCACGTCCTGGCGCCGGCCCGACGCGTTTCCCAACCAGAACCCGCTCTACCTGGGCATGGCCGGCTCAGGGGCGCCGGCGAGCGTGTTGCGCAGGATGCTCGAAGCAGACGCGCTGCTTGTCCTGGGCTGCCGGCTTAGCGAGGCGACCACGTTCGGATACCGGGTCCCCGGGCCGAATACGCGCTGGGCGCAGGTGGACGTGGAGCCGCGCATCGGGGGCGCCGGCAGCCGGCCCGAAGTCGCGATGGCGGCGGACGCCGCCGGTTTCCTGCGGGTCGCCAGGCGGGTGCTGTCGCGCGCTGCCCTCGAGGCCCCGAGCTTGGACGCTCGCAGGGCGGCAAACGTGGCCGACCGCGCGGCTTATGAAGCTGCCTCGGTCGTCGACGCGCAGCCCTGGGACGGTCCGGGTGTCCACCCCGGTCGTGTCGTGGAGACGCTCAAGCGCGTTCTGCCGCCCGAAGCGATCGTGACCACGGACGCCGGCGACTTCGGGACGTGGGTCGCGCGAGGGTTCCGCTTCCACAGGCCGGGCACCTTCATCGGGCCTACCTCGGGCTCGATGGGCTTCGGTCTTCCGGCCGCGATCGCCGCATCGCTGGCGCGTCCGGGACGCCTGGCTGTCGCCCTCTCCGGCGACGGCGGCTTCGCCATGACGATGGCGGAGCTCGAAACCGCCGTCCGGGAGCGAGCTCACGTCGTAGCGCTGGTGTTCGACAACGGTCGATACGGAACGATCTGGCGCCATCAGGAGCAGCGGGGCGGCGAGCCGGGTCTGGCCACTAACCTGGGCCCGATCGACTTCGCGGCAATCGCGAACGCCTCCGGAGCGCTGGGCCTCACGGTCTCGACCGACTCGGCATTCGAGCCGGCTCTCCGTCAGGCCATGGAGGCCGGCCGGCCGGCAGTGCTGCACCTGGCCCTCGATCCGTCCTGGACGACTCCCGAAGCCGCGGCGGGCGAGGTTCTTCCCGAGCGCGCCGAACCGACCGAGGTTGAGCCCGCGCCGGAAGCGCTCGAACTGAAGCTCGAAGAAGCGGTCGTCGCGGAACTGGTAGAGGAAGCGGTCGAGCTGGCCATCGTCGAGGAAATCGCGGAAGAGGCGATCCAGGAAGTCGCCGAGGAGGTCGCCGAGGAGGTCGCCGAGGAGGTCGCCGAAGAGGCGGTCGAAGAAGCGATAGCGGAAGAAGCCCTCGTCGAAGCGTTCGAAGAGGCTCTCGAGGAGGCGGTCGAAGAAGCGGCGGACCAAACCAAGCCTTCCGACGCCCCCATGTCGACCGACTAGTCGACTCGAGTCACCTCGGGAGCAAGCCGACGAACCAGCAAAGGGCCAGGCTGCCCGACCTCGAGACCGCCCGGCTGCGTCTCCGACCGCTGCGCCTCGACGACGCGGCCGATCAGCTGGTGTATGCTCGCGACCCCGAGGTCGCGGGACCGGGCATGTGGGATCCGCTCCCGACGCTCGCGCAGAATCGGCGCGACCTGATCGAAGCCCTGGCGAGTCAAGCGCGCGGTGAAACAGCCGAATGGGGGCTCGAACTCCGAGGTGAAGGGCGGCTGGTCGGGCGCTGCGGGTTCGTCAGATTTCGGCGCGCCCATCGAAACGCCGAACTTGGGTTCGCGCTTTCGAGGCCCTACTGGCGGCAGGGGTACATGGGCGAGGCTGTGACGGCTGTCCTTGCCTATGGCTTCGACCGGTTGGATCTGCAGCGGGTCGAAGCGATCTGCCTGGCTGAGAACACCGCTTCCCGTCGCCTGCACGAGAATGCCCGCTTCACCCTCGAGGGAACCGCCCGCCAGGCCTATCTCCAAGACGGGATCTACAAGGACCTGCGGCGGTACGCGCTCTTGCGTGACGAGTTTCTGAGCGCGCCTGCCTGATCGTTCTCTTCCGGTTCGCCATCGCCACGGCTACGGGATGGCAGCGGGATCCGGTGCGTCGGCGGTGATCGTCTTGGGCCACGTGCCCTTGAACCTCACCGCGCCCTCCTGCAACTGCAGCGTGTCGATCGTGATGCCCGCTTCGAGCATGGTCGCGTTCAGATAGGTGTCGAGCGACGTCTTCACGGTGTCGAGAACGTTGCCCGGCACCCCGATCCGGCCGAACTCGAGATCCTTGATGTCGACGGCGACGGTGTGATCGCTTGTCTTGGCGATCGAGAACTCGCCGTACATCGGGCCCGAGACCGGATATCCGGGCAGGTTCACCATGGCGGACATGGCGACGAATCCCTGGTGGACCCGGAACTGGATCTGGCTGAAATGCGCGTTCGAAGTATTGAATTCGCGCAGCGAAGCGATGGCGGCCTCGCCGATCGTGTCGTCGACGGCGACGCTACCGGACCAATGGTGCTTGCTGGATAGGGTGTAGTTGGCGGCTGCCGACGGCCGCTCGATGCCCCATTTGGCGCAGAAATCGTTGAACGCGCTGCGGTCCTGGACCATCTGCAGGTCGCGTGGCGTGTCCATGCCGAATGCTGCGCTCAGGACCGGGACCTGGGCCACGCCCAGCCATGAGACCGCCACGGCCACGACGACCACGAGGCCGACCAGCACGATCAGCAACTTGCGCAACATTGTCGCCCTCCTCCGGCTCCAGATGGGGCGCGAGACGGAGGCGCCCCAAGGCAAGGCGAAGCCTGCCAGATCGCCACCCCACCGCGTAGGTCCGTTCGGCTCTCTCAGGTCGGGGGCTGTTCCAGGCGGCGCTCGAGGACGAGCCGCGTTCGCCGCTCGTGGAGGCGCCGCTCCAGCCCCACCGGGTATACGTGCGGGTTTAGCAGGCGCCGAGTCGCCGGATGGAGCGCTTCGAGCTGCCGATGCGCCCGTTCCCGGATCTCGAGCAGAGTGGGGGAGGGACCGACGCGCCGCCCATCTCGCATTGCCGGCAGAACCAGCTCCTGGGGCGTCCAGCCGTGCTCGATCGCGCGCATGTGCAGCGCGTCCGCCGGATCGACGATGACGTCTCCGGTCCGCGGCGGGGGCAGGGTCTGATCGTAGATCATGTCGGCCCTGAAGCGGCCCGTCGAGTCGGTGAAGCGGCGGACGCCCAGGATGCCCGGGATCGAGATCTTGGCCGTGTGCTCGGAGAGCTTGACGGGGTAGCGCCACGAGCCGTCGCCGTCGCAGATGGCCGTGAGCTTGTAGACCGCTCCGAGAGCCGGCTGGTCGAAGCAGGTGTCGAGCTTGGTTCCGACGCCCCAGACGTCGATCCGGGCGCCCTGAGCGCGCAAGGACGAGATCAAGTGCTCGTCGAGATCGTTCGAGGCGACGATCCGCGTCTCTGGGAAGCCCGCCTCGTCGAGCATCCGGCGGGCCTCGATCGACAGGTAAGCCAGGTCTCCCGAGTCGAGGCGGATGCCTGCCAGTCTCCCGCCGCGAGCTTGGAGCCGCCGGCCCGTTTCGATCGCATGGGCCACGCCTGCCAGGGAATCGTATGTGTCTACGAGCAGCGTGACGTTGTCCGGCTGAGCCTCCGCATAGGCGTCGAAGGCGCGTTGCTCGTCGTCGAATACCTGCACCCAGGAGTGGGCATGCGTGCCCCGAACGGGTATGCCGTACAGGCGCCCGGCCAGCACGTTCGAGGTGGCCGCCACCCCACCGATGTACGCGCCTCTGGCGGCTGAGAGGGCGCCGTCGGGGCCCTGGGCGCGCCGCATCCCGAACTCCAGTACTTCGGCCGCGCCGGCCGCTTCGACGACTCGGGCGGCCTTCGTGGCTACCAGCGTCTGAAACCCGACGACGGTGAGAAGGACGCTCTCCACGAGTTGAGCCTGGAGCAGCGGGCCGCGGACGCGCACCAGCGGCTCGTTGGCGAAGACGAGGGTTCCCTCCGGAATCGCGTCGACGTCGCAGGAGAATCGGAAACTCGCCAGCCGCTCCAGGAAGTCGTCCCGAAAGAGCGGATTGCCCCCAGCCGCCCGAAGTCCCCGCAGGTGCTCGATGTCGATCTCGTCGAAGCGGAGTCCCTCGAGGATCTCCAGGGCGTCGTCCAAGCCCGCCGCCAGCGCATAGCCGCCTTCGAATGGGAGGCTGCGAAACGTGAGCGAAAAGACCGCCTCGCGGTCCGCGACGCCGGTAGCCTCGTAGCCGGCTCCCATCGTGAGTTCGTACAGATCGGTGAGGGTGGCCAGGCTCGGTCGGTACAACTCGCGGATCGCGGACATGCGGCGTGCTCCTGGCATTCGGCGCCGAGCGGAACGGGCCAGAACGGCCGGCCGCGGGCGCAGGAGTTCTGTTGATGGCTCAACGGTACCCGCTTTCCGGGGTCGCATGGGACTGCCCGGCCGGGGCGTAAACAAGCTCCTTCGCCACTGCCCGATAGGGTGGCCAGGGTACCAGCCCGTTGGGGTAGGTCGTCGCGCAAGACAGATCACCCGATGCGCCGGCCGACACTCTACCCGTGGCGTCTTTCCCCCTAAGGGCCCCGTGCGTACCGTGGGCCGACGCAGGCGCTGATTCTCGCGGGCCCAATCTGGACCGAGCCCTGCAAAGGAGTCGTAGATGGCATCGCGTCCCAACCGTCGCCTAGTCTGGCGACTCGCCGCAGGACTGATAGGCGTTCCTTTGGCCCTCGTAGCCGCGGGAGCGGTGAATGCCGGTGCCGGCGACCCGGCGACGGTTCAGGTCATGCAGACCGGCGCGCTCACCGTGCAAGCCTCGGGCAGCTGGACGTGGGCCGAGATGGCGACCGCGACCAAGCTGAGCTACGCGGGCTTCGCGCTCGACTGGGGCGACGTCGCGACCGGCAACGAAGTGCCCAAGCCCGGCGGCGGCAATTACCACATCGGGGACGGAACGGCGACCACGAACGTCGTGATGCACCCGACCAGTCCGGCCCAAGGAGTCGCCGGAACCTGGGGTCCAGTCAGCCACACTTATGCCCAGTCCGGCACCTACATGGTGTGCGCGATCTTCTATGACCTGGGCGAGGTGACTCCGTTCAAGGCGAGCGGGTACCACGGCCTCACAGCCGGCGGAACCGACCGCAACACTGACAACTCGGCCGAACAGAACAGCGTCGGGAGCACCAGCTGCGTCAGCGTCGACGTCGTCGTGCCGACCGCCACCCCCACGATCCCTGCCACCCCCGCGCCGACCGCCAGCCCCACGATCCCTGCCACCCCCGCGCCGACCGCCAGCCCCACGCCGGTCCAGACGGTTGAAGGCGCCACTTCGAGCCCATCGCCGGTCCAGACGGTTGAAGGCGCCACTTCGAGCCCATCGCCGGTCCAGACGGTTGAAGGCGCCACGAGCCAGCCCTCGGGAACACCGCCCGTGACCTCCACGCTGCCGATCAACCGGCCGGACAACGGCAACGCCCTCCCATTCGCGCTCCTCGTGCTCTTTGCCGGCTCCGGACTATTCACGGCCCTAGCCGTGAAACCGATCAGGGAGAACCGCAGGGAGAACCGCCGCTAGCGACTGGCGATGGGTTGCCCCGGCGCCTTTCGAGTGATCGACGGCAGGTCTGACCCGATCTCGGTGGGTCGGACCTGCCGTCTTCTCGCGCTCAAGGCCTCGCGCAACGAGGTACGGCAAATGGTGTCGCCCCGAGGGACCGCCGAGGCGTGGCGGTTGACTGTGGCGCCGCGCGTGGATCCGGGTACGGTCGAGGTCTACGGCATCCACTTTTACCTGCGGCGGCGCGGCGCGCCGGCGTAATCCGCAATCTCACGCAGTGCATCGTGCCCTGATACGACCTGGTCCCGAGCGCGCCAGCTCTAGCATGGGGCTCTAGGCCGGGCCGGCCACCGCCTCAAAGGGGACAGGATGATCAACGAGCGACTCGCAAAGCTTCTCGTCGCCCAGGTCGCCAGCGAGCTCGGGGCGCACCAGATCTATCTGGGCATGTCGCTCTATTTCGAGCGTCAGAGCCTCCACAAGTGGGCCAAGCTCTACCGCGATCAGTCGGTCGAGGAGGCCGTGCATGCGACCAAGATCATCGACTTCCTGATCGACAACGAAGTCGAGTTCGACCTGCCCGGGCTACCCTCGGCCACGACCCACTACGGCTCTGCGACCGAAGCCGTTCAGGCGGCCCTGGCCAGCGAGGTCAAGGTCACGGGCCAGTTCAACGCGATGGCGACAGTGGCCGGAGAAGCGGGGGATCATCGCGGGCTCCAGTTCCTGCAGTGGTTCATCGACGAGCAGGTCGAGGAGGAGCGCACGATGCGCGCCCTGCTGGACCTCCTGGCCAGCGGCATCAATCTCTTCCAGGCTCAGGCGCTGCTCGACGAGATCGTCGGGTAAGTGAGCGCGGGTCTCTACGCGGTGGCGTATACGACCGCGACCGATACCTTGGTCTCGTAGCCGCTGCCCTCGAGCCCGAACGCGACCCCGGAATGTCGCACGGGCACGGCCGCGGTGGAGACGATCCGCCAGCCGGACGCGGCCCGAGCCTCGGCGTCCTGGGCGATCGCCCCGTAGAAAGCCGCCGGGTCGATCTCGTCCCCGGTGTCGGGAGAAACGTAGACCACGATCGTCTGGGTTGGTCCAGCGGCGAATTCGGTCTTCGTCATCGAGCGTCCTCCTCGCGGCCGCCTCTTCCGCTCGCTGTTCGAGCGGGGCCTGCCGGATGGACAGCTTGGCTCAATCGCCACGTGCGCGTTGGGCCGCGACGCGCTTTGCCGCTGGGAGCCAACACTGGAGTGGAGAACAGGAGATTGCGCTGCCAGTTGCCGCAGTCATGTATCGTCCGCTAGTCCAAGCTCGTCATGGGCGGTGACAATCGTGGTCCTGTCCAGAGCGCCGACGGAAACTGGGATTCTCGGTCCAATAGGCCCAAGGGCTGCGGTCTCGTTCTGGTGTCTCCTCTTGGGCGCATGGCTGGGGGCGGTCCGCATGCGCCGCCGCCGCGACGCTGATCACTCTCGCTTTCACGCTCATGCCGTTCTCGAGGAGACCGCCACGGGTGGAGCCTGCAGACCGAGGTAATTAATGGCTCCATCGGATCCGACCTACGAGTCTCCGCCGCAGACCATTCGGGGCAGGCGCGTCGTCCTTCGACTCCTGAACCCGGACGATCGGCCGCGCCTGCGGGCTATCCTCGCCGAGCCCGAGGTGGCGCCCTGGTGGGCTCCCCGCGGACCCGACGAGGCGGCCGACGGCCTGTTCGGGGGCGGAGAGGTGGTCTACGCGATCGAGGTCGATGGGGTGGTCGTCGGGGCAATCGAGTACTCGGAGGAGAACGAACCCGACTACCGGCACGCCGGGATCGACCTGTTCATCGACGCGGTGCATCAGGGTCGGGGTCTCGGCCGCGATGCGATTCGCGCCCTGGCGTGGTACCTGTTCGAACAGCGCGGCCACCACCGGCTCACGATAGATCCGGCCGCCGCGAACGAGCGCGCAATCGGGGCCTATCGGCGAGTCGGCTTTCGGCCGGTCGGCATAATGCGGTCCTACGAGCGCGGGGCCGACGGCACATGGCACGACGGTCTGCTGCTCGACCTGCTACGAGGCGAGATGACGCTCGACGAGGAGTAGGGGAGCGGCGTCTTCGAGCCGCTCGACTCAGCGGGGGTTCGGCGGGGCGACGCTTTCGCGCTGGATGAGAGACGGCATCAGCACGATGTGGACCGGTTCCGCTGCGTGCACTTCCAGGCGGTGGGCCAGCAGAGCAAAGCCGGCGCGGCCCATCAGGCGCTTGTCGATGGCCAGAGTCGTCAGCGTCGGCATCACCAGGCTCGCCAGGTCGATGTCATCGAAGCCGACGAGCGACATTTCGTCGGGGACGCGGTATCCCGCATCTCGAACCAGCTGCAAGAAGTGGACGACGATGGCGTCGTTGGCGCCGAAGACTGCGGTCACCGACGGGTGGCGCTTCACGTAGTCGACGCCCAAGATGGCGACCGCCTCGCCCAGGACGTAGCCTGTGTCCATGAAATGGGTCCGCATGCCCCGCGCCTCCAGCGTTGCCATGTACCCGGTGCGGCGTCCTTGCATGCTCGGATAGCAAACCGGCTCGGTGCCGAGCAGCGCGATCTCCCGATGCCCCGCTTCGATCAGGTGCTCTAAGGCCATGGCCGCGCCGGCGACATTGTCGGTCACGACCGAATCCAGCCGATCGCCCACCGAGTAACCGTCGACGAGGACGATCGGGCACGCAGCGCGGGACTGTTCGATGACGAGGCCGCCCACCTGCGCCCCTACGAGGAACGCGGCGTCGCAGCTGCCGTCCGTCAGCGCCGCGGGGACTTCGAGCATCCCGTAGTGATCGTCGACGATCATCCGCGCCTCGACGATCTTGGTGCCGTACTTCAGGCATGACTGGGCGATAGCCGACACGACGGGAGCATAGAAACGGTTCGCCTCGGGATCGTCGCCTCGAAACGTCTTGAGGACGATTGCCAGCCTCAGCGGCCGGCCCAACCGGCCCTGGATGGCCTTGAGCGGCCGATAGCCCGAGGTTTGTATGACGTTCGCGATCCGGTGCCGCAGGTCGGCCGCAACGCGGGCATCCGCGGCCACGACAAGAGCGACGTCGCGAGTCGAGGCTCTCGCCGAGACGGCGACGTCGGCCATTGTCACGAAGCGGCCCGTTTCCACTGAGCATCACCCCTGATAAGGCGGCGAACGTCGATCGGCCGGTCGAGCTTAGTGCGAAGCCCGGAGAGGTCACCATCACCGGATCGTCTCCGATCCCGTACCTGAGAGGGCTCGGCTCTCTCATGCGCCGTGAGGAGGGTCGTTCGTACTTACGGCCGCTGACGCTATTGGTATTAGTTGCGAGAGGTGGGGACGGTGCCCATGAGGCGCAACGCCCTAGCCAGACAGCGCAGCCGCTGCCGACGCGCCGCCTCGCCCGATCTACTCTCTGTTGCGTGAGCCTGGACCGGTACCAACGCAAGCGCGAGTTCATGCGGACACCCGAGCCGAGCGGCGTCGCTTCGGGGCACGGGCAGTCGGCCGGCGGCAGGTTCGTCGTGCAGCGTCACCGCGCGCGCCGTCTCCACTACGACCTCCGCCTCGAGATAGACGGTGTGCTGGTCAGCTGGGCCGTACCCAAGGGGCCGAGCCTCGACCCCGACCTCAAACGGGCGGCGTTCCACGTCGAGGACCATCCGCTCGACTACTTCGACTTCGAGGGCACGATCCCCGCCGGCGAGTACGGGGGCGGCGACGTGATCGTGTGGGACTGGGGCTCGTTCGAGCCCGAGGCGACCCATGACCCCGGCCAGGCCGTGCGCGACGGCGAGCTCAAACTCGTTCTGAGAGGCGACAAGCTCCACGGCAGGTTCACGATCGTGCGGACGCGGGCGTGGGATGGCGGAGGAGGGCGCGGTACCGGCGCGGGACGCGGCTCTGGCGCGGGCCGGGCCGCGGGCACGGCCGGCGCTGAGCGCTCGGAGCGCGAATCGTGGCTGCTCATCAAGAAGCGCGACGAGTGGGCCGTCCCGGGCTGGGACGCCGAGGCGCATCTCCAGTCCGTCAAGACGGGCCGGACGAACGACCAGGTGGCAGCGGGCGCGGCGCCGAGCCGGGCGCCCTCTCCGGAGCCGCCGCTTGGGACGCCGCTTGGGACGCCGCTCGCGGACATGCCGGGTTTCATCGAGCCAATGACCGCCACGCTGGCCGACCGCCCGTTCAGCGATCCCGATTGGCTGTTCGAGCTCAAGTGGGACGGCTATCGCGTCCAGGCTCACGTCCGCGACGGGCGCGTGGCGCTGTTCACCCGGCGCGGCCTCGACGCCGCCGAGTACTTCCCGGAGCTTGCCGGGCCGTCGAACTGGATCGACGCTCGCGAGGCGATTCTGGACGGCGAAGTCGTGGCCCTGAACGCCGACGGCGAGCCCGACTTCGGCCTGCTCCAGGCTCGCCGGCGTGTCGTCGGCCGGCGGCGCCCCGGCGAGGCGGCGACCCCGTCCAATCTCGTCTACCAGACCTTCGATCTGCTCTATCTCGATGGACGGTCGCTGCTCGGCGAGCCGCTCGAGTCCCGCAAGCGCCTGCTTCGGTCGATACTGCACGACACGGCCACGATCCACTACGCCGGGCACGTCGAGGGCGAAGGCGAAGCGTTCTACGAGGCGGTCGCCGCGCGCGGCCTCGAGGGCGTGATGGCCAAGCTGCGGCGCAGCCGGTACGAATCCGGGAGGCGGTCCCCAGCCTGGCTCAAGATCAAGCGACGCTCGGAGCAAGAGTTCGTGATCGGCGGCTGGACTCCCCGCCAGGGAACCCAGGACGACCTCGCGGCGCTGGTCGTCGGCGTCTTCGAGGGCGAGGTGCTGCAGGCGGTAGGCAAGGTTGGCACCGGCTTCGACGCCCGCGAGCGGAGCCGCCTGACGGACCTGATGAAGCCGCTGGCCCGTGCCACGGCCCCGTTCCGCGCCGCGCCCAGGGAGAAGGGCGCGCACTGGGTCGAGCCTACGCTGGTCGCTCGCGTCGAGTTCGCCGAGTGGACCGCCGACGGCAACCTCCGGGCGCCCTCATATAAGGGCCTCGAGCTCGACGCCGACCCACGAGCGGTGGCGCGGGAACGGTCGCGGGCCACCGGCGAGGTCCGGAAAGATGCCGCCGCCGCCGTCGTAGTCGTTGCCGGGCCGCCCGCGGCTACGGCCGCAGCCACTCCCGCTGACGCCGCAACTCCCGCCGAGCTTGCGGCTCTCGACCAACTCCCGGCAAAGGGCGGCCTGTGGTCGATCGGGGGCCGGCAGCTCAAGCTATCGAACCTGGACAAGGTCCTG
>Ga0209014_10002299_pt1 | contig 11104 bp, 10 predicted proteins | sample BarGraNGADG00212_FD_184491 | JGI IMG/M metagenome (GOLD analysis project Ga0209014, IMG submission 184491) | Arctic peat soil microbial communities from Barrow, Alaska - Barrow Graham LP Ref core NGADG0002-212 (SPAdes) (version 2) | ecosystem: Environmental > Terrestrial > Soil > Wetlands >... | reverse complement strand
GCTGCTCTCGGTGACTGGTGGCTGGTACGTGCGGTCCATGCTCGAGCAGCAGGCACGCGATGGCTTGTCCCGCCTCGCCAAGAGCGTCTCGCTCTCACTGCTGGTTGCGCTGACGAATGCAAGCCGCGACGTGCGTGCCGTGGTGCGGCAGCCAGGCGGGCTCTCCCCGGCGGACCAGCGACTCGGCCTCTCCACCGAGCTGATGGTGATCTCAGGCCGTGACTGGGCGCCCCGCCTGACCACCGATGAGTTGGCGCAACTGTCGGCCGGCCGCGTGCTGCTCAAGGTGCGCCCGAAGGTCGGCAACAGTGAGATCCTGCTCGGGATAGCCAGTGCCGGGACGTCGAGCGGGGAGGACACGCGGTGGTTCACCGTGAATCCGCAGGTCTTCTGGACTCCCCTCAGCGAGGTGGTGGGCGGCGAGGACGCCACCATGTGCGTTTTCGAGCTCGGCCACTGGACACGCGTGCGCTGCAGCGACGATGTCACGCCGGAAGCCGAGGACGTCGCCCGCGAGGTCGCGAGAGGGACCACTGAAAGCAGCGGGATTACTACGGCCGGCAATTGGGTCGTTGCGCACCGCGACGTCTTCCTCCGGTACAACCTCGGCGCAAACAGCTGGCGGCTGGTCACGCTCAAGTCGCGCGAGCGCGTCCTGGCGAGCGCGTCGGGCTTCACGACGACCGCGGGCCTGCTCCTCTTCACCGCGCTCGTCCTGGTGTTCGTGCTGAGCCATGTGCAGATCCGGCGCAGCACCGTCCCGCTGCAGCAGCTTCGCGACGCCAGCACGCGAGTGGCGGAGGGGCACCTCGACGTGCGGGTCCCGGTGCGCGGCAACGACGAGTACGCCGAAGTCGGTGTGGCGTTCAACGGCATGACGACGGCGCTGCAGCAGCAGGTCAAGCTGCTCCACGGCATGGAAGCGATCGACCGCTCCGTGTTGGCCAACCGGCAGATCGGCCTGCTGGTGGAGACGGCTCTGGCGCAGCTCGGCGAAACTCACGACAGCGGATCGGTGGCGCTCCTCGTGCTCAGGGCGCATCCGCGCGACGCCGCCGACATCTGGTGGCGCGAGGCGCGGGGTCGCGTCACGCAGCACGGCGAACTGACGCTCCCCGCGGGAGAACGCGCCGAGCTGATCGCCTCGACGACCGCCCTGTGCGTTGCCGGCGACGACGCACGCGAGTTCGTGCAGCGGTCACGCGGCGGCGCATCCCGCATTCCCAGCCTGGTGCTTCCCCTGCGACACGGCAGCCAGCTGCTGGGCGCTGTCAGCCTTCACAACTGGCACGACGGCACCGCGGACCGCGGACCCCGCACCGTGCAGCGCCTGACGGAACGCATCGCACTCGCGCTGGCGAACGTCCAACTCGTGGACCAGCTGGACGAACTCTCGGTCGGCACGCTGAGCGCCTTCGCCCGGACGATCGAGACCAACTCCTTCTGGTCTGGCGGGCATGCCGAGCGGGTGACCGCCGTGGCGATGGCGCTGGGGAGACAGCTGGGTGTCACGGACGAGGAGGAGGCGTTCCTTCATCGCGGGAGTCTTCTGCACGACATCGGCAAGATCGGCATTCCGAGATCCGTGCTCGACAAGGCCGGCCCGCTCGACGCCGGCGAGTGGGTACTGATGCGCCAGCATCCCGGGCTTGGCGAACGCATCCTGCAGCCAATCCCGGCGTTCGCCGACGTCCTTCCGATCGTGCGCTCGCACCACGAGCGGTTCGACGGGTCGGGCTATCCCGATGGCCTGGCCGGTGAAGCGATACATCCACTCGCCCGCATCGTCTCGGTCGCCGACGTCTTCGACGCGCTCGTATGGGATCGACCCTACCGGCCGGCGAATTCGCCGGCGGCCGCGGTCGACCAAATCGTCTCCAGCAAGGGGGAGTTTGACCCGAGGGTCGTGGAGGCGTTCAGTCAGCTGGTGCGCGAGGATCTGCTGAAGGCGCTCCCCACAAGGCGCAATCTCCTGCCGCACCTGTACGGCGTCGACCTCCTGCCGGGCTTGCCCGTCGCATGAGCACCGACCCCACCGACCGGCCGACGGACGGGCCCGATCGACGCCGCGTCCAGCGACGCCACGTCGTGCGTCTCACAGGCCGTGGCCGGCGCGCCCTCGACGAGTTTCTCGTGGAAGTCGGCAAATTCTTCACGCTCCCGCCGAAGGACCCTGGCTTCGGCCTGTCTTCCGTCGATCCCCCCCTGATGACGCCCTTGGGATTCGGCGGAATGCGGGACGGCGCGCAGCCACCTGCCCCGCCGAAGCGCCTTCAGCCCCGCACGTGGCTGCCCGCGCTGGCGGTGCTGGTACTCGCCTGCTGGGGCCTTTCCATCTTCGGATGGACTGCGGGCCACGCAACCGTACCGGTGGCGTTTCGCGGGACCTGGGCGAGCGCACATTATGGCTACGAGGGACGCCGGCTGGTTATCACCGAGTCGACGGTGCACGTGATCGTGAGCGAGGACACGAGTTCGCGCCCGGCCGTCGTACGCTCGGCCATCGTGCGCTCGACGCCCAGGGGTCAGCAAGTGGAGCTGGTCTGCGCGACGGAGAACGGAGCAGACACCATCGACGTGACGCTGCTGACCCCCGACAAGCTGGTACTGCGGCGCCCGGACGATGTCGTCTGGGAGCGCCTGGTGGACAGGCACACCTCTGCGCCCGATTCGACAGGCGTCCCGGACGCGCAGCCGCTGCCATCGCGCGGTGCCGCCCGTGACTCGGCGCTGCGCCGGGTGCGCAACTGATCTGACGAACGCCATTAGCGGCGCTGAGGGTCGTCACCCGCCGCGAACCGTGCGGACCACCGCTCCGTCACGTTACATTCGTGCCATGACTCCACTTGATCTCCTGGCCATCGCGCCGCATCCGGACGATGCCGAGCTCATATGCGGCGGTACGCTGGCCAGGCTCTCGCGCGAGGGACGCCGCACGGGAATCCTCGACCTGACGCAGGGCGAGATGGGGACGCGCGGCTCGGTGGCCATCCGCGCCGAGGAAGCGAGCGCCTCGGCCAAGGTGCTGGGAGTCGCCGTGCGCGCGAACCTCGGCCTTGCCGACTCGGCGTTCGAGAACCTTCCGGATACGCGCAAGGCACTGGCGATGGTGCTGCGCCGGCTGCGGCCACAGATCGTCATTGCGCCGGCCCCAAGGGGGCGGCATCCCGACCACCGCGTCGCCGCGCAGCTCGTGCGCGACGCCTGTTTCATGGCCGGAATCCGCAAGCTCGACCCCACCAGCGAGCCGCACCGCCCGCGCAAGCTGCTGTACGCCATCACATATCGCGAGGACCACGTGAAGCCCACCTTCGTGGTGGACATCTCCCGGGACTTCGACACGAAGCTCAGGGCGATCGCCTGCTTCACGTCGCAGTTCGACGGGGCCACGCAGGCCGGAGAGGTGTATCCCACGGGTGAACCGCTGGCCGACGTCATCCGGCACCAGTCGGCGCACTACGGATCGCTCATTCGCTGCGCCTACGGCGAGCCGTTCTACACGCAGGAGACCATGCGGGTGGATGATGTGATGGCGCTGCAGGTGGAGAGCTTCTAGAGCGCGAGAACGCGAGATCGCGAGATCGCTGGCTGCCCCGACAACACACTGGTTCGATGATCGACATTTCCATCACGCTCGCATCCGGCACCCCCGAATGGCCCGGCGACACCCCGTTCTCCTGCGGGTGGACGGCGCAGATCGCCTCGGGTGAGAGCGTCAACGTCTCGATGATCAACACCAGCCCACACGTCGGCACGCACGCCGACGCGCCGCTGCACGTGCGCGACGGCGCGGCCGGCAGTGACCGGTTGCCGCTCGACGCATTTCTCGGCCCGGTGGTGGTCGTGAACCTGGCGCGACACGAAGGCGTCATCGACCGGCAGGCACTGCGCGACGCGGGGCTCACTGCCACTCCCGCGCGGCTGCTGCTGCGAACCGACCGGACGATCGCCCGCGGCGCGTTCCCCGACGGCTGGCCCGCGATTTCGGCCGGGTGCGCCGCTGAGTTGGCCGGCGACGGCCTGCTGCTGCTGGGTGTCGACTGCCCGAGCGTCGACGAGCGCGCGTCGAAAGTGCTCGCGGTGCATCACGCCCTGTTCGATGGCGGCGCGTACGTCCTCGAGAACCTGGACCTCTCGCAGGTGCCATCGGGCCACTACGATCTCATTGCGTTGCCCGTGAAGCTCGCGGGCCTCGACGCGGCGCCGGTACGTGCTATACTCCAACATCCTTAACACCCGACCCTAAACCATGCTCATTCACCTGTCCACCCGTCGCGCTGGCCTTCGCGCTCTCATCGTCGTCGTCACCCTGGGTTCCGTGGTCGTCGCCGCACGGCCGGGCGCAGGCCGAACGGTCCCGTTCGTGGCCCCAGCCGGAGCCGCGTCGGCTGGCACCCTCCATGCATCGGCGCAGGGGGGAGTGATCGTTCAGGTCCGTGACTTCCCGTCGTCCTCCATGCTGTCGGTCGTCGCCTGGAACGCCGCGGCACCGGCCTTCGGCCTGGGCACGGTGGTGTCCCGGTCGGGAAGGCCGGACCGGTACCATCGGCTGTGGGTGAACCAGGATTGGCCCGGGGGTCGCAACGTCACGCAGGCGCAGGGGCTCGACCGGCCACTCAAGGTGGACTCGCTGACGGATACGCAGAACTGCTTCAATGGCAAGTGCACTCCGACGTCGACCTTCGGCGCGCGCATTCTCGACAGCCAGATTCGTGCGAGCAAGGGGGACGTACCGGTGAAGTTCATCACGAGCAGCGGGAGTGAGATCGCCTTCACGTTGCGCCGCGACCTGGTTGACGCGTACCTCGGCACGATCGACTCGGTGGTTGCTGCGCTGAAGAAGTAGCCATGAACGATGAGCGCCCACACCCATTACCTCTGGTTCGAAACCAAGCGCCGCCAGGAGATCATCGACATCACCGATGAGGTCGCCGAACAGGTGCGCGTGAGCGGCATCACCGAGGGATTCGTCCTCGTCTCGGCGATGCACATCTCGGCGTCGGTGTTCGTCAACGATCACGAGTCAGGGCTCTGGCACGACATCCTGCACTGGCTCGAGCACACGGTGGCCCCGTGGGACCCCGCGCGGTACCGGCACAACGACACCGGCGAGGACAACGCCGCCGCGCACCTGCGCTCCCTGACGCTCGGCCACGAGGTGATTGTTCCCATCACCGCCGGGGCGCTCGATCTCGGGCCGTGGCAGCGCGTGTTCTACGGCGAGTGGGACGGGCAGCGCCGCAAGCGCGTGGTCATCAAGGTGCTCGGCGACCGGTAACCGCACACCGAAAGGGATGCCGCAAGGGGCAGCGCTGCCATGCACGACGGCCCCACCTGCCCGTGCCCACTATATTTGTTCAATGCCCCTGCCCCCCATCTATCTCGACCACGCCGCCACGACGCCTGTTCGTCCCGAGGTGCTCGAAGCGATGCTGCCGTACTTCGCCACGAAGTTCGGCAACGCCTCCAGCACGCACCGCTGGGGCCGCGAGGCCCGTGCCGCCACCGACACCGCCCGCGAGCGCATCGGGGCCTGCCTCGGCGCCAACGCCGACGAAATCTGCCTGACGTCCGGTGGCACCGAGGCGGACAACCTCGCCGTGCTGGGCGGCTGGCGCATACAGCAAGGGAACGGTCGCCCCGGCCTCGTGACGACGCCCATCGAGCACAAGGCGGTGCTGATGTCGGCGCATCAGGTTGCGCGCGAGGGCGGTGACGAGCGGTTGCTCGACATCGACCCGACCGGCCAGGTGAACCTCGATTCGGCGCGCCGGCTCATCCGCGACGATGTGGCCGTCACCAGCGTGATGTGGGTCAACAACGAGACCGGTGTCATCCAGCCCATCGAGGAGCTGGTCGCCCTGGCCAAGGGCGCAGGCGCCGTCTTCCACACCGACGCCGTGCAGGCCTTCGGCAAGGTGGAAATCGACGCGAGGAAACTGCCGTTCGACCTGTGCTCGGTGAGCGGCCACAAGTTTGGCGCGCCCAAGAGCATCGGGGCCGTCTACGTGCGGCGCGGCACGCCGCTCGCTCCGCTGTTCTTTGGCGGCACGCAGGATCGCGGCCGCCGCCCGGGCACCGAAAACGTTCCCATGGCGGTGGCACTGGCGACAGCCATGGAGCTGACGCTCAAGGAAAAGGACGCCGAGTGCGCGCGGCTGCGCGCGCTGCGGGATCGCCTCGAGGCGGCGCTGCGCTCGCGCGTGCCCGACGCCGTCGTGCACGGCCGTGGCGCCCCGCGCGCGCCGCACATGCTCAGCCTCTCGGTGCCCGGCACGGACAGCGAGTCAATGCTGATGGCGCTCGACCTGCAGGGCGTGGCCTGCTCCAGCGGCTCGGCGTGCCAGAGCGGGAGCGTGACGCCCTCGCACGTGCTGAGCGCGATGGGTGTCAGCTCGGAGCTCGGCAGCGCCGTCGTTCGCATGAGCGTGGGCAAGCTCACGACCGACGAACACATTGACCGTGTGATTGCGCTCTTCCCGGCGTTGATCGAGAAGGCGCGCGCGTTGGCGGGCCGTTTCTAGACGATGGACGGTGGACGATAGTGAGCGCAAAGCCGAGGGTTCTCGTGGCGATGTCGGGCGGCGTGGACAGTTCCGTCGCCGCCGCGCTGCTCGTACGTCAGGGATACGACGTCGTCGGCATCACCATGAAGCTCTTCGAGGACGGCAGCGATCTGCCCGACCGTCCCTGCTGTTCGCTCGACAGCACCAGCGACGCGCGGCGGGTGGCCGAGTTGCTCGGCATCCCGCATTACGTGCTCAACATGGTCGACCACTTCAGCCGCGACGTCATCGCCGAGTTCGTGGCCGAGTACGCGCGCGGACGCACGCCCATTCCGTGCGTACGGTGCAACACGTTCACCAAGTTCAGCGACCTGGTGGCCAAGGCCGACGGCATCGATGCGCAGTACGTGGCCACCGGGCACTACGCGCGCGCCATCGACGGCGACCTGCACCGTGGACTCGACGAGAACAAGGACCAGACGTACTTCCTCTGGGGCATCAATCGCGCCGTTGTGAAGCGGTTGCTGCTGCCGGTGGGGGGCATGACGAAGCCCGAGACGCGGGCGCTGGCACGCGAACTCGCGTTGCCGCGCGTGGCCGACAAGGCCGAGAGCCAGGAAATTTGCTTCGTCCCCGACGGCGACTACGTGCAGATCCTGCGGCGTGAGCTGGGCGACGAGGCGCCGGCGCTGTCGAGCGGAAAGATCGTGACGATGAAAGGACGCGTCGTTGGTCAACATGAGGGTTTCGCCCGATACACCATCGGCCAGCGGCGCGGGCTGCCCGGCGGCTGGGGCGAACCGATGTACGTCGTGGCGCTCCGTCCCGAGACTCGTGAAGTGGTCGTGGGGCCGCGCGAGGCGTTGCTCGGCTCCCGGGTGGCCGCGTCCGGCGTCAACTGGCTGGTGGAGGCGCCACCGCGGGTCGGTGACGAGGTACAGGTGCGCATCCGCCATCGTGCCTCGCTGGCGAGCGCCGTCGTGGACGCCGTGGGCGAAGGAACGGCTGCCTTCTCGCTGGTCTCCCCCGTCTCGGCGATCACGCCGGGACAGAGCGTGGTGATCTATGAGGGGACGCGGGTGCTGGGGGGCGGATTCATCGACTGAGGGCGACGCGGTAACTCCACGTAGAAAGCGCTAGAGCGCCTGCACACGAAAGTTGAGGCTGCCTGAGTAACTGGTGAGCGTCAGTTGGATCGACCAGGTCCCCGCCTTCCCGATTAGGCTCGGCTCTTCCAGGCTGGGGCTGAGCCCCCTGCTGTACACCGTGGCACCCGCCGCGTCCTTGATCACCAGCAGCGTCGATCCGGCCTTGGTGGTGGTCGAGTGGGTGATGGTGGCCCGCGTTCCCGTGTTTACCCAGGAGTTGGTGACGGTCGTGGTCACGTTGGTGACGTTGGCAGCCTGGAGCAGGAAGTTGTCCGCTGGGTTGCTGAGCACCTCCGGGTGCCACGGGCTGACCGGGTTACTGCTGCAGGCCCCGAGCGCGCCAAGGGCAAGCAGAGCGACCAGGAACCGGCCGGAGAGCGGACTGCGAGAGGCGAATGTCATCGAGACCTCTTGGACGACGGATGCTGGCTTCACCCGAATTTGACCTTCAGCGAGACTGTCGGGGCGGTCGACGGCCTAGTACTTCAACCCCGCCTTCGCCGCGAATGTTTCCATCGCGGCCTTCGCCTCGGCGGTGAGGTCGTGAGGCGCCTCGATGCGCACCTCGAGCAGCAGGTCGCCCTTTTTTCCTTCGCGCACGATTCCCTGTCCGCGCACGCGAAAGCGCTTGCCGCTGGGCGTGCCGCCCGGAATGGCGATCGTCACCTTCTTCTCGTCGAGCGTCGTCACCGTCACCTTCGAACCAAGCGTCGCCTGCGCGACGTTCACCGGCACCTGCGCGATGAGGTCGAGGCCGTCGCGCGAAAAGAACTTGTCGGGTTCCACCTTGAACGTGATGACGAGATCGCCCGGCGCTCCGCCGCGCCCGCCGCGCCCACCCTGCCCCTTCAGCCGGATCTTCCCGTCGGTATCGGTGCCCGGCGGTACGGTGATGAGCACCTTCTTCTTCGAACGCAACGCACCCTGGCCGTTGCAGGTGCCGCACTTCTCGCTTGGCAGCGTTCCCTTGCCCAGGCACATCGGGCACGGCCGGCTCACCGCAAAGCCGCCCTGTCCAAATAAAATCGATCCTCGTCCATTGCACTCGGGGCACTGGCTGATCCGGGCGCCCTTGGCCGCGCCGCTGCCCCCGCATACCGCGCACTCTTCGTTCACCTCGAGCTCGATGGGCACCTTGCCGCCGATGACCGCGGTGCGAAACGGCACCTCGAGCGTCGTCTCGATGCTCTGCCCCTTCTCGGGGGCGTTCGACGGCGGACGCGGCTGGCCACCACCGCCGAACATCGAACTGAACAGGTCGCCCAGGCCACCGAGTCCGCCGACGTCGAAGTCCTCGAACTTCCCCCCCCCCGCGGGTGCACCGGTGGCCGACCGCGCACCAGGGCGCGCGCCGCCGCGGAAGCCGCCGGTGGAGCCACCGCCCGGGCGGCGGGCGAAATCGCCGAACGCGCCAAGGCGCCGCATCTCGTCGTATTGCTTGCGCTGCTTCGCGTCACCCAGGACGTTGTACGCCTCCGAAATCTCCTTGAAGCGCTCGGCCGCCTTGGGGTCGCTCTTGTTCGAGTCGGGGTGATGCTGCTTCGCCAGCCGGCGATACTGCTTCTTGATCTCGTCGGAAGTCGCCTTCTCGGGGACGCCGAGTACGGCGTAGAAGTCCTTGCTGTGCGCCATCAGCCGGTCAACCGTGCCACTGCTTGACGACGACGCGGGCTGGGCGCAGCAGCTGGCCGTTGAAGACGTAGCCCACCTGGTAGACCATGGCCACGCGTTCGTCTTCTTCGGGCAGCGAGGCGGGAATGGCGCTGAGCGACTCGTGCACCGCAGGGTTGAAGATCTCGTCCACGGGATTCACGACCTCGAGCCCGTGCCCGGAAAGCGACTTGAGCACCTTCTTCTCGACCATCGCCACGCCATCGACGATGGCCTGCGCCGGCGTGGTGGATGCGTCGACGTGCGCCACGCGTCCGAGATCATCCAGCGAATCGAGCAGCCCGCTGATGAGCAGGCCCATGCCCTTGAGCTCGGCCTCCTGCCGGTCGCGAACGGTGCGCCGGCGAAAATTCTCGAACTCGGCGAACAGCCGAAGGTACCTGTCCTTCTGTTCCGTCAGCAGGCGAAGCACCTCGGTTTCGGCGACGCTCACGGCATCCGCCGCAGCCTCGGCGGCCAGGGTGGCATCGGCGGGGTCCGGGATCAGCGGTTCTTCGAAGGGTTCGTTCGGGTCAGTCATGTCGGCAGCATTGGGCTGGCGTCGACGGGCGTGGACGATCCGCGCTCCGGACGACTCCTGAATTTCACGGTATGTGGACGTACAGTGCAACCGGCGGACCAACGATTTCTGCCGATTTGACTGCTGCCCTGACGGTCCGTACGGGAGCACCGGGAGTGGCGTTTCGCCCGTTGGCCGGAATCGGCCTTCTCCGGGTATTCGCGCCGGCTGACAACCGTCAGGCGTGGCCCGCCAGCATTCGTCGCACGAGGTTGAGCGCGGCCTGCGCACTGCGCTGGCGTACCTCGTGCCGATCACCCACCAACGAGGCGCGAAAGCTCTTCGCGACGCCGCCGACATCAGCCGCAACGCACACCGTGCCGACGGGCTTGTCCGGAGTTCCGCCTGCGGGGCCGGCAATGCCGGTGATTCCCACACCCACCGACGCGCCCATCAGGGCGCGCACGCCGCCCGCCATCTCGCGCGCCGTCTCCTCGCTCACGGCGCCGTGCACCGCCAAGGTATCGGCGCGGACGCCAAGCTGTCGCACCTTCACGTCGTTGTGGTAGGCAATGACGCCACCGGTCACCACGTCGCTCGAGCCGGGCACCGCGGTGAGCCGTGCGCCGAGCATCCCACCGGTGCAGCTCTCGGCGACGGCAATGGTCATGCCCGCCCCGCGCAGGGCAGTGAGCACGGAGGCCGCGAGGTCGTCATTCCCTTCGCCATACACGTGGTCACCGGCCGCCGCCCTCAGGGCGCCGCCGACACGCGCAAAGCGAGCCTCGGCGTCCTGCGCGGTGACCCCGTGCGCCGTCAGCCTGAGGTCGACTCCCTCCCAGCCGGGCAGGTACGCCAGCGCGAGTTCCTCCAACTGCAGACCCTCGAGGGCGCGCACGCGGTCGGACAGCGCGCTCTCCGAGATGCCGGTGGTGCGAATGGTCAGCGACGCCACCACGGTGGGCTCCCCGGTGACGAGGGCGCGGATGCGCGGCAATAGCGTGTCGGCGAGCATACCGCGCATCTCGCGCGGCACGCCGGGGAGCATGGCGACCCAGCGGCCGCGCCCGTCCTCGAGCCAGATTCCCGGCGCCGAACCGTGGTGATTCTCGAGGATGGTGGCCCCCGCAGGAATCAGCGCCTGCTGCTTGTTGCTCTCCGGAAGGTCGCCGGGCCAGCCCCGTGACTTCCATCGCCGGCGCAGTTTCTCGACGATGGCATCGTCCAGCAGCATCTCGCGCCCGAAGATGGCGGCGATGGATTGCTTGGTGAGGTCGTCG
>Ga0209014_10002296_pt1 | contig 11112 bp, 11 predicted proteins | sample BarGraNGADG00212_FD_184491 | JGI IMG/M metagenome (GOLD analysis project Ga0209014, IMG submission 184491) | Arctic peat soil microbial communities from Barrow, Alaska - Barrow Graham LP Ref core NGADG0002-212 (SPAdes) (version 2) | ecosystem: Environmental > Terrestrial > Soil > Wetlands >... | reverse complement strand
GAGCTTGCGCTCGGCCTCGGTGTCAGGCACCTGCTTGACCAGCACCACGATGTTCATGCTTTCGCTGACCTTTCAGTCGGAAAGTCCCGCCGCTCGGTGCACGCGGGATGACGAAAGACCCGTGGTTCGGGCCGCGTCGAGAAATACTCTCAGTACTCTGCCTATGTTACTCACCAGTAGCAATATGACGGTGGTCTCGCGTGGTGACAGCATCCCACCCGACGCACTAGCCCTGGAGGCGGTATGGCAAAGCCCTCGATCGATCCCGTTGTATGGCAGCCACCCAAGGCACCTGCTCGGGCGAAGCAGCGCCGTAGCGACAGGGACGTCACGCTGTCGGTGTTCGACCTGCCCGGTGTCGGCCCGGAAGACGTCGTCATCGACTCATCCGGACGAGTGCTCGCGGGCCTGCGCGACGGACGAATCGTTCGTATCTCACCCGACGGCGGCCACGTCGAGACCGTCGCCGACACCGGTGGCCGCCCACTGGGCCTCGAGATCGACGCCGAGGCCAACCTGCTCGTGTGCGACTCCCACCGCGGCCTGCTGCACGTCGAGCTGAGCTCCGGCGCCGTCCGCACGTTGGTCGACCGCATCGACGGCGTGCCGATGGTGTTCTGCAGCAACTGCGTCGTGGCGGCCGACGGCACGATCTTCTTCTCCGAGAGTTCGCAGCGCGTCAGCGTCGATCACTTCAAGGCCGACATCCTGGAGCACTCGAACACCGGTCGCCTGACGCGCCTTGGCCCGGACGGTCGCGTCGACGTCATCGCGAACGGGCTGCAGTTCGCCAACGGACTCGTCCTGGCCCAGGACGAGTCGTGGATCGCGGTCGCCGAGACCACTGGCTACTGCATCACGAAGATCTGGCTCACCGGTCCACGCGCGGGTGAACGCGAGGCGCTGGTCGAGAACCTTCCCGGGTTCCCCGACAACATGTCGTGGGGCTCGGACGGACTCATGTGGGTCGCGCTCGCCTCCCCGCGAAACCCGATCGTGGACTTGCTGGCCCCACGCGCCGCGGTACTGCGCAAGATCGCGTGGGGCCTTCCGGACGCGCTGCAGCCGAAGGAGAAGCAGACCGTGTGGGTGCAGGCCTACGACTTCGACGGCGTGCTCATCCACGATCTGCAGACGACCCACGACCGGTTCCACATGGCCACCGGCGTGAAGGAGTCCAACGGCAGCGTGTGGATCGGAAGCCTGGCCGTAGCCGCGATCGCCCGCATCGACCTTCGCTGACTCGCTGCTCCCTCTCCCCTCCCCTTCGCTGATCAACAGCGGAAGTTGGCTGCCCTGGCCGCCGTTTCGCGCTGTTGATCAACGCGAGGGAGCCGCGTCCGGCGAGTCAGAGGGAGCGACGTCGGGCGAGTCAGAGCGAGCTACGTCTGACGAGCGCGAGGGAGCTACGTCGGACGAGTCATCCGCGCCATGCGTTCGACCGCCTGGTCCGCGGCCCGCCGGGCCACCTCCAGGCGCCGCTGGGCCGATCGCATCTCGGCATCGGTCGGGCGCAGGTCGGCCTCGACCTCATTGAGCCGGCTGCGCAACGAATCGGCCTGCGCGCGCAGCGCATCGCGCCGAGCGGTCACGTCGACGAGTGCGGCGCGCGCCGTCTCGACCTCCTGCTGACGGTCTGCCATGAGCCGGTGCGCATCGTCCACGCGACGCGAAGCCGGCAGGGCGTCGGCCTGAGCGCGTACGACGGACAGCCGGGGCCGCGCAGCCGGCGGCCCGATCGGGTCGGTCACCTCCACCTCACCCAGTCCGCTGTAGCTCAGCGATGCCGTGAGTCGGCCCGCCCGCACGGCGGCTTCGGCCCGCTCGTCGGAGAGCACGGCGTCAAGGGTCGCCTGCACCGCCCGCAGGACGTCGTCACCGATGTGGCGTCCCGCCTCGTCGGCGGCGGCCCTGGCCGACTCGGCAAGCGCGGTGACGAGCGCGCGCCGCCGGGGCGAGAGTTCGCGAAGTCGCTGACCATCGAGGGCACGTTGAGCCGAGCGGAGCTCCGAGGCGAGGTCGAACAGCTCCTGGACGCGGGCTGCGTGCCGGCGCACGAGGATGTTGACCGCCCATGCGGCAGCCGTCGGACGACGCAGCCCGCTGATGGCGGCGCGAGCGGCGGCGTCGCCACGCTCACGGGCCTCGGCCGCGAGCTCGTTGCGCCGAGCGGTGAACTGCTCCGGCGGCAGCGAGTACAGCACGTCGGCTGCTGCGTCCACGTCCATGAGCGGTCCTCACCCGTCCGCGGCTTCGGTCAGGACGCCGAGTGCCCGGCGATCGTGCCTGTCGTCTCGTACTCGGCCAGCATCGCTATCCGACGCCGGTGCCGCTCGTCCTGCGAGAACGGCGTGGCGAGAAAGAGGTCGACGAAGCGCAGGGCATCGGCCTCGGGATGGTTTCGGGCCCCGATGCTGATGACGTTCGCGTCATTGTGTTCGCGGGCCAGTCGCGCCGTTTCGTCGCTCCAGACGAGCGCGGCCCGCACGCCACGCACCTTGTTCGCGGCGATCTGTTCACCGTTGCCCGACCCACCGATCACGATGCCGAGGCTGGCCGGCTCGGCGGCGGTGCGGGTGGCGGCGGCGATGCACGGCGGCGGGTAGTCATCCAGGGGATCCAGGGCGTGCGCGCCACAGTCGACCGGTTCGTGGCCAGCGGCGTGCAGATGCTCGACCAGCCGAGCCTTGAGCTCGAAGCCCGCGTGATCACTACCCAGGAACACCCGCATGACCGACATCATCGCAGCAACACCGGCCGATAGGCGGAGCTGGGACAATGCACCCGTGATGCACACGCTGCCCTCCCCCGAGTTCTCCGGCCTGATCAGTCGGTGGACCTGGCAGCCGGCGGCGATCGTCGTCGCGGTGGCGCTGGCGGCGTGGTACCTGCGCAGCGTTCGTCGGGTACGGGCGGCAGGCCGACGATGGCCGGCACCCCGCGTCGCGCTGTTCATCGGTGGGTTGGGGCTCTTCGTCTGGACCACGTGCGGCTGGCTCGGGGTGTATGCGTCGTCGCTGTTCTGGGTGTGGACTTCGCAGCTACTCACCCTGCTGCTGATCATCCCTCTGGTGCTGCTCGCCGGGCACCCCTTGCAGCTCGCCCGAGCGCGTTCCGGCAACGCGGGAGTGGCGGACCGCCTGTTGCGCTCCCGGGCGGCGGTGTTCCTCGGCAACCCGCTCGTCGGGCCGGCGCTGGTCCCGATCCTCTGCGCTTTCCTGTTCTTCGGCCCGCTTCCGGCGTGGGCCATCCAGGCCCCCCCGTTCGCATGGGCGGTGCAGTTGCTCGTCATCGCGATCGGCGGGCTCATCGTCTTGCCGCTGGTGGGTTCGGACGAGACTCCGAGCTCACTTGCCGTCGGCCTGTCGCTCGCCATCGGATCTATCGAGCTGGTGCTCGACGCGATCCCCGGAATCGCCCTTCGACTGCACTCGACGCTGGTCACGTCGTACTTCGATCACCGCACGTCACACGCGTGGTCGCCGACAGCACTGCACGACCAGCAGATCGCCGGCGCCGTGCTATGGTGCGTGGCCGAGATCATCGACCTGCCGTTCCTGCTGCTGGTCTTCCGCCGGTGGCTGCGCGCCGACGCCCGCGACGCCGCGCAGGTCGATGCGGTGCTGGAGGCCGAGCGCCTGTCTCGCGCAGGACTGGACACCGGCGATGACGACTCGACGGGCGCGGTGACGGACGCGCCCTGGTGGCTCACTGATCCGGCGATGCAGCGCCGCTACCGCGATCAAACGCGCTGAGATCATGCACCGCGATCGCCGCCCGGACCGGGATCGCTCCGTAGACGTGCGGAAAGGCGGTGCCGCTGCCGTAGCTGTCCTCGACGCGGATCGGCGCATCGATGAGTGCGGGATCGAGTTCGACGACGCACAGGCCCGTCGTCCCCGAGTAGTGGCGACGCGCGGTGTCTGCGACCTGGGCGGCGAAGGAGCAGTGCATGAAGCCCTCGACGTCGACGGATGCGGCCCGGTACTCGCCTGACGCGACGGCCTGGGCCCACACCTCGACGTCGACGATGTGAAACAGCGCGTCCATCATCACAACCCGATGTGCGCGGCCATCGCGCGCAGCTGATAGTCGAAGTAGGCCTCGTAGTCGTGCACCGCGTTCTGCAGCCGCCCGAACAGCTCGAAGCTCACCGACCCGAACAGTTGCGCCCAGGCCGTCATGCCGCGCGCGAGCACTGCCGCCGGAACACCTTCGAATCCGGGCACCCGCGCGAGTGCCACCAGGTCGGCACGCACCGGCCGCGGCAGTCGCTCCCCGGCCCTGGGGAACAGCAGACCGCGTTCGACTCCGTCGCGGAGGATGCCGGTCAGCACGAGGACCGGGCGCGATGCCGGTCCGACGGTGTCCTGTGGCGCTGCGTAGCCGGGCACGGGAGTGCCGTAGAGCAGCGCGTACTCGGCTCGGTTGGCCAATGACCAGGCCCGGATGCCGCGGCCGGCGGCGTACCACCGACCGGAGAGATCGTGGCGGGGGGCGGCTGCCTCGGCGCGCTCGACCTCCTCGCCCAGCGAGTTGTACCCGTCGAGGATCAGGGCCGTCAGCAGCTCGTCACGGCTGGCGAAGTACCGATACACCGCGGACGAGACCACGCCGAGTTCCCGGGCCACCGCGCGCAGGGACAGGTCCGGGCCGTCGACCGCGAGGTGCCGGCGCGCCACCAGCTTGATCTGCTCCGTCATCTCGGCGCGTGCGCGGGCGCGGACGCCGCGCGCCACCGACTCGGTCATGCACAGAGTCTGACATATGAGTGAGCGCCGCACTACTTCGAGAGCACTGCTCTTGACAACTCCGATCACGGGGGCAAGGCTACATTTCGAGAGCGGTGCTCTCCATAAGCAGAGAGGCAAGTCCCATGGCACTGCACGTCATCGTCGGCGCCGGCCCGGTCGGTACCGCGGTCGCCCGCGAACTGCTCGAGCGTGGCGAGAGCGTCCGGGTCGTCACTCGCAGTGGTACGGGGATCGACGGCGCCGAGCGGATCGCCTCGGACGCCAACGACGCGGCACGACTCGCCGAGCTCGCTTCCGGCGCCACGGCGATCTACAACTGCGTGAACCCGCCGTACACGTCGTGGCCGACCGACTGGCCGCCGATCGCCGACGCGCTGCTCAAGGCGGCCGAGGCGAGCGGTGCCGTCCTTGCGACGACGAGCAACCTCTACGTCTACGGCCCGGTTGACCCACCGATGACCGAAGCCACCCCCCTGGCCGCAACCGGAGTCAAGGGCCGGGTACGCCTGCGGATGTGGCGCGACGCCCTCGCCGCGCACGGTGCCGGCAGGGTTCGCGCCTTCGAGGTACGTGGCAGCGACTACCTCGGTGGCAACTCGCTGCTGGCCATGTTGGCAACCCCCGCGCTGCGCAAGGGCCGGCGCGTGTACATGCCTGCGGCACTCGACGTACCCCACAGCTGGACAAACGTCGAGGACGTGGCCACGCTCCTGGTCACCGGCGTCGCCGACGGGCGAGCCTGGGGGCGCGCGTGGCACGTGCCCACCGCAGCCCCGTGCACCGTGCGCGAACTCGTCGCGATCGCGGCAGCGCAGCTCGGGGCGAGCCCGAAGCTCTCGTCGCTGCCGTACGCCGCGGTGTGGGCAGCCGGGGTGGTCAACCCGATGATGCGGGAACTGCGCGAGACGCAGCACCAGTTCCGCAAGCCGTTCATCCTCGATTCAACGGCCGCGGAGCAGACCTTCGGGCTACAGGCCACCCCACTGGACGCGTCGGTGGCACTGGACATCGCCACCACGCCGTAACCGCGAACCACCGGCCGACGGCTGCCGTCAGTCGAAGCTCGGCGACTCAGTGCGTGTGCGCTTGAGCTCGAAGAAGTACGGGTAGCCGGCCAACAGGAGCGAGCCGTCCCAGACCTTGAGCGCATCGGCACCCCGCGGGATCCGGGTGAGCACGGGCCCGAAGAACGCCGCCCCGTCCACGTGGATCACGGGGGTGCCCACCTCGTAACCGACCGGGTCCATACCCGCGTGGTGCGACTTGCGAAGCTGCTCGTCGAACGCGTCGGAGTCGGCGGCATCGGCCAAGGACGCCGGCAGCCCGGCTTCGGCGAGCGATTCGAGGATCACCTCGCGATCGAACTCGCGCCCCTCGTCGTGATGGCGCCGGCCGAGCGCGGTGTACAGCGGCCGCAACACGTCGTTGCCGTGACTCTCTTCCGCGGCGATGGCGACCCGCACCGGGCCCCAACCGCGGCTGAGCATCTCGCGGTACTTCTCGGGCAGCTCGGCGCGGCCCTCGTTGAGGACGGACAGCGACATGACGTGGAACGCGAGATCGATGTCGCGCTGCTTCTCGACCTCGAGGATCCAGCGGGACGTCACCCAGGCGAAGGGACACAACGGGTCGAACCAGAAATCTACGGCGGGACGGTGTTCATCGGTCATAACCCGATTATACCCGACTGGTTGAGCCCTAAATTAGGGTCTGCTTCAGAGCTGCGAGCGCCTGGTCGGCGTGGGTGTCCATGTTGACCTCGCTGTGGATGGCGGCCACGACCTTGCGGTCGGTGCCGATCGCGAAGCTCCAGCGCTTGACCGGCGCGCCGAGGCGCTCGCCCACCTTGCCACGCTTGACGCCGAAGATGCCGGCGACGGTGCCGTCGACGTCGGACAGCAGCGGGTAGTCGAACGCGTGCTTGTCCGCGAACTGCTTCTGCTTGGCCACCGAGTCGCGGCTGATACCAACCCGCTGCACGCCTGCCGCGGCGAACTCGGCGGCCAGATCGCGGAAGTGACACGCCTCTTTCGTGCACCCGACCGTCATCGCGGCCGGGTAGAAGAACAGCACGATCGGACCGTCGGTGAGCAGGGTCGACAGCCGCCGAGGCGTGCCGTTGTGATCGGGCAGTTCGAAGTCGGGTACCTCGTCACCTTCGCGCATGTCCCCCACCCTATGCAGCCGATCTGGGTCCAATGCATCCGGATGGGGTCGGCACAGTTGTGAAAGACTTCTTGCACATGGGTGCGCCGCGGATCCGGCAGCCCGGACGACGTAACTGCAAACCACCTCACAAAGGAGTGACCGCAGCCGTGGCTGTTCCCAATCTGACCCGTGACGACGCACGCGCCCGAGCAGAGTTGTTGACCATCGAGTCCTACGACATCACGCTCGATCTCACTGACGGTGGCGGCAAACCCTCCGAACGCACCTTCAGATCGACGACGACCATCCGGTTCACGACCGCCCGCCCCGGCGAGTCCACGTTCGTCGACGTCATCGCCGACACTCTCCACGCCGTCACGCTCAACGGGGCAGACGTCGACGTGTCGCAGTACGCACCCGACAAGGGCATCACCCTCACCGGTCTGGCGGCCGACAACACCCTGGTCGTCGACGCGGACCTGCTCTACACGAACACCGGTGAAGGCCTGCATCGCTTCGTCGACCCGCTCGACGGCGAGACCTACCTCTACTCCCAGTTCGAAACGGCTGACGCCAAGCGCATGTACGCGTGCTTCGACCAGCCCGACCTGAAAGCCACGTTCACCATCCGCGCCACCGTTCCGGAGCACTGGGCTGTCGCGTCCAACGGCCGCGAGGTTCCCGCAGACCAGCCAACCGTCGGCAAGGTCGTCCAGTTCGCGACAACGGCCCGCATCAGCCCGTACATCACCGCGCTGGTCGCCGGGCCGTACCACGTCGCGCGCACCACCCACGACGGCATCGACCTCGGGCTGTGGTGCCGGCGCACGCTCGCCAAGCACCTCGACGCAGACGAGCTGTTCAGCATCACCAAGCAGGGCTTCGACTGGTACCACGCCAACTTCGGCACCCGTTACGCGTTCGACAAGTACGACCAGCTGTTCGTGCCCGAGTTCAACGCCGGCGCGATGGAGAACGCCGGCTGCGTCACCTTCCGCGAGGACTACGTGTTTCGCAGCAAGGTCACCGATGCCCGCTACGAGCGCCGCGCCGAGACGCTCCTGCACGAGATGGCACACATGTGGTTCGGCGACCTGGTGACGATGCGCTGGTGGGACGACCTGTGGCTCAACGAGTCGTTCGCCACGTATGCGTCCGTGCTGTGCCAGACGTCGGCCACCCGCTGGACCGATGCGTGGACGACGTTCGCCAACGCCGAGAAGACGTGGGCCTACCGCCAGGATCAGCTGCCGTCGACGCACCCCATCGCCACCGACGCACCTGACGTCCAGACCGCCGAGGTCAACTTCGACGGAATCACCTACGCCAAGGGCGCCAGCGTGCTCAAGCAGCTCGGCGCGTATGTCGGCGTCGAGGCGTTCCTCGCCGGCTTGCGCGAGTACTTCGTCGAGCACGCCTACGGCAACACCACGTTGGCCGACCTGCTCGCCGCGCTGGAGAAGTCCTCGGGGCGCAACCTCGGCGACTGGTCGAAACTGTGGCTCGAGACCACCGGGATCAACACCCTGCGCCCTGAGTTCACCCTCGACGACCAGGGCAGATTTACCCGGTTCGAGATCGTTCAGTCGGCGCCGGACGAGGTCGCGACCACCAACACGCTGCGCCCGCATCGCCTCGCGGTCGGACTGTACGACGAGCGCGACGACGACGGTGCCGGCGCGAAAGCTCCCCTCCGTCGCCTCGTCCGAACCGATCGGATCGAACTGGACGTGACCGTCGAACGCACCCCGGTCACCGAGCTGATCGGGCGCACGCAGCCTGATCTGCTGCTCCTCAACGACGACGACCTCACCTACTGCAAGCTGCGCCTGGACGACCGCAGTCTCGAGACCCTGCGCACCGGTGGCATCGCCAAGCTGGCCGATTCGCTACCGCGGGCACTCGCGTGGTCCGCGGCCTGGGACATGACGCGTGACGGTGAGCTCGCCACGCGTGACTACCTGGCCCTGGTGCTCGCGGGCGCGGAACACGAGACCGACATCGGAGTGATGCAGTCACTCACCCGGCAAGCCAACCGGGCCTTGGAGATCTACGCCGACCCGGAGTGGGCGCCAGCCGGTTTCGAGGCGCTCGCTCAGACCGCTCTCGCCGCGCTGCACGCGGCCACCCCCGGCTCGGATCATCAGCTCGCCTGGATGCACGCGCTGCTCGGCGCGGCTCGCGGCGACGAGCACGTCGCATTCCTGCGCGCGCTGCTGGACGGCTCGCAGGCGGTCGACGGGCTGGCGATCGACGACGAGCTGCGCTGGTCGATCGTGCAGGCGCTGTCTGCGCTCGGCGCGGACCAGATCGGGGCCGAGCTCGAACGCGACCCGTCCGCGGCCGGACAACGGCACGCGGCCACCGCCCGGGCCCTGCAACCGACCGCCGAGGCCAAGGCCGAGGCCTGGCGCCTCGCCGTTCACGACGACAGCCTCCCGAACGCCGTTCAGGAGGCCGTGATCGCCGGATTCGCGCACCCCAGCCAGGGTGAACTTCTCAAGCCGTACCTCGCCAGATACTTCGACGAGGTGGCTGATGTCTGGCAACGACGCACGAGCGAGCTGGCTCAGAACGTTGCCGTCGGCCTCTTCCCGACGTGGACGTCCACGATCTCGCCCGAAACGGTCGCCGCCGCTGACGAGTTCCTGGCGCGGGACGGCGTGCCCGCCGGGTTGCGGCGGCTGGTCGGCGAGGGCCGCGCGGACGTGCTGCGGGCTATTCGGGCCCGGCGCGTCGACCGCGGGGTGTGAGCGCAGAAACCTAACGCGTAACCTACTTCGTGCGGGGTCGTTTAACACAGTGCACACGTAGCCCTCGCCACCCCGGAGTAGTTCATGCCGACCGAGCAGCACGGACCCAGCGGCCCCTACCAAAGCAGGCACGCCCGATCCTCGGCTCAGCTCAAGACACGTCGTGAGATCGGTGCGGTCAAGGCTCCCGGGTTCGCCGCGATGTTCCGCCGCCACCCCGACGGCGTGCGCAAGGCCGCCGCAGGCGCCATCGCGGGCGGCCTCGCGCTCTTCGTCGTCGCCAGCGTCGCGACGGCAGGCGCGGACCCCGCTCGACCAAAGGCCGCATCTGTCCGCAGCACGGCGTCGGGCGTGACCGAGCCGCTGGACCTCTACCCGTCAGCGTCGCCGACGGCCGCAGCGCTCGCGGTACTCACGTCCAAGCCCAAGCACGTCGCGAAGCCGGCCCCCACGGATCCGTCGGTCATCAGCGGCCTGGCCGACAACGGCATCCCGACCGTCGCCCTGAACGCCTACCGGGTCGCGGCGGCGCGGATGGCGAACGTCGACCCCGGCTGCGGCATCGACTGGGCACTCCTGGCCGGCATCGGCCGTGAGGAGTCCGACCACGGACGCTTCGCCGGCGCGCTCCTGCACGCCGACGGCGTGTCGACGCCTCGCATCATCGGCATCCCGCTCAACGGAAATGGCACGGCCCTCATCCCTGACACCGACCACGGGGTCCTCGACGGCGACACCGTCTATGACCACGCCGTCGGCCCGATGCAGTTCATCCCGTCCACCTGGGCCCAGTACGGCACCGACGCGACCGGTGACGGAAAAGCCGACGTGTTCAATATCAACGACGCCGCGCTGACGGCCGCGCGCTACCTGTGCGCCGCGGGCGGTGACCTGCACACACACCCCGGTCAGGTGGCGGCCGTGTTGGCTTACAACCACTCCGACCAGTACCTGGCGCAGGTGCTCGCACTGGCCGACGCCTACCGTCGCGGTATCCCGATCAGCGGCATACCCACTGGCAACGTCACGGGCGGCCTCCCGCCGCTGAACGCCAGCGGTGCGATCCCACCCGCCAACCCGGGCAACCCGACCGCGAACTCGCCTGCGGCACCGACGACCAAGCCGGCCACGGGTCCGAAGTCGGGCACCTCGACCACACCTGGCCGAGGCACCAGCAGCACGCCGACCACCGGCACGAGCGGCACACCGGCCGCGGGCGGCACTACGACCCCCGGCGGTGGCACCACGACACCTGGCGGTGGCACCACGACACCTGGCGGTGGCACCACGACGCCGCCCGGCGCGACGTCACCGGTGCCCGCGCCGAGCAAGAAGTGCGTGCTACCCGACCTGCTGAACCCGGGGAAGTGCGCGATCTGGGGCTGAGCCCCTGGTCAGATGCGACCGGTCCGGCCGGCTCAGATGCGACCGGCGGAGTCGGCGAGCATTCGCAGGCC
>Ga0209014_10002295_pt1 | contig 11115 bp, 10 predicted proteins | sample BarGraNGADG00212_FD_184491 | JGI IMG/M metagenome (GOLD analysis project Ga0209014, IMG submission 184491) | Arctic peat soil microbial communities from Barrow, Alaska - Barrow Graham LP Ref core NGADG0002-212 (SPAdes) (version 2) | ecosystem: Environmental > Terrestrial > Soil > Wetlands >... | reverse complement strand
CCCCGCCTATACCGCCCCTGAACTCACCGAAGCCGACTACCGGCTCACCGGGGTGTCGCTGCACGGGCACCCCATGCGGCACCTGCGCGTGCTGCTGAAGCTCAACGACGTCGCCACGGCCCGGGCGCTGCTCGAGCAGGGGCGCGACGGCGACCCGGCGGGAATGGCCGGGCTCGTCATCTGCCGCCAGCGCCCGGGAACGGCCAGGGGATTCGTCTTCCTGACGCTGGAGGACGAAACGGGGATGGTGAACGTCGTCGTCACGCCACAGGCGTTCGAGCGGCAGGCGCTGCTCATCTCGCGCACGCCGCTGCTGCTGGTGCGCGGCACGCTGCAGGTGGAACAGCGCGTCGTGAACATCCGGGCGCGCGAGTTCTACCCGCTCGAGGGGACGATCGAGGCAAGGTCGCACGATTACCGCTGAACCGGAATTTCGTGTTAGAATACCAATCATGAGACAGACCATTGGGCCGGCGAGCTTCGAGGTCACGGGCACGCGGGTTGCCGTCAGCATGGCGCTGAGCGCGATCACCGTCATCCGACGACGACCCGCCTGACCTCAAATCCCAGCTTCGCCCCCCTTTCGCTTTCCCTGACATGACAACGCCCCCCGTAGGACTTGCGAAGGCCACACTGGCCGGCGGCTGCTTCTGGTGCCTCGAAGCCGCATTCGAGCGGATTCGCGGCGTCACCGCGATCAAGAGCGGTTATGCCGGCGGCGCCCGGCCAAACCCCACGTACGAACAGGTCTGCAGCGGCGCCAGCGGCCACGCCGAAGTGGTGCAGTTCACCTACGATCCACGGCAGGTCAGCTACCGCGACCTGCTCGAGATATTCTTCACCATCCACAACCCCACGCAGCTCAACCGACAGGGGCCGGACGTGGGCACGCAGTACCGCTCTGCCGTCTTTCCGCACACGCCCGACCAGGAGGCCGACGCGCGCGCGGTGATCGGCGAACTCGTGGAGCAGCGCGTCTACGACCTGCCGGTCGTGACGACCGTCGAGCCGGGTGCTACCTTCTGGCCGGCGGAGTCGAACCACGACAACTACTTCCGGCGACACCCGTACCAGCCGTACTGCCTGACAGTCATCGCGCCCAAAGTGGCCAAGCTGCGCGCCAAGCACGCCGACAAGCTCAGGGACTGACTTCAGCGCGCCGACCACGACACCGCAGTGTACAACCCGGGTCCGGCAGCGGGCTTCCCCGCGACGTCGATCCACCGCGCACGCGCGAGGTTCGTACCGTCCACGGTGAACCGCCACGCGTCACTCTGCCAGCCGAGTCGCGCATCCACGGTGGTGTAACCGTCCTCGCGCGCCCGGCGCGCATGCATGACGTCGGCGCTCACGCTCAATCCCAGCCCCAGCGCGCGCGTCGCCGTCATGCCGCCGCTGCGTGTCAGAGGGCGTAGCGCGTACTTGCCGATGAGCGCGGGGTCGAGATCTGTGGCGAAGCGCGTCCCCTGCGCCCGCACGCGCCAGTCGATACCCGCCACGCGTGGCAGTGTCTCCGCCAGCTCGACACCGTACAACGTCGCCTTGCCGACGTTCATCGCGGTCCACGGCACCGCGGCGCTCGCCGACGCGGGTTTCGTCCAGTCGATGAGGTCGCGCGAGCGGCGTCCGAACAGCGTGAGCTCGGTCGCCCCGCCACGCTCGAACTCACGGCGCAGGGCGAGGTCGGCGGTCCAGAACATCTCGGCGCCGAGTGCGGCGTTTCCCTGGCTGGTGGGATCCTTGTAGTAGCGCTCGGTCCACGACGGCACGCGCACGCCGCGCGCGAGCGCGGCGCGTCCGGTAAAGCGTGCGCTCAGGGGTACGACCATCGTCACTGACGGCGAGAACACGTCGCCGGTCGCCGAACTGTGATCGATGCGCCCGGCCGCCGTCAGCGTCGCTCCCGCCGCCGTGCGGGCCGCTTCGACGAAGGCGGCGAGCCGCGACTCGGCGCGATCGCCCAGCCGGAAACTCGCCAGCGCGAGCCGCCCGCCTTCCACGCCGGCGGCCACCGACACGCGGTCGGTGAGCGCCTGGCGCACCGACAGCTCGCCGAGGAGCATCGTGTTGGTGTGCCGATTCTCGTACGCCGTGGGATTCTCGCGCCGCAGCACGAAGTCGTCGTCGTGGCGGCGATAGCTCAGCACCGCCCGCGCCCAACCGCGTGCTCCGGCAGAGTGTTCGGCACGCAGCGCGAGCGTGGTGGCACCGGTTCGCTCGACAGAGTTGTACGGGCCGTAAAAGGCATTCGCGCCGAAGTCACGGCGCGCATACGCGGCATCGAGTCCGAGCCGCACGGCAGCTATGGTGCGGTCGAGCGCGACCCGCACCTGCTGCACATCGTAGTCGGTGCCGTCGCGATGGCCATCGGAAGTCGCATATTCGGCGGCGACGCGCGCCGCACCCTTCTCACTCGCGATGCCCGCCGACGCCGACGCACGCGCCGTGCCGTAACTCCCGCCTTCGACACGCACCGAACGCGAGGCGCCGCGGCGGGTGATGATGTTGATGACGCCGCCGGCAGCGTCGGGACCATGAAGCGCCGACGCACCGCCACGAAGAATCTCGATGCGCTCGATGTCGTCGAGCGGCACCGGCACGTCGAGCGAGAAGTGCGCCGTCTGCGCGTCGGTGATGCGGACGCCGTCGAGGAGCACGAGCGCCTGCTGGTAACTGCCGCCGCGGATGGCCACGTCGGCCGAGGCGGCCGACCTCGCCTGTACGTCGACGCCGAGTCCGCGAGCGAGAAGCTGCGCAAGCGAGATGCCTGGCAGCCGGTCGAGCGCGGCGCGGTCGATGACCTCGACGGTAAAGCCGCCTCGGGTCGTGGCGCGTGTGCTGACGCGCACCGTATCGACGGGCTGCTGGCCATCGGCGGGCAATGGCGCGAGTAGGGTCGCGACGATGGACACGAGGAGTAGGCGGGCAGGTCGCATGACCGGAAAGTAGCGGGCCGGCTGCCGGATCAGGGACGTTCGCGGTGGTGGTCGGCACTGCGTACGGGCAATAGATTGGCCGAACTCCACTTTGCCTCGGAATTGCGCACCATGTTTCGGTCACTCGACGATTTCGCCAGGTCCTGGTCGCAAGAAACTGACGGGACACTGAAGGTCCTGCGGAGCCTCACCGATGCGTCGCTCGCCCAGCCGGTCGTGCCGGGCGGGCGCACGCTCGGTTTTCTGGCGTGGCACGTCACGTGCTCGCTCGCTGAAATGGGCGGACATGCCGGGCTCACAGTCGCCGGACCCACCGAAAAGACCCACCCCGCTGTGCCGGCACGGGCGGCGGACATCGCCACCGCGTATGAGGCGGCCGCAAGATCACTAGCCGCGGCGGTGCGGGCCCAGTGGACCGATGCCCAGGCCGGCGACCTCATTGCCATGTACGGCGAGCAGTGGCCCAAGGGGCTCGTCCTCTCGATTCTCATTGCCCACCAGACGCATCATCGCGCCCAGATGACGGTGCTCATGCGGCAGGCGGGCGTGCCGGTGCCGGGCATGTACGGCCCGTCGAAGGAAGAATGGACGGTGTTGGGCCTGCCGCCCATGCCCTGAGCCGCTGATGTACGAACACCGTTCATCTCCTCTGCTTGCCGCCCGGCTATTCTGGCGACGCATGGCGCAGCATGGAGGTGCCGCTGCCGCCATCATCGCCGTCTCACTCTACGCGGGCACCGTTGGTTATCACGTGCTCGGCCAGCTCGCGTGGGTGGATGCCTTTGAGAACGCGTCGATGATCCTGGGCGGCATGGGGCCGGTGGACCCCATTGCCTCGACGGCCGGCAAGCTCTTCGCGTCCTTCTACGCGCTCTACTCGGGCGTCGTCTTCCTCATCGTCGCCGGGCTGATGGTGGCGCCGGTTTTCCACCGGATACTGCACCGCTTCCACCTCGAGAAGGGCGGCCGCGAGTGACGGCGCCGGTGAGGCGCACCGCGCCGCTGCGAGTGCTCGCCGGCGCGGCCTTCCTGATGGCGACCTCCGCCATCGGACCCGGGTTCCTCACCCAGACCGCCACCTTCACCGAGCAGCTTGGCGCGAGCTTCGGCTTCGCCATCCTGCTGTCGGTGCTCTTCGACCTCGGCGCGCAGCTGAACATCTGGCGCGTGCTGGTGGTGAGCGGGCGCCGCGCGCAAGACGTGGCCAACCTCGTCGTGCCGGGCCTTGGCCACCTGCTGGCCGTGCTGGTGGTGCTGGGCGGCCTCGCCTTCAACGTCGGCAACGTCGCGGGGGCGGGTCTTGGCCTCAACGTGATCTTCGGGCTCGACGTGCGCGCCGGCGCCGTCCTGAGCGCCGCGCTGGCCATCGGGTTGTTCCTCTTCAAGGAAGCGGGCCGCGCGATGGACCGGTTCGCCGTCGCGCTGGGCTTCGTCATGATCGCGCTCGCCCTGTACGTCGCCATCGCGTCGGCGCCGCCGGTGGGTGAGGCACTGCTGCGCAGCGTGGTGCCCGAGCGCGTGGATCCGCTGAGCATCATCACCATTGTCGGCGGCACGGTGGGCGGCTACATCACGTTCGCCGGGGCCCACCGCCTGCTCGATGCGGGGCTCGGCGGCGTCGAGTCGGTGGGCGCCGCCACGCGCTCGGCCACGAGCGCGATCGTCATTGCGTCCGTCATGCGCGTGGTGCTCTTCCTGGCGGCACTCGGCGTCGTGTCGCACGGACATGCGCTCGATCCGCAAAACCCGCCGGCGTCGGTCTTCCGTCTCGCGACCGGCGAGGCGGGGTACAAGGTGTTCGGCGTAGTGATGTGGGCGGCGGCGATCACCTCGGTGGTGGGCTCGGCGTACACCTCGGTGTCATTTCTGCGCGGCCTGTTGCCGCGCGCCGACGAACAATGGACGCGGCTGGTCATCGGGTTCATCGTGCTGTCCACCCTCGTCTTCGTGAGCGTCGGCCGGCCGGTGAAGGTGCTGATTGCCGTGGGCGCATTGAACGGACTCATCCTGCCGCTGTCGTTGGGGGTAATGCTCGTTGCCGCCAATCGCCGCTCCGTGGTGGGCGACTACCGCCATCCGCTGGTACTCACGGCCGGCGGCGCCGCTGTCGCGTTGGCCATGGCTTGGTTGAGTGTGCAGACCCTCGTGCGCGAGATTCCCGCACTCGTGCGCTGACCCAATCCCTCGACCGGTTGCCTTCATGGGTGAGCTTCGACTCAGCACCGACCCGACGGAGATGGACGCCGTCGCGATCCACGCCGTGCTCACGGAGATGTACTGGTCGCGCGGCATTCCGCTCGACACCGTGCGCCGGGCAATTGCCGGCTCCGTACCTGTTGGCGTCTTTGATGGAGACCGGCAGGTCGCCTTTGCGCGCGCCGTCACCGACGGCGCGACGTTTGCGTACGTGTCGGACGTATACGTGCTCGAGGCGTATCGCGGCCGGGGCATCGCTACCAGGATGATGGAGGCGATGACCACACATCCGAGGCTCCAGGGGCTGCGACGCTGGTTGCTCAGCACACGTGACGCGCACGGCCTGTACCTGAAGTTCGGATTCGCGCCCGTGTCGGCGCCCGATCGCCTGATGGAGCGGATCGACCCTGACCTCTACGTGCGCCCCCCGCAGACGGAGTGAGATCATGAACACGCCACCGATTGCCAAACAGCTCCACGCCATCCTGCTGCGCGACGTGCGCGCCCTGCGTCGCGAGATCGAGGCGTATCCGGATGACGCGTCCGTGTGGGCCGTGCCGGAGGGAATCTCGAACTCGGGCGGCACGCTGGTGCTGCATCTCGTCGGCAACCTGCGCACCTATGTGGGGAGAGTGATCGGCGATGATGGTTATGAGCGCGACCGGCCGCGCGAGTTCTCGGCGCGCGGATTACCGCGCGCCGAACTGCTGCGCGACATCGACCTCACCATTGCGGCAGTGGATCGTGCGCTTCCCCTGCTCACCGCTGACGCGCTGGCCGCCGTGTACCCGCTGGTAATCGGGGCGGTGCGGGTAAACACTCAGGACTTCCTATTGCACGTTGCCGTGCACCTGGGCTATCACCTGGGACAGGTGGACTACCACCGGCGCATCGTCACGCGGTCGCCGGCAACGGCGTCGACCGTGTCGCCGGCCGAGTTGAGCAGCGCCAAGCCGGTGGCCGCGGCATGAAGCGGAAGCGGTTCGAGTGGATCATCCTCGGCCGGCCGTGGGGTGAGTGGGTCTTCCTGACGGCGCTGGTCCTGGTGGGCCTCAACGCAATCTGCACGGGCGTCACCGAGGGTTTTCTCGGCTGGCGCCAGTCGTCGGTGCAGGCCGCCAACATCGTGATGGGAGCGTCCGCGCTGGGCGTCACCATTGCGACGGTCACGGGCCGTACGTTCGGCCTTTCACTGCTCTCGGTGTTCGTGCTGGCGTTCACCTTCGCTGCACCGATGGCCGCGTGGAGTTACGGGGACGCCTCATATGCCGGGGCAGTCCTCACGCTTCTGGGCGCAGTGATCGTAGACATCGTCGTTCTCACGTATGGCACGCGCCGGCTGCACGCCGCCATCACACGGCGTCGGTGGCCGGCAGTGCTGGCGGTTCACGCCGCAGCCGTCGAGGAGTTCGTGGCGGCCATCAGCCAGCTGACGCAGGCGGAGTGGACCTCGCGTCCATCCCCCGAGGCGTGGTCGCCCGCCGAGATCACCGATCACCTGGCGCGCACCTACTCCCAGTTCGCGGGTGAGGCGCGTGGCAAGAACTCGCTGCGCATTCGGCTCAACCCCGTGATGCGCACGCTGGCGCGGATCTTCGTGAAGCCGCGCCTGCTGGCAGGCGCCGCGTTTCCGAAGGCGAGGGCGCCGCGCGAGCTGCGTCCGAGCAGTGGTCCCGCCACGCCGGCCGACGGCGTCGCGCTCTTTCGTGCCACGGGCGACGCGTGCATGCGCGACATCGGCATGCTGGTCGAGCGCCGGCCGTATCGCCGGCTGGTGCATCCGTTCCTCGGCGCGCTGCCGCTCTACGAAATCGTCCCGTTCGCCGCGCAGCACATCCGCCATCATTGCCGCCAGCTGCCGTCCCGGAGGGCAGCGACGAACTCAGGGGATTGCAAATGACTTCACGCCGTGATGCCCTCAAGACCATGGCCGCCATTGCGGCCGGCGGTCTGCTATCCCGTACTGCGCGCGCCAAGCCGCGGGACAAGGCGTCCATTGACCGGGTGGGCCTGCAGCTCTATACCGTGCGCGCCGCCATGGCCAGGGATGTGCCCGCCACGCTGCAGGCGGTGGCCAGGCTCGGCTACCGCGAGGTGGAATTCGCCGGCTACTTCAAGCATTCGCCGGCCGAGATCCGGAGGATGCTCGACGACGACGGGCTCACGTCGCCGTCGACGCACCTGGGGCTCGACGACGTTCGTCAGCGATTCGACGCGGTCGCCGAGACGGCGCATGTGGTGGGGCACAGGTACCTGACGGTGGCTTCACTCGACATGCGCGGCATCAGGACGCTCGACGACTGGAAGAAGGCCGGCGAGGCATTCAACGAGGCCGGGCAAAGCGCCAAGGGGTCAGGGTTGCGGTTGGCCTATCATAATCACGACGTCGAGTTCGCACCCGTCGACGGCCGCATCCCGATGGACGTGCTCATCGCCGGCACCGACCCGTCGCTCGTCACGTTCGAGATGGACCTGTACTGGGTGACGAAAGCCGGACACGACCCGCGCACCTGGTTTGCGCGCTATCCCGGTCGCTTCGAGCTGGTGCACGTCAAGGATTCCAAGGGCGCCCCCGCACACACGATGACCGAGGTCGGCTCGGGCACGATGGACTGGAAGGGAATCTTCGCGCAACGCGGGAAGGCGGGCATCAAGCACTACTTCGTGGAGCACGACGACCCGGCCGACCCGATGGACAGCATCCGCGTGAGTTACAACTACCTGAAGGCGCTCAGGTTCTAGAAGTGCCAGGAGCCAGGTGCTAGCACCTAGCTCCTAGCTCCTAGCACCTATCATCCGAGCGCCTGCTCCAGCTGCCCGCACAGCGTCTTCAGCACCTTGATGCGCGCATGGTACTTGTCGTTGGCTTCCACGAGGGTCCACGGCGCGCGCGCCGTCGACGTGCGGGCCACCATGTCGCATACCGCGCCGCTGTAGGCCGCCCATTTCTTGCGGTTGCGCCAGTCTTCCTCAGTGATCTTGAACGACTTGAAGGTCACCTGCTCGCGTTCCTTGAAGCGCCGCAGCTGCTCCTGCTTGGACACCGCCATCCAGAACTTGGTAACCACCGTGCCATGTCCACACATCTCCCCCTCGAAATCAGTGATCTCGGAGTAGGCGCGCTCCCAGTCGTACGTTGAGCAATACCCCTCCACCCGCTCCACGAGCACGCGCCCGTACCACGAGCGGTCGAAGATCGTGATCTGTCCCCGGCGCGGCAGGTGCCGCCAGAAGCGCCACAGGTAGGGATGCGCCTTCTCCTCGTCCGTTGGCGCGGCAATCGACACCACGCGCACCGTGCGCGCGTCCACCGCACCGGTGACGCGCCGGATCGTCCCGCCCTTCCCTGCCGCGTCGTTCCCCTCGAAGACCACGACCACCGACCGCTCGCGGAAGCCCTTGTGCCGGGTGAGCAGCGCCAGTTGACCCTGCCATTTCTCGAGCTCCTTGTCATACTTGCCCTTCGAGAGCTTCTTCGTGAGGTCGAGTTCGCTGAGCAGCGTGCGCTTGCCATCCACCTCGGGGGCATTGGCCGGTCGCGCCGGTGTGGGGCCCAGCGTCGGGGGCGCCGAGAGCCGCGTGCGCAATGCGCGCAACAGCTCCTCGGCGACGAACAGCTCGCGGTAACGGCGGTCCACGCCTTCCACCACCAGCCACGGCGCGAGCGCCGTGGAGGTGTGGCGCAGGGTGCGCTCGGAGACCTCACGAAACCGGTCATAGCGCGCGAAGTAGTCCTCGTCGATGCCAGTCACGCGCCAGCGCGTGCGCGGGTCCTTCTTGAGCTCCTTGATGCGCCGGCGCTGCGCGTCCTCGGACAGGTGGAACCAGAACTTCAGCACCAGGGCGCCTTCCTCGGAGAGCATGCGCTCGAAGCGCACGATCTCGGCAATGCGCTTGTCGAGCTTGGCCCACCGCACTCCTCGCCGGCTGAGCGCAGCCCAGAGGATGGGATACGTGTACCACGAGCCGAAGAAGATGCCGATCTTCCCCTTGGGCGGCAGGGCGCGCCAGAACCGCCACATCCGGGGACGTTCGAGTTCCTCATCCGAGGGATCGCCGAGCCCATTCACCTCGATGTGCCGCGGATCGAGCCACGACGTGAGGGCATTCACGGTCTCGCCCCGTCCGCCTCCCTCCACGCCCCCGGCGAGCAGCACCACAGGGAAGTTCTTCAGGTCCTTCAGCGCAAACTGCGCCTCCAGCAGCTCCGCCCGAAGCGCCGGCACCCGCGCATCGAACGTCGCCTTGTCCACCGTATGCCCCAGTTCTGCATCCTCGAACATTCTGTCTCCCGTGTCGCCCTGAACATGCGACATTCCGGCGCGGTGCGCTAAGCGCCACGGGGTTGCCCGCAGGTCCGGATTGCCCTCACGCAGACATGGTTTGCCCGCACCAGCGCTGGCGCCTGGTGTCTCCCGAGTACAATTTCGCCGGATGCAGACCCAACCGAAACGCCTCGAATACGATGTGGTCATCGTTGGCTCGGGCGCGGGTGGTGGCATGGCCGCCTACGCGCTCACCGAAGCCGGCGCCAACGTGCTCATGCTCGAAGCCGGGGGCTGGTGGGACAACACCAGGGACTCGGCGATGATGAAGATGCCGTACGACTCGCCGCGTCGGGGGGCTTCCACTCCCGAACGGCCTTTCGGTGAGTTCGATGCCTGCGTTGGCGGCTGGACGGTGGAGGGCGAGCCCTACACGAAGGCGGAGGGCACGAAGTTCGACTGGTGGCGCGCGCGCATGCTCGGCGGGCGCACCAATCACTGGGGGCGCATCTCACTGCGCTTCGGCCCCAGGGATTTCAGGCACAAAACCACCGATGGCCTCGGCGACGACTGGCCCATCTCGTATGCCGACGTCGCGCCGTATTACGACCGCGTCGACAAGCTCATCGGCATCTTCGGCTCCAGGGAGAACCTTCCCAACCACCCGGACGGCGTCTTCCAGCCCGCCCCCAGACCGCGCTGCTACGAGATGATGGTCAAGCAGGCATCGGACAAGCTGGGCGTCTGGTGCATTCCCGCCCGGCTGTCGATCATCACCAAGCCGCTGAACAATCGCGCCGCCTGCCACTACTGCGGGCAGTGCAATCGCGGCTGCATGACCAACTCCAACTTCTCGTCGCCCAACGTGCTCCTGATCCCGGCCATGAAGTCCGGGCGGCTGACCATCGTCAACAACGCGATGGCCCGCGAGGTGACGGTGGACCAGCGCGGCAAGGCGACCGGCGTGAGCTACATCGACAAGGCCACCGGCCAGGACCGCCACGTGCAGGGACGCGTGGTCGTACTCGCCGCCAGCGCCTGCGAGAGCGCACGCATCATGCTCAACAGCAAGTCGTCGCGCTTTCCCCATGGCCTCGGCAACGCGAGCGGCGTGGTGGGCAAGTACCTCACCGACTCCCCGGGCACCGACGTCGCCGGGTTCATCCCGAAGCTGGAGAACCACGTCGATCACAACTGTGACGGCGTGGGCGGCGGCCACATCTACATGCCGTGGTGGCTCGACAACAAGAAGCTCGACTTCCCGCGCGGCTACCACATCGAGGTGTGGGGTGGCGTGGGCCAGCCAAGCTACGGCTTCATGGGTGGCATCCAGAGCTATCCCGGCTTCGGTGGCTACGGGAAGGCGCTGAAGGCCGACTACCGCCGCTTCTGGGGGGCGACAGTCGGTTTCTCGGGACGTGGTGAGCAGATCCCCAACGCCGACTGTTTCTGCGAGATCGACCCGGCAGTGAAAGATCGCTGGGGGATTCCCGTGCTCAAGTTCCACTGGAAGTGGAGCGATCACGAACACAACCAGGTGAAGCACATGCAGCAGACCTTCCGCAAGCTCATCGCCCAGATGGGCGGCGAGGTCTTCAGCCCCATGCCCACCAAGGAACAGGGGTACGGCATCTCGAACGGCGGCTCGATCATCCATGAGCTCGGCACGGTGCGCATGGGCAGCAGCGCCGGCGATTCGGCGCTCAACAGCAACTGTC
>Ga0209014_10002294_pt1 | contig 11122 bp, 7 predicted proteins | sample BarGraNGADG00212_FD_184491 | JGI IMG/M metagenome (GOLD analysis project Ga0209014, IMG submission 184491) | Arctic peat soil microbial communities from Barrow, Alaska - Barrow Graham LP Ref core NGADG0002-212 (SPAdes) (version 2) | ecosystem: Environmental > Terrestrial > Soil > Wetlands > Peat... | reverse complement strand
CGCCTCTCCGGGCGCGACCCGTACTTCGTCGAACAGGCTACCTTTTTCGCCGGCTTCCTTCCACACCTGCTTGCCTGGCGTCCGCACCTCGTCTATTTCACGGATCTCAACCTCGGAAACGCCTGTTGGCACTGGCGACGCCTCACCGGGCAGCGCTTCCGCCTGCTTTTCTGCAATAGCGGCCCGACGACCCGTCCCTTTACGCGATGCGACTTTGTGCAGCAGGTGACCCCAGCCCACTTCGGTACGGCTCTGGCGCGGGGCGAGCCGGCTGACCGGATGTTCGTGCTTCCTTACGGCTTCGACATGCCGGTGGAACCGCCTTCACGCGATGCTCGGCGAGTCGCCGCGACCCGGGCGGCGCTCGGTGTACCGGCCGGACAGCGGCTCGTGTTGTCGGTGGGCATGCTTGGCCCGACGCTCAAGCGCATGGACGTCCTGGTGGAAGCGGTGGCGTCGATGGGACCGGACCGGCCGTACCTTGTGCTGCTCGGCCAGGAGTCTTCCGAGACCCCGGCCCTCGCCGCGCGCGCGAGGACGCTTCTCGGCGACGGCGTCCGGATGGCCACGTGGCCCCGCGAGCGCATGGCCGACGCATACGTGGCCGCCGACACGTTCGTGCTGATGTCCCTCAACGAGGGCTTCGGACTCGTCTACGTGGAGGCGCTGGCGGCCGGGTTGCCCTGTGTTGCCCACGACAATCCGAATACGCGCTTCATCTTTGGCGATCACGCGTACCTGGGGGATACGACGTCGCTGCCGGCGACGGCCGATCTCATCCGGCTCGCGCTTGGTGAGGAACCCGGTGACCAGCGGCGGCGCGCCCGTCATGCCTGGGCCCGCTCGCACTTCGGCTGGGATGTGCTGGCCCCCCGCTATCGTGAGATGCTGCTGGCCTGTGCGGCGGGAAGGCGCCCGCAGTGGGACGCCCAATGAATGGCGCTCCGGTCTGGTCGGTTGTGATTCCCACGAGGGACCGCCGGCGTGAATTGGGCGAGTGCCTTCGGCGGCTGGCGCCCGGTTCTCAGACGCTGAACGCGGCAGAGTACGAAGTGGTTATTGCTGATGACGGTGACTTCACGACCACCGATGCACTGCTGCGCACGGAATTCCCCTGGGCGCGTCACGTGCGTGGTCCGCGTGCCGGGCCAGCGGCCAATCGCAACGCCGGCGCGCGCGTTTCACGCGGCAGGTGGATCGTGTTCGCGGACGACGATGTCGTGCCGTCCCCAGGCTGGCTGGCGGCGTATGCCGCAGCGGCCGATGACACACGGGTACTGGAGGGGCGCACGACGTGCGATGAAGGGCTGCCGTCTCCCCGGTTTCACTCGCCGGAAAACAACGACGGCGGCGTGCTCTGGTCGTGCAACTTCGCGATCGATCGCGCGTTGTTCGGCGAACTTGGAGGGTTCGATGAGGGGTTCACCGTTCCGCACATGGAAGACGCTGACCTTCGTGAACGACTGCGGGCAGCAGGGCAGAAGCTCACCTGGGTGAGCGAGGCGCGCGTGAATCACCCGCCGCGCCGGTTGCCTTCAGGGGTGCGCCTCGGCGCGTACCGCGAGGCCGAGGTGCGCTACCTGTACAAGCATGGTGCGCCGCGCCCGGTGCGCTGGCGGCTCATGCGCGACATCGTGCTCTCCCGGCTAGTGAACATTCGGGCGCGACCCAAGGGCGTCGACTCGCTGCTGGCCCTCGGGGCGCTGGCTGCCGAGTTGTGGTACGTCGCGCGCCACGCAGCCGCCTGGGAGCGCGCCAGCGCGCGGGAGTTTCCGGCGGAGCGACCCTCGTGACGCCGCGCGTGAGCGTGCTCGTTCCGAGCTTTCACCGTCCCGCGGCGCTCCAGCGCTGCCTGGCGGCACTCCGCGCGCAGTCGCGACCTCCCGAGCACGTCGTGGTGGGCGTCCGTGCCGGCGATGACGCGACCGTGGCGGTGGTGCACGCGGCGCACGCAGCCGGGCTGCCGGTCGCGGTGGCGTACACGGCCACCGCGGGTGTGGTGGCGGCCATGCAGGCCGCACTCGACGCGTCGGCCGGCGACATCATTGCGCTGACGGACGATGACGCAAGACCGCGCCCCGACTGGATCGCCGGCCTGCTGGCGCATTTTGAGTCGGCGCCCGATGTCGGCGGTGTTGGCGGGCGGGACTGGCAGCCTGCCGAACGGGGGAACGCATCGCGCGTGGGGATCGTGCAGTGGTGCGGCCGCGTCATCGGCAATCACCACCTGGGCGCGGGCGCGGCCCGCGACGTTGATGTGCTGAAGGGCGCCAACTGCGCCTTCCGGACGGTCCTGCTGCGCGCGGTCGGCTTCGACGACCGCCTGCGTGGCAGCGGCGCGCAGGCGCACTGGGAACTCGGTGTCTGCCTTCCCATGCGTCGCGCGGGGTGGCGGCTCGTCTATGATCCGTCCGTTGCGGTGGATCACGATATTGAACCGCGACCAGCCGATGACGCGCTTCATCGTGGTGTTTTCGCTTCCAGGCAGCTCGAGAACGCGGTCCACAACGAGTCTGTCGCACTTCTGGAGGGGCGGAGCCTCATTGCCTCCACTATCTTCCTCTCGTGGCTGTTGCTGGTGGGCTCCCGGGAGTCGCCAGGCATCCTGCAGACGATTCGGCGCATGACACGACGTGACGGGGATACCGCCGCGGCCTTTTTCGCCTCCTGCAGGGGGCGCTTCGCAGGGGCGATCACCGCATGGCGGGTTCCACGAAAGCTCCGTCTACCGACACCACCACGACAGGTCAGGCCGGCGGCGGCCCTTGTAGCGCAACAGACGGACGGTCTCTCTCCATGAGTCCGCCTTTCGAGCTCACTTTCTTTGCGCACGCGGTACATCGGCACGGAGGCCAGGAACGCGCCGCATGGGAGGTACTGTCGCGCGTGGCCAACCGGGGAATCCCGGTGACGGTCGTGGCCGGCGAATGCGATCTTGGCGATCGTGTGCGGTTCATCCGCGTTCCCCGCGTCGGGCGCCCTCTGATGTTGACGGCGCTTCCCTTCCAATGGCGCGCTCGGCGCATCGAGCGTGGCCTGCGGCACACCCTGACCAATAGCATCGGTGCAGCGGCACGGGATGCGGACGTGATCACCGCGCAGTTCTGCCACGCGTCCTACACTGCGCAGTATGGAGGACAGCGGGGCTCCGGACTGCATGGCAGGGCCTGGCAACGCGTTGCTCAGGAGGTGTTTACGGCGCTCGAGCGGCGGGCGTACGGCGCATCGCGCCTGCGCCGGGTGATTGCCGTGAGCCTGGGTACCGCGAGGGACATCGTCGAGAACTACGATGTCGACGTCGCAAAGGTGACCGTGGTGCCAAATGGCGTGGACCTCGTGCGCTTTGCCCCGGCGAGTTCTCCCGAGGCCAAGGCGGCCCTGCGACGACGATTGGGGTTGCCGTCCGATCGCCTCCTGGCGGTATTCGTTGGTGGTGATTGGGGACGGAAGAGAGTTGGCGATGCGGTGCTGGCCTGCGCCGGATTGGCCAATGTGACACTGGTGGTCGTCGGTCCCGGGGATATCGCTGCGGTCATGCGACTTGCGAAGCGCGCGTCCAGCAGCGTCTTGTGCGTGGGGCAGACGATGGAACCGGAGTCCTACTGCACTGCCTCCGACGTGTTCGTCTATCCGACGCGCTACGAGACGTTCGGCATGGGAGCTCTTGAAGGCGCGGCGGCGGGTCTTCCCGTCGTTTCCTACCGCGTTCACGGGGTCGAGGATCGCGTCGTGGACGGTGTGAACGGGTGGTCTGTCCCGCATGTGCCGGAGGCCCTGCGCGAGCGGTTGGTCTTCCTCGAGGCCAACACAACCGTGCGAGCAGCCATGGGTACGGCCGCTCGCGCCTCGGCGGTGCCATACTCATGGGACAACGTCGCCGAACAGTACTTCGACGTGCTCGCGGAAGCGGCGCGATGAACGCCGGCTGGCCCTGAGCGATGTGCGCCATCTGTGGAATCGTCCGGCCGGGTGCCGGGGGCGAGCGCGAACGGGTGGAGCGCGCGAATGCGCGCATGATCCATCGCGGTCCCGACGATGGCGGCGTGTGGCTGGGCGACGGCGTCTGCCTTGGCGCGCGCCGACTGGCCATCATTGACCTCTCGATTGCCGGCCACCAGCCGATGGCGAGCGATGACGCGCAGCACGTCATCGTCTTCAACGGCGAGATCTACAACTTTCAACGATTGCGCGCGGAGCTCGAGCCGACCTGCCGGTTCCGCGGGCACTCCGATACCGAGGTGCTGCTGCATGGCGTGCGGACGTGGGGATTCGAGCGGATGGTGCGACGCGCGCACGGGCAGTTCGCGTTTGCCGCCTGGGATGCCGCGGCGCACACGCTGCACATCGCTCGTGACAGGGCGGGCAAGAAGCCGCTCTTTTATGCGCATGATGGTGCGTCGCTCGCCTTCGCTTCGACGCTGAACGCACTGCTCGAACTGCTTCCGAAGAAACCCAGCGTGGACCCGCGGGCCATCGACGCCTACCTGACATACCAGGCGGTTCCGTCGCCGATGTCCATCTGGCAGGGCGTGCACGCGCTCCCACCTGCGCACTGGCTGTCGTTCGACGCCGGCAGCGGGCGCTGCGTCGTGCAGCGGTACTGGGACGTGTCGTACGCGACAAAGACACCGATGGGCGAAGAGGAGGTGCTGGCCGAGATGGAGCGAATCGCGCGCCGCGCGGTGCGCGCCCGGCTCGTGGCCGACCGCACGGTGGGCATCTTCCTGTCGGGCGGGGTCGACTCGTCGCTCATTACGGCGTTGGCGGCGCAGGAGAGCGGCACGCCCATCGAGGCGGTCGCTGTCGGTTTTGACGATGCTGAGTTCGACGAACGTCCGTTTGCCCGCAAGGTGGCGAAGCACCTCGGCGTGAAATTGCACGAGCGCCTGCTGCGGCCCGACGTGGTCAGCGAACTCCCGGAGATCGTCTGGCAATACGGGCAACCGCTCGCCGATGTCTCAATCGTGCCCAGCCATGATCTGTCGCGGGTATCGCGCGACGTGATGGTGGTGGCGCTGAACGGCGACGGAGGTGATGAACTCTTCGGCGGGTACGCGCGTCCGATGGTGGTCCGGGCCGCCCAGGGCTACCGCCGGCTGGTGCCCGCCGGGCTGCGTCATGCGGCCGATCGCGTGCTGCACTGGAACATGTCGGGCGCGCTGAAGAAGGCGGCGCTGCTCGCACGCGCCGGGCGGGGCGATGCCATCGGCACGTTCACATACGATCGTGGTTTTCGCGAATTCCGCGAGGCGGCCTACACCACGGAATTCCTCGGCACGCTCGCCGAGTTCGATCCGGACGCAATGTATCGTGATGCCTGGGCGCGTGCCGATGGTATCGACGACGTCGATCGCGCGCTGTACGGTGACTTTGTCACCTACTTTCCCGACCAGCTCCTGGCCAAGGCCGACGTGGCGTCGATGGCGCATTCGCTCGAGGCGCGTTCGCCGCTGCTCGATATCGAGATGATCGAGTTCGCGGCCACGATCCCGACCGGCATGCGCCTGCGCGGATGGGAAACCAAGCACCTGATGAAGCGCCTTGCGTCGAAGTTCGTGCCTCGCGAGGTGCTGTACCGTCGCAAGCGCGGCTTCGTGATGCCGGCGTCGCGGTGGTTGCGGGGGCCGCTCGCGTCTCATGTGCGCGCCGCGATCGACAGCCCGTCGTTCCACGACCGCGGCTGGGTGCGTCCCGAGTTCGCGCGGCGCATCCTCGACGAGCATCTGAGCGGCGCACGTGACTGGGGTGACCAACTCTTCACGCTCCTCGTGCTCGAGATCTGGGCGCGGCTGGCCATCGACGGGTCGCTGCAGCGCGGCGATCCGCTCGACGCGCTCACCGAGGGTGGCGCAGCCCGTGGCGCAGCCCATGGCACCGCCGCGTCAATCTTGCGCACGGTGCAGGTGGGCATGGAGTGGTTTGGCGAGAAGGCGGGAGGACTGAATCGCGTCTTCGCCGAACTCGTCAGCCGTCTTCCCGCGCAGGGTGTGGAGATGCATGGCCTCGTGGTCGGCACCGACTTGGCAGCCCGTGAAACTGGCGGACGGGTGATCAGCGTCGCGCCGCAAGCGGCGCCGCTCATGCAACGTCTGAGACGCCTGCGCAATGCAGCCGCGGAGCTACTGCGTGCCGACCCAGACGCCGTGTTGGTCGCGCACTTCGCGCTGTACGCGGTGCCGCTGCTGGGTCTGCTGCGCGACCGGCGTCGCCCCTTCGTCTTCCACTTTCACGGACCGTGGGCGCAGGAGACACTTGTCGAGAAGATCGGTGCCCCGATGCCGCGCCTGAAGGCGCGCATGGAGCGGATGGTCTACCAGCGCGCCGACGCGTGTATTGTCCTCTCCGGCGCGTTCGGTCGTATCCTGAATGAATCGTTCGGTGTCCCGTGGGAGAAGATCCATGTTATTCCCGGCGGCGTAGATTGTGCGCGGTTCGACGTCAGGGAATCGCGAGCAGAGTGCCGGGAGCGGCTCGGCTGGCCGGCCGAGCGCCCGATCGTCCTGACCGTGCGACGGCTGACGCATCGCATGGGACTTGGCCAGCTCATCGCTGCCGTCTCCACGCTGAGGAAGCGCGTCCCCGACGTGCAGGTGCTCATCGCCGGGCAGGGCCCGATCGAGGAGGAACTGCGCACGCAGATCCAGCGCGCACAACTCGAGGAAAACTGCCGCTTGGTGGGCTTCATCTCCGAGGACGACCTCCCCTTCGCGTATCGGGCCGCCGATCTCACCGTGGTGCCGTCGGTGGCGCTGGAAGGCTACGGGCTCATCGTTCCCGAGTCGCTGGCGGCCGGAACGCCGGCCTTGATGACGCCGGTGGGTGGACTGCCCGAGACGGTCGAGGGACTGGCACCCCACCTCGTATTCGAGAACGATTCGGCCATCGCCATCTCTCGGGGCCTTGGCGACGCGCTCACCGGCGCCGTGCCGATGCCGACAGCGGAGGAGTGCCGCGCGTACGCGCGGCGTCGCAACGACTGGTCGGTGATCGTCGAGCAGATCCGCCGCGTGTACGAAGGCGTGCGGCGCCGATGAGCGCGCGCGTGCTCGCGCTCGACCACGCTGGCGTGCTTGGCGGGGCGGAGCTGTCGATGCTCGACGTCGTTGTCGGACTCGGGGCCGACGTCCGCGTGCGCCTGTTTGCCGACGGGCCCTTTCGTCAGGCGCTCGAACGGCGAGGGGTCGACGTGCAGGTGCTGCCCATGGGACTGCTGGGCGACGTGAGGAAGGAGAGTCGCGTGCCATCGCCGCGGGCCCTGCTGGCCGCGTGGCGGCTTGCCGGCCGCGTGGCGGGTGAGGCACGTGCGGCTCGCGTGCTGTACGCGAATTCGCAGAAGGCATTCGTGGTAGCCGCGCTCGCCGGCCTTCGGTGTCGCCGGCCGGTGGTCTGGCACCTGCGGGACCTGCTGGGACCACCGCACTTCAGCGCGCTGAACACCCGCGCCGTTGTGACGATGGCGAATCAACGTGCGTCGCTGGTCATCACGAACTCCCACGCCACGGCGGCGGCCTTCATCGAGCAGGGCGGGACACCGCAGAAAGTGCGGGTGGTGCACAATGGCGTTGATGCCGGGCCGTTCGACGCGGTGAGCGATTCATCGGCGCGCACGTTGCGCGCGCAACTCTCGCCCGCGGCTGCGTACGTGATGGCGATCTTTGGCCGGCTAAGCTCGTGGAAGGGACAAAACATCGCCATCGCTGCGCTGCGCGTCCTGCCTGCCGACTGTCACCTGTGGATCGTGGGGGCGCCGCTCTTCGGTGAGCACGCGGTCGAGTCCGAACTGCGCGCCATGGCAGTGTCTCTCGGCGTTGCGGAGCGCGTGCATTTCCTCGGATTTCGCGACGACGTACCGCAACTCATGAAGGGTGCCGACGTCGTGGTGCATGCGTCGACCCTTCCCGAGCCATTCGGTCGCGTTGTCGTGGAAGGGATGCTTGCCGGGCGTCCCGTGGTGGCCTCCGCAGGCGGCGGGGTCGGAGAAATTCTCGACGATGGGCACACCGGCGTGCTGGTGCCTCCCGGGGACGCCGAGATGCTGGCCCGCGCCGTGCGAGCGCTCCGGGGCGATCCTGCGCGTTCCGCCGTGCTCGCCGCCGCGGGCGCCGCACACGCGCGCGCAGCCTTCAGCGTGGGTGACATGGTGCGCGGTGTGCACGCGGCGCTCAACGAGGCGATCGGCTGATGCGCGTGGCCATCGTTCACGATTACCTGAACCAGGCCGGTGGCGCCGAGCGTGTGGTCGAGAGCTTCCACCGCATCTGGCCCGAGGCTCCCATCTTCACGACCATCGCCGACCGCGATGCGATGCCCGCGTCGCTGCGTGACGCCGACCTGCGCGTGTCGTGGATGCAGCATCTGCCCGGCTGGAAGCGCCACTTTCGCGCGTACCTGCCGCTCTATCCGCTGGCTATCGAGGGCATGGACCTTCGCGGCTACGACCTGGTGGTAAGCAGCAGCAGCGCGTGGGCCAAGGCGGTGCACGCTCCCGCCGGCGCGGCGCATGTCTGCTACTGCTACACGCCCATGCGCTGGGTGTGGGACTATGAGCGATACGTGGAGAGAGAGAATTTCGGCGCTCTCACACGACTGGCGCTGCCGCCAGTCATCACGTTTCTGCGCGCATGGGACGTGCGTACCGCGTCTCGTCCCACGCACATTGTGGCAGTCTCCAATGGCGTACGGGAACGCGTGCAGCGCTGTTGGGGGCGCACGAGCGAAGTGCTCTATCCCCCAGTCGAGACCGATCGCTTCACGGTGGCCACCGCACCTGGGCGTTACCATCTGGTTGTCTCGCGCCTGTCCCATTACAAGCGCATCGACCTGGCGGTGACGGCGTTCACGCAACTTGGCCTTCCGCTCGTCGTCATCGGTGACGGCCCGGCTCGCGCGTCGCTCGAAGAGCTTGCCGGGTCAAACGTGACGTTTCGGGGACGCGTGGACGATGCCGGCGTTGCGGCGGCCATGGGCGAATGCCGTGCGCTGGTTTTTCCCGGTGAGGAGGACTTTGGCATTACGCCGCTCGAGGCAAACGCTAGCGGTCGGCCGGTCATTGCGTTCGCTGCCGGCGGCGCGCTCGAGACGGTGCGCGACGGCGTCACAGGCGTGCTCTTCGCCGCGCAGACGGCGGAGTCACTGGCTGGGGGCGTGGAGCGCGCTGAAGCTGCGACGTGGGATCCTGCCGCCATCCGCCGCCATGCCGAGTCATTCTCTGTCGCTCTCTTCGAGGAGCGCTTCCGCGTCATCGTCGAACGCGAGGCGCGCCGATGACCAAGCCGCGCGTGTTGCTGGTGATGCCGCTTGGCGAGCAATTGGGCGGGGGCGAAATGATGTTCCGCCAGCTGTTGCAGCACGGTCGCGATGGCCGCATCGAGTGGATCGTCGTCTTCACGCGCGACGGCCCGATGGTGGACGAGGCGCGCGCTCTCGGCTTCGAAACGTACCTCCTGCCAGCAGGCCGCCTTCGGCAGCTTGGTCGCCGCTGGTCGGTCGTCCGCGCCATCGCGCGACTGGCGCGTGAGCGCAAGGTGTCCATGATCTTCGGCTGGATGGTGGCGTCGCAAACGATGGCCGGCCCCGCGGCACTGCTCGCCGGCGTGCCGGCCGCATGGTATCAGGTGGGGCTGGCCGAACCCGATTGGCTCGATCGGCTGGCGACGCTGTTCCCGGCGCGCGGCATCCTGGTGCTGTCGCGCGATTGCGCCGCGGCCCAGGCGCGCGTATGGCCCAACCGGCCGCAGCGACTGGTGTACCCCGGTGCATCGCTCGAGCGGTTCGATGCTGCGCGCGCCGAGTCGCCGGCCGAAGCCCGGGCTGCACTCGGTCTCCCGCCGACCGGTACTCTCATTGGTATCGTGGGTCGGCTGCAGCGATGGAAGGGAATCCACGTGCTGATTGACGCGCTGCCCAGCGTGCGCGCACGATATCCCGAGGTGCACCTCGTCGTCGTCGGCGGACCACACGAGCCGGAACCGGATTACCTCGCGGCCTTGAGGGCGCAGGTGGCACGGCTGGGCCTGGGGGATGTCGTGATCTTCGCGGGCTTCCAGGCGGACGCGCCGCGCTGGATGCAGGCCATGGACATCATCGTGCATGCGTCGGATCGTGAACCATTCGGCATCGTGGTCATCGAGGCGATGGCGCTTGGCAAGCCCGTCGTTGCCGGCGCGGCTGGCGGACCGGCAGAGGTCATCACCCCCGGCGTGGACGGCTTGCTTGCCCCGTTTGGAGACGCCAAGGCGCTGGCGCAGGCGCTGCTGCGATATCTCGACGATCCGGCACTTGCCGCGCGCTGCGCCGTGGGGGCCGCACGCCGCGCCCGCGATTTCTCGGCGACTCGCTACGCCAGCGCCTTCACCGACGCCGTACTCGACTTGCTGGCGCGCGGTTGATCGGCCGCCGCTTGCCGTCGGTGGCGGTCAGCGCCAGCCGATACCGGCGGTGACGCGGAAGTACTTGCCGGTGGGTTTCAGCGACGGGCCTCCAACGACCTTTTCGCCGTCAAGCTGCCACGTCGTGCGATTCGGGGCGGTTCGCTGGCCGAGTCGTGCGCCGAGCGTCAGGCCAAAACGGTCGCCGACCGAGCGCAGCACCAACCAGTCCATGCCAACCGCCGGTTCGAAGGTCAGGTTGAGGCCCCGCAACGACGCCGACGGGCCCGGATCCTGCAAGACCTCCTCGAACGTCGGTTCCACCGCGGCCGGCAGCTTCCGGGTACTCGAGCGGTCACCCACGAAGAGCGTGACGTGGTTCACACCGGCACCGAGCATCGCGAAGGCGTTCAGGTGCCGTCCGGCGTAGAAGGCGTATCCCGCCTGCAGCAACGCCGTGTTGTGCTTCACGTCCACCGTGCGCCCGTTGTTCGGATTCCCCTCCTCGCCGTGATCGGCCGCCGTGTACTCGACGCCGAGGATGGCGCGTCCGTAGCCGATCCGCAGTCCGCCACCGAAGGCGATGGCGTCGTTCGATAGTGCGTAGTACCCGTGCTTGTCGAGCCGGCCGTTGATCTCGTCGACGATGACCCACGTTCCTCCAGTCGAGGCATACAGGCTGGAATATGGGAAGGTCCCGCCCGCGCCCACGCCTTCTCCGCGTGCACCCTGTGCTGCGAGCGTCGGAGCGGCAG
>Ga0209014_10002293_pt1 | contig 11124 bp, 8 predicted proteins | sample BarGraNGADG00212_FD_184491 | JGI IMG/M metagenome (GOLD analysis project Ga0209014, IMG submission 184491) | Arctic peat soil microbial communities from Barrow, Alaska - Barrow Graham LP Ref core NGADG0002-212 (SPAdes) (version 2) | ecosystem: Environmental > Terrestrial > Soil > Wetlands > Peat... | reverse complement strand
GGGCTCCGGGCGTACCGGGACCGGATCGACGCGTGGCTCGCACTGCTCGAGGCGTCCGGGCCCGGCGGGCTCCCCGACGAGGCCGCGATCCGCGCGCGCCTCGCCTCGGCGCACGACCGCCTCGGCGGCCCCGGCTGACGTGGGCCATCCGCCGGGGGAGTCCGTGCTGGTCGTGCCGCGCGCGGTCGTGATGGGCGCGTCCGGGTGGCGAGGGGTCCTGGACCGGGGGATGGAGCCGTACCTGGCGGTCATCGAGCGCGAAGGGCGCTTCGCCCCGCGCGCGGCCATGGAGACGGACCCGCGCTTCAAACAGGTCATCCCGTACCTGGTCCTCCGCGACCGGGGCAACTACTTCCTGATGCGGCGGACGCGGGCCGGCGTCGACGCCCGCCTGCACGACCGGTTCTCGATCGGGGTTGGCGGCCACCTCAACCCGGGCGACGTGGACCTGGGCGGCGGCCTGGCTCGCGAGTGGGCCGAGGAGATCGAAGCCGCCTTCGTCCCGGAGTTCCGCATCGTGGGCCTGCTCAACGACGACGGGACCGAGGTGGGCCGGGTCCACGTCGGCGTGGTCTTCATCGCCGAGGCGGCCGGCCGGCCCGTTGCCGTCCGCGAGCGGCACAAGCTCGAAGGACGCTTCGTCCCGCCGGGCGACGTGCTGGCGGTTCGCGAGCGGATGGAGTCCTGGAGCCAGCTCGTCTTCGACTTCGTGAGCGGCCGCGGTGTCGGGGTCCGCGGCGGCACGCCGGGCGCCGGCGACGAGGCGCCGGACCCGTCCTGACCGCGACGCCGGGCCGTCGCTCGCCGGGCCGCGACGCGCGGGTGCATACTGGCCGTTGAGCCCATTCCTGATGCGCCGACCGATCGTCCTCGCCCGCTCCATCCCGCTCGTGGTGGGAATGCTCGCGGTCGCGCTCGCCGCGCTCGCCGGCCCCGTCCACGCCGCGAATCCCGCCGTCGTCGTGCTGCCCACAACGGGCGACGTCGACGGGGTGATGGCGCAGTTCCTCGCCGACGGCATCTCGCGGGCCGAGCGCGAGGGCGCTCCCGCGGTCATCGTCGAGCTCAACACGCCCGGCGGAAGCCTCGAGTCGATGCAGAAGATCACGAGCATCTTCCTCGAGTCCCCGGTGCCGGTGATCGTGTGGGTGTCGCCGGCCGGCGGGCGGGCCGCGAGCGCCGGCACGTTCATCACGCTCGCGGCGAATCTCTCCTTCATGGCGCCCGGGACGAACATCGGCGCGGCGAGCCCGATCGACAGCAGCGGTGCGGACATCCCGGGGACGCTCGGCGTGAAGGTCAAGAACGACGCGATCGCGAACATCTCGGCCATCGCCCAGGCGCGCGGGCGACCGGTGGCATGGGCGGCCTCGACGGTCAGCGACGCGAAGAGCTACTCGGCCGCCGAGGCGGTCGCCGCCGGGGGTGTCGACGGGATCGCGGCCACCGAGGCGGACGTGCTCGCGGCGGCGAACGGAAGGACCGTCACCGTGGCGGGTGGTCGGCCGGTGACGCTGGCCCTTGCCGGCGCGCCGACCGAGGTGGTCGAGCTGAGCCCGTTCCAGGCGATCCTCCGCGTGCTCGCGGACCCGAACCTTGCCTTCATCCTGTTCGTGGTCGGCGTCCTCCTCCTCGCGCTCGAGCTCGGCAGCCCGAATCTCGTGACGGGCATCCTGGGCGCCTTCGCCATCCTGCTCGCCTTCATCGGGTTCACCGACCTGCCTCTCAACGTGGCCGGCCTCCTGTTCGTGGGCTTCGGCGTGGCGCTCCTGGTCCTCGAGACCCACGTGACCAGCCACGGGCTGCTCGCGATCGCCGCCGCCGCCTGCGTCGCGATCGGGGCGGCAACCCTGTACGGCAGCCCCGGCGTGCCGAGCATGCCGGGCATCGAGGTCGCGCTGCCGGTCATCGTCGTGATGACGGGCATGACCGCCGCGTTCGGCGCGCTCATCACGCTGACCGCCTACCGCACCCGCCGGATGCGCTCGAGCACCGTGCTCGTGGGCAATCTGCGGGTTGCCGGCGAGGCGGCGGTCGTCTCGACCGAGATCAACCCGCTCGGCAGCGTGCACGCGGTCGGCGAGGAATGGACCGCCCGCAGCGAGGACGGACGACCGCTCGCCCGCGGCGCTCGCGTCGAGGTCGTCCGCCAGGATGGGCTGACGCTGTACGTTTCCCCGGTCGAGCCCGGCTCGGCCACCTGACCCCGCAGCTCGAAAGGAGCGCCCGCGTGGAAGTCGCCGTCCTCTTTGCGATCCTGGTGGCCATCCTCTTCCTCGGCCTGCTGCTCCTGTACCTGTCCGTCCGGGTCGTCCAGCAGTACGAGAAGATGGTGGTCTTCCGGCTCGGCAAGACGAACGAGGCGCTGGTCCGCGGGCCGGGGCTCCGATTCCTGATCCCGATCATCGACCGGCCGGTGAAGGTGGACGTCCGCGAGCAGTTCATCGAGGTTCCGAGCCAGACCACGATCACGAAGGACAACGCACCGATCAACGTCGACTTCCTGATCTACTGGCGCATCAGCGACCCGCTCAAGAGCGTCGTCAACGTCGCCAACTTCAGCGGTGCGCTCCAGGGCGTCGCGACCACGACCCTGCGGGCCGTCATCGGCGACATCCTCCTCGACGAGGTCCTGTCCCGCCGCGAGCAGATCAACGAGGTGCTCCGCGTCAAGCTCGACGAGGTGACCGAGCGCTGGGGCGGCAAGGTCACGACGGTCGAGATCCGCGAGATCACGCCGCCGCGCGACGTCCAGGACGCGATGAACCGGCAGCTCTCGGCCGAACGGACCCGGCGTGCCGTGATCACCGAGTCGGAAGGCAGGCGCCAGTCGGAGATCAACATCGCCGAAGGGTCGAAGCAGGCCGCGATCCTCGACGCCGAAGGCCGGCGCCAGGCGCAGATCCTCGATGCCGAAGGGTTCAGCCAGGCGCTCGAGCGGATCTACACCGCGGCGGCGGGCATCGACCAGAAGACGATGCTGCTGCAGTACCTCGAGGCGCTCAAGGCGCTCGGCGCGAGCCCGTCCACCAAGTTCGTCATCCCGACCGAGTTCACCCGGTTCCTCGAGCCCCTCGCGCTGACGCTCGGGGCGGGCCTTGCGTCCGGGGCGGAGACCGCCACGCCGCCGACCCACCCGATGGGCGGCCCGGGCTGAGCGGCCTCTCGGAACACCGCGGGGTTGCGGCAGTGGCGGTCCGCTATGATCGGCCGCGAGTGGGCCGTGGTCGAGCGGTCAAGGAGATGATCGCGCTTCGGCGCACGCGGTGAGCCAGGAAGGTCGGATGTCCGCCAAGATCCTCGTTGTTGACGACGACCCGAACGTCCAGCGCCTCCTGAGCTTCACGCTCAAGCAGGAAGGCTACGAGGTGATCGTGGCCGGCGACGGCGCCGAGGGCTTCAAGCTCTGGGCGCAGGACCCGCCTGCGCTCGTCCTGCTCGACGTGATGCTCCCGAAGCTCGACGGCTACCAGGTGGCCGCCAAGATCCGGGCAGAGGAGGGGACCTCGGGCCACGTCCCGATCATCATGCTCACCGCCGAGAGCGAGGTGGAGCAGAAGATCCGCGGCCTCCGCGCCGGGGCGGACGACTACCTGGTAAAGCCGTTTCACCCGGCCGAGCTCCTCGCCCGGATCAAGAGCCTCCTCGCACGGTTCGCGCCGCGCGACATGCTCGTCGGCCGTCCGCCGCTCGGGCGGGTCCTCGCCTTCTACGGCGCAAAGGGCGGCGTGGGGACGACGACGATCGCGATCAACACGGCGATCGCCCTCCATCGCGAGCTGGGCCGCAAGGTGTGCCTGGTCGACGCGAACCTCCAGTTCGGCGATCACCGCGTGTTCCTCGACCTCGGCCTCGATCGCAAGAGCATCGTCGACGTCGTCACCGCCCCCTCGATCGACGCGGACCTCTTCCGCAACGTCGTCGTCAAGCACGACTCCGGGATCGACCTCCTGCTCGCGCCGCCGTCGCCCGAGACGGCCGAGCTCGTCACGAAGGAGCACCTCGCGCACATCCTCGAGACGCTGCGCGGCCTCTACGACTACATCGTCGTCGACGTCGACAAGCGCCTCGATGACACGAACCTCGGCATCTTCGATGCGGCCGACACCCTCTTCGTGGTCATGACCGCGGACCTCTCGTGTCTCAAGAACGTGCGCCTCGTCCTCGAGACGCTGGGTCACATCGGCTATGCCGACGACCGCGTGAAGCTGGTCCTCAACCGGTCGAACGCCTTCACGGGGATCAACGTCAAGAACGCCGAGGGCGCCCTCAAGCGCACCATCGACCACCTCGTCATCAACGAGTACCGGGGCGCGATCAGCGCACTCAACTCGGGCGCGCCGGTCATGTTCACGAAGGCCGACTCACCGCTCGGGCGCTCCTTCCACGACTTCGCTCGTGCGATCGAGAAGCAGCCGCGCGCGGTGACGGGAAGCGCGTTGGTCGCACCAGCGCGCTGACGCCCGCCGTCGGGATTGCCGGCGCGCACCCCAGGGGCGCACCTGCGGAGTCCCGCGGTAAGTCCGAGTGAAGCGGCGGGTGGCCGCGGGGTGAGACTGCGCGCCTAGGGTGGCGCCATGCTCGCCACCGTGCTCGCCGCCACGCTTCGCGGGCTCGAGGGCCGCCCGGTCCGCGTCGAGGTGGACGTGGCGCCCGGATTGCCCGGCTTCACCATCGTCGGCCTCGCGGACGCGGCGCTGCGGGAGTCCCGCGAGCGGGTTCGCGGTGCGCTCCGGAATTCCGGCTTCGTCCATCCGCCCCGCCGCATCACGGTGAACCTCGCCCCGGCGGACGTCCCGAAGGCGGGCTCCGCCCTGGATCTCGGGATCGCGATTGCGATCCTCGTCGGCTCCGAGCAGCTTCGTCCGTCCGGCCGCTGGGCGATGCTCGGGGAGCTGGGGCTCGGCGGCGAGGTCCGGCCGGTTCCAGGCCTGCTGCCCATGATCGCGGCGCTCGCGCGGCGCGGAGCCGGACGCGTGGTGGTGCCGGCGGACGCGCTCGACGAGGCCCGCCTCGTGCCGGGGATCGAGGCGCTGCCGGCCGCGTCGCTCGGGCAGGCGGTGGAGCTCGTCCGCGGGCGGCGGGTGCGCGGCCGCGGGCCGATGACCCGGGCGGAGCTGATCCCCGACGAGGCGGAGCGGCGGCCCCCGACGCCGTCCGAGGACGACGCATGGCCGGACCTCGCGGACGTCCGCGGCCAGGCCGAGGCGCGCCGCGCGCTCGAGATCGCGCTCTCCGGTGGCCACGCGCTGCTCATGATCGGGGCGCCGGGATCGGGCAAGACCCTGCTCGCACGGACCATCCCCGGGCTGCTCCCGCCGCTCGATCCGGCCGAGGCATACGAGGCAACCGTGATCGCCTCAGTGGCCGGGGAAGGGCCCGTCCGAAGCCTCGTCACGAAGCGGCCGTTCCGGGCGCCGCATCACACGGCCTCCTACGCGGCGCTCGTCGGCGGAGGGCCCCGGCTGGCGCCGGGCGAAGTGACCCGGGCCCACCACGGCGTCCTTTTCCTCGACGAGCTGCCCGAGTTCGACCGGGCCGCGCGCGAGGCGCTGCGCCAGCCGCTCGAGGAGGGCCGGATCGCGATCGCGCGGGCGGGCGGGGCGGTGGAGATGCCGGCCCGCTTCCAGCTCGTCGCGGCCATGAACCCGTGCCCGTGCGGGTGGGCCGGCGACCCGTCCGGGCGCTGCACCTGCCCCCTTGGCCTGCCGGACCGGTACGCGGCGCGGATCTCGGGGCCATTCCGGGACCGGCTCGACCTGTGGGTCGGCCTGCCGCGCGTGGCGCCCGCGGCGCTCCTCTCCCGCGGCGAGGGCGAGGCATCGGCGCCTGTGGCGGCGCGGGTCGCGGCGGTCCGGGCGCACCAGGTCGCGGCGCGTGGCCGTCTCGCCGGTCGGCTCACCGGTCGGGCGCTCCGCGCCGCCTGCCTGCTGGACGTGAGCGCCGAGCGAGCCGCGATCCGGCTGGCCGATGCCGCCGGCCTGACGGCACGCGCCACCGAGCGCCTTCTCCGCGTCGCCCGCACGATCGCGGACCTCGACTCCGCCGAGCAGGTCGAGGTTCGCCACCTCGAGGAGGCCGCGCGATACCGGGTCCCGGCCACCGCCGCGACCGCCGCGCGGGCCGGCTGACGTGCTCGGGGTCGGACGCGACGGGGCGCGTGGCGAGTGGCGCGCCGGCGCCGGGGAGCCGGGGACCGGCAACGGCCCGAGCGGTGCGCCCGGCGGCTCCCCGGCGACGTGGCCGGCGTCGGCGGCGCCGTCGAGCTCCCGTCCACGACCGTCGGCACCGACAAGCGGAAGCCTCTCGCTCGACGAGGTCGATGCCTGGGCGGTGCTCGTCGCCGTCGACGGGATCGGACCGGCGACGCTCGCCGCGCTGCTCGCGGCACTCGGCAGCGGCCGGGCGGTGCTCGCGACGGCCGCGGGACCGGCCGGCCCGCGGCGCCTGGCGGAGGCGGTCGCCGGTCGCGGAGGCCGCCTCGACGCATCGCTCGGGCGCGCGATCGCCGATGCGGCGATGCAGGCGCCGATCATGGTCGCGCGGGTGCGGGCGCTCGGGATCGAGGTCCTCACCATCGAGTCCCCCGACTACCCCGGGCGGCTCCGACTCCTGGACCTGCCGCCGCCGGTGCTGTTCGTCCGGGGCTCGCTCGCGGCCCTCGATCCGGCACAGTCGGTCGCCATCGTCGGCACCCGGCGGGCCACCGAACGCGGGCTGCGGATCGCCGGCGCGATCGGCGGTGCGGTCTCGACTGCCGGTGCGGTCGTCGTGTCGGGCCTCGCGGTCGGCATCGACGGGGCCGCGCATGCCGCGGCGGTTGCCTGTGGCGGTCGAACCGTGGCGGTCCTGGGCTCGGGTCACCAGCGACTCTACCCGCGGGCGCACGCGCACCTCGCCGACCAGATCGTGGCTGGGGGCGGCGCGGTGATCTCCGAGCTCGCGCCGGACGTCAGCGGCGTGCCGGGAACCTTCCCGCGGCGCAACCGGGTGATCAGCGGCCTCGCGGACGCGACGATCATCGTCGAGGCGCGGGAACGGAGCGGGGCGCTCATCACCGCGAGCTGGACGCTCGAGCAGGGACGCGAGTGCTTCGTCGTTCCCGGGCCGATCGATGCCGAGCAGAGCGTTGGCTGCAACCGCCTGCTGCGGCTCTACCCAGGCCAGGCGCGGGCCGTGCCGAGCGTGGCGGAGCTGCTCGAGGACCTGGGCCTGGCGGGGACGATCGCCGCACCCGCCCCGGTCGGGCGCCTGCTGCGGGGCGGGCGTGCCGTCGGCCCGGATCCCGGGGCGATCCTGGCCGGCCTCGGCGCCGCGGAGGCGGCCGTCGCCCGGGCGCTCCTGCCCCGCGCCGCGACGCTCGAGGAGCTGGTCGACGCCACCGGCTACGCGCCGGCGACGATTCTCGCCGTGCTCACCCGCCTGGAGGGCGATGGCCTGGTCGTCGCCGCGCTCGGGCGGTACGGGCCGGGCGGCGCGCTTGCCGCAACGACGCCGCAACGCCGGCGAGAACGCACGCCGGGAGGCGCCGCCGAGGCGCCGAACGGGTCCTGATTCGTCGGGGATGCCTGCACGCGGGCAGCGCGCGATCCGGGGTCCGGTTGCCCCTGCTCGACGGCCGGTGGTATGGTGCGAGCCGACCGTGGGGGAGAGCGAGCGGGGCACGGCCCCTCGCGCACGGCGCCGGACCTGCAGCGAGGAGCGTCTATTGCGGAAGATCGCGGCCGCGATCCTGGCCGTTCCCGTGTTCGTGGCGCTCTACCTACCGGTCATGCGCCGGCGCAGCGTCGCGATCCGGGCGGCACTCGCCGCTGGCATAGGCCTGCTGGTGCTCGCCGCCGCGGTGGGAACCCTGCCGCGAGCCGCCTCGGCACTTCCGCCTGCGACCGCCGGCCCGGTCGCTGCCGAACGTTTCGGCCCGAACGTCGAGTCGCGCCAGGCGCTCGACGGGGCCGTGACCTTCGAGTTCGCCGCGCCGATGGACGAGGCGAGCGTCGCCGCGGCGCTCACCGTCGACCCGCAGACGCCCCTGAACCTCTCCTGGCTCGACGGCGACCGGCGCCTGCTGGTCACCTCGCGGAGCGCATGGGCGCCCGAGACCTACTACACGCTCACGATCGCGTCGTCGGCCCGCAGCGCCGCGGGCGCGACGCTGGGTGACCCGCTCCGGACCGCCTTCTACACGCGGGGTCCCACCGGCGGGCGGATCGTCGCGACGGGATCGCTCTCGAATGGGCGCGTCTCGCCGGACACGGCGTTCATCGTCGCCTTCGATCGCCCCGTCGACGCGGCGGCCGCCCGGGCCGCCTTCCGGATCGATCCGCCCATCGCGGGTGAGCTCCAGTCCGACAACGCGGTCGGCCCGACCGAGAGCCTCACGTTCATCCCGGGCGACGGGCTTGCCGCGGGGACGAAGTACACGATCGCGATCGCGGGCGGGCTCGTCGACGCGGACGGGGCGCCGGTCGCGGCGATCTCGCCGCTCACCGTCGAGACGATCGTGACGCCGGCCGTGGTCCGCTTCCGCCCCCGCGCCGGGACCGAGGAGATCGCGCGGGACGCCGACATCTCGGTCCGATTCACGCGCTCGATGGCTCGGGCCGCCACGCAGCAGGCCTTCATCGTCTCGGTCGGCGGGAACCCGCTGGCCGGCGACTACCACTGGGCCGAGGACGACACCGTTGTCATCTTCAACCCGCGGGACCCGTTGCCCTGGGACACCGACGTGACGATGTCGGTCACGCGCGACGCCGTCGGCGCCGACGGCACGGCGATCTCGGGCCCGATCACTGCCCATTTCGCGACCGCCGCGAAGCCGGCGGCAACACCGGCACCGACCCCGGCCCCGACCGCGAAGCCGACGCCCGCGCCTGCCAAGCCGACCGCGAAGCCGACGCCCGCGCCTGCCAAGCCGACCCCGCGACCGACGCCCAAGCCCGCGTCGCCGCCGTCCGCCGGCGGCGGCTCGACCGGCGGCGGCGCATGGGCCTCCGCTGAGCGCTACTTCCTGAGCCTGATGAACTGCACGCGCGGCGGCGGCCTCGTGACCTCATCGGGTGCGTGCTCGAGCCCCGGCGGGAGTGGCGTCGCCCCACTCGTGCTCGACAGCGGGATCAGCGACACGGTCTCCCGCCCGTACGCGAAGCTGCTTGCCACCAGCGGCGTGTGCAGCCACTTCGACGGCGGGACGCCGGGCGACCGGCTTCGGCGCGCCGGCTACACCAGCTATCGCTGGGGCGAGAACCTCGGCTGCCTCTCGGCCTCGAGCGCGAACGCGTCGGCGCTCGGGACCCAGCTCTACTTCCAGTCGGAGCGCTCGTGGAGCCCGCCGGGTGGGCACTACGTCAACCTGATGAACCCGGCCTACGACCGGGTCGGGATCGGCGTCTGGATCTCGGGCAGCCAGATCCGGATCGTGATCGACTTCTACCGTCCGTGATCCGCGACGCAGTTCTGCACCTGATCAACGAGCAGCCCCTGCTCATCGACCTCTTCGAGGCGCCCTCGCCGGGCGACAGCGTCCTCGTCGGCACGAACCTGCGGACCATGAGCCGGACGCGCCCGCTCTTCGCCGAGCGCGCGGACTCCACGTTCGTCTTCCCGTACACCCACATCCGCTTCGTGGAGCTGCCCGTCGCGGCGGCCGCGTTCGAGTCTCCGGAGCCCATCGTGTCGATCCAGCTCGCGGAGCCGGAGCCCGACCTCGAGGTCGACGAGGACTTCCTGCGCCGCGTCCGCGAGCTCTGACCCGCCCATCGCGAGCTCTGACGCCGCATCCGCGAGCCCTGGCGCGGCGCCGTCGCGGGCAGGTCGCTGAAGCCGCGACGAGCCTCGCGCGCCGATCGGCCGGTGCGCCGCGTGATCGGGCGGTGAGAGGCCGGTGCTAGACTCGCTCGCCATGACCGAAAACCTCGTGATCGTCGAGTCGCCGGCGAAGGCCAAGACGATCGAACGCTACCTCGGGCCCGGGTACACCGTGCTCGCCTCCTACGGCCACGTCCGCGACCTGCCGGAGAACCCGGGCAAGGGCCAGCTGGGCGTGGACGTGGAGCACGACTTCGCGCCCGACTACGAGATCCCCGCCGACCGGCGCCGCCAGGTCACCGCGATCGAGAAGGCGGGCCGTCGCGCGGACCACATCTTCCTCGCCACGGACCTCGACCGCGAGGGCGAGGCGATCGCGTGGCACGTGGCCGAAGCGGCCCACCTTCCCGCTGACCGGACAAGCCGCGTCACGTTCAGCGAGATCACCGAGCCGGCGATCCGGGCCGCCTTCGCAGCGCCCCGGGCGATCAACGTGGACCTCGTGGACGCCCAGCAGACCCGTCGGATCGTCGACCGGCTGGTCGGCTACACGCTGAGCCCGCTCATCTCGCGGAAGGTCCGCTCGGGCCTCTCGGCCGGCCGCGTCCAGTCCGTGGCGGTTCGCCTCGTGGTCGAGCGCGAGCGCGAGATCAGGGCGTTCGCGGCGCGCGAGTACTGGACGATCGAGGCGACGCTCCTGGCGCCGGACGGCACTCCGTTCACGGCCGAGCTCGTGCGGATCGCCGGGCACAAGCCGGTGATCGAGGATGCGGAGACGGCGCGCCTGCACACCGAGGCGCTCCGCGCCAGCCGCCCCCTGGTCCGTGCGGTGTCGGTCAAGACCTCGAAGCGGAGCCCTGCGCCGCCATTCACGACCTCCACCCTCCAGCAGGAGGCGAGCCGGAAGCTCGGCTTCAGCCCGAAGCGGACGATGTCGGTCGCCCAGCGCCTCTACGAAGGCGTCGAGACACCGGACGGGCAGGTCGGGCTCATCACCTACATGCGAACCGATTCCGTGGCCCTCTCCGACCAGGCGCTCGTGGAGGCGCGCGCGGTGATCGAGGCGCGGTACGGCCGTCCGTACGTCGTGGCGAAGGGCCGCCGCTACCGGACCACGTCCCGGAACGCACAGGAGGCCCACGAGGCGATCCGGCCGACGTCCCTCGAGAGGGAGCCGGATGCGCTGGCCGGATCGCTCGGGCGCGACGAGGCACGGCTCTACCGCCTGATCTGGCAGCGCACCCTGGCGAGCCAGATGACCGAGAAGCAGCTGGAGACGACCACGGTCGACCTCGCGGACGCCGGGTACGACCTGCGCGC
>Ga0209014_10002292_pt1 | contig 11124 bp, 10 predicted proteins | sample BarGraNGADG00212_FD_184491 | JGI IMG/M metagenome (GOLD analysis project Ga0209014, IMG submission 184491) | Arctic peat soil microbial communities from Barrow, Alaska - Barrow Graham LP Ref core NGADG0002-212 (SPAdes) (version 2) | ecosystem: Environmental > Terrestrial > Soil > Wetlands >... | reverse complement strand
ACATCACCCCGAGACGAGGGACATGCCTTCTAAACTATCCGACCTCGAGATTCAGCGTGCCCTCGGCTCGCTGCCAGGTTGGGCGCGCCGCGGCGAGGTTCTGACGAAGAGCTATACCTTCGCCACCTTTGCCGGCGGGATCGACTTCGTGCAGCGCATCGCGCGCGCGGCCGACGCGGTGGATCACCATCCCGACATCGACATCCGGTACACCAAGATCGTCTGCACCCTCTCGACGCATGACGCCGGCGGCATCACGCAGAACGACCTGTCGCTCGCCAGCACGATCGAGACGCTCGCCGAAAAATGAGAGTCTGACAGTCTGACAGTCGTAGTCAGCGTCGGCGTCCACCTCCGAGCAGGCTCAGGATCGCGAGGAACATGTTGAGCAGGTCGAGATAGATGTTCACCGCGGCCGGCACGTAGTCATCCGGGCCATACTGCCCCGAGCGAAGCAGGCGCCAGGTGTCGAACACGAGCAGCCCGCTGAACACGAGCACGGTCGCGCCGGCGATCCAGAGCGAGGTGATGGTGCTCTGGAAAAAGAAGTTCAGCAGCGAGGTGGCGATCAGCACCCACAGTCCGACGATGAAGAAGCTGCCCCAGGCGCTGAAATCGCGCTTGCTCGCGGCGGCGTAGAGCGACAGCACGCCGAAGGTGGAAAGCGTGAGGATGCCGGCCTGCCCTGTGATGCCCGGGTTCGCCCGCTCGGCCATGAACAACACCGGCGAGATCATGATGCCGACGACGAACGTGAACACGAAGGTGAGCACGAGCCCTCTCACCGGCTGGCCGCGGGCCTTCAATGCCATCCACAGCGGCGCAAACATCGCGATCATCGTGATCCATGGATGCTCGAGGACGGCCTGCATGAGGCCGGGCTGCGTCTGTCCAAACGAGACACCGATGGCGGTGACGATGATGCTGGCGAAGACGAGACCGTACGTGCGGCGCACGAGCGTCGCCCGTTCCTCGCCTGTACGAACTAGGGTCCCTGTGTAGGCGACGCCCATGACGGACAACTCCTGTATGAGGTTCGGAGAATATACCCCTTGGAGGGAGCAATGAGCCATCACGGACGCTCTTCGACCCGCATCGGCGCAGCGAACGGGCCAACCAACGGCCTATCTCTTCCTCAGCTCCACATTGCCGTTGACAGTTGACAGCCGAATCCGCCGCCCGCCCTTGCCCAGCGTCGCCCGCAGGTGCCTCGGGTCGATTCTGCCGGTGATCGTCACGGGCCAGTCCGTCTGGAAGCGGCCGTTGACCGTGGAAAGCTCGATGTTGGCGTCGATGTCGCCAGTGAACTCCGCGATGACGGATCCGTTCACCGTACTGAAGTCGAGGTCCTCGTTGCCATCGAGGCGGCCCATGGTGGCGTGCACACTGCCGTTCACCGTGCTCGCCTGTACCGGACCACCGGTGCTCACGGCATCGACGCTGCCATTTACCGTTGACGCGTGAACCTCGCTCGTGACGCCGTCAACCGTCACTCCGCCGTTCACCGACCAGACGCCGACCTTCACGCCCTTCGGCACGCGGATCTCGAACTCCACCGCGACGTCGTTGCGGTTGTCGTTGTTCCCGCGGCGGTTTCTGTCGCCGTGCGACGAGTAGCCGTTCTCGGTGCAGACGGTGTCGTCGGTCCAGATCGCGCACACCAGGATGCTGCCATCGCTCGACTTCTTGCTCTCGATGCGCACGTCCTTCGGATCGCCGCGACGCCAGGTCTTGGTCGCCGAGATCTCGACCTTGTCGCTGGTCGACGCGCGCACGCGCATCTCGCCGTTGAGGTTGCGGACGCGGATCCACTGGCCTTGCGGAACGCGCTCGCTCAGGGTGAAGGCGTCGCGCTCCGTCTGGCGCGACTGCGCCGAGAGCGCTGCGGGCGCCACCAGTGCCACGCCGAGGATGATTCGATATGACTGCCGCATTGCAGGCTCCTGTTCGGTGATGGGCGCCTACCGGCGGCGCTTGAGGGTGATGTCGCCGCTGAAAGTCTCGGCGATGATCCGTGCCGTGCCGCGACCGACCGTGAAGTTGAGCCGCTTGGCCTGCGCGGCGCCGATGCCATACTCGCCGGCCTTGAGGGTGATCGGGAAGTCGCTCTCGATCCCGCCGCTGAAGGTGGAGACGCTCAGCTCCGCGCCGATGTCGTTCGGAAGCGCGAGCACGATCTCGCCGGAGTGCGTGTTGAACTCGTACCGCCCCGCGTCGAGAATCGCGCCGGTGAAGGACACGTCGCCACTGGTGGTGTGCATCCGGATCTGTTTGGCGACGACGTCGCGGAGGTCGAGATCACCACTCACCGATTCGATGCTGATGTTGCCGCGCGCGGCGCTCAGCGTCACACTGCCGCTCACCGTGTTGATCGTGGACTCGCCCTTCACTCCATTGATCACGACGTCGCCCGACAGAGTCTCGATGTCGAGACGGTCGCCTGCATCGTGGACCTGCACGTCGCCGCTCTGGGAATGGGCTTCGACGTCGCCGCGCACGCCCTTCACGCTCACTGATCCGCTCCAGGTCGTCGCGGCGACCTTCGTCCCCACGGGAACGGTCACCTCAAAGTGGCCATCGCTGCAACCACGTCCCGACGCCGGCTCGAGCGAGGCACGCGTGCCATTGCTCGTGAAGCGAATCGCGCCGTTCTCGGTGCGAGCGCGCACCCGAATCTCATTCCTGTCGGCTCCGGTGACGATCACATCGCCACCGGGGCAGCTCACCCTGAGCGTGCCGCGTGCGTCGAAGGTGACGACCGTGTCGAGCGCACCGGCGCGCTGACGAGCTTCCTGCGCGCGTTCCCGCGCGGCTTCGGCGCTCGTCTGCGCCCACACCGGCGCGGGAACCGCGAGAGTGATTGCGGCGATTAATACAATCAGGAGTCTGGCCATATTTCCTCTAGAGGCGCGTCGGCAGCAGCGCCGCTGTCCGCAGCAGCTCGACTTTCTTCTCGAGCGAATGGTTGAGTTGCGTGGCAAGGAAACCGCTCGCCGGGTCATTCACGAGCGCGGCACGGCTCTGCGCGATCGCTGAATCAATGACGGCAATGCTCTGCTCGAGCACGGCCACCGTCTGCGGGTCGAGCTGCGAGCGACGCTCGCGTACGATCTTGCGCAGCTTGCTGATCTCGCCGGCGAACACCGGGTCGGCGGCATCGGTTATCCGCTCCGCGCTCGCGAGCCGCGTAACGGCTGGCGTCGTGCGCGAGGCAGCGCGAGGTGTGGCCGGCAGTTCGGTCAACGTCGAGACGATCGTCGCCGTCGGCTCGGATGCCGCGGCCGCGGCCGGCGCCGACAGAGAAGCACGCGTGAGATAGTGCGTCACGCCGGCGGTGAGGACGACGAGCGCCGCCGCGGCGGCGGCAGGACGCAGCCATGTCCGGCGCGCCGTAACGCCGCGCGCCATCCGCGGCGCCTCCATCGGAATGACGCGCGCATCGATACGCTCGGCGATGTCGCTCCACAGATCGCGCGATGGAGTGAGCTGCGGCAGCGCGGCCGCCTCGACGCGCATGGCGTTCAGATCGGCGAGGAGCTGCCGACAGGCCGCGCACGAGCTAAGGTGCGCTTCCACGCCTAAGCGAACGCCGTCGGAGGCGTCTCCCTCGAGGTAGTCCGCGAGCGCGTCGGCGAAGCCGTCGCAATCCAGATTCATGATCGGTGTGGTCATCGTGTCAATGCCTCTCTCAACAACATTCTCGCGCGGTGCAACTGCGCTTTGGTGCCTCCGGTAGTGACGCCGAGCATCTCGGCGATCTCTTCGTGCGTGTATCCTTCGACGTCGTGCAGCGTGAAAACGCGTCGTGCTCCCTTCGGTAGCCTGCTGATCGCCATCTCGAGATCCATTCGGTCGCCGGGCGCATGGGGCCGGCCGGGCAGGTGCTCGATGGCGTCGCCCTCTTCATCGTCCTCGAATCGCGATCGCTGTCGCCCTTCGGTCTTTCGATCGTTCAACACCACGTTCACGGTGAGCCGGTGCAACCAGGTGCCGAATGCGCTCTCGCCGCGAAACAGGTACAGCTTTTCCCACGCTCTGACGAAGACGTCCTGCGTCAGCTCCTCGGCGCGCGTCCGGCCGTTCACCATCCGGGCGCAGAGGGAGAAGACCCGCGTGACGTGCAGACGGTACAGCCGTTCGAAGGCACGACGATCTCCCGCAGCCGCGAGGCCGACGTCTGGATCGGCGGAGTACGCCGGTACAGCCTGAACTGGTTCGGGTAAGGCCACTGACGTCATCGGTCGTTTGGGTCTCCCTTCGTACAGTGAATGGGATACCCAAACCGCTCAGAAGGTTTGAAGTGGATTGCGACTTCTGGTGAAGCGCCCCACGACGCCAGGAAGCTCGGTGATGTCGTGGATCACGACATCGGCGCCAGAGGCCTCCATCTGCTCACGCGTGAAGGCGCCCCAAGTCACGCCGACGGTGTGCACGTGTGCCGCTCGCCCCGACTCCACGTCGTGTGGCGAGTCGCCGACGAAGATGGAATCTGAGGGCGGAACTCCCAGCAGAACGAGGGCGCGCTCAACCGGTTCCGGATGGGGCTTGTGATTGACGCAGGTGTCGCAGCCGACGAGCACGGGAAACAGGTCGTCCACACCCACGAGCTCGAGTGCCCGGCGCGCGAGCAAGTCCGACTTGCTCGTGACAACAGCCATCGGGTGACCGGCCTCCGCGAGGGCGCGAAGCGTGGCGACGACGCCGTCGTACGCGTGGAGGAGCCGGTCGTGATTGGCGAGCTGGTACTCGCGGTAGCGGCCGAAGAGACGCTCCGCTTCGGCGTCATCGTTCTGCGCGAACTCACGCAACACGATCTGGAGCGGACGGCCGATGGTGGCCCGCCACTCGTCGTCGGTGGGTGCCTGGCCGACAAAGCCGACGAAGGCGTGGCGAGCGGAGGTGAGAATGAGCTCGATTGAATCGACGAGCGTGCCGTCGAGGTCGAAGAGAATGGCAGGGCGCATGAGTGAAATGATATGCGATAAGCGGGTTTATGATGCACGAACGGCGTCGACCGAAGGAATCGCTGATCTTCGCGGATCCAAGGAATCCTCGCGGATACTGCTGCACGAAGCGTGGACGGTCGCAAGAGAGAGGTCATGCGGTCATACTAGCGGTTACGGCAGCTCCCGCGTACTAGATAACGTCGTTCCGAACGGATCATTCACTTCGCCTCTTTTCACCCTTGGAGTCATGCGACACGATCAATCTCTGCTGGTTGCCAGCCTGTCTCTCTTCATTGCGAGCGCGACGGCCTGCCACAGCGGTGCGCCGGCGAGCGGCACCGCATCAAACACCACCGCAGACGTTAGCAGCAGCGCCATGCCGCCGAGCTCCGATCCCGCCGTGCAGGCGATGACGATGGAGCAGGCTGGCGAGTATCTCACGATCGTCGGCAGCTGCAACGATTGCCATACGCAGGGCTGGACGGAGTCGAAAGGGAAAGTTGCGCCGGCGGACCGGTTCGCCGGACTCAACGTGGGATTCCGGGGCGAGTGGGGCACGGTGTACGGGAAGAATCTGCGCACCATTACGCAGCGCCAGAACGAAGATCACTGGGTCAAGGTGCTGAGGACCTCCGATGGCGGCGATGGCAAGCCGCCCATGCCGTGGTGGAATACCGCCCTGATGAGCGATCGCGATCTGCGGGCGATGTACCGCTACATCAAATCGCTCGGCCCAAACCCCAAGGGCACGCCGCGCAATCTGGTACCGGGCAAGGAGCCAACCGGCCCGTACATCTGGGTGACGCCGAAGACGGGGCCGTAACGTGCTGGCACCCGCGCCAATCTTGTCGTAGAATCGGGCTCCCCTCTCCCGCAACTCTCTGCTACTCCGCTCTCTCCGCCTCGCCAGCGCTCTCGCCATTCTCGGTGGAGCGCTCTTCGTCGGCGCGCGCCGCATCGGCCCCGCTCCAGCGCTCGGTCCCTTTCTCGAGCCGGCGCACGGCGTGTGGTCGCTCGCCCGTTCGGCCGAGCTGCCGCGAACTGCACACGCCAACGTCGTGCACCTGAGCGGGACGGTGAACGTCGTGTATGACGATCGCGCCGTGCCGCACATCTTCGCCACGAACGAGGAGGACGCATATCGGGCGCTCGGCTACGTCGTCGCACGCGACCGGCTCTTCCAGCTTTATCTACAGACGCTCGCGGCAACGGGGCGGCTCACCGAGATCGCCGGCGCGCGTGCGCTCGCGCTGGACCGTGAGACGCGTGGGCTCGGCCTTCCCCGCTCGGCGGAGCGGAAGATCGCCGCCGCCGGAGACACAACCGCGTTCATGAAGTACGTGAAGGCGTACGCTGATGGCGTGAATGCGTATATCAGACAAATGCCGGCGAACGAACTCCCGCTCGAGTTCCGCCTCACGGGCACGCATCCAGTGGAGTGGAGCGCGATCGATTCGTATCACCTCTTCAACCGCATGGGGTACACGCTCGCGTACCTCGCGGTGGAGAACGACCGATCTGCCGCCGCGTCGCGTGTCGGCGCTCGCGCGGCCGAAGCGCTCTTTCCCGACGATGTGCCGATTCAGGAACCGATTCAACCGAATGGACAGCATGCGGCGCGATTCGACTTTCATCCGCTGCCGCCACCTGGCGCGCCGGATACATCTGCCTCACTGCTCCTCGCGGCCACCAACGCCTTTCTGCCATCGAATCAGCTCGCTCGCGCGAACACGGAAGATCCTCCGCGCTCGATGGCCAGCAACAACTGGGCGGTGTCGCCGCGGCGGTCGGCGACCGGTCACGCGCTGCTCGCCGGCGATCCGCATCTGGACCTCTCGCTCCCCTCCATCTGGTACGAGGCGCACGTCGTCGTGCCCGGCAAGCTCGACGTGTACGGCGTCACAATTCCGGGCGCGCCGGGCATGGTGATCGGATTCAACCGCGACGTGGCGTGGACGTTCACGAATACCGGCGCCGACGTGCTCGACTACTACGCCGAGCGCGTGGACGACGACGCGCATCCCAGGCGGTATCAGGTGGATGGCGCGTGGCGTCCGGTCGAACAGCGCGTCGAGCGATACCGCGGCACACGCGGCGATACGATCGCCACCGACACCCTGTATTTCACGCATCGCGGACCCATGCGCCACGTTGGTGGCCGCTGGCTCTCGATGCGCTGGACCGTGCTCGAGGCGGACCGGGAGCTCAACGCGTTCTACGGCATCGCGCACGCGACGAGTGCGAAGGAACTCGAGGAGATCATGGCGCTCTCGTACAAGGCGCCAGCGCAGAACATGCTCGCCGCGGATCGCGGCGGGCACATCGCCATTCAATCCACGGGAAAGTTTCCCATTCGGCCGGGCGACGGAAAGGGCAACGTGGTGCGCGACGGAAGCCTGAGCGCGAACGATTGGCAGGGCGAGCTGCCCTCGACGCGCTATCCGCACGCGTTCGATCCGGCTCAGGGATTTCTCGCGTCGGCGAACCAGCAGCCCATCGACCCGCGCGTCGCGGTGGGCTGGTGGGGCGGCAGCTACGATCCGTGGCGCGCCGTACGGATCAACACTCTTCTTCGCGCCGATTCCGCGGTCACCGTATCCGCGATGCGGGACTTCCAGACCGACCCGGGCAGTGCCCGCGCCGATCTCTTCGTTCCATCGTTTCTTCTCGCGTCGCAGCATGCGTTGCTGCGCAACAGCAAGAACGTCGATCTCGACGCGCTGATGAAGGCGCGTCAGCTACTCGTCCAGTGGGATCGTCGCTACACGAAGGACAACCGGCGCGCGGTGTTGTTCGAAGAGGCGATGCGCGAGCTGGTCAACCGAACGTGGGACGAGCTCGCGACGGAGCCAGGCAGCACACGCCGGGTCGCGACGCCGTCGAGCGCGGTGCTTGCCGAGCTGATGGCGGATTCGCTGAGCGCGTGGTGGGATGACAGGAGCACACCGCAGGTGGAGCAGCGCGACGACATCCTTACGGCGAGTCTCGCCGCGGCGTACGTGACCGTGCGCGCCCGCTACGGCGATCCGAGTGGCGACGGGTGGCGCTGGGATCACATTCGATTCGCGAACGTGAATCACCTGCTCCGGCTGCCGGCTCTCTCCGCGCTCAAACTGCCAATGCAGGGCGGCCCGGGAACGCTGAGCCCGTCGTCTGGAACGGGGACGCATGGCTCGAGCTGGCGGATGGTCGTCGAGCTCGGGCCGGAGCTGCAGGCGTGGGCAACCTATCCGGGTGGCCAGTCGGGCAATCCGATCAGCACGCGATATCGCAATCGCATTCCCATCTGGATGAAGGGCGAGCTCGAGCCGGTACGTCTGCCGCGAATGCCGAACGCGCTCGAGAGTGCACAACGTTCGTCGGAGCTCACTCTGCTACCGCTCCGCCCATGATCTTTCATCTGCTCGTCGCGCTCGGAGTGGCGGGGCTGACGTGGCTCGTCGGCTGGTGGGGCGTCGCGATCGTGGCGCTCATCGTCGGCTTCGCGTATCGGAGCGAAGGCGGCCGGCCGTGGCGCGTCGCGCTCGGCGCGAGCGAGGGCTGGGCGATCCTGCTGTTGATCGACACGTTTGGTGGGCGGTTCGGTCAAGTGGCGACGACCGTCGCGGGATCGATGAGTCTTCCCGCGGCAGCGCTGCTCATCGTTACGTTGCTGTTCCCAGCGTTGATCGGATGGAGCGCGGCCACGGTTGCCGCCGCACTCAGTCAGACAGCCGAACGTCAGTGAAGGCCGTCCTGATGGATTCACAGCTTGTACAGATCGCCGCCACACTCGCGCAGGAGCTCACGCTCCAGCCTCGCCAAGTGGCCAGCACCCTCGCCCTCTTCGCTGAAGGAAATACCCTCCCGTTCGTCGCCAGGTACCGGAAGGAAGCCACCGGCGGACTCGACGAGACGCAGCTCCGCGCCATTCAGGAGCGCTCCGAGTATCTCCGCGAGCTCGCCGAGCGGCGCAAGGCAATCAGGAAGTCGATCGAGGAGCAGGGGAAGATGACGCCGGAGCTTGGGTCACGGCTCGATGCCGTGACGACGAAGCAGGCGCTCGAAGATCTCTATCTCCCCTTCAAGCCGAAGCGTCGTACGCGCGCGATCATTGCGCGTGAGCGCGGTCTGGAGCCGCTCGCCGATCTGATCTGGAACGGCGGCATCGACGACGCGACCGCAACGGCCAGGGCCGCCGAGTTCGTCAGCGCCGAGCGCGAAGTGCCGACCGCCGCCGACGCGCTTGCCGGCGCTCGGGACATCCTGAGCGAGCGCATCGCCGAGGACGCCGACCTCCGCGGGTGGGTCCGCGATCTCACGCGTCGAAAGGGAAGCGTCACGTCGCGTGCGGTCGTCGGGAAAGAGAACGAGGTTTCGAAGTTTCAGGACTACTACGACTTCACCGAGCCACTCGGCGGCATCCCGTCGCACCGCATGCTGGCCATCCGCCGCGGGGAAGAAGAAGGTGTGCTGGCGTGGTCGGTCGCCGCTCCGGTTGACGAGATCCACACGGGGCTCAGTGCTCGCGTCACCACGGGACGTCGCGCGCTCGCGCAGCTCGAGCTCGTTGCGCGAGACGCGTACAAGCGGCTGCTCGCATTCTCCATCGAAGTCGAGCTGCGGCTCGAGCTCAAGACGCGCGCCGACGAAGAGGCGATTGCGATTTTCGGCCGCAACCTCGAGCAGTTGCTCCTCGCTGCACCGGCGGGCGAGCGCATCGTCATCGGGCTCGACCCGGGATTCAGAACGGGCGTGAAGGTGGCGGCCGTGTCGCGCACCGGAGCGGTGCTGCACACCGACGCGTGGATGCTGCATCAGCCCGACCGGTTCTCGGCGTCGCTCGTTCGGCTCGCGACGTCCTCCGGCGCGGAGCTCATCGCAATCGGCAATGGCACCGCCTCGCGCGAGACCGAAGCACTCGTTCGCCAGACGCTGAAGGATGCCGGCATCGCGAAGCCGCCGCAGGTCGTCGTCGTCAGTGAAGCGGGAGCGTCGGTGTATTCGGCGAGCGAGCTGGCGCGCGATGAGCTGCCCGGACTCGACGTCTCGCTCCGCGGCGCGGTCTCGATCGCGCGACGGTTGCAGGATCCCCTCGCCGAGCTGGTGAAGATCGATCCCAAGTCGATCGGTGTGGGCCAGTATCAGCACGACGTCGATCAGCGGCGCCTGAAGAAGCGCCTCGACGATATCGTCGTCAGTGCGGTGAACCGCGTCGGCGTCGAAGTGAACACGGCGTCCGTCGCGCTGCTCGCTTCGGTCTCCGGCATTGGACCTGTGCTCGCCGAGAACATCGTGAAGACGCGCGACGAGCGCGGCGGATTCGCGTCGCGTCGCGCGCTGCTCGAGGTGCCCCGCCTCGGCGCAAAGGCGTTCGAGCAGGCGGCGGGATTCCTGCGCGTGCGCGGCGGCACGCATCCGCTCGACGCGAGCGCCGTTCACCCGGAGCGCTACGCGCTCGTCGAGCGCATGGCGAAGGATGTCGGTGTCTCGATCGGGGAGTTGATCGCGGATGAGAAGAAGGTCGAGTCGCTCGATCTCGGCCGTTACGTGTCGGACGACGTCGGCCTCCCCACGCTCAAGGACATTCTCGTCGAGCTGAGAAAGCCGGGGCGCGATCCACGCGCTGCGTTCGAGGCCGTTGCCTTCCGCGACGACGTGACGGAGCCGAAGGATCTGCGCGAAGGGATGGAGCTTGACGGTGTCGTGACCAACATCGTCGCCTTCGGTGCGTTCGTGGACGTCGGCGTGCATCAGGACGGTCTCGTGCACGTCTCGCAGCTCGCCGATCGCTACGTGAGCGATCCCAATCACGTCGTCACTGTTGGTCAGCGCGTGAAAGTGCGCGTGATGGCGGTGGATCTGCAGCGCAATCGCATCGCGCTGACGATGAAGTCGGCCACCGCGGACACGCGACCGCACGGTGGTGCCGAGAGAGCCCCGCAACGCATCGCTAACAAAGCGTCTTCCAAGCCTCCCAAGCCGGAGACCTTCACCGTGCCGAAGCCCGGAGCGATCGCGCCGAACGGGATGCGGTTCCGCTAAAACCGGATGGAGAACTCATCCACTGAAAGCCGCGAACAGTTGAGAGTGGGGGAGTTTTCCTGCAGTTCCAGGTTGAAGTTGACGCAGTAATCAGCTGGTCGTAGACCGCTGTGGCATACGTCCCCTCTCTGACGGGGCCATTGGGAAACGAACG
>Ga0209014_10002291_pt1 | contig 11124 bp, 11 predicted proteins | sample BarGraNGADG00212_FD_184491 | JGI IMG/M metagenome (GOLD analysis project Ga0209014, IMG submission 184491) | Arctic peat soil microbial communities from Barrow, Alaska - Barrow Graham LP Ref core NGADG0002-212 (SPAdes) (version 2) | ecosystem: Environmental > Terrestrial > Soil > Wetlands >... | reverse complement strand
TCAATATATGAAAGTATAGGGGGGCTGTTTTTGCTTGTCAAGGAAATTTTGGAAACAGGAAATTTTGGAAACTTTGTGAGTTGCAAAGGTCCCGCAGCAATATGATCCGACAAACAGATAAGCGCTGTCTTCATCAAAAAACAGCTGTTCATATTATTAACATATCATGCAATCTTAATAGCCTGATCTTTATAGATTTAAATTAAGACTACTCATCTCCGCGGAGAAAGTGTAAATATATATCACACTTCTTGCACGGCAGTTCATTTTCTGGGAAACCTCCATAATCTTTCATTTGCATGTAAACAGCCATTTATATTGCATATATTACAGTACTGTTGAAAATAATCCCGACTTTTCTGCTTTGGCATGGTTATTGGAGTTGTAAGAAGCAAAGAGTGATATCGAAATGGGAGCTGAGAAGTCATGACAGGCATAATTGATCAACGGTTGCAAGGCACGGTGTGGGTGGGTTTGGTGGTGTTGAAGGCACTGGGGCTTTCGATCCAGAGAGAGGAGGAAATGGTTATGGGACTCACAATTATAATTGTTATCATCATGTTAGGGTTAGTGATGCCGCTGTTTTGGATTATCGGAACGATGGGATCGATCACCTATTTTTGTCTAAACAGGATGGGTCCAACCCGCAAAGAGCGAACCGTCGCCCTTAATCCCCAACTGGGATTCACCATGGCCGATGGCGGTGAACCTGTCGATGAAGAGACAAAGGAGTCAGCAGCGGTTAAGCAGACCGGCATGACCGAAACGTCACAGGGATCCCCAGAGCAGATTACACGGAAACCTATCAGAGACAAAATGTTTTGGTGGGGAGGATATTAACCTCCCTCCGGGGTTTGCGATGGACGATAGCGGCAATTCGATTGGAGAAGTCGAAGTTAGATAGTTATGAGAATTGGAACGCATCAATCAATGAAAAGGAGACAAGATAATGGAAGGGTTCATCTATTCAGATATCTTTGCGACAAAGGGTGTTGAATATCTGCTGGTCATCAGCGTTCTGCTGCTCTTCATTCCCTTCTGGAGGATGGTGAGCAGGCCTGCAAGAGCCATTTATCAGGCGACCGAAAGCATTGTCCCGGCGATCAGTGAATGGTTTCATCTTCCGGAGGAAAAACTCTATTACCATCAGGGTCATAGTTGGGCCCTGCCGGAGAGCGGCAATGTGGTCAAGGTCGGGATGGACGATTTTGCGCAGAAGCTGGTGGGAAAGATCGATGCGATTCAATTTCCGCAGGTCGGTTCCCGGGTAACACAGGGAGAAAAGGGATGGAGCCTGCTCGCGGGTTCGAAATCGATTGACATGCTCTCGCCCGTAGATGGGGAAATAATCGAAATCAATGAGAGTTTGTTGAGTTCGCCGGAAAGCATCGGCAAAGATCCTTATGGTCAGTCCTGGCTGTTCAAAGTGAAGGCGCCAAAAATCTCAGCCAATCTAAAGAATTTACTCTCGGGCGGGCTTGCCCGGCAATGGATGGAAGGGGTCAGGGAAAGCCTGCTTGCACGGATGAATTACAACCTGGGCGCCGTATCCCAGGATGGTGGTGTGCTGGTGGATGGAATCGCAAGAAATCTGGATCGTGAAAGATGGGATGAGATCGCAAGGGAATATTTTCTGATTTCATAAAAGGTCAAGGCGGAACGTAAAATGGCTCCCCTGAGGAAAAGAATTAAAAGTTATCCTCTGATTCCTGAAGAAGAGCGGAAGTGTGTCTGGATGACAACCGGATTCATATCGTACAAACTGTGCGATAGAAGCTATCAATGTGAAACCTGCCCTTTTGACCAGGCCATCAAAAATGAGGAGCTTGGTGACGATGATTTTCAGGAATCGGAGGAGAACGGGATGGAGGGATCGCTGAAAGGTGATTCCTCCACCCTGATTAATGGATCTATCTTCTATCACCCTGATCATTGCTGGGTGCAGGTGGAAAATCCCGAGAAGGTGAAGGTCGGAATCGATGATCTTTTAGCTCAGCTCATAATGAATGTAAAGGTCGTTATCCTGCCCCAGGTCGGGAGCTTTTCCGGACAGGGAGAGTGCTGCGCCCATATCATCCAGGACGATTATATCTTGCCCGTTACTTCTCCACTTTCCGGTTCCATTCAGACGGTAAATCCTCGTCTGAAAAAGGAGCCGGAACTCATCATCGCCGATCCGAGAGGAGAGGGTTGGCTGATCACGATCAAACCGGGAAATCTTGAAAGCGATCTCAAAAAGCTTCTGTTTGGGAGAAAGGCGCTCTTATGGTATCAACGAGAGGAAAAAGAGATCATCGCCCGGACTGACTTGATGCTGAAACGTAACCCACAGGCATTGGGTCCCACCATGCAGGATGGGGGGGTCCGGATTGGTTGCCTGCACGATATGCTCCATAGCGTCAGCTCCAGGCAGAGGGCTCAAATATTGGATTTCGAGATCCGCAGAACCAAATATTCCAATGGTTCACAACACAAAAATGAAACATAATCTGATCATTACCATTTGGAATACAGCATGTTTCGACAAGAACCATTGGTGTGACTTACAGGAATGAAGCTATCAGTTTAACATTATCACTCCAGGCAGTGTAAGTACTTCTGCAATCCAACGGCCATCTTCTTCACGTTCGTATTCGATGTTATAATTCATTGCTAACCTCCATATAAATCGCTATGGTGAGCCATGATACATTATTTGTGAGAATAACTAAAGAAATACGTCGATCATTATAGCGCTCAAGCGGATTCACGGATGGCTTTGCTTGTCGTCTTGACCGTCTGCCGCGAAGGTTTCCCCCGGTTTCAGCCCGGTCTCAGCCGCGAAAGCGATAGCATCCTGTTTGCCGGTCTCCGTCCGGACCTTCCCGATGCGGAGCGCGCCGCCGCGGGTGGCGACGGTGAAGCCGCCCGCATCCGTTGCCAGGACCTCCCCCGGTCGGGCGTTCGGGCAGCCGGTCTCCACCAGCCGGGTCTCGAAGAAACGGACCTTCTTCCCCCGATAAAAGGAGTAGGCCCCCGGCTGGGGATCGCAGCCCCGGATCAGGTTGTGGACCTCCGTTGCGGGTTTTTCCCAGTCGATCCGGGCGACTTGGTCGTTGCAGAGCGGTTCGTAGGTGGCCGCTCCTTCGTCCTGGACCATCCTCGGCGCCCGCCCCTCCTTGATGAGCCCGACGGACTCCACGATCGCCTCGACGCCGAGCGGAAACAGGCGGTTGAAGTAGAGGGTACCGGTCGTATCCTCCGGCCCGATCGGGATCCGCTTCTGGAGTAGAACCGGTCCCGTGTCGATCCCCGCGTCCGCCCAGAAGATCGAAAGCCCGGTCTCGCGGTCGCCCATGATCACCGCCCAGTTGATCGCGCTCCCGCCGCGGTGGCGAGGGAGAATCGAAGGATGATAACAGATAGCCCCCTGCGTCGGGATCCCGAAGAAAGAAGGCGGGATGATGTCGGTGACGAAGGCCATGATCAGCAGATCGGGGTTCGTGTTCCGGAACGCCTCGAGCGTCTCCGGGGTTCTGTAGCTTTCCGGCTGAAAGGCCGGGATCCCGCGACCGTCGGCGGCCGTCTTCAGGGGGTCGGGTTTTCCACCTCCCTTTCCCTGGGGGAGCCAGACGGCGATGATCTTTTCCCCACGATCCGACAATGTTTCCAGAACCTTGGCGCCGAAGGCGGCCTGTCCCATGATCGCGATGCGCAGGCTCTCCTGCGGAGTCCGGATGCCCCTCCCTTTGCCCATGCTTTTCCTCCTCCTTCGTGTCTGTTTAATGGATTCCCCTCTATTTCTGCAACCATCGGTTGGCGACAAAAAACGGTCTGGCGCTTCTTTATATCTGAAAACGGGGTCGGTTGTCGAGGATGATCATCCATAGGAGACGGGAACCCGTAAATAGAGTCTCATGGATTACAAAATAGCTACAAAATAGTTCTTGACAGGAATTTACCTTGTTGATATGAGCTACGCGATTTAGACTTTTAAAAAACACCAATAGATTCGATTGGTTTGGTAAGTATGCAGAATGATGGTCTTAGATGCTCGATTGTTATCCATTCCCGCGGCAACCGTGTAATGCATGCAGACAGGGAGGCAACGGATACCGATCGCGTTGCTCCCGGCGCCTATATGCGTTTCACCATTTTCCCGGTTGCGGAATCGACACAGTTTCATAACGTTTTTTAAACAATTTTGAAGAGGAAGGGGGGTAATACACATGGGTTTCAATATATCGAAAAAGTATATGAAGGCAGACCCAAGAAAACTCGCAGATTGGCAGATTGCGGACATAGCGGAAGAAAATATGCCCACCGTCGATCAGTGGCGGGATAAACTTGGCCTTCAAAAGGATGAAATTATCCCTATGGGGAAATTGTGCAAACTCGATTTCATCAAGATTATGGAGCGTCTGAAAAAAAGGCCGGACGGAAAGTATATTGAGGTTACAGCGATCACACCAACCCCCCTCGGAGAAGGAAAATCGACAACGAGTATGGGTTTGATCGAGGGGCTCGGCAAAAGAGGGCAAAGTGTCGGTGGTTGTCTCCGTCAGCCTTCCGGCGGTCCAACCATGAATGTGAAAGGAACGGCTGCAGGAGGAGGCAAATCCCTTCTCATTCCCATGACTGAATTCTCGCTTGGTCTCACCGGGGACATTAACGACATTATCAATGCCCATAACTTGGCCATGGTCGCTTTAACGTCCAGGATGCAGCACGAACGGAACTATGACGATGCGGAACTGGCGAAACGGAAACTCAGACGGCTCGACATTGATCCAACGAATGTGGAAATGGGTTGGATTATGGATTTTTGCGCCCAGTCGCTACGAAACATTGTTATAGGCCTGGGGGGCAAGCTGGACGGCTTTACGATGCAATCCAAATTCGGGATTGCGGTAAGCTCCGAACTCATGGCTATTCTTTCCATTGTCCGGGACCTCAAGGACCTTCGGGAAAGGTTGGGCAATATTGTCGTCGCCTATGATAAGAAGGGAAAGCCGGTTACGACTACCGACCTCGAGGTGGCGGGCGCCATGTGTGCGTGGATGAGAAATACCATAAACCCCACGCTGATGTCCTCCACCGAGTATCAGCCCTGTTTGGTCCACGCCGGTCCTTTTGCCAATATCGCTGTGGGACAGTCCTCCATCATCGGCGATCGGGTCGGATTGAAGATGTTCGATTACCACGTTACCGAAAGCGGCTTTGCCGCGGACATCGGCTTTGAGAAATTCTGGAACGTAAAGAGTCGGTTGAGCGGCCTGACTCCCAATGTCTCTATTCTGACGACAACGATCAGGGCATCGAAGATGCACGGAGGGGGACCGACGGTCGTTCCCGGACGGCCTTTACCTGATGCATATACAAAGGAAAACCTGGCTCTTCTTGAAAAAGGCCTCTGCAACATGACCCACCTCATCGGGGTGATCCGGAAATCCGGAATCAACCCGGTGGTCTGCATTAATGCGTTCCACACCGACACAAAGAAAGAAATCGCAATGGTCAGAAAGTATGCCGAGCAGGCAGGCGCCCGTGTTGCCCTTTCTGAGCACTGGCTCAAAGGTGGCGATGGCGCCCTTGAGCTTGCCGATGTCGTCATGGACGCCTGTAAAGATAAAGTCAAACTCAAATTCCTCTACCCGCTGGAATTGCCTCTCAGACAAAGGGTCGAGCTCATCGCAAAAGAGGTATATGGCGCCGACGGCGTTTCCTGGACCCCTGAGGCTGAAGCCAAAGCCAAACGGTTTGAGGCTGATCCTGCAATGAGGGATTTCAATACGATGATGGTAAAGACCCACCTCAGCCTGTCGGCTGATCCAACTCGCAAGGGAGTCCCCAAAGGTTGGATCCTGCCGGTTCGTGACGTCCTGGTCTTTGCCGGTGCGAAATTCCTCTGCCCGGTGACAGGGAGCATCAGCCTGATGCCGGGGACAGGCTCCGATCCTGCCTACAGAAGAGTGGATGTGGATGTAGAGACGGGAAAGGTCAGGGGGTTGTTTTAACCTATTGTAGCGGGGCACGAAATATCGTGCCCCATTTTTTTGGGAAACGGTTTTGGTCATGGGGAAACACAAGGTCACGTTTCATCCGAGTGACAGACACATCTTTGTTGATGAAGGGGAGAATCTCCTCCAGGCGGCTATGGAGGCCGGCATTCACATCAACGCCTCCTGCGGCGGCAATGCGACCTGCGGGAAATGCAAGGTTAAAATCGTCGGCGGCACGGTTGCGTCGCCGATGCACGCCGAGCTTTCAGAGGCGGAATATGCCGACGGCTACCGCCTCGCCTGTCTCTCTACCGTCACCGGCGACGTCGATGTCGATATCCCGCTGGAATCGCAGGTTGATAAGTCCGTACTGGCGCTGAAAGGCGATCGGCACGCCGCCCCTTATCTCCTTTCGCCGAAGGATATTTTTCAACTGGTTCAGGGGTGGGATGTCGATCCCACCGTATTCAAGCGCTATGTGGAGTTGGATCCGCCTACCCTGAACGATAACGTGAGCGACCTGACCCGCCTGACCCATGCCATACACCGGCAGCACGGCATCAATGGAATTTCCAGCGATTTCCGAATGATCATGAAATTGAGCCGGCTCCTCAGAAAGGCCGATTGGAAGGTTACCGTAACCTTGGTGCAGACCCGAAAGGGATATAAACTGATCAACGTTGAAGCGGGCGACAACCGACAACAAAACTATTCGATCGTTCTGGATATTGGCACCACGACCATTTTCGGCCAGATTCTGAATCTGAACGAATGCAAGGTTGCCGCCTGTCCCGACGGCGCTTGTGACGGCGCGACCGTCTTCGCGATGGCCGAGGCCTCCGATTACAATCCCCAGATCAGTTACGGGGAAGACGTCATCACCCGGATTGTCTATTCCCAGAAGCCGGGCGGTCTGAAAAAGATGCAGGAGACGGTGGTCTCCACGATCAACGGCATTATCGACGAGCTGCTGAAAATGAGCCGGATCGACCGATCCCTGATCTCCCATCTGGTCGTGGCGGGCAACACCACCATGACCCAGTTGCTGTTGGGGATTGATCCCAAATATATTCGCGAGGCGCCCTACGTTCCCACCGCAAATCTGATACCGCCGGTGCGGGCCGTCCATCTGGGGATCAACGTCGGCGACCATGTCCACGTTTATCTCTTCCCGTTGGTGGCCAGTTATGTGGGCGGCGATATTGTGGCAGGCATTCTGGGTTCCGGAATTTTCCAGCGCGAGGCGCTGACCCTCTACATGGATATCGGCACCAACGGGGAGATTGTGATCGGGAACAAGGATTGGCTGGCCAGCGTCTCCTGTTCCGCCGGTCCGGCGTTCGAGGGGGCGGGTATCAAATTCGGCATGCGGGCGACGCGCGGCGCCATCGAAGAGGTCAGCATCAACCCCCGTACCTGCGAACCGATGATTCTGACCATCGGCCGGGTCAAGCCGATCGGGATCTGCGGATCGGGATTGATCGACGCGGTGGCGGAGCTTCTGGAGGCGGGCATCATCGATCAGAAGGGAAAGTTCCATCAGAATCTTCCGACGAAACGGGTCAGAAAAGGAGAGGATGGTTACGAATATGTCCTTGCCTATAAAAATGAAACGCGCATCCAGAATGACATTGCCCTCACCGAGATCGACATTGAAAATCTGATCCGCACCAAAGGGTCCATCTATGCAGGCTGCAAGGTGCTGTTGAAGAGCGTCGGTCTTGGTTTCAAGGACCTGGATCAGATTATCATCGCCGGCGGATTCGGCCGTCATCTGGATCTGGAAAAGGCAATTTTCATCGGGCTGCTGCCGGAAATCGATGCACGAAAATTCATCTTTGTCGGGAACGGCTCCCTGCTGGGCGCCAGACTGCTCTCCTTTTCCAAGGAACTCCTGAAAGAGACGGAAAGGATAGCGCTGATGATGACCAATCTGGAATTAAGCAACCATACCGGCTTCATGGATGAATTCATGGCCGCCATGTTTCTGCCGCACACGGACGCCTCCGCCTTCCCCGGGGTGCAGGAACGACTGCGCGCCAGAAGGGAGGCGGCTTGAGACCATGAGCTTTACGATTGCGGTTTCCGGAAAAGGGGGCACGGGGAAAACAACCTTTGCCGGCATGATCATCCGCTACCTGCTGGAAAAAAACAGGGGTCCCGTTCTGGCCGTCGATGCGGACGCCAATTCGAATCTGAATGAAGTTTTGGGGATCGAAGTCAAATCGACCATCGGGGAGATGCGGGAACTGATGAAGGAAGAGGTTCCCACGGGCATGACCAAGGATGTCTGGTTTGAATATAAGGTGCAGGAGGCCCTGACGGAGGCCAAAGGATTCGATCTGCTGGTCATGGGGCGTCCGGAGGGGGCCGGCTGTTACTGCGCCGCCAACACCCTCGCCCGCAAGTATATCGACCTGCTTACGGAAAATTATCCGTATGTTGTTATTGACAATGAAGCGGGGATGGAGCATTTCAGTCGTCTGACCACGAGGGATGTGGACCTGCTGTTCGTGCTCTCCGATTCCAGCCGGCGGGGCATCATGACCGCGGCGCGGATTCGTGATCTTGTAAGGGAACTCAAGTTGAACATCAAAAAGGATCTCCTCGTTCTGAATCGTATGGCAGGTCCGCTGCAGCAGGATACCGCGGCAGAGATCAAAAAAAACCACCTCGATCTGGCAGGAATTATCCCTTCCGACGAGGAGATCGACCGCTTTGACCGCAACGGAACACCGACCTTCCGGCTTCCCTCTTCGGTTCCGTCCGTGCAGGCGGCATGGCGTATTTTTGAGCGGTATATCCCATGAAATTGGCTTTTTAAAAAGCATAGCTTCCGTGACAGCCGAAACGGAAAGGAAAGGAGCTCGGGAAGATGACGGCAAAATTGATCAATGGCAATGAAATCGCGCGGCAGATCAGGGAAGAGTTGAAGCAGGAGACGGCGCATCTGAAGAGTGGGCACAACGTGGTCCCAGGGCTTGTGACCATCCTGGTGGGTCAGAATCCCGCGTCGATCAGTTACGTAACCGCAAAGCAGAAGATCTCCAAAGAACTGGGGTTTTATTCGATTCAGGATAACCAGCCGGAAAACATTTCAGAGGGGGATCTGCTCGCGCTGATCGAGAAGTACAACAAGGATCCCCAAATTCACGGCATCCTTGTGCAGCTTCCGCTGCCCAAACACATCCATGAGACAAATGTGCTCCTCGCCATCGACCCCCGCAAGGATGTGGACGGCTTTCATCCGATCAACGTGGGAAAACTGATGATCGGCGAGGCGGATTATCTCCCCTGCACACCGGCGGGCATCCAGCAGCTTCTGATCCGGACCGGCGTCGAGACCAGCGGTGCGGAGGTCGTGGTCGTCGGCCGTTCGAACATTGTCGGAAAGCCGATCGCCAATATTCTTCTGCAAAAACAAAAAGGGGCCAACGCCACCGTAACCATCTGCCATACCGGTTCCAAAAACATGGCCTTCCACACGAAACGGGCGGACATCCTGATCGTTGCCGCCGGAAAACCGAAGGCCATTACCGCCGATATGGTGAAGGAGGGGGCTGTGGTGATCGATGTCGGCGTGAACCGGATCGGGGTTACGCCGGAGGGCAAGGCCAAACTCTGCGGTGACGTCGATTTCGAAAGCGTGAAGGAAAAGGCAAGCGCCATTACCCCGGTTCCCGGCGGCGTCGGCCCGATGACGATCACGATGCTGATGATGAATACCGTAAAAGCCGCGGGAATCGCCGCCGGCGTGAAACATACATGATGAAAACCATATCGAAAAATTCTGCAGAAAGGAGGGGGTGGTAATGTCTCAGCAATTGGAAGAAAAGACCTCTTTTGATGGGAGCAAGGTTCAGGTGTTGGGCGAGACCTACGAAGAGGGAAAACCCGAAAAACCCGAGAACTGGCGAGAAAAATTGAAAACACGGGAAGATATGATGGCCTATTTAAAAACAGGGGTTCGTTGATCACAACGCTTCAAATTCAAGGGGGAACATTCCGGTTCTTGTCGGATGCGCCCCATGCAGGAGAGGCGGTCCATTAACAGGAGGAAAAACTCATGGCATTCGCAATACCCAAAACTACCTATACGGGAAAGATCAAGGAAGTCATACTGGGAAAAGGGCCCAAGGCGATTACGGTGGGAGGGGAAACCTCGTATCCTTTTCATCTCTTTGAAGGGGAAATGCCCCATCCCCCTCGCATCGCCATCGAGGTGTACGATACGCCGCCCGATGACTGGTCGGAGGCCGCTCTGGAACCCTACCGGGATGTTCTCAGTGATCCCGTCGCCTGGGCCAAGAAGGCGGCGGCGGTCTATGGCGCCGATCTGATTGCGCTGCAACTGGTCAGCACCGATCCCAACGGTCTGAATACCCCGAGCGATCAGGCAACGGAAACAGCCAAAAAGGTCGCAGCGGCCGTGGATATTCCGGTGATCGTGAACGGCAGCGGCAGTCCCGAAAAGGATGCCGAGCTGCTCCGCAAAGTCGCTGAGGCGTGCGATGGAATGAATCTCGTCGTCGGCCCCGTTGTGGTGGAAAATTACAAGCAGATCGGCGCCGGCGCCATTGCCTACAAACATACCGTGGCGGCCAACAGCCCGATCGATATCAATCTGGCCAAGCAGCTCGACATCCTGCTGGGCAACCTCGGCGTGCCGGACGGACAGATCGTCGTTGATCCGACCACCGGCGGGCTCGGCTACGGAATCGAATATACCTACTCGGTCATGGAGCGCGACCGCATGGCCGCCCTCACCCAGCAGGATGAGAGGCTGCAGTTCCCCATCATCTGCGATCTGGCGAAGGAAATCTGGAAAACGAAGGAAGCGAAAGCGGAAGACTCACCGCTCATGGGTAATGCGGCGAAAAGAGGAATTCTGATGGAGGCCATTACGGCACAACTGCTTCTGCTGGCGGGGGCGGATGTATTGATCATGAGGCATCCCGAGGCCATCAGGCTTGTCAGAGGGATGATTACGGATTTAATGGCGTAGAGACACTGGCCCCCGGTCGGCGTTACGAAGGAGGAGATGATGTCAGATTTGGAAAAGAAAAGTATCGATCCGGCGACGATCAAAATGATTCAAAAAGCCGCCGTCGACGGTTGCGAAACCATATTCGATCGGGCGGAG
>Ga0209014_10002288_pt1 | contig 11142 bp, 7 predicted proteins | sample BarGraNGADG00212_FD_184491 | JGI IMG/M metagenome (GOLD analysis project Ga0209014, IMG submission 184491) | Arctic peat soil microbial communities from Barrow, Alaska - Barrow Graham LP Ref core NGADG0002-212 (SPAdes) (version 2) | ecosystem: Environmental > Terrestrial > Soil > Wetlands > Peat... | reverse complement strand
GGCCCACGCCATCGCCCGGCCCAATGACCTGGCCATGTTCGGGTGGTCGGACGACGATGCCGTGGTGATCGACGAGGACCAGCGACGGACCCTGGCCGCCGCCGAGGCGCTCACCGATGATCTGGTGCGACCGGCCTACGGGGTGCTGGGCGAGATCGGTGCAGCAGCGCTTCAGACCGGTGTCGAGCAGATCGCTGCGGCCCTGGCCCCGTGACGGCACCGGGCTCCGGGCCGCGCATCCGGGTGGGTGTGCTCAGCTTCCGCCGGCGCTGTCCGTCCAGTGGCCGACCGGCACCGAGCGGGTGACGTCGACTGACACGTGGAGGGTGTGGGAGTCGCCGCCCCCGAACACGATCCCTTTGAGCGGCGAGACATCGGAATAGTCGCGGCCCCACGCCGTGGTGACGTACGAGGAGCCGACCAACTGGTCGTTGGTGGGATCGACGTCGAGCCATCCCCACCCCGGGATGAACACCGAGGGCCAGGCATGGGAGGCGTCCGCACCGACCAGCCGCTCCTCGCCAGGGGGTGGTGCGGTCTCGAGATAGCCGCTCACGTACCGGGCGGCCAGCCCCATCGACCGCAGGCAACCGATGGCCAGATGGGCAAAGTCCTGGCACACCCCCCGCCGGAAGGTGAGCACGTCCTCCAGCGGCGTGGTCACCGTGGTGAAGCCGGGGTCGTAGAGGAAGTCGACGAAGATCCGTTCGGTCAGCTCGGAGACGGCTTCGGTGAGGGGCCGAGCCGCGGTGAACGACGGCTCGGCGAAGGCGCGTACCCCCGAGGAGACCGGGACCAGCGGCGACTCGAAGCAGAACTCACGGGCGGCCAGCGTCTCGGGCCCGAGGTCGTAGGCCAACGTGTCCCGGGCCTGCTCCCAGGCCGGGCCGGTGGCCGGGAGCGGCTCCCGGCCGGACACCGACACCACGCTGGTGGAGGTCACCGTCAGCTCCGCAAACGGACCGTCGACGGCGAACGAGACCACCGGGTTGCCGAAGAAGTCGGTCCGCTCCGACCAGCTGGTCGGTGTCGGATCCACCACCAGCTCACTCGATTCGCAGTGCTGGCGGTCGGTGTCACGGGGGCGGAGGTGGGCCTCGTTGCGGGCCCGCGACACCGGGGCGCTGTAGCGGTAGTCGGTCCGGTGCACGATCCGATACCTCACGCCCGCTCCCCGTCGGGTCGGCGTGCGGCCTGACCCAGGCTGTGCTGGAGGCCGGCCAGCACGGACAGGCGCTCGTGGGAGAAGTAGGTGTGGCGCAGGCTGTCGAGCAGCTCGGCCAGGAGGTCCTCCACCCGGCCGAGCACCGAGTCCAGCTCGGCGCGGCGACCGGTATCCGGGTCGACGGCGGCCAACTGGGTGGCGTCGGTCAGGCGGAGCATGGTGGAGGTCTCGAGGACCAGCTGCTCCTCGTCGCCCAGCCGCTGGGCCGAGGACTGCTTGGGCAGCTCGGCCAACTGGTCGACCAGGCGGTCCAGTTGGAAGATCACGCTTCGGGGATTGGCCGCGTCATAGACCAGTAGGTCTACCGCACCGGCCACGTGCATGATCGAACCTGATCGTCGACGGAAGACGATCAGGCTCTCGGATGTCTTGAGCAGCGACTCGAGCAGCAGGTCCTCGACCACGCCGACCCGTTGGCGGACCAGGACGGCCCGCAGCAGGCGGACCAGGGACTGGGCCCGTTCCAGCCGGCGGCCGGCGTCGAGGAAGAGCCAGGCCGAGTCCCGCTCCATGTTCTCGGCCGACAGTCCGGCCAGGGCCAACAGGGCCTGGAGTAGGCGTTGGAGGCTGGACTGGACCCCGACCAGCTGGGTGGGAGGCCGATTGCGGAGGCGGGCCAGCTCTTCTTCGACGTCGCCCACCAGCTGCCAGGTGTCGCTGGAGAGCTGCTCTCGCACCGAGTAGGCCGCATCGACCAGGAGGCCGAGGGACGCGACCAGGCTGCCGTCGACACCGGCGTCGAGGAGCAGGGCCAGGGCACGCCGGTCGGTGGGCACGTCGGACCCCTGGTCGCGCGTCCGGTGGTGAGCGCCGTCACCGGACGCCGTCGTGCGAGGGCGGATGTCCTCCTCGTCCGGCTCGGAGACCGGGTCGAAGCCGGAGACGGAGCTGAGGGCGGCCAGCAGGACCTGCAGCGACTCGGCGCCACCGGCCATCCCCACGCCGAGCGGCTGGTCGAGCCGGGCGAGCACGGTGCGGATGAGTCGGATGACCAGCTCGGCGTGTTCGGCGGTGCGGCCGAGCACGAACAGTTGGGCGGCCACCCGCCCGGGGAGGGGCGTCGCCGTGTCGGGAACCACCGGAGGGCGCACGGTGGTGCGGGCCGATCGGAGCCAGGTGCTCTGCTGGAGGGCGGGCTCGGCCGACGCAACCCAGGTGTCCTTGCTGGTGCCGTCCCCCCGGCTGGAGATGATCACCGAGGCGGCGTCGGTCCCCACCCGGGTGAGACCCCCCGGCAGCACGCTCAGCCCCCGGTCCCCACCGCCGGTGGCCCGGTCGTCGGCCACCGCGAACGTCCGCAGGACCACCGGACGCGGCTCAAGGGCGCCGGCGTGGTTGACCGTCGGCATGGTGGAGGGCTCGATGAGCTCCTGGCCCACCCACTCCCAGGGTCGGGTCCGGATCCGGTCGCGCAGCCCGTCGCGTTCCTCGGTGGTCAGGGTGGCGGTGACCACCGGGCGGGCACTGGGCGACGGACGGGTGGACAGGACGACCAGATCGTCGAGGTGGGCGAGCACATGGCTCAGCCCGCCGCTGGTGCCACACCACCAGGTGTCGGGGCCCCGGAGGGCGAGCTCCTCGCCCAGGAGCGCCGGGGCCAACGAGCCGAGCAGCCCGCTGAGGGCGGGATCCTCCATCACCCCCGAGCCCAGTGGGTTGGCCACGGTCACCCGTCCGCGACGGGCCACCTCCAACAGGCCCGGCACGCCCAGGAGCGAGTCGGCCCGCAGCTCCACCGGGTCGCACCACTGGTCGTCGACCCTCCGGACGATCACGTCGACCGGGTCGAACCCGGCCAGTGACCGGAGCCACACGCGGTTGTTGTTGACCACCAGGTCCCGACCCTCGACCAGGGCGTACCCGAGGTAGGAGGCCAGGTAGGCGTGCTCGAAATAGGTCTCGCTCAGCGGTCCGGGGGTGAGGATGACCACCCGGGGCTCGTCGACCCCCTCGGGCGCCATCGACGACATGCCGGCCCGGATGGACCGGAAGAACCCGGCCAGCCGCTCGACCCCCGACTCGCGGTGCAGATTGGGGAGAACCCTCGACAGGATGGTGCGGTTGACCAGTGCGTACCCCAGCCCGGAGGGCGCCTGGGCGCGGTCCCCGACCGCACGGAACGCACCGTCGCCGTCCCGGACGACGTCGACGGCGGTGAGGAACAGGCGGCGACCCCTGGGGTCGGCGGCGCCCACACAGGCCCGGAGGAAGGCCGGGTGCCCGAGTACCAGCTCGGCGGGGATGCGTCCCTCGGCTACCAGCCGCCGCTCCCCGTAGATGTCGGCGAAGATCAGGTTGAGCAGAGCCACCCGCTGGGCCACGGCGGCTTCGAGGGTCGACCACTCGGTGTCGTCGACCACCAGCGGGCACGGATCGAGCGACCACGGCTGGCGGCGGCTCTGCCGGTCGCGGGTGACGTTGTAGGTGGCCCCCTCGTTGCGCAGCAGGCGGGCCAGCTCGGTGCGCCGGGCCAGCAGGCCGCTCGGACCGAGGCCGGCCAACTCCGCCGCCACCTGTTTCCAGCGGGTGCGAAGGGTCCCGTCGGGGCCGAGGTACTCGTCGGTCCGACCAGGGACGGCGGAGTACTCCGGCAGCCCGGTGACGGCCCCCCCGCTGGTCCCCAGGGGGTCGTCGTCCCCCAGGGGCTCGGCAGTGGTGGCCGTGGTCACGAAGCGAGTGACTCCGGCTGCCAGCCGACGAAGGCGGGCCTGAAGTACGTGTCGTCGATGTGGTGGTGGATCTCGCCCAGGGCCACCTGGACCTCGTCGAGGAACTCGCTGAGCCCGCCCAAGGTGAGGTGGGGGACCGCGGCCGAGGCGACCACCATGGCCGCATTGGTGGTGGCCTCGATGGCGTCCTCGGCCCGGGCCAGTCCCTTCAAGTGGGCACGGGTCTCGGTCAGGCAGGCGCTCACCGCCCGTGGGAAGCGATCGTCCTGGAGCAGGAACCGCAGGGTGGACCCGCCCTGAGGCCGGGCCGGCATGGCCCGTCGGAAGGGTTGATAGGCGGCGAGGGACCGAAGCACGGCCATCCAGTGGACCACGTCGTAGGGGTCATCGCCCCGCTGGGGATGGAGGCTGTCCGAGCGGACGTCGAGGACCCGGGTGGTCAGGTCGGCCCGTTCGAGGTTCTGGCCGATCAGCAGGAACGACATGGCCTCGTCGCGGCTCATGGTTCCGAGCAGGATGCCGTTGATGCGCTGGCAGCCGGCGATCACCCGCCGCAACCACTGGACCCGGTTCTGCCGGGAGTCGGTCTCGGCCAGATTGTCCGAGCAGACCAGCCACAGGTTGTTGCACGCCTCCCAGGCCTCCCGGGGGATGACCGGGCGGGCGGTGCGCAGGTTCTCCCGGGCCGAGGCGATGGCGCCCATGATCGACGAGGGATTCTCCTCGCCACGGAGGAGGAACTCGATCACGTCCTCCTCGGCGGCGTCCGCCGCTCCGGCGTCGGCGGCGTGCGAGTACCGCTCGGCGAACTCGCTGTCGACCCCCACGATGGACAGCAGGGGCTCCCACCCCACGTCCTGGCCCACCGGCATGTCCACGTGGGCGTCGGTGTGGACCTGGACGATGCGGGCGGTGCCTTCGGCGCGCTCGAGGTAGCGCCCCGCCCAGTAGACGGCTTCTGCCATTCGTGCCAGCAGCATGGTGGGCTCCTTCGGTTGGAGATCGGATTCGACGTCGTTCGGTTCGTGGTCGTGGTGGTCGTGGTCGCCGACGCCGTGCTCGTTCATGAGCCGCTCCCTGAAGGTTCGTCCAGCGGGAGGCTGCCGACACCGCGTGTGTCGACCACCCAGGTGTCCTTGCTCCCGCCTCCCTGGGACGAGTTGACCACCAATGAGCCGGCCTGTCTGGCCACCCTGGTCAGGCCACCCCTGGTGACATAGGCGCCCTCGGGGCCGAGCAGGGTGAAAGGGCGCAGGTCGACGTGGCGCGGGGCCACCTCACCCTCGCACAGCGTGGGGGCGGTGGACAGGGGGATGATCGGCTGTGCCACCCAGCGGGTCGGCTCTTCCTCCACCTGTTTGGCCGTGCTGGCCATCTCGTCCTCGGTGGCCTGGGTCCCCACCATCACGCCATAGCCGCCCGATTCGTTGGCCGGCTTGACCACCAGGCGCTCGAGGTTGCTCAGCACGAAGTGACGGGAGTCCTCGTCGCTGCAGCGGAGGGTGGGCACGGTGGCCAGGATCGCCTCCTCGTCGAGGAAGAAGCGGATGATGTCGGGCACGTACGAGTAGACCTTCTTGTCGTCGGCAATGCCCGCTCCGGGGGCGTTGACCAGGGCCACCCGACCGGCGCGCCAGGAGCGCACGAGCCCGGGCACGCCCAGCATCGAGTCCGGCCGGAAGACCTCGGGGTCGAGGAACAGGTCGTCGATGCGCCGGTAGATCACATCCACCCGCTGGAGACCGTCGATGGTCCGTGCGTAGACGCAGTCGTCGTCCAGGACGACCAGGTCGCTGCCTTCCACCAGCTCCACGCCCAGTTGCTGGGCCAAGAAGGCGTGCTCGAAGTAGGCGGAGTTGTAGATCCCCGGCGTCAGCACCACGATGGTCGGGTCGCCCGTCGACGGGGACACCGAGGCCAGCATGTTGGCCAACCGGCCGACGTAGGGGTCGACCGGCTCGATGCTGTAGTGGCGGAACATCTCGGCGAACACGTGCTTGGTGACCATCCGGTTCTCCAGCAGGTACGACACGCCCGAGGGCACCCGCAGGTTGTCCTCGAGCACGTAGACGGTCCCGTCGCCGTCGCGGATCAGGTCGCTGCCGCAGATGTGGGCCCAGATGCCCCCCGGCGGGTCCACGCCGACGCACTCCCGCCGGAAGTTCGGCGACCCGGCCACCAGCTCGGAGGGCACGACTCCGGCGCTCACCGCCCGTTGGTCGTGGTACACGTCGTCGATGAAGAGGTTGAGGGCGTTGAGTCGCTGGACCAGGCCCGACTCGATGAGCTGCCACTCGTCGGAGGGCATCACCCGGGGGATGATGTCGAAGGGCCAGGGGCGGTCCACCCCGGTCGACCCCTCGTAGACGGTGAAGGTCACCCCGATGGCCCGCATCTCGCGGTCGGCGGCGTCCTGGCGTTCGGACAGCGCCTCGGGGCCCAGCTCGGTGAAGTGGCGCCACAGGGCCTCGGCCGCCGGCCGGGGCACCCCGTGGGGGCCGACCATCTCGTCGTAGAACTCGCCCGGATCGTAGGAGGGCCAGGGGGCCGTCCGCGGATCGGGACCGTCCTCGGGCGCGTCGGGCGACTCGGCAGCTTCCACAACCCCTTTGATACGACGATGATGGGTCCGATGGGTTGCCACAGTGTTTCCGCTCCGTGAATGTCAGGTTCCGGTATCATCGTCACTCGGTGCCGGGCGTCGCTCCGGGTCGCACCATCGTGGTCCTGCATGGGATTCGAGACGGATCCGATCGCCCGCGAGCGATCGTGTCGCTTCGAGCCACTCCATGCAGTCTCATGCCTTGCGACCCAGGACGGTGCAGCAAGCACGAGCGACCCTCGGGTCGGCCGGCACTGCCAGGCGGTCGCGTCATGGTGTCCACAGCGGATCTCCGCCGTGGCCCCGAGCGTGGCCGAAGAACCGACGACACACAGGAGACGCCGTGCCCGCTGAGACCCACGTGGAGAAAGGTCCGCTGGACCGCAATCAGGTTCTCGATCTCATCCGCGACCTCCTGGCCGACATCCTCGAGATCGAGCCCACCGCCATCGCCGAGTCGTCCTCGTTCGCCGAGGACCTCGACGCCGACTCGCTGGCGCTGATCGAGCTGGTGGAAGGCCTCGAAGAGGAGCTCGGAGAGCGCTCGGTGGGCTTCCGCATCGACGATGAGGACCTCGAGGAGTTGCGGACCGTCCGGGACGCCGTGGACTACGTCTACGCCAAGCTCGGAGGGTCCTGAAGGTCCCGATGGCCGCCCCCACCGAACCGTGGGCTCCTGGCGGGGAGAACGCTCTGGCCGACCGGATCGGCCACCGGTTCGAGGATCCAACGCTCCTCGAGCGGGCCATGGCCCACCGGTCCTGGTGTGCCGAGCAGCCTGACCGGACGTCCAACGAGCGCCTTGAGTTCCTCGGGGACGCCGTCCTCGGACTGCTGGTGGCCGAGTACACCTACCAGGCGCACCCGGAGCTGTCCGACGGGCAGATGTCCAAGGTACGGGCGTCGGTGGTGAACACCAAGGCCCTGGCCGAGGTGGGTCTGGGTCTGGGTCTCGCCGAGCACCTGCGCCTGGGCCGGGGCGAGGACCTCTCCGGCGGCCGGGCCAAGGAGTCGATCCTGGCCGACGCCACCGAGGCGGTCATCGGGGCGGTCTATCTGGACGGGGGGCTGTCCGAGGCCCGCCACCTGGTCCTCGCCCTCCTGGCCGAACGCATCGCGGCGGCGGTGGGCGAGCCCGGCGAGTCCGATCACAAGAGCCGTCTCCAGGAGAAATCGGTGAGCCTCGGACGGGGCGTCCCCCGCTATGACGTCGAGGGGTTCGGGCCCGATCATGCCCGGAGGTACCTGGCCACGGTGTACGTTGCTGGCCAACGCCTTGGCAGGGGGGAGGGGCGTTCCAAGAAAGACGCTGAGCAGGTCGCCGCCCGGGCGGCCTGTGGGGCGTTGGAAGTTGAGAGAGGCGGGGGGAATGCCTGAGCTTCCCGAAGTCGAGACCATTCGGCGCGACCTCCAAGGCGAGGTCGTGGGCCGCAAGATCAAGTCCGTCGAGGTCCGCAACGGCCGCACGGTACGGCGCCATCCGAGCGCCAAGCAGTTCCGCGCTCGCTTGGAGGGCCACACCATCAAGGCGATCGAGCGCTCGGGGAAGTACCTGCTCCTCGTGCTGGACGACGGCTCCACCCTTGTGGTGCACCTGGGCATGAGCGGCCAGCTGCAGCGGGCCAAGAGTGCCAAGGAGCCCAAGGCCCCCCACACCCATGCGGTGATCACCTTCACCCAGGGCGGCCAACTCCGCTTCGTCGACCCCCGCACCTTCGGCGAGCTGTTCGTGTCGGCGGCCCCGGCCGAGGGTGAGCGGGCCCTGCCCGAGCTCGCCCACCTGGGGTTCGACCCGCTCGAGGACATCATGAGCTGGGAGAAGTTCTGGGTGCTGCTGGCCCAGCACAAGAGCGGGCTCAAGGCGCTGCTGATGGACCAGGAGTTCGTGGCCGGCATCGGCAACATGTACGCCGACGAGATCCTCTTCGCCGCCGGGCTCCGCTACGACCGTCTGTCCAACTCGCTCTCGTCCCAGGAGGTCCGCCGGCTCTACCGGGCCATGGTGGAGACCCTGGCCGAGGCGGTCAAGCGCCGCGGGTCCTCGCTGGCCGACGAGCAGTACCGGGACCTGTTCGGTGAGGTGGGGGACTACCAGGACCAGCACCAGGCCTACGACCGCGAGGGCCAGGCGTGCCGCCGGTGCCGGGCCACCATCGTCCGGGTGAAGTCGGGCGGCCGGTCCACGTATTTCTGCGATCACTGTCAGGTGTGATCGGCATCCTGACCTGGGGTTTCCGCGTGGAGCCCGGGCTACCGGTAGGGTGAGCGCCCGGTGTTCCTGAAGTCACTTTCCCTCAAAGGATTCAAGTCCTTCGCTGACCCGGCGGTGCTCGAATTCGAGCCGGGGATCACCGTCGTGGTCGGTCCCAACGGCAGTGGCAAGTCCAACGTGGTGGACGCCGTGGCCTGGGTGCTCGGCGCCCAGGGCCCTCGCACCGTGCGGTCGGCGAAGATGGAAGACGTCATCTTCGTGGGCACGGCCAACCGCCCTGCCCTCGGGCGAGCCGAAGTGGCCCTCACCATCGACAACAGCGCCGGCAAGCTGGCCACCGATCTCGCCGAGATCACCATCACCCGGACCCTCTTCCGCTCGGGGGACAGCGAGTACTCGATCAACGGCGCCCCCTGCCGCCTGCTCGACATCCAAGAGCTCCTCTCCGACACCGGCGTGGGCCGCCAACAGCACGTGATCATCAGCCAGGGAAACCTGGACGCCATCCTCGAGGCTCGTCCCGAGGACCGGCGTGCCGTCATCGAAGAGGCGGCCGGCGTTCTCAAGTACCGCCGCCGTCGGGAGCGGTCCGAGCGTCGCCTGGCCTCCACCGAGGAGAACCTGGAGCGCCTGTTCGATCTGGTCCGTGAGGTCAAGCGGCAGGTCCGCCCGCTCGAGCGCCAGGCCGCCGCCGCCCGTTCGTATACCGGGCTGGCCGAAGAGCTGCGGGCGATACGGCTCTTCGTGGCCGGATCGGAGCTGACCGCCCTCGATGCCCGCCATGCCGAGGGCACCAAGGCCCGGACCGATCTGCGTGCCTCGGAGCAGACACTCCAAGGCTCACTCAGCGAGCTCGACGCCGACAGCGAGCGCACCGCTGACGAGATGTCCGCCCAGCGTGAGTCCGACCTGGCCACCGCCCTGGGCCGCGCCGAGGGCATGGTGGAGCGGGCCCGCGGCCTGTCCGGCGTGCTGCGCGAGCGGCAGCGGTCGCTGGCCCAGGCGCTCGACGCCGCCGCCGATGCCGACGTGGTGTCGACCCTCGAGGCCGAAGGGGCCCGGCTGGCCGAGGAGCTGGAGACGGCCGAGTCCGAAGAGCTCGCCCTGGCTCCCGAGCAGGAGACGCTGGGCGGCCTCGAGGCCGCCGCGGCTGCCGCGCTCGACACCCATCTCGAGACCTGGGGAGACGGCGCCCAGCTCCGTACGGCCGAAGAGGCGGTCACCGTGGCCCGCGGCCAGCTGTCCTCGCTGGAGCATTCGCTCGAGCGGGACCGTCGGGCGCTCGACCAGCTGACCGCCCGGCTGGCCACCACCGAACGCCGCTCGGCGCTCCTCGAGGGCGAGGACCACGAGCTGGGCGAGCGTCTGGCCGAAACCGAGCAGGCCCGGCACCGCCTGCAGGCAACGGTGGCCGAGACAGAGGCGCTCCACGCCCAGGCCACCCGGCGCCTCGACTCGGCCGAGGAGTCGCTCCGCCAGGCCGAGCGCGAGCTGCACCGCTCGGTGGCCCGCGCCGATGCGCTCGAACGCGCCCTCGACGAGGCCCGAGGGGCGGCCGGGGCTGAGCTGCTGGCCGGCGTCGACGGCGTGGTCGGCACCCTGCTCGACGTGGTGGCCGTGGACCCGGGGTGGGAGGACGCCTTCGAAGCGGCCGCCGGTGCCTCCATCGCCGCCGTCGTGGTCTCGGGGAGCCAGCCGGCACGGGCGGCCCTCTCCCGTCTCCGCCAGGGCGGGGCTACCGGAGCGGTGCTGGCTCTCACCGACTCGTCTCCGGGCGGAGTCCCGTCCGTCCGGGATGCAGCCGTCCCTCCCGGCACCGAGTCGATCCGTCGCCACGTCCGTCCCCACCGGGCCGGGCGTGACCTCCCCGGGCTCGACGCCGTGCTCGACACGCTGCTGGCCGGTTCGACCTGTGCGCTGGGCGGGTGGTCCGACGCCATCGACCTCGCCCTGGCCCGGCCCGATCTGGTGGTGGTCACCCGTGACGGCGACCGGTTCTCGCCCACCGGATGGCGGGTACGTTCGGGTGGCGGAGTGGTCACCGCCGCCGTGGTCGAAGAGGCCCGGGGCCGGGCGGAGATCGCCGCCACGGCGGCCACCGAGGCCGCCGACGAGCGCACCGAGGCCCACTCGGTGGTGGAGGCGGCCCGGGCGGCGGCGGCCGAGGCGGTCCGTGCCGACGACCGCAACGAGTCCGAGCATCAGAGCGCACGGGTGACCCGTCAGCGGGTGACCAACGACCGGATGGCGCTCGGCGCCGAGCTGGAGGAGACCCGTCGGGCCCACGCCGAGCTCGACGACCGGATCGACCGCGACGCGGCCCGAGCCGCCCAGCTGCACGAGGAGCTCCCCGGCCTGGAAGCGGAGCGTGCCCGAGGCGCCGCCCAGGTGGCGGCGGCGCGCGACGAGCGGCGGCGGATCGACGAACGCATCG
>Ga0209014_10002287_pt1 | contig 11144 bp, 8 predicted proteins | sample BarGraNGADG00212_FD_184491 | JGI IMG/M metagenome (GOLD analysis project Ga0209014, IMG submission 184491) | Arctic peat soil microbial communities from Barrow, Alaska - Barrow Graham LP Ref core NGADG0002-212 (SPAdes) (version 2) | ecosystem: Environmental > Terrestrial > Soil > Wetlands > Peat... | reverse complement strand
CTCTGGTGGCCGAAGAGCGGGCGACGATGACACTGGAAATAAATTTTCGGGAAAAAGAAAGCGGCAAAACTATCTGGAGCTCGAAAAATGTAACCGGCCAAGTGGACTATAAAATGGAAAACAATATAAACATGTACCCCACCACCAGAAAAAATGCTTTCATTAAACTATCCAACGATACAGCGGAAAAAGCATTTAACATGATGATGTCCGGATTTTGACAAACTATCGCTGCCATAAAACTATGACGCCTTTAGCCTTTAAATTTGGCAGGTATTTGCTTGCGGCTGTGGATGATGAAAAAGAGGCGATAAGCGTATGGCCAGTTAATGTTTTGAAGATTAAGAATATCCACGATCTTTCTTCTTTCCTGAGAAAAATATCAGGGAAATATCTGCTGGCAGTCACTTGCTCAAATGTAGTTAAATGCGATGAACAATCGATGCGCCGAATGCTTACGATTGCCCACGATACGCAAGCCGGGATCATCTATTCAGATTTTATTGAACAGAAGAAAAATAATTTCATTCCCCATCCACTCATAGATTATCAGCAAGGCTCTATTCGCGACGATTTTAATTTTGGTCATGTTTTACTTTTTTCGATGGCGGCCATTAAAACCGCCCTGCAGAAATACCACCCTCTGCCCCTGGATGAAAATGTTGCCTTTTACGATTTACGCCTGAAAATATCTATTGATCACGACATCTTGCACGTTCCGGAATTTCTTTACACAGTTCCACAACCAAAGGCAACTGCTGCAAAAAAAAGCACTGATCAAACTGAGGGCCATTTTGCCTATGTGGCCGCGGAAAATTTCGCGCGGCAAAAGAAGCTGGAAAAAGTTGCCACAGACTATTTAAAGCTAACCGGCTCATATTTAAGAGCACGCGCGCGGAAAGCTCCCCACGCATCGGAGCGCTTTCCGGTAGAAGCAAGTATTGTTATTCCCGTGCTCAATCGTAAAAAGACAATTAATGATGCCCTGCGGAGCGCTTTGGCTCAAGAAACAAATTTTAATTTTAACATCATTGTTGTGGATAATCATTCTGCAGACGGAACCACTCAGATTATTAAAAAGATGGCTTCACAAAATCCCCAGATAGCGCAGATCATTCCTGAGCGCCGCGATCTGGGGATTGGCGGTTGCTGGAATGAAGCCATTTATTCGCCGCACTGCGGCCGCTATGCCGTCCAGCTTGATTCCGATGATCTTTACAGCTCGCCTGCCACGCTGCAAAAAACTGTTGATGCCTTGCGTAAAGGGAATTACGCGATGGTTGTTGGTTCTTATACAATAGTCAATGAGCAGCTGAAACAAATTTCTTCGGGTCTGATTGATCATCGGGAATGGACACAGGCCAACGGCCATAACAATTTGCTGCGCGTAAACGGAATGGGCGCTCCCCGCGCTTTCAACACAGCGATCATCCGTAAAATCGGTTTCCCCAATGTCAGCTATGGTGAAGATTATGCGGTGGGACTGCGCATTGCCCGAGAATATAAAATCGGCCGCATATACGAAAGTCTTTATCTGTGCCGCCGCTGGCAAGATAACACCGATGCCGGCCTTTCTGTGAAAAAACAAAACCGCAATGATTTTTACAAGGATAAGCTACGGACGATAGAGATTAGAGCGCGGCAGGCAATGAACATATAAGTCTGTCATTGAGAGGGAATCGCGGCAATCTCGATGATGTCGGAATATGATGTAGGGAACGGTCACGACCGTTCCCTACATTTTCAACACAATCGAATGACTTGAAGGAGATCATTTGGAAAGACATATTTTTGTCGAATATCCCGGAAAAGATAATTTGCCGCTACCCAATCTCTGCGAAAAATTATTTGACGCGCAAAAGAAAAGCTGGCCAAGGCTGGCTAACGCCTGCCGTGATTTGGCTTCCCTGCGTACGAAGGAAATTATCTGCGGCAGTTATAATGTTCATCTGCAATACAATCCCAATCGCGCGGTAAGCAGCGGCGCGGCGGTCGATGCAGAATCGATCAAAAAACGCCCGTGTTTTTTATGCGCCGATAATCTTCCCGGCGAGCAGCAGGGCATTTTGTACCGCAAGGATTACATGATTCTTTGCAATCCGGCACCGATCTTTGATCAACATTTTACTATTGTAACGCTGCAACACCAACCGCAGGAAATAGGCTCATCACTGTCCTCGCTTTTACAAATGGCCGCCGATCTATCGCCTGGATATACAGTTTTTTATAATGGTCCGGCCTGCGGCGCTTCCGCTCCCGATCATCTGCACTTTCAGATGATCCCGGCAGATGCTCTTCCTTTTCTCAATACATTAAAAACTTTACCTTTGGTGAAAGAGATTCCGTCTGTCCGGTTTTATAAAGGAGATAATCTTGATCGCTGTGTTGTTATTCTGGAATCAAAAAACCGGGAAGCCTTGCGGGAGCGGTTTGCACATTTTGTTAAAGTGACGCAGAAAACAGTTCCAACAAATAACGAACCACTGATGAATGTTCTTTGCACCTGTGAAAACAACACTTGGCGTCTGGTGATATTTCTTAGGCAGAAACACAGACCGGATGCTTATTCCGCGGAAGGTGAAAAAAAGATTTTTATCTCACCTGGCGCTGTGGATATAGCCGGAGTGATTATCACGCCGCTGCTCACCGATTTCAATCGCCTGGATTGTGACACTATCCGCGGCATCTATCGGGAAGTATCACTGCCGGAAAAAATGATGAATATAATAATGAATGAACTATAACGGAGATTAGCCAATGACTGATAACGAAGAAGTAATTGTCGACAGCGCTATAAGTTTTTCTGACGCTATTGAAGGGACGAATGCTCCGGAACAAATAGTGGATTCCCTGGCGCTGGTCGATGTGTTTTACTATTCGTTTGATGACAAAAGGCATCAGGGGCAGATTATTGTGAACAACGATCTGGAAGAAGATGTCTATGAAATCTTTGCCTTGATTGAAAAAATCAAATTTCCTGTAGGCCGTGTCATTCCAATTGTTGCTTACGGGTGGGATGATCACAGTTCCATGGCTGAAAACAATTCTTCCAGCTTTAACTTTCGCGTAATTGAAGGCACAACAAAACTATCATTGCATTCTTTCGGACGTGCTGTGGATATTAATCCGGTGCAAAATCCCGTCATTTATCCCAAAGGCGTTATCGTACCGGAAGGCGCGAAATATTCCCCACCAAATGCCGGAACATTCAGTGCGAAAAATCCGGTTGTGCAGAAATTTGTGAAACGCGGCTGGCACTGGGGCGGAAATTTCGAACAGTCGAAGGATTATCATCATTTTGAAAAGCCGTGACACCAATTCCACATCAAAGCGCTATCGGCGTTGGCAGCGTCGTCGGCTTCCTCAATCCGCCGCGGCGGACCTGCGTCGCCTCTTCCTCGCCGCCTTGATATCATCTTTGATTTGAAATCGGTATAACACAATTTACTCGGTCATCGAAAGCATAGCTAAGCAACCTCTTGCTAAGAGGCTGGGATATTTGGCGTTGTCTGCAGTTCGCTATCGCCAACTTTTTTTGCATGATGATCATAGGCCAGCAGCAAATACATCGCGGGAACAACAAACAGGGTGAACACAGTGCCAATGGCGATGCCGGTGGTGATCACCAGACCCATGTTGTAGCGGCCCGCCGCGCCGGCGCCGGAGGCGAATACCAAGGGCAGCACGCCCAGCACCATAGCCGCTGTAGTCATCAGAATCGGCCGCAGACGAGTGGCCGAAGCCTGTTCAATAGCCTCGTGCTTGCTTTTCCCCTCACGCTGCAGGTCGTTGGCAAACTGCACGATGAGGATACCGTGCTTGCTGATGAGACCGATGAGCGTCACCAGGCCTACCTCGGTATAGATGTTCAGGCTGGCGTCGCCGATGCCGAGGCTGATGAAAATCAGCGCCCCGCAGATGGACATGGGCACACTGATGAGCACAATGATCGGGTCGCGGAAACTTTCGAACAACGCGGCCAGAACCAGGAAAATAATGATCAGCGCGAAGGCGAATGTGATCAATAGCGCGCTGGACTCCTTCAAATACTGCCGCGACTCTCCGCCATAGTCGATACTGTAACCCTCAGGCAACACCTGCCCGGCAATGGTCTTGAGTTGATCGAGCCCTTGCCCCAAGGTGATGCCGGGGGTGAGGATGCCTGATATCGTTGAGGAGTTGAGCTGTTGGAAGTGGTTGATAGACACGGGCACCACGGCGGTTTTGAGCGTGGCAAAAGTGGAAACAGCAATGTCGTCACCGCTTACGGTCTTGATATGGTAGTCCAGCAGCTGTTCTGAGATAAGTCTTTCGCTCTGTTTGACCTGCGGGATAACTTTATAGGAACGGCCGGACATACTGAAGTAGTTGACGTAGCCCCCGCCGAGCATGGAAGCCATTGCCGCGCCGACATCCTGCATGGTCAGGCCCATCTGGGCCAGCTTGTCGCGGTCCACCTCCAACATAGTCTGTGGCTTATCGATTTTGAGGTCCGCATCCACATACATAAACAAGCCGCTTAAGCGCGCCTTATCCAGAAAAGCCTGTGATACCTCATTGAGCCGGGTGAAGGAATCGGTTGTACCGATGACAAACTGTACCGGCAACCCATGGCCCGTGCCGGGTAAAGGCGGCGGTTGAAAGACCACCGCGTTAGCGCCGGCGATCTGGCCGATCCTGTTTTGTATTTCCGGTTGTAGTGCCTTGGTTGTGCGGGTCCGCTCATCCCACGGCTTGAGCACGAGTCCGGCAAATCCTGAATTAAGGCCGGAGAATCCCTCGACCTGGAAAAGATGCGCGATTTCCGGAGTGTTCGACAGAATTTGCGCCAACTGCAGCGAATAGAGCTGTGTCTGCTGGAGAGTGGCATCGGGGGCAGCCGTGAGCATGGACATCATAAAACCCTGATCATCCTGAGGCGCAAGTTCGCTCTTGGAATTGACAAACAGGAAATAATTGCTCCCGAGGATGATGGCGGCAAAAACCAGGACCACGGGCAGAGAATTGAGTGCTCCTCGCAGTAGCCCGGTATAACCATTCCGAATCCGGTTAAACTGACCATCGATAAATTCCGTGAAGCGGTGCCGCTCATTCGGTCCGGAGACTTTCAGAAAGCGCGAGCACATCATGGGCGATAGCGTCAGCGCAATGATGGCCGACACGAGCACGGCGCCGGCAAGTGTGTAGGCAAACTCGGTAAAAAGCGCACCGGTGAGACCGCCCATAAATCCGATGGGCAAATACACGGCAATCAGCACAACCGTCATGGCGATAATCGGCCCTCCAAGTTCGCGGGCGCCCAGAATGGCCGACTGTAGAAGCGGAACGCCTTCCTCCATGTGGCGGTGCACGTTTTCGACCACAATGATGGCATCGTCCACAACCAGGCCGATGGCGAGCACCAGGGCCAGCAAGGTCATCAGATTGATCGTGTAACCCAGAGCCAGCATGATGAGAAACGCGCCCACCAGCGACAGGGGGATGGCTACTGTGGGGATAATCACCGAACGGACCGAACCTAAAGACAGAAAGATGACCAGCGTGACAATGAACAGCGCCTCGAGAAGCGTAATTACTACCTCTTTAATGGAACTGTTCACATAATCGGTTGCGTCATAAACAATGCGGCCGTCAAGTCCCTGAGGCAATTGATGTTCGATGGATGGAAAGACTTTGCGAATGTCCTTCGCAACAGAAAGCAAGTTGGCGTTAGGCGCAACCTTGATGCTCATGAATACGGCTGCTTTGCCGTCGAAGCGCACGGCCGAATCATAGTTTTCCGCACCGAGGGTGACATGAGCGACATCCTCCAGTCGGACAATGGCGCCGCCGACTGACTTGATCACCAGATTGCGAAACTCACTCACCGTGTGCAGGCCTGTGGCCGCCGTGATATCGACCGTCACCATTTGTCCCTGGGTCCTGCCCAGCGCCGATATGAAGTTGTTGGCGGCAAGCGCGTTGCTCACATCCGTGGCGCTTACACCGTGGGCAGCCATCTTAGCCGGATCAAGCCAGGCCCGCAGGGCAAATTCCTGCTTGCCCAGAATCTCGGCCGTCTGAACGCCTTCCACCGCTTGTAGCTTGGGCTGCACTACCCGAATCAAATAGTCCGTGATATTGGTGGTGGGCAGGTCTTTACTGTAGAAACCCGCAATCATGGAACCGATATCCTCGCCGGTTGAGATAGTGATCACCGGCTGTTGTGATGCCTTGGGCAACTGGTTGAGTACTGCATTGACCTTGGTGTTAATTTCGGCAAGCGCTGCGTTCGCATCGTAGTTGAGACGCATGTTCGCAGTGATGTTGCTGACACTTTGCGTGCTCGACGAGGTCAGATAGTCGATGCCGTTGGCCTGGGCGATGGAGTTCTCCAAGGGTGTGGTGATGAAGCCGGACACCAGTTCCGGGTCGGCCCCGATATAGACGGTGGTGACATTCACCACGGCGTTCTGGGTTTTGGGATATTCTCGGACAGGAAGCAGATTAATGGAACGCAACCCCAGCACCAGAATCAGCAGGCTTAAGACTATGGCCAGCACCGGGCGTTTTATGAAGATGTCGGTGAATTTCATGATCGTGGTTTCTCCATTACGGCTCCGCAGGGACAGGATTGGCGTCACTTGCCGGCTGCACCTGGTTATTGATCACAACCGGGTTGCCGCTCTTGAGTTTGAGCTGGCCGCTTGTGACTATGCGTTCACCCTCTTTGACTCCTTTGATGATCGCCACCTGGTCGCCCCGCGCTGGTCCCAAAGTGACGAACGTTTGTCTGACAAACAGCGATGGCTTACCGTCTTTCGTCGCGCCTTTTTCCTCCACAATATAAACGGTCTCGCCGTAAGGGTTGAAGGTCACTGCCGTCCGGGGAATCGTCAGATATCGTTTGGCTTTGCCTGCCTGAACCTTGATTGTGGCATACATGCCCGGAAGTAGTTCATGCCGCGGATTGGCAATGAGGGCTTCAATCTGGACATTGCGCGTTTGCGAATCAACCTTCGGGCTGATGGCGGAAATCTTACCGTTAAATTTTTTATCGCGGTAGGTATCGGTTGCGGCTGCAACGGCTTGCCCGGATGAAACACGGGAGAGCTCCTGCTGGGGCAGATAGAAATCAACGTAAATCGAATCGAGCGCCTGCAGAGTAACGATCTTGTCTCCCGGGTTCAGATACTGGCCGGGATTAACCGAACTGATGCCGAGACGGCCGGCAAAAGGTGCGCGGATGGTCTTTTTGCTCACCAGGGATTCCTGCTGGGCCACTTGCGCCTGTTTGATCTTGAGGTCGGCGGCATCGGCGTCCAGCGAGGCCTTGCTTACGGCCTGGGCAAGAAATTGTTTCTTGTTTCGTTCATAGATACTCTGGGATAGTTCGCGGGCGGCCGTGAGTGTTTGCAATTGGGCGATGTCGGAATCGGCGTTAAGCTGCACTAGAAGTTGACCAGTCGTAACAGTGTTGCCTGATTTAAAATGCACGTTTTGCACCAGACCGGCAATTTCATTGGCCACCTCGACGCCGCGCACGGCCCGCAGGCTGCCCACCGCCGATATTTGCGGCTGCCATTCGCCCGTGACGGCAGTGACGGCCGACACCGTGACCGCCGGGGCAGTGGCCGATGACATGTATTTTTTTATCATGTAGGATCGAAATTCCAGATATCCGAAAATTCCGCCAAAAATCACGCCGACAATGATCAGCATGATGACCATTCGCTTAGTCATTCTTCATCACCTCGTAAGGATAGCTCAAGCCAATGTCCACCGCTTAATCCGCCTTTTCTTTTAATTCGGCATTTGTGGGCATCGATTGCCGGTTCCACCAGCCGCCGCCCAAGGCCTGGAAAAGCGCAGCAGTGTCCGCGTATCGCTGCGCCTGCGCAGCAATCAAATTCATCCGTGTTTTCTGATAATCCCTTTGGGCGATCAGCAACGACAGATAACTCACCGCGCCCAACTCATATTGTTTTTCAATCAGCGCAAGCGTCGCTTTCGCGGCGGTCTCGGCCTCGGCCTGCGCTTGTAATGTCCGGGCGTCGGTTTCCAGTGCGCGCAGGACATCCGCCACATCCTGAAAAGCTTTCAAGACCGTCTGCCGGTATTCGGCAGCCGCCTGATCATAGGCAGCAATAGCGCTGCGCCGCCGGGCGGTGAGTTCTCCGCCACGGAAAATCGGCTGCAAGAGACCGGCGCCCAGGTTCCAGACCACGCTTTGTCCGTTGAAGAGAATGTCGGTGGTGATGGCCTGAAATCCGTAACCGCCGCTCAGGGTGATCTGTGGATACAGATTGGCCGTCGCTACGCCGACTGCCGCGCATGCCTGGTGCAAGAGTGCTTCAGAGGCACGAATGTCGGGACGTTGGCGCGCCAGGAGCGAGGGCAGGCTGACGGGCAATTCTTCCGGCAAATTCAATGATTCCAGGCTGAATTCAGGCAGTTTCCCTTCGCCGGGGAACTGTCCGATCAGTACCGAGAGAGCATGACGGGTCAGGTCAAGCTGCTTTTCGAGGGGCGGCAATCCCGCTTTGCTCATGGCCAGTTCCGTCTCTTGCGACAGCACCGCCGTTTTAGATACCGCGCCCAGTTCAAATTGTTTTTTAATCACATCAAGTTGTTTTTGCTCGGCCGCAAGGGTTTCCCCTGTTGAATTAATCTGCGCCCGCGACGATGCTTCCAGGATAGCCGTCGTCACAATATTAGCGGTCAGGGTCAGATAGGTCGCCTCAAAGATGTAGCGCTGATAATCAACTTGAGCCTGATACGCTTCGATCTGGCGTCGTCCGCCGCCGAAAAGATCAAGGGTGTAGGACACGCTGACGGAAGCGTTGTAGAGATTGAAGGTGTCGCTGGGTCCCGTGTCTGCATTGCCGGAGGTGCGCTGGCGTGTCGCCTGCAGACCAGCATTGACAGCCGGATACAAGATCGATCCGCTCATCGCGCGCAGATCTTCCTCGGCCCTGCGGAGTGCGGCCTGGGCGGCCGCAAGCGTCGGACTGTCGGCAAGACCTTGTTTAATCATCTTGTCCAGCACAGGGGAGCGAAAGAGGGTCCACCACTGAGCTGGCAGATCTTCGGCAAAGGCGAAACGCTGCGCTGCTCCGCTCTCTGACTGCGCGCTGGCCGTTTGTGCAGGCAGAGGCGCTGCGATATAGTGGCCGGGTGTCGCCATATCCGGAGAACGGAAATCCGGGCCGACGGCACAACTGGACAAGGTGACTAAGGCGATAATGATAAAGGATGTGCGTGGGAAAAAGGTTTTCATGACTTTTGGCTCTTTTTCAATGTTGTTTCCTGCTTGGCCGGAAGGCGTGGTTCCAGACCAGCCATCATGGTCTCCACATACTGACGGATCCGGGCAGCATTGGGTTTTTGCTCCATCAACTGGTCATCCATGGCCATTTGAACACTGATCATACACAAGCATTTTGCGGCAGCCTGGGGAATAACGCTTTCGGCAACCCGCCCCAACCGCTGCTCCGCAGCCAGATACACGGCCAGCCCTTCGATGGCGAGTTGCGGGTCAATCTCTCGTTCTTTCATTATTTCCTGCATACGGGCACGCAACTGATGATCGGCAAATACCGAGCAGATGATCGGCACGATCTCATAATGGGAATGATAGACCACGTGCAATACTTCTTCTAAATTTTCTGACAACGTGCGCAGTCCCACCTTCAAGGGCATGTTCTGTAGCACGTTCTTGGCATCATTCACGCGTCGCTCAACCACCTCATAGATCAATTCCGCCTTGTCCTTAAAGTGGTAATAAATCAACCCCTCCGCAACTCCCGCCTCGCGGGCAATTTCGCGCGTGGTCAGGCGGGCCAGACCATGTGTCTGCAAAAGGTGCTCTGTGGCACAAATGATGTTCTGCCGGGTTTCGTTCATCCTTACATTTCCGCTCTCAGGGGTCTCTGGGGCTATGTTGCTACGACATTATCAGCAACGGAACCGCAATGCTTTATATTGAGTATTTGATCAATTATATTAATCAAACGCTCAACAATTGTCAAGTTATTTTTATTTCATTTGTCCAACACAATAACTAATATCTGATAAATTAAAGACTTATCCCCACACAGGAAAAGGCTGTAAAGTGTATAATAGCCTGCCTAGATATTAATAATGCTATGAAAAACGTGCGATGATTATGCCGGTAAACTTTTTATTTGATTTCAGGTAAGCAAGAAGTGTTTTTTTAGAGATGACTACTCCGCCTTCTTTACTCGAAGCGTGCAGCAGATATAAATTCTTGTCCTGCCAACAGGCAAAGCCGGTATGCGCCACATCCAATCCTGCCTGATTTGTGGTGAAGGCGATAATATCGCCGTTTTTAATCTGTGCTTTTTGCCGGCTCACCTTATCTTTGCCGATGATATGAAAAACTCTGCGGGAAATATTTTTCTCAACCAGCAGCATTTTTTGAAATTCATCTTCATTGCTCAGCGCAGCATAGGATTCCCGGTGGGTGGTCATATAATTTATTTTTTTACGCTGCGCTTCGGCATCAAAGCGCCGCGAAATATTCAGCAATATTTTCTTCTCTTCGTTATCGCGCAACCAATCGGTAAAGTAATGCAGGCGGGAGGCATAACCGGCGATAGTTCCCTGACGGTAACGGATGAATTTTAAAGTTTTGCGAAATTCAGCCGGTGTGATCTTCCCGTGGATGGCGCATCTGGCCAGAGCCAGCACTGCTTCCACAAAAGTGGTGCAATCAAAGCTCGATAAGTTGACAATCAGCTTTTCTTTACCCGGCGCCTCCAGTGTTGCGGCCTGGTATGGAGCGTTAATAAACAAACTACCGATGGCGATGACCAGATCGCCATAAGCCAGATCATTTTCCTGCAAATGGTTTTGGATCTCAGTATTATCTAAACTGTATTGCTTTGATTTCACTATTTTCCACCTATTTCAGGTTCATTTTTAAACCATTATTCCCATGAAAGCAAACCGAATTATTTTATCTGATACCAATTCGCTTTCTTTGGCTAACTTTGTTGGCAGCGCCTGCCCGGCAGGGAACCCCGGCGAATGAGACTGTGTCGCAATGTCTTTGCGGTGAGCCGAAGCCCCGAGCAAAGCGTGCGGGGGAATGTAATGAGCGAAGCAATCTCATAAGTATCAGAATATATTTAGATTGCCAC
>Ga0209014_10002286_pt1 | contig 11146 bp, 10 predicted proteins | sample BarGraNGADG00212_FD_184491 | JGI IMG/M metagenome (GOLD analysis project Ga0209014, IMG submission 184491) | Arctic peat soil microbial communities from Barrow, Alaska - Barrow Graham LP Ref core NGADG0002-212 (SPAdes) (version 2) | ecosystem: Environmental > Terrestrial > Soil > Wetlands >... | reverse complement strand
CGGCCAGGGTGGCCGCAGATGTGCGGCCCAACCCAGAGATTCTTACCGACAAACCCCCTCCCCCTGCCCCCTCACGCCCCGGCCGGTCTTCCACAGCGAAGGCCGCGGAGGAGGCCGACGATGCTCTCCTGGCTGCGTGCGGCATTGCCGACCTCGACGCCCTGGCTGATCGATGTGTGGCTGCCCGTCGGGCTCTCGGCAAGCCGACCGCCCGGTGGACATCGCGGTGCCTCGCAGTCGTGATCAAGCTCGCGGTGGTGACCAGGGGGTGGCCGGCAGCATCGATGGAACAGGCACTGCTGGCCGTCGCTCGGGACCGGGAAAGCCACTCACCGGCCAGGGTGGCCGAGGCTGGCCCGTGGTGGGACGCCCTAACTCTCGGCTTCGACCAGGGCCTGGACGCCCACGAGCTCACCGCCCTGGAAGCTCGACTGGCCGAGACCGGCGGGCTGCGACCCGCCCTTCAGGCCCAGGCCCGCGCCGAGCTGACCGCCGAGGGCATGCCCGTCATTCGTAGCACCGTCGCGCGTCGGGCCTGCGCGATTCTCGACCTGCGGGATGCGCGATGAGTGCCGAACGGCCCCTGACCTCGCAACAGCCCATGCCCATGCCGCGACCCAACCGCGCACCGCGCGGTTGCCAGCCATCCGGTGCACAGACCTCGTTGGGGGCACATGCCGCCTCGAGCAACCACGACGCCGCCTCGATGCGGCTTCACATCGCAAACAAGGAGTCCCGATGAGTACGACCGCGCAAGTTCTGGGGGTGCTGCAGCAGACAGGCGGCTTCCTCACCGGTGTCGTTCCGAACCCGCCGGCCAAGGCCCCGGCCGGCGTGGCCGCGCCGGTCGCCGCCGTCATCAGCTACGTCAAGTGGGGCGTGCTGATCGTCATCTTCTTGTCGGCCTTGGCCGGCGTAGGCGCTCTCGCAGGTGGGCGGGTGTTCGGCAACCACGGCGCCAGCAAGATCGGGGTCTCGATGCTGGTCACCGCCGTCGGCGCCCTGGTCGTCTACGTCGGCCTCTATGCGTTCCTCAGCGGCTTCGGGGCGGTGTGAGCCATGGCCATCACGCTGATGCGGTCAGCGAGGGCCAGGGGCTGGGTAGCCCTTGCCGGACTGCTCGTCGTCGGGGTCGCGATCCTTTGGGGTTTGGTCGTTTTCGTCTGGTCGGTGCTCGCGGGCACCGGACCAGACAGCCGGGCCAGCGGCCGCACTGCGGTCACGCCCAACATCATCGCCTCCGCCTCACCGTCGCCTTCGACGTCGACCTCGTCGTCGGCTGAGGTCGCCTTGAAGTCCGCGAAGAACGCTCTGGCGGCCAAGCCGATGTTGCAGATCGCACCGGCCGACGCCCTGCCCCAACCCATCGCGACCTTGACCGCTGGAACGCCGGTGACCGTGCCCAAGGCGACGGACAGGACAGGGCTGATACCGACCGGGTATCCACACACCCCACAGGGAGCCGTCGCGCAGCTGGCTGCCATCGACGCCTTGGCGTTGAAGGACCTCAACCCTTTGAACCCCAGGCAGGCGTATGACTGGGCCGTAATGCCGGGCGCGGTGCCTTTTGCGCAGTGGACGCCACAGGTGGGCGCATCCGCCATCCTCACGGCTGCCGGTGCACCGCACGGGTCAACACAGCTCACCTCGACGTGGACCCTCACCCACGCCCAGATCAAGGGGGTGCTCGACGACGGAAACTTCGTCGTCGCATGCGTGCTCGGTGAGTTCGACGCGAACTACCGGTCCACTGTCCGCGCCGGCGTCGGTGACTGCCAGCGAATGGTCTGGCATGGGGGTCGCTGGCGGATCGGGCCCGGGGCACAGCCCGCATTTGCGCCGTCGACCTGGCCTGGCAGCGCCGAGTGTGTGCGCGCCGGCTGGCGGGAGGCGCGCAATGCCTAGCATTCCCAACCCGATTGACATCATCGGTCAAGGTCTGGGTGGGTCACTGGCGGACCTCGCGGAGTCGGCCTTCAACCAGGCCATGAAGTCCCTGTGGGACTTCTCCCTGTCACTGCTCAAGGGCGTCCTCGGGGTCATCGACCACCTGACCCTTCCCAACCTGGACCCAGCGACCGGGCCGTTGTCGACGGTGATGCCCGCCACGATCTGGGTGGGCGGGGTGCTCCTGGTGCTGCTCTCGTTCATCCAGGTCGGCAAGGCCGCGATGTCGGGAGGCGGAGGACTTCTCCACCTGTTCAAGGGAATCGCCCAGTACATGATCGTCACCGCAGCTGCGCTGGGCATCCTGACCACGCTCGTGACCGCGGCAGACGCAGCAGCCCGCGGAATCCTGGCCACCGGGTTGCACGCGGACTCATGGCAGGGGATCACCGCGGCGAACGCGCCCTGGCAGAACGCCGTTCACGGCGTGTCCGGCGCCGGGCTTGGCTTGATTGCCCTGTTGGGCGTCCTCCCCGCAGCGATCGGGCTCATTGTCGCGACACTGGTTCGGGAGGCCTCGATCCTGGTGATCGCCGCGACGATCCCCATCCTCGCCGCCGGCCTCGTTGCCGAAGCCACGGCTCGCTGGTTCTGGACTGGGCTGCGTTGGATGTTCGCCCTGATCATGCTGACACCGGCCGTGGCCATCGTGATCAGCATCGGCTTCAAGCTCGCAGCCTCCGCTTCCGCAGGAGGAGGCCCGCAGTCGGCCGACGCGGGCCAACAGGCCGTGACGGCCTTCATCGGCGCCGCGGTGTTGCTCATCTCGGTCTTCTGCCCACTGGCCCTGTTCAAGCTCTTCGCCTTCATGGACCCGGGCACCCCTTCGGGACACTCGCTACGGACCTCCATGTCCGACTTCGGATCCGGCTCACCTGCGATCGCCAGTGGATCGGCAGGCGGAGGAGGTGGAGCGTCCAGCTCGGTGACGCCTCAGGAGAGCGACGCGTCTGACTCGGTGGACTCCCGATGGGCGTCGGCCGTGAGCAGGCTCTCGGCCCCGCACCGGGTGATGGCGGCTGGGACCGCTGCGGCGATGTCCAGCGCTGGACCGGTATTGGAGGCCGCGGGCGTCGGCGCCGGCACAGATGGCGCAGGCCAAGGTTCGAGCAGACCTGCTCGAGTCGGTGGACAGCCAGTCTCAGCTCAAGGCAGCTCAACTCGTTCAGCTCCCAATGGGGGTCCGGATGGCGGTCCAGATTCGCCGCCTCCGACGCTGGACGTCCCTGGTCCTCCCGATGGAGGCCCCGGGTCAACCGATGGTGGCCCTTCCGGGTCGTCCGGCGGGCCTCGACCTCCGGCACCTGGTGGCACTCCTGGGCCGGCGGGGGCAACCGGGACCGAGGCTGCGGAAGTCGCCGAAGTTGCCGAGGTGGCCGACGTGGCGGTGATCGCGTTATGAGCGAGTCATCTGGTCTCTACTCAGGGTGGCGCCGCGAGAAGTTCGGCCCCTTCGCCGGACTCTCCGGCCGCCAGGCCGGCGCCATCGCCCTCTCCTGGCTGCCGCCACTGGCCGCGGTGGGCCGCAGCCACTGGGGTGCGGCCCTGCAACTGGGCACGGTCTCGGTGCTGGTGTCCATCCTGGTCGTGGTGCCGATCCGGCGGCGACCGGCGGTGAAGTGGCTGTGGGACGCGCTGCTGTTCGCCGCTGGGCGTGCGCTCGGTTGGTCGCAGTTCCAGGCGCGTGCCGCCACCGGGGCAGGGACGCAGGCACGGCTGGACGAGCCGGATCTTCCCGGAGTCGCCGCAGCACTGCGGTTTCACGACGGGCCGATACTCGGCGCGACCCCGTCGGTGTGCGTGGTCCAGGACCCGGGCGCGGGCCGGTGGAGTGCCACCGCTGCGATCTCTCACCCGGGTCTGGGGAACGCCGACGCGGCGATGCGAGAGCTGTATGCCGCCCAGCTCGGCGGCATGCTCGCATCGGCTGCAGCCACCGAGGAGATCGCCAGGATCTCCATTCAGATCCGCACCGTCCCTGACGACGGCGCGGAACGTGCGGCCTGGGTCGCGGACCACCGCAACCCTCACGCGCCAGCCGCCGTCATCGCGGCGACCGACCAGCTCGAGTCGCTGATGGCCTCCACCGCGGTCAGGCACGAGGTTTTCGTGACCGTCGCCGTGGCCGAGTCCAAGATCCGCCGGGCCGCCAAGGAAGCCGGAGGTGGCGTCGATGGCCGAGCAAGGGTGCTCTACCGGCACCTGCAGGAGGTCGAGCAACGGCTACGGGGACTGGGCGTCACCAACGTGTGGTGGCTGTCGACCCGAGAGCTCGCGGCCGCGATCCGGACCGGGTACAACCCGGGCGACGCGGTCGCCCTGCAACGGGCCCGCCAGGAGGCAACCCGGGGGCGGCTCACCGTCCTTGGCCCGCGGATCGGCGCGGCTGGACCATCGGCGGCACTGCCACCATCTCCAAGGGCCTACACCCACGACGCCTCCACGACCGTGTCCTACGCGCTCCTGCTCCCCGAGCTGGCCACCCGGGTCGGCTCACTGGCAAGGATGCTGGCGGTGAGCCGGTCCGGAGAGCGGCGGACCCTGACCCTGCACTACGAGCCGATCCCGGTAGCCCGCGCCGGCCGCCAGGTTGAGCGCGACCTGTGGGCCAGCGAGATCAGCCAGGACATGCGCACCAAGCGCGGCTTCCGGGTTGGTCGCAAGGAGCGCCGCCGCGCTCGGGAGACTTCCGCTCACGAGCAGCAGCTGGCCGCCGGCCACACGATGGTTCGGGTCGCCGGGGTGGCCGCGGTGACCGTCCCCTCCCACTGGAATGTCGAGGACCATGCGGCCGCCCTTGAGGCGGCTTCGCGTTCCTGCGGGTACGGCCTGTTGCGCCTGGATCTGGCCCAGGACGTGGGCTTCGTCGCAGCCTGCTTGCCCATCGGCGTGGGTCTGGCGAGCCGGGAGTCCCGCTGATGAGCGGCTTCAACCTCCGGGCGCAAGTACGCGGTCAGGGCCGGTCCCTGTCGCAGATCGCGGACGCCTTTGGCACCCCGCTGCCGTCGCCGATCCGAGCGGTCGCCGCTTCGAGCCGGCATACCGAAGCTGCGCTGGTTCGTTCGAGCGGGACCGCGCGTGGCTTCGCGGGCCGGGCCCGCGGCTGGTCACCGGTGCCACACCCGCTGGTCGTCTACCGTGCTTCGACCGCCGAGATCGGTGGGGTGTTTCCCTTTGTCGGCGCCGAGGCTCTGCCACCGACCGGGGCGTCGGTCGGGGTCGACACCCGCTCGGGCGCGGGCTTCTGCGTCGACCCGATGGGTTGGGTGCTGGCCGAGATCACCTCGAACCCGAACCTGGTGTTGTTCGGCAAGCCGGGCACCGGCAAGTCGACCACCGTGAAGGCAATCCTGTTTCGCCTCATGCTGTTTGGCGTCCGCACGCTGGTGGCCGGTGACGTCAAGGACGAGTACGAGAAGCTCTGTCGCGCGGTCGGAGTCGAGCCCTTCGCCCTCGGAGTGGGTATGCCGGCGCGGATCAACCCCCTGGACCTGGGCCCGCTCGGCCAGGGCTGGGACCACCTCTCCGATACTGACCGCGCAGAACGCGCGCGGGTGATCTTCGGACGCTGGCTGGTGCTGCTCAAGGCCCTGGTCGGAGCGCAAGGGGTAACCACCACGGCCGCGGACGAGGACGCGCTCAGTGCGGTGCTGGCCCAGCTCACCGGCTGGGCAGCCGGCAGCGGGCAGCTGCGGGTCATCACCATCCCGCAGGTGTGGGCAGCCCTGAGAGACCCCAGCGATGACCTCGCCGAGGCCTGCCGATACGAGTCACCTCGCGCGATGACCGACGCCACCCGCCAGGTCACGTCCGCGTTGGGGGCGATGGTCCGCGGCGCCCTGGCCGGGTTGTTCGACGAGCCCACGAACATCGCCATCGACTGGGCCGCACCCATCCAGTCGTTGAGCCTGGGCCGGCTGGTGCCGCTGGGCGACCAGGCGCTGGGCACCGCGTTGGCTTGCCTGAACTCCTGGTCGCGTGCCATGACCGACTCACGTCGGTCAGGTGAACACACCGTGGTGGTGCGCGACGAGGTGTGGCGGCAGATGCGCCTGGGGGTCGGCGCGGTGCAGTCCCTGGACGCGGACCTGAGGTTGTCCCGCTCCGACGCGTGCATCCAGATGGTCGTGGCCCACAAACCCTCGGACATGCTCTCCGTGGGCGACACCGGGTCGATGGCAGCCAACATCGCCAAGGACCTGATGAACCTGTGCGACACCAAGGTCCTGCTCGGACAGGACCGCAATGTCGCCCAAGAGCTGCAAGGGCTGCTCGGGCTGTCCGAGATGGAAAGCGAAGACGTCTCCGGCTGGGCTCGTCAGCGCCGCGGCCGCGCCATCTGGCGGGTCGGCGAACGTTCCTACCGGGTTCAGACGGTTCGCGGCCCCGTTGAGGCAAAACTCTTTGACACCAACGATTCTCTTCGTGGCGGCGAATCGTGAAGAAGTGGCTGGCGGCCGGCGTGGTCCTGCTCGTGCCGCCGGTGTTCTTGGTGGTGATGACCGCGGCGCTGCTGACCGGGACCGCCTCAGCCAGCGCCTGCAGCGTCGTCCGGCCGGCCGCCCACCCGACATCCTCGGCGCCAACATCCTCGGCGCAGACATTGTCGATTGCTGCGTCCGCTGCAGACTGCCCCGGCCACGGCGGTGAAGGAATCGGCGGCGGTGGCCTCACGAGGCTGCCGCCCGGCTTCGCCCTACCATCGCAAGCCCAACAGCAGGCGGTTGTGCGGTTCGCCCTCGCCCAGCTGGGCAAGCCCTACCTGTGGGGAGGCACCGGACCGGATGGGTGGGACTGTTCCGGGCTGACCATGCGCGCCTGGGAAGCCGCCGGGATCCCGCTGCCGCGGACCACCTTCCAGCAGGTGCTGGCCGGTGCCCCCGTGACGTCGACGGCCGCAATGGAGCCGGGTGACCTGATCTTCATCGCCGGATCGGACGGCACTCCCAGCAACCCCGGACATGTTGGCCTGTACATCGGTCTCGTGAACGCGGTGCCGTTCCTGGTTCACGCACCGCAGACCGGCAAAACCGTTGAGATCAAACCCATCTCGGTCTGGCGCGGCCTCATCGTGGCCATCCGCCGACCCACCGGACACCCCTGACCAGGATCGGAGACATCGCGATGACACCCACAGATGAAGCCCTGGTCACCCGGGGCGAAGCGGCGGCGCTCGCTCTGGCCGCGGCGATCACCGTCTCCGGCACGACGGTGCTGGCCGGCGGCGCGCTCTCCGGCCTCGTCTTCGGCCGGGGCTGGGCCTGGCCGCGGGCCGCCCAGCTGCCTTCCACGCTGGGCGATCTGGTCACCCACCCAGGTCAACCGTCTACGGCATACGGCCCAACCCTCGGCATGCTGCTGCCCAGCCCGACGCTCTTCTGGGGCACGGTGGCAACCCTGCTGTCGCTGGCCGTCATCGGCGCAGGCTTCCTCGCCGCAGGCGTTGCCCAACGGCGGCACCAACCCGGCATGGCCACCCGCCGGCAGATCCGCACGGTCGCCCGAGAGTCGGACGCCGGCTCCGCCTTCGGGACCTACCTCGGCGTTCCCGTCAGAGCCCGAGGTGAGGACTCCGCGCTGACCATCGCGCCCGCCCGGGCCGGCAAGACGACACGGTTGGCGGTCGGCCGGGTGATCGACGCACCCGGCGCGGTCGTGGCCACGTCGACCAAGGCCGACCTCGTGCAACTGACCGCGTTCGCCCGCGCGACCACGGGCACGGCGCACGTCTTCGACCCCGACCGGATGCTGGCATGGCCCACACCCTGCCGGTGGGACATCGTGGCCGGCTGCGAGGACGTCCGTGAGGCGATGACGCGAGCCCGCGCGATGGTCGCCGCCAGACCCCTGAGCAGCGACCGCAACTCCAGCTTCTTCGAGGGCGCCAGCGAGACCGTCCTGCGTTGCCTGCTGCATGCGGCCGCCATCGACGGGGCCTCGATGCGCGAGGTCCTGGCCTGGGCGCGGGACTTCACCGACGACGCGCCGTACGAGATCCTGCGCAGCCATCCCGGCGCCGCTGTTGGGTGGCTGCAGGACCTGCGCAAGTTCTGCCGGGCAGGTGCACCGGAAACCGTCTCCTCGACCGCGATGAGCCTGGGCCTGATCCTGAAAGCGATGGCCGATGACCGCGTCGTTGACCTGGTCTGTCCGGCGGCGGGCGAGGGTCTGGACGTCGACGCCTTTGTTCGGGGCGGAACTGACACGCTCTACCTCGTCAGCGAGGGCGGCGAGGGTATCTCGACCGCGCCGTTGGTGACCGCGTTCGCCTCCGCCGTCGTGAGCTGCGCGCGCCGCCTGAGCCAAACCCGACCGGGCGGCAAACTGGACCCGCCGTTGACGTTTGTCCTCGACGAGGCGGCCAATGTCGCGCCCCTGCCGGACTTGCCGATGATGATGGCCGACGGCGGCGGCAGGGGCATGTCAACGTGGGCCTTCGTGCAGTCCTTCGCCCAGCTGCGGGCTCGGTGGGGTCGCGACGGCGCCGACTCGATCTGGGGTGCCAGCTCGATCAAGCTGCTCCTGGGCGGGTGCACCGAGGCCGATGACCTCGAGAAGATCTCCCGGGTGGTCGGCGACCGGCGGGTTCGTCGCCAGTCCCACTCCAGCCCAGGAGGGTTCGTTTCGCGCGCCCAGGTGTCGACATCCACGTCGATGGAGCGAGAGCGGATCCTCCCCGTCGAGGCGCTCGCCCGGATACCCGTTGGCCAGGCGCTTCTGCTCTACCGCGCGGTGCCTGCAGCGCTGGTTCGGCTGCCGGCGTGGTGGGAGCGCAAGGATGCCCGGGTCTTCAAGTCAAGCCAGGCTCAGGCGTTGCGAGCGACTGGGCGGACGGCATGAACCGCACTGACCAGCAGCCGTCGACCGGCCCTGATGTCCATGGGGTACTGCCGGTGGAGCCGCTCGACCCGCTCATGTTGGCCGAAGTGCTCGAGGCGCTTGCGGGGCGTCTGGAGTCGCTCGAGGTCCTCGTCGCGGCCATGACGGACCAGCTGGTCGAGGCTCCGTCCGGTGGCCCGTGGTCGTGGCGGCACCTCGGACCTGCGCAGACCCGTGCCCTGTTCACCGAGCTTCGGGACTGGGTGGACTGGCTCATCACCCGGTACGAGCTGCGCGGCGAAGCCGAGACGATCCCCCCTTGCTGGTTCCTGCACCCGGTGGCCGTCGAGGAGCTCACCGCCTTGATGGTCGCGTGGAAAGCGGCCCACTCGCAGAAGGAGATCGCGCCCTCGGACGCGCTGGTCAACTGGCACGACCGTTGGATGTGGCCCACTCTGCACCGGCTGAACCTGCAGCTGCGGGTTTGGGGCAAGTGCACCGGCGGCAGCCACGTCCCGTCGCGCCCGGCGCCGCCTGTCACGGACGAAGCGTCCTTCACCTCGTTCCTCGTCAACGCCGGTGCGAGGATCGACACGGCTCCTGATACGGCGCCGGAGGACGCGCTGGACAGGGATGTCGTTGGGGCGATGTTGTCGAGCGGCGAGGCGGTAGCACTGCTGCCAGGCGACTCGTGGTCGCCGATCAGGTACCGGAACCGCTGGTACGCCGTGCCCGACGGAATGTCCGCCGGGATGCCCGCCGAGCTCTGGCGGCCGGTTGCCGACGAACGACAAACCCAGCTGGACCTCATGGCCTCCCGGCTCAGCCTCATCGGCCACGCGGCAAGCGGTTCGACATGACCAGCGTGGAGTTCGTCGAGAAGGCGCTCATCGGCTCTCTCCTGAACGACTCGACGCGAAGACCCGATGTGCCCTGGCTGCGCGCTGAGGACTTCACCAACCCGCTGTGCCTGGCGATCTGGCGTCACCTCGAATCTGGCAACCCGCCACAGTCCCAGCCCCTCCTCCACCTCGTTGAGATGTCCGAGGCTCTTGGCCGGGACTACGAGCTCCACCCGCGGCTCCGATCTCCCGCGGAGTTGGCCACGCTGCAGTTCCAGGCACCCGAGAAGCCGGCGGTTGTCGAGTACGGCCGGATCCTCGTGGAGGCCACAATCCGCCGTGAGGTCGCGGCGATGGGGCTTCGACTCGAGTCCCTGGCGGCGCGCGAACCCGAACAGATCATCGACAGGGTCGCGGACGCGCTGACATCCCTCGAAGAGCTGGACCAACGCCTGAAGACCAGCCTGGGCCAGCGGAACGACGTCGGCACCGATCTCATTGCTGGGGCTCTGTTCGTTTGCGCTGATGATCTTCCACCCCCGGCTGCTCCAGACGCCGAAACCCACCCAGCCGGCCACGACATGGACCAACAGATAGCAGAGAAGGCCGTCATCGGTGCAGCAGTTCACGACTGGCCTCCCGGCGCGAGGCCAAAGGTGCTCGGGGCGGTACGCGCCTGGGACTTCACGGATCCACGAGCCGCAGCAACATGGCGTGCGTTGGAGTACGTCGCCGAACACGACGGACCTATCGATGAGATCACCGTGGCATGGCAAACCGAGCGAGCACGCCGCAGGTCCGGTGACGGACTCACGCTCCAGGAACTTCGTGAGACTCGCGACACTGCGTTGTTCCACGAGATGGGAGCCACGACGTTGGCGAGGTCGACCGTGACCCGCGTGGTTGGTCAAGCAAAGCTCGCAATCTCGCGATGCGCCGGGGACCTGAGAATCGATCCTGAGACCGTCATCGACTCCGTTGCAACCCATCACCTTGCAGTTGCTGCGGCAGCAGAACGGCTGACCGGCGAAGACCTCGCGAACGAGCCGCTGGCAGCGGTCAAGAACCGCCTCCTTGACTGGACACGTCGAAGCCCCGTGCCAGTCGCCAGTACTAGGGCGACGTGCGGGCGCCCGTCGTCGTACACCGCTGATCTCAGGCCGTCGCACATGTCACTCTAGGTGTGACCGCCCGCCGCTTCTCGCCTCTGCTTGTCTTCCACGACGAACTCGAAAGGTGGCGCCGGGCATGCGGATGACGTTGAAGGAGAACCCCATCCAGTCGACCTGTGGCAGCTTTGTGTCTGAATTCGGAGCTCGGCTTTTTCGACTCTAGGAGTTGGAACCTTCAAGAGGGATCGCAGACAAGGCACCGGCAGATCCGCCAGACGCACTCTCATAGACGCATTGGGTCTGCGTTCTGTCCTGTAAATCCTCACTGGCTTACGGCGACCGTAGGGCCGGTGGCCGCAGGCAACTGCTTAACCCCGGTTGCCATTCGTCGAACGCGAGTCGGTACTGCGCTTGTCGGTCGACGGA
>Ga0209014_10002285_pt1 | contig 11146 bp, 9 predicted proteins | sample BarGraNGADG00212_FD_184491 | JGI IMG/M metagenome (GOLD analysis project Ga0209014, IMG submission 184491) | Arctic peat soil microbial communities from Barrow, Alaska - Barrow Graham LP Ref core NGADG0002-212 (SPAdes) (version 2) | ecosystem: Environmental > Terrestrial > Soil > Wetlands > Peat... | reverse complement strand
GCGCAGGACATCCTGTGCACCAGTACTCATCGTCAGGGCGAATACCGACCGGGGACGCACGAGCGTGAACAAGAGTGCAGCCGCCCGTCCCACCAGTTTGTCGCCCCAGTCCAGAGGGCCGTGGCTGGCCGCACGTTCCTTCTCGACTGCCACGACGAGCGCGTTGACCCCTCTGCCGGTCAGTTGGTAGAGGAGTGCTCCATCTGCGACTGCGCAGAGAGTTGCGTCTCCCGACCGTATCGTTGCCTGTACAAGTTGTTCGTTTTCCGTCATGAGCTCCTCATTTCTCCGCCTTGGGAGCGGCAACGTCCATTGTATCCGAAACCGTTCGGTCGTACAGCCTAATGCATCACTCCCCCGAACCTTTTTTGTCCAAGGCGAGGGGTGCTTCTGAGGGGCGTTCTGAGGGGCGTTCCTCGGCGCAGGCGGGAATCCAGTCCTTGTCCTTGCTAGATTTGTGTGTGGCTCTGCTACCGCTCGTGATGGGTGTCGTTGGGTTGACACAGCACTAATGCATGGAGTCGTGGGCTGAAGCGGCGGAACTCGGGTAGTTGCCAGAAACCTTGGCCAGAAGACTGTTCATGGCGTCTTTGAGCCCGGTGGCAGTCACGCGCAGTGTGCCGGACTTTGTTCGTATCGCTACGAATGGCGGGAAACCATCCTCATGTTCCAGTTTTTCAAGAACCGACGTATAGTCGCCTACATCAACCACCTTGTGAGCTTCTGGACCGATCAAGATCCCATCAAACCGCGAGTTATAGCGGAGACCATCAAGTTGGAAGTGCTTGTTCTTGGCGTAGTCGGTATGCAGTTCAAGTTGCTCCTTCTCCACCCCGCATTGGGCTGCAGCTCGGATGATGTCGTTGTCGCGCAGTGCAGAACCCGCCAATATCAGGATCCGAGGCTTCCGTGAAGGCGAGATAAGGTCGGCGCGGATCGGAGATTCTGTCTCCGCTGACGATCCGGCGCTTGTAATTATCCTCGCAGAGCTCCTTTCACGCGCAGCAACTTGTTCCGACTGCTCCTCCAGGTACGATCGGATATCTCGTGCTGTCCTGCGGAGAAATCCCGGTAGTTCTAGGGGTTTCCTCGACTGCATAAGTGCATCGGCGGATCGTTCTAGGCCTCCCGACGTGAAGAATCTGACAATACTGCTTTGGGCTTCCTTATGGAAGACGCCACCATACTTCTGGCTGAGGCCATCCAGTTCGTTGAATAGTCCGGGAAGACACGCCGACATGGAAGGGTCTTCCTCTACTCGCTGCAGCGCCGTATCCAGAAACTCGGCGACGACACCATGACACTGTGCATCTTCTGTTGACCCTAGGGCGTCCAGAGCACCTGCAATGTAGTGGAAGAACGCGGTTGGACGAGAGAGTGTACCTGCCGGATCCAGAACATAGACCAGTTTGGCAGAGTACAAAAGCGCCCAAGCAGGTAAGTCCGGCCGCTCCGTCGGGGAGAGGTCTCTGAGGAACAGCAGCCAGTTGTTTGCCTCGCGATAGTTCTGATATTTGAAGCAAAGCTGTGCCATGATCCGTGATGTTGTCAGAAACTCAGCGGAGTCCTTGCTGAACGTCAGTCCACGTCGCAGCACTCTCCGGAGGGCATCCATAATCGGGAGGTCCAGTGAAGAGTCCTGAGGATACATGACGATGATATAGCTGCAAGCAGATACGACTAGTCCATCGTTCCGGTCACTCCGCACGACTTGTTCGGCCTGCAGTCGCAGGTTCTCATCGCGAGGCAAGCCCGCGAATCGATCACCTGACCAAATCTCTTCGTCGGTTGGAGTCGTCATGGCACAAGAGGTCAGGTAACTTGTTGTGTCCGTGCGGGAGGAAGGGACGCCGGAGGTCCAGGCTTACGCGAAGCCGGCAGTACGGGGTCGGTGGACGGGGTCGGTACAAGCGAACGAAGGTCCTCGTCAGTCAGACCGTGTGTGTGCCAGCCGTCCAGAGAGGTGAGCAGCCCCGTCTTGTAGGCGTCCCAGTCGGTCCACACTATTCGCTCTGTCAACTCGTAGCCTTCACTTCCGGTCATGCTGCGAACATCATACAACTGTAGCAGTGCCAGCTTCTTGTTGAACGAAAGACTCCCGTTTGCCACAATGACGCACGGTTCGTCGCGCAAGTTCTTGGTGCTGTAGACCGCCCGGATATCATGCAGGACAATCTCAACGCTTGGAGGAGTCCGTGAAAGAGTCACCGTAGTTCGCTCGATGTTGGCAACTGCCGAGAATTCTTTGCATGCGGGCGCATGAATCTCCAGAGGTTCCTTGCCACGAGCAAGAAGGCCACGCAGGTCTGGCGGGAGAATCCGTTGTGCGAGAATCTCTTGCAGACGTTGGTCATATTCTGCTGATGCCAGTGCCTTCAGCATAGAGCTGCGTGAGTCATAGTCCTGTACCAGCAGTTGGATGCCCAAATCATTCAAGAGGCCATTGGAAGCCTGGTAGCGAAAGGTCGTGTCCTGAGATCCTGGTGTGCCTGACGATTCTGAATAGACTCCGGAGGTCTTGGCAAGGGCACTCGCGAGTACTAGATCCCCCATCATTTCATGAAGGATTCTGTCTGCCAGCAAAATGTAGTCACGCTCCTTGAACCGGGCCGGCAACCTACCCAAACCATGGAGAAGGCCGAAAAATGACCATGCAAGGCGATTTTCACCAGGACTTAACCTCAGACTACCGAGCTTTGCTTCGAACTCGTTGATGGTAGGGCTGCCGGCTACAGGCCACAGTGCGCGGAGTACGGACAACGAGATCAGGCGTTCAGCATTCATCTTCGCTCGGCCGCTCTGAACCTGCTGAAGATACTCGAGTCCCTCGTAGTAACTGGTTATGGCTGTCTCTGCACCTGTTCCCTGGTTCGTGCCTTCCGTGCGTGGCAGTGCTGCAAATGCTTCCTTGAGAAGTGCCCAGAAAGTTGCGCGGTCGTCAAGAACCGCCGGACTGTTGGTCGCGAGGTATCGCATCGTAGTAGCTAAGGCGATTTCTGCGGCGTCATCACCATGTCCGTGCGTGGTGCGGCGCTTTTCTGGTTTCGGAGCGTCCTGTGGTTTGTGTCCGAGCATGTTCAGCACGGATCCCGCGGTTCGGAATGGGCTGGCATCTTGGCTGTCAAAGTCATCTGGAGAAGTCGATTCCGATGAGATGCTGAATCGTCGGAGTGCCGCGATCCGGAACTTCTCCCAGGCTTTCGTTCCCTCGTTCGCAGGACGACCAATGCTTGCCGCAATGACCTCGAGTATGGCACGATCCAAGTTCACACGTCCGCTTGACTTCAGAGCCATTCCGGAGGTCGCGACCGCGGCCAGCAGGAACCCACGGATCCGAGAGAGGACCTCGAGTTTCTTCTTAGTCATGCTAGTCATCGAAGCAGTTGAATTTGCTAGAGCCCCGAGGCGTTCACGAAGTACAGACAACGTCAACTCGTTGTCACCTCTGAAGGACGCTGAGTCTACCGAACCCTGATTTGGATCGAAGGACAGGTTCGGGGAGATGAGAGGCACTGCTCCCTTATGTTCAGTATCCTGGAATAGCACCCTCAAGCTTTCAGGGAATGATACTGAGCACCACGGGTCGCAGACGAAAGCGATGTCAGTTCTAAGCATCTGTGCCAGAGATTGAGGTTCTGAAAGGGTTTCGCCCCTCTTCAACGCTCGTCCTCGCATGTCGGCCACTGCGGACAGAGGTAGTTCCACGGCGACGACATAGCTTGAGCCGCTGTCGTTCGCGTATTGTCGAAGCTCCGTGGAGCGAAGTGGATGTGAGGAGGGAATTAGCAGCAGGCTCTCGCCGGTCACCCGCAGTATTGAGTGGTTTGGGACTTCACCTGGTTCGAAGAAGTCGGCAGGGGCAATAATCTGGTTGATTAGAAAGCTGTTAAGTGATTCGTTGTCGACGTACAGCAGGAAGGAGCCAGGCGGGTCTATCACGTCATTCGCATCGCCAGTGGCGAGTGTCAGGTTGACAGGCGTCTCAAGTGTCTGACATTCCTTCGGTTCCTCGCGGATACACTCCACAGGCATTTCGGTCTTTGGTGCTGGGCATGGATTGGACGATTCTGCCGATGCATCGCGTACGAAGCTCGTGCTGGGCTGGTTGCCATCACTACTGGAGGGAGCCAGGATGCTTTCCGTCGCCAACACCCTGTTCTCCGATTGGATCTCCAGAGCGTTCGTGGTACTAGTCGGTTCCGATGAAGGTACACAAGTCGGAGTCTTCTCCGCGTGTCCCTCGCTCGAACGGTTAAGTCCGGGCAGAATGTCGCCCTCGCTCTGCGAACTTCTGGCCGCATCTAGAGACGCTTCAGAGTCTACCTTCGTCGCTTTTGCTCTCTTTGCTGGCTTGTTGGACATGTTCTCTCCTTGGAGTCCGTGTGGCACCATCATCTAGAGAGCATCTTCGTCCAGGAAGTGCTCTGTCTCATTCAGCGATTGCAGCGTCCTGACGACGAACGAAGTGCGCTCGGGCGCCGTGTAGACGTAGATGAGTTCGCGCTGCGCTCGAGTGGAGGCTACATACAGGATGTTGTGGCCGTGCTCATTATCGGCGTACGCGCTGAGTTCGGGAATAATGACGAAATCGAACTCCAGCCCCTTCATTACATTGTAGCTCATGATCTTTACGCCCGTCTCGTCAAAGTCGAACCGGTCATCGCGGTCTGTTGTCTGGTATAGTTGCACTGTGGCAGTGTCCGTCTTCGAGCTGACAGCCTTGTAGTACGCCTGCAAGCTCTTGGTCGGTGGCAAGATGACACCCACGTGGCTGCCCGGGTTGTTGTCGGCTATGTTGGCAATGAGCTCGGCCGTTGCGTCGATGCCAGAGGAAAGAGTTAATCTTGGCTTGGGTCCATGGTGAAAGGCATGGGCAGGGAGATCGCCAGTCAGCCCCACATAGAAACTCTGAGCCACCTTGGAGATCTCCTCGCTGTTGCGGAAGTTCCGGGTCAAGTAGTAGACTGCTCCCTGGTCGATGGAGAAGTAGTTCATGATGTCCTGAATGATGGACTCCCTAGAGCTTTCGAGTATACGTTGATGCTGGTCTGCGAAGATGGTGGCGCTTCTCGTAAGGAGCGACAGCAGACGGATCAGCCCCGATGGCAGGTCCTGAGCTTCATCTAGGACCAGATGGTCCCAGTTCTCCGGGCGTTGGTCCACAGGCACTCTCTGGACGTTGGCGCAGATGGTATCCCATCCGGGGTCCTTGCCGTCAAACGTGTCCTGGATGGTCAGGTGTGCAGAAAATGTGCGGTTGTACCAAGGCATAAAGCTGTTGTTGAACCATCTGTGCCAGTTGTCGACACTCGAGTTGGCCAGATCAAGTTGGACAACCGCCTGCTCCAGGTATTTTCGGAGCGTCTTGTTGAAGACGAGGAACTTCACGTCAGCCGAACTGCCTTTGTCCTTGAAGCGGGCAGCTCGATAGAGAGCGATAATGGACTTCCCGGTCCCCGGGGCTCCTTTGACGAGGTAGTTCCGGTTGAGCGGAAGGTTATAGGCAGGTCGTTGTTCGTCTTGCGTGAGCTCGTCGTATGATGGCAAGCGAATAGACATATGTACCCCCCCAAGTTCAAGTTTTCAGGCCAGACCGGTGCCAAGTGCAGTTATTTGCAGGCCTCTTACCGTGACATCTGTCCAATTGTTGGACAGCACATCTATTGGTATAGGCTGTTTGTTCGCCGAGTCAACGCGTTGGGGCTCGTGCTACCTTTGGCTACGTTGCCAGCGCCATGGCGCCCCTAGGCGCGGAGCCATCCAACTGGGTGTCCCGGGAGTTTTCGGAAGCCGCCCGCCGGCGTCATGCAGTTCAGGACCTTGCTGCCCGACATCCCCTATCGTTCGGGGCTGCTGACCAACTTCTACTTCGCGTGCGTCCAGCGCGCCCACACGATGTCTGTCGTGTTCACGGGCACGGACTGGACGGCCGATTCATTCGACGTCAGACACAGCGCAATTGTGCAACTCTCTCGTTGTATCCAACCCTGATGGTAAGCGCACGAGAATGGTCAGGGGGCTACGTGATGGTTCAGGGCTGAGCAACATTGCAGCAGCATGGCGTACGATGCAGCAATCGAGTTCAGCATGCACGATGCTGGGCATGTGCCGTATCGGCATTGACAGCGTCGTCGCACCTTGATATGCTGACGGTGTTCCATACGGCAGCCTTGTACCAGAAACGAAAGGCAACACGGCCGCTGTATATCCGTGTTATCCTGGGAGGGATCATGGCGTATTCGGCAGAGATTAGCAGAATCAACCCCACAAGTTTCCTGTTCCTTATTGACCAGTCGGGGTCCATGTCAGATGCGTGGGGTCAGGACCAGACCGTCAGCAAGGCTCACTCGGTAGCTGCGATGTTGAACCATCTCCTGCAGACCCTCAGCATACGCTGTGCCAAGGAAGAAGGAGTCCGCGGGTACTTCGAGATTGCCGTCATCGGCTATGGAGCCACTGTGGGCAACGCGTTTACCGGTTCTTTCCAGAGCGAGAAGTTCATCAGCATCTCCGATCTGGCGAATCAGCCTCTGCGACTCACAGAAGTGGAGAAGAAGGTAGAAGACGGGGCGGGGGGGCTCGTTTCGGAGACAGTCAAGATTCCGATCTGGGTCGAAGATGTCAGCAACAATGGCACTCCTATGTGCCGGGCCATCAGTATGGCCCATGACTGGCTCTCAGAGTGGATCGGTGTGCACCCGAACGCATATCCCCCCACTGTGCTCAACATCAGTGATGGACAGGCGAACGACGGAGACCCAAGATCTGCGGCTGCTGCGCTGACTTCTCTTGCAACGTCGGACGGGAATGTGCTCATGTACAATGTTTGCATATCGAGTGAGTCTGGGACCAAGGCAATCACGTTCCCCGACGAGGGAGACTCCCTGCCCGATGAATATGCTAGGCTTATGTTTGAGATGTCGAGCGTTCTGACACCCTACATGCGTGAATGCGCGGCGGGAGAGAGCTTCGCAGTGTCGGAAGCGTCTCGATTCTTCTTCTTTCAGGCCGATCCAGTTGCCACCATCAAGTTCCTGGATATCGGCACCAGGACTGCCAATCTGCGATAATGGCGTCGCACCAGGTTCATTTTGTCGGGCTGGTTGTCGCCAAGAAAGGCAACCAGCCCGACGAGTGCGATGACCATATCGGACAGTCGCCAAACACACCGTTCCGTGCTGTCGTTGCTGACGGCGCCACCGAAGGGCTCCTGAACGGACGGTGGGCTGAGGCCATAGTACGCAGGTGCACGGCGGAGTCATCTCCCGACAGTCCCAGCAGTATGCTGCAGGCTCTCGAAGAAGCGAGGACAGCCTGGGTCGACGAGGTTGCCGCCTATCGGAAAGACCGTGAGCGTACTAATCGTCCGATCCAATGGTACGAGGAACCAGGTCTTAGGACAGGGTCATTCTCGACTCTGCTGTATTTGACTGTCGATGGCCGCAGGCCTTGGGTCCTTGCGAAGCGCAAAGTCAAAAGGAAACGTCTGCACCAGTCACAGGGTACACATTGGTGGGCGTGTGCCGTGGGGGACTCTTGTCTATTTGTTGTCACAAAGGAGGGCAAGCGGAGGCGTTTCGGGGATCACCCAGTTGTCTTCCCCATCACCGCCTCTGTTGATTTCAACTCCAGTCCTCATCTCGTGAGCACAAGGGTCGCTCCGTCACCAGGCGCAGTCCAAGAGCTTTCTGGTGACGCACGCACGGGAGATTGCATGTATCTGATGACGGATGCCATTGCATGCTGGACGCTCAGGCAGATAGAGTCCAGAGAGACTCCGTGGAGCAGGCTCGACGAAGGTCTCAGGAGTAAGGAGCGTTTCCGGCGGATGGTTGATGAGTTGCGCGAGGACCATGGCATGAGGAACGATGACGTTTCCGTAGTCCGCGTCGACTTCTAGGTTTGCATGGACTTCCAGCGCATACTAGCCCCTGACCGCGCGTTCTGGGCCGTTTGTGACGGCCACACCCAGAATGCGCCGACGCCTGTCGAGACTGCTATTCGGGAACTTTCGCGTGTGTACTGAAGGATGCCTGTTTCATGAGACATAGTTGGCCTTGACGATGGCATACCCACCGCCCCAGGACTACCAGGAGGCCGTTCAGAATCCAAAGTTCTGTTTCGCCGACCCCACCCTGCGGCAGAGCGTCGCTGAGACCAATCCGATCGGGCTGCCCAAACCGATATCAGGGACCTTCGGCAGCGTGTACAAGTTGGCCAGAGGTTCGGAGAAGCATGCCGTCAAGTGTTTCTTCAACCAGTATGATGACCAGCAGCAAAGGTATGCACGGATTTCCGGATACCTAAATCAGGTGAATCTGCCATACACCGTAGATTTCGACTACGTTGTCCAAGGGATCAGGGTCCGCGGTTCCTGGTACCCGATTCTTATGATGGACTGGGTCGACGGAGTTTCCCTGGATCGATACGTGCAGCAGCATGTAGGGGATCGCAGAGTGCTGGAGGGTCTGGACGCACAGTTCTTGGCCATGGTTGCTTCGTTCCGTGCGAACCACATAGCCCATGGCGACCTGCAGCATGGCAATATCCTCGTTGTCGATGACCGGCTCAAGGTGATCGACTATGACGGGATGTACGTACCGGACCTCAGAGGATGCGTCGGCCACGAGACTGGGCATCCGAACTACCAGCATCCCAGGCGAAAGCCAGGTGTGTTCGACGAGAACATGGACGAGTTCTCGGCGGAAGTCATCCACCTGAGTCTGATTGCCCTGGAACAGAAGCCAGCCCTCTGGCGTGACTTCAACGGGGGCGACGAGTGTCTGCTGTTGCGACGTGCTGACTTCACTCATCCAGAGACATCTGGGATCCTGAGGGACCTGACGAGGAGCGCGAACGAACAGGTGAGGACCACCAGCATAGCTCTCATGGACTTCGCGATGGGAGCGCCGCAGAAGAATGGAGTTCCCTCCATGCCGTCCAAGCCGCGGTCGGAACCGACACCGGGTGGGATTCCTGCGTGGATGCAGCCCCCTGTCGTACGCGTGGAGAAGACCGAGGCCAAGCGAGAGATTCCACAGCCTCCAAGCCTGACGCTCCCTCCGGAACGAGCCTTGATCGCCTGGAAACGCCTTGACGCTGCCGATTGGCTGCACGCCCAGTACCCAGCACTGCCACGGGTATGCTTCACCTCGCCGGCACCCCGTTCCAGAGCGATGTTGTTCCTGACCGTCTGTTCTTGGATCACGGCAGGAGTCCTGTACGCTGCTTCACCGGCATCACTGCTCGTCTCCGCACTTGTGGCCCTAGGTGCGGCGGCTGTCTTGGTGCTCGTGGCACGAACTGAATTTACCCGTAGTCCCGAGCTGTGCGAATCTCTCGAGATGCAGGAGCGTGCAAAGACCGATCAAGAGGAGAGGCATCTGTTGCAGCAGCAACTTGATGGAATGCATGTTGACTACATCCAGGTGCTTGCCGATGAGAAGAGAAGTCTCGAAGGTATCGTGGCTGACTATGCGAGCGCTGTGCTCGTCAGGCAATCGAATCAGATGAACGCTCTGAAGCAACTGGACAATCAACGAGATGCCCTGCGCAAGCACCTGGAGCGCGGGTGGCCGGGTGTCGACGTACACCACCAGACGGTACCCACGCAGCGAGAGCTGCGTCTTGAGCTCGACGGTTTTGAGATATTAGATACCAGTATTGTCGGCATCGGTTCATACCTCAGACAGCAGTTGTTGGACCACGGCATAGCTAATGCGGGCGACATTCTCGACGTTCATATTGATCAGCCAACAGCAGAGGAGTACGCCTACGTATGGTTTCGGACGACGACGTCTACTCGATGTCACGTACCTGGAATCGGGCCTGAGAAGGCCCGGGCGATCAAGCAATGGCAGCAGAAGATAGACACGTACGTCGGGGCACGAGCTGCTGCAAAAGCAGCGTACCTGCGCTCAGATGATGAGGTGCGTGACAAGATCGGTCTAGAACTCACGTGGTCAAGGCAGGCGTTTGAAGCGTCCTATCGGAAGAACCTTGACCTCATGCGAGGCCAGCAGCGCACAACCGTGCAACGCATCGACGCTATTGGAATGCGCAAGGCACAGGCCGAAGCCAGGGCAGTCGAGCTGAACCGGCAGATGCTGGAAGATGTCCGGGGGATCGCTGCCCATTCCGGGATACGTTTTGGGCCGTTTCTCAAGCGTGCTTTCTTTGGCAGCAGGAAGTAGACACAGAGGCTGAGAGATGTGGCTGGAATGAGACGGTGAAGCAGCCGAATTTGGTTTGCCGTGGTGAGAATACCGACGATGCCGTTGCCTACGAACATCTCCGTGGCAGGCAACCAAGTGGTCTCCGTCGTCGCTCCAATACCAGAGTGGCACTAACAGGAGAAGTCAGAACCGAAAGGTGAGACAGCTACTTCCTGCGTGGCGAGTTGTTGGGTCCTCCACTCCTCTCGGAGTACGACAAGCCAGTTCCAGGAATGCCGACGGTGTTTGTACTTGTCCCGTTCGTACTAATCGTATGTTTCAGTCCTCGCGGACCCACCGATATGCTTGCGCTGCTCTTGTTGATGTTGAGCCTCATGCCCGGTAGTATGCTGATAGTCCTTCTGAATCTAAACCCCATGCCCAGGGCTCCTCCGCCTCCCATTCGGAAGGCTTCTCCATATTGACCAAGAAACGGGCAACAATTGCCTCACTTCTGCAAGCGGTAAGAATTCGCGCTCCCAAGCACGCGTATACACATGCTATGTCATAACTGGTGGTAATCAAGGAATTGTTTAACAGACGGAGATGGCTCGGTGAATATGCCAGCATTGGCTGGCACGTTCCAATAGACGTCCAGTTCTGTACATCAGTGGCCATTCTCAGACCGTAGTCTGACGTCAATTGCCGTCCACTTTGGCTTCCAGAACTTTCTGGATAGAGGTCGAAACGTTCGACAGAAGATCATATCCTGTAGCAGCTTCGATAGCGTCAACACTGGTAAGGTACGTTTGCCAGTTTGAATTGGCGCTGTTTGTATTTGGCGTATCAATAGCAATGACGCGGGTGCTTGTTGTAATGTGGCTCAGATCTTTGGTTCCATCAGTCAACACAACCGCTACCTTCCAAACATGCGCCGGCACCGTAACGTGTCCGCTATCAATCGTCGTTTGATAACTGCTTGAACCCGTCCC
>Ga0209014_10002282_pt1 | contig 11157 bp, 8 predicted proteins | sample BarGraNGADG00212_FD_184491 | JGI IMG/M metagenome (GOLD analysis project Ga0209014, IMG submission 184491) | Arctic peat soil microbial communities from Barrow, Alaska - Barrow Graham LP Ref core NGADG0002-212 (SPAdes) (version 2) | ecosystem: Environmental > Terrestrial > Soil > Wetlands > Peat... | reverse complement strand
CGTGTGCGCTTCCTCGGCCAAGGGCTCACGGGAGTCCGCCTGGTCGGGAATCCCAGTATGCGGGAACGCCTGGCTTCTCGATCGGATCGGCGACGCATGCCTCGCGCGGGAACCCATCGCGGGCCACGGCGCACGCGGGCCACGGCGCACCCGGTATGGTGATCCCAGCCAGCGAGGGGAACGGACCGGAGGCCAGAGCGTGGGCAAGCCGAGGATCGTGTGCACGGGGATGTGCAACACGAAGTCAGCCGAGATCAGGTACCTGGCGCAGATGGTCGCCGAGTACGGCGGTGAGCCGATCGTCATGGACCTGAGCCTGGGCGCCGCCGTGGACTGGGCGGACGTCTCGCTCCACGAGGTCCTCGCCGCGACGGGGACCCCGGTGGAGGATGTCTTCGCCGCACCGCGCGCCACGGCGATCGACCTCGTCGGCCGTGCCGCCGCCGTGAAAGTGGCCCAGATGCACGCGCAAGGCCTGTGCGATGGGATCATCTCGTGGGCCGGTTCGGTCGGGACGACCACGGCGACGATGGCGATGCGCGCCCTCCCCTTCGGCGTCCCGAAGGTCATGCTCACCGACATGGCGTCGAGCGACGTCAGCCGGTGGCTCGGGAACAAGGACATCTACATCGTCAACCCGACCGCCGAGCAAGGCATCAACGTCGTGACGCGGAAGGCGGTTGCGAACGCCGCGGCCGGCATCGTTGCGATGGCCAGGGTCCCGGAGATCCCGGCCGGCTCCAGGCCGCTGTGCGCAATCACCGGCTACGGGTCAACGACGCCCTGCGTCCTCCGCTGCACGTCCTTCATGGAGGAGCGCGGGTGGGACACGGCCGTCTTCCACGCCGTCGGCGCCGGCGCCACGATGGAGGACCTCATCCGAACCGGCCTCATCACCGCGATCATCGACGTCACGCCGGCCGAGTTGACGAACACCTTCTTCGGCAGCGTCTGGGGGATCCCGAAGAGCTGGGAGGGCGAGCGCCTGACGGCCGCCTCGGCGACGGGGATCCCGCAGGTGATCGCGCCCGGGGGACTCGACCAGGCCGCCTACGGGGCGCTCGCGACGGTGCCGCAGGAGTGGCTCGACGACTTCAGGGCCGAGCGGCGCCACTCGTACAGGGGGACCGGCCTGCCGTACCTGCACAACGAGAACGTGACGATCCTGGTCCCGACCCTCGCCGAGGTCGAGTTGATCTGCGACGAGATCGCCCGCAAGCTCAACACGACGACCGGGCCGACCGCCTTTGTCATCCCGATGCGGGGCTGGTCGGCCTACGACCAGAGCGAGGTGGTCGCCACCCGCGAGCGAGGCTGGGCGGCGGGCAACGGCGACGGCCCGACGTGGGAGCCCGATCCGGCGGTGCCGACATGGTCGCGGCGCGCCACGCTCATGCTCCGGATCCTCTCCGAGCGGTTCGACCACTCGAACGAGAGGCTGGACCTCGTCGCGGCCGACATGCACATCCTCGACCCGGAGTTCGCGGGCCTCCTGACCCGGTGCATGGGTGACATGCTCGACGGCACATGGCGGAAGGGGCTCTATCGTGACCTGCCCGGCGTGATCGACCCCGGAACCTCGCCCGCCTGAGCTCACCGGCCTGAGCTCACCGGCCGTCGCTGGTCAATTCAGGGCGGGTCACCGGCGGCGCGGGTGTTCCGTGGCCGGCGAGCAACGTCCGCACTGGCCCTACGCCTGGAGCGCCGGCTCGGGGACGGCCTCTCCACCGGCGGGCGTGTAGTAGCGGCGGTACTCCCCGGGTGACATCGCGCAGGAGCGGTAGAAGACCTTGTAGAACTGGTGGAGGTTCGTGTAGCTGACCGCCCGGGCGATGTCCGCGACCGAGTGATCCGTGCCCAACAGGAGCCGTTTCGCTTCCGCCACCCTGACCTGGGTGACGTACTCCTTGAAGCTCACGCCGGTGACGTCCTTGAACACGTGGCGGACGCGGGACGGGCTGACGTGGACCACCTCCGCCACGTCGTCGAGGGTGATGCTCTCGCGGCAGTGGCGGTCCACGTAGGCAAGCACCGGCCGGATCTGCTCGCGACGGTCCGCCGCCGCGCGGACGGCTGCGGCCTTGCCGCAGGCCCCCCGGTCCCGGTTGACCAGCGCAAGCGCCCGCCGCAGCGTCGCGTCCGCGAGGTACCGCTCCACGGGGTCATGCCGCTCCCACGTTTCGCGGAGCTCGTGCAGGACCGGTGCCACCGCCGCGGCGAGCGCGGAGCCCGCGCGGATCCTCGATGACGCCATCCGCTCGTCCACGCGGAACGGCGCCAGGTAACCGAGGTCCAGCTCCCGGCATCCCGGGCCCGCGATCAGCTCGGGCCGGAACAGCACCAGGAGCAGGCGGAGCGAGGAACCCGGATCCGCCAGGGCGACGTGCGGCTGAGAGTTGTCGATGAAGAAGATGTCGCCGGTCTCGGCCGGCATCGCCCGCCGTCCGAACAGGAAGACACCCCGACCCTCCAGCACCACGGCGATCTCGAGATGGTCGTGCCAGTGCATCCGGTCCCCCTCGCCCTGCGCCGTGTACTCGAGCACGGCGAGGGGGAAAGCGGGTTCGAGGTCCTGCTGCCAGACGTAGACGGCCACACACCGACGATCGCAGCATCTCAGCCGTATCGGACAGGGCCGTTTGGAACGATTCGGGCGGCTTCTCCGGATCCGGCAGCCGCTTCTGCCACTTCATCGACCCGCTCTGGCATTGCCTCGCCGGGCGGCCGGGGCGACGATCGAGGCCTCGAGATCTGCCCCGCACCCAGGAGAGATCCGGTCATGGCCTTCCCGCACCTGTTCAGCCCCATCCAGCTGGGCAACATCGAGCTCCCCAACCGCATCGTCCACGCGCCGACGGACATCAGCTCCTCGCACGCGGACGGCGAGGTGAGCGAGCGCGACATCCACCACCATGGCGACATCGCGCGGGGCGGCACCGGTTTCATCATCGTGGGTGCCACGACCCCGGAGATGGAGACCGGCCGGCCCACCGTGACCTGCCTGGTCGCGGACGGCGACAACTACATCCCGGGTCTCGCTCGCCTGGCCGAGAGCATGCATCGTTACGGGGCGAAGTGCGCGGTCCAGCTCCAGCACCCCGGTCGCCAGGCCGCGATCCCGCGCTACAACACCCTCGGCGCGACCGACCGGGTCCTCAAGCTGCCGTGGTCGGCCGGTCACGAGATCATCTACGAGAACGCCGAGGAGAAGGGCAAGGAGATCCGGGCCGCCTCGATCGAGGAGATCCTCGAGCTCGTCGACCTGTTCTCGGAAGCTGCCTGGCGGGTCAAGCAGGCGGGCTTCGACGCCGTCGAGCTGCACGCGGCCCACGGGTACTTCCTCTCGGAGTTCATGAGCCCGGTCCTCAACCAGCGCACCGACCGCTTCGGCGGCAGCTTCGAGAACCGGATGCGCTTCCCGCTCGGGGTGATCGACTCGATCCACAAGAAGTGCGGCAAGGGCTTCCCCGTCCTTCTCCGCTACTCCTTCGACGAGTGGTGCGAGGGGGGCCGCGGCGGGCTGGAGGAGGGCATCGAGATCGCCCGCGTGCTGGAACGGGCCGGCTGCGCTGCCGTCGACCTCTCCATGGGCATGCAGGAGAGCCCCGGCGCCGGCTTCGACCCCATGCACTACCCGCAGGGCTGGGCGACCTACGCCGCCGAAGCGGTCAAGAAGGCCATCCGCATCCCGGTCATCACCAGCCACTCGCTGCGCGATCCCGAGTACTGCGAGCAGATCCTGGCCGAGGGCAAGACGGACCTGGTCGGGCTGGCCAGGCAGCTGCTCGCGGATCCCTACTGGCCGGTGAAGGCCCAGTACGGCAAGGTCAGGTCCATTCGCAGGTGCATCTCCTGCCTGGGCGGCTGCTGGCAGGAATCGCTGATGGCGAAGAAGGAGATCGCCTGCTCCATTAACGCCGCCTGCGGCAACCACGCGTACGCGGAGATGCAGCGGACGACGAAGCCGGTGCGCGTGGCGGTGGTCGGCGGCGGGCCCGCCGGCATGGAGGCGGCCCGGATCGCGACCGAGCGCGGCCACCAGGTCACGCTGTTCGAGAAGCAGGCCGAGCTGGGCGGGGCGATGCTCTACGTCTGCCTCGTCCCGGGCAAGGAGAAGATGCGCTGGTACCTGGACTGGATCCGGGACCAGCTGCTGGACCTCGACGTGGACATCCGGCTCAACCACGCTCCCACGGTGGACGAGCTGAGGGAGTTCGACCTCGTGCTAAACGCGACGGGCGCGGTCTCGTACGTGCCGCCGGTCGCCGGGGATGCGTCCCGCGTGGTGCCCTTCGAGGAGGCGATGGCCTGCCCCAAGATCGCCTGCGAGTGCCATCCGGGCGGCCGGAAGATGCGCAAGCTGGGTTCCCGCGTCCTGCTCTGGGGCGATTCGTACGCCGCGACCGACACCGCGGCGTTCCTCGCCGACATCGGCAGGCAGGTCACGATCGTGACCGAGAACCGGGAGTTCGCGGCCGACTGCGAGGTCATCCACATGTACGTCCTGCGCAAGCGCTTCGCGCAGGGGGATGCCGAGGTCCTCCACTCGCGGCCGTACAAGCACCCGGTGACGGTGATCACGAGCACGACCGTGGCGGAGGTCCGGGAGGGCTCCGTGGTGCTCCAGGATGCGGCGTTCGGGCGGACGACCCTCGAGGTCGACGACGTGGTGACCTGCCACACGCGACCGGACGCGGCGCTCTTCGGAGAGCTGAGGGCGGCCGGCGTGCGGGTCCTCAACGTGGGCGACTCCGTGGCCCCGCGGAACCTGTACCACGCGGTCAGGGAGGGCTCCGCGTTCGGGCTGGCGGTCGACGAGCACCTGCTGTTCAACCCGAACGGCGCGATCCTCAACGAGCTGCCGGTGGACGTCCTCGCCCAGCTGACGCGGGACGAGGGCCCGTCGTATACGGCGAAGCGGATGGCGGAGCTGGCGGGCGCCGGGGGGCGCGGCAAGGGGTAGAAGGCCGTCAAACAGTCGAGCGAACGGGCCGGCTCCGGTCCCCTCGGGCCGGCCCCTTCGGATTCCCGGTCAGCGCAGCTCGGGCAGGTCAGCGCAGCTCGGGTAGGCTTGCCGCCGCCACGGCTTGGCCGTGGCGCTTCTGGCGCTCATCGGCCAGGTGGAACACGATCCCGTCCGCCGCGGCGGCGTCCTCCGCCGCGAGCACGGCCCGCGCCGTTTCGATGATCACGTCCCCGCCCGCTCCGGTCATGACCCGCCCGAGCAGCAGGAGATGATCCAGGTCGTAGTGGTCCCGGTACGTCAGCAGGCCGTAGCCGAGGTACGTGCCCACGGTCCGGTAGACGAGCGTCGCGCGCGGATCCCCCGCCGCCATCAGCTCCTGCAGGCGGACCAGGCGCTCGGGCAGCGGCGCCGAGCCATCGATCTCGATGCCGGCAGGCGCCATCAGGCGCGCGGTGGCCTGCTGCGAGAAGTACTGCACGCCGCAACCCCGATCACCGGACCACTCGTCGATCGGCGCGTCCGGCGACACGTCAATCGGGGCAAACGCCAGCTCGTCGATGCGCGACGTCAGGCGGCCCTCGCGATCCACGTAGCCCGCGGCCTGGCTGGAGCCCATCGCGATCCCCAGCAGTGCTCCCGAGCCGGCCATCATCGAGCCCGCCAGGGCCGTCACCTCGCCGTCGTTCACGACCACGAAGGGGATGCCCCCCCAGGCGTGCCGCAGCTCGTGGAACAGCCCCCGGACGCGCGCTTCGAAGGCGTCGGGCGGAACGGACCGGAAGAGCGATGCCGCCCGCACCTCGTTGTCCACGTAGGCACCGGCGGAGCTGCCACCGATGGCGTCCACCCGCGGCAGGTAGGCGGCGGCGCGCCGGAGCGAGTCCATGATCTGGTCCATGTGCCACTGCGGATCCGCGTGAGTCGCCGGGTCCCACAGGATCTCCTCGCTGAACACCACCTCGCCGTCGATCACGGCGGCCGCCTTGCGGTCACTCGCGCCCAGGTCGAAGCCGATCCGGCAGCCGTCGAGATGGCGGCCGAGGGCTACCGCGGCCTCTCGCTCGGGCGGGAAGCCGGCCTCGGGGACGGCCATCACCTCGAAGGGGACGCCGAACAGCTTGGGGCCCATGAACTCCGCGTCGAACATGCCCGCGCGGTCCACCGCGTAGTGACGGCGAAGGAACGCGACCAGGGCCGCGGGGCCGTCGACGTACAGTCGCGCGCCGCCCCGGGACCACAGGAGGAACTTGCACAGCCGCTCCACGGCACGGTGGGAGGCGGCCTCGCCGGGATGACCCGGCGGGTGCACCCACGCCTTGCGGTGCCACACGGAACCGGTCGGCTGCTCGACGGCCAGCGCCACCCGGATCCCGGTGCCGCTCGCGAAGATGCCGGCGCGAAGCCCGGCCTGGGCCAGGGCCATCGGCCGGAAGCCCGGATCGAGCGGCGGAGACACCCTGGACGCGATCGTCGGTGCTCCGTCGGTCATGCCCGACCGGCCGCCTGGATCCAGCCCGCCCCGCGCGTGACCCGCCGGACGCGCAGGTCATCGTCCAGCTCCACGAGGTGCGCCCGGCGGCCTGCCTCGATCCGCCCGCGGTCATCTTCCCCGAGGAGTGCCGCCGGATTCGCCGAGGCCGCGGCAACCGCGACCGGGAGCGGGACCCCCTCGCGGGCCAGGTTGCGGACCGCCATGTTGATCGCGATGACCGAGCCGGCCAGCGTCTCGGTGCCCACCAGCGTCACCCGGCCGTTGCGCACCACCACCGGCAGTCCACCGATCGTCCCCGGTCCGTCGCCCATCCCGGCGAGGGACATGGCGTCGCTGACGAGCACGAGCCGGCCGGCCGGCTTGGTCCGCAGGATGATCGGCCACAGCGCCGGATGGACGTGGAACCCGTCCGCGACCAGCTCGACGTACGCATCGTCGTCGGTGAGCGCCGCGACCGCGAGACCTGGCAGGCGGTGGTCCACGCCCGTCATCGCGTTGAACAGGTGGGTCGTGGTCCTGCCGCCGGCGCGATAACCGGCCCGGGCCTCGTCCAGGGTTGCGGCGGAGTGGCCCATGGACAACACGATCCCGAGCCCGGCCAGCCGTTCGATGAGCGCCAGGGCGCCGGGCAACTCCGGGGCGATCGTCATGATGCGCAGACCGTCCAGGGAGGCGTCCACGATGGCCGGGTCGAGCGCCGCGGGCGTGCGCAGGAGCGAGGGGTCGTGGGCGCCCTTGCGGGCCGGGGCGATGAACGGCCCCTCCAGGTTGAAGCCCAGGGGCTCCGCCCCATCGGCCGGCGCGGAGGGCATCCACTCACGCACCCGGGCCGCGAAACGCGGGATCTCGGACTCGGGCAGCGACGGGGCCGTGGGCAGGAAGGAGGTGATCCCCTGCCGGAGCAGGGCCCGGGCCATCCCCGACAGCGCGGCGGCGTCCCCGGTGGCATCGTGGCCGCCCCAGCCGTGGACGTGGACGTCGATGAGACCGGGTGCGACCAGCGGGCCGGCCAGGGCCACGGCATCGGCCGACGCCGGCTCGACGGCGGCGATGAAGCCGTCCTCGATCGTGATGCGGCCGGGGACCACCGCATCACCCAGGACGAGGCGTCCGGTGACGACCTCAGGGAGCATCTCGCACCTCCTGGAGCGCGGACCACATCGCCAGGATGTTGTCCGCCGGCACGTTGGGCTGGATGTTGTGGACGGCCGCGAAGACGAACCCTCCGCCCTCCCGGAGGTCGGCGATCCGGCGCAGGACCTCGGACCGGACCTCGTCGGGCGTGCCGGCCCCGAGGATCCGCTGCGTGTCGACACCGCCCCCCCAGAAGACCAGGTCGCGCCCGAAGTCGCGCTTGAGCCCGGCCCCGTCCATCCCCGCCGCGGAGACCTGGACGGGGTTGAGGATGTCCACGCCGATCTCGATCAGGTCCGGGACCAGGTCCCGGATCGCGCCGCAGCTGTGGAGGAAGACCTTGGCGGACGTGCGGGCGTGGATGAACGAGAACAGCTCCCGCTGGAGCGGCTTCACCAGGGAGCGGTACGTCGCCGGCGAGAAGAGGGGCCGGTCCTGGCCACCGAGGTCGTCCGCCTCGCCCACGACGTCCACCAGGTCGCCCAGCTCCCGGAGGACCCGGTCCCAGTAGGCGAGCTTGATCTCCAGGATCTTCTCCATCAGCTGCCGGGCACGCTCGGGCTGCGCGGCCAGGTCCATGTATCCGTCCTCGAAGCCGCGCATCTTGAACAGGCCCTCGGAGAGGCCGCCGCAGATCGAGCCGACGAAGACCGCGCGGCCCTCGCCCTCGGCGATCTGCCGCGCGGCGTCGGCCATGCCCACGTACCGGCCCGGATCCGCCGCGTCGGGCCACGGGAACGCCGCGATGATCGCCGCGTCCACCTCGCCCCCGAGCGGCGCCCCAAACGAGTCGTAATACAGGCCACCGTCGCTCGGCATCCGCCGCCCAACGCCCCACTCATCGATGAACGAGAGGTAGCCGCCCTCCTCCACCAGTTCGCGGCGGTACCCGGCGGCGGAGCGCGGACCGACGAGCCTGACGTCGCAGCCCAGCAGGTCCCTGACGTCCGTGTCGACCTCGGCGAGCTGCTGGGTGAGGTCGCCCACGCGGACGTCCACCGGCGGCAGGCCCAGGGCCGCCCGGAGGCCGGCATAGGCCCGGACGTGGATGCCGGTCATCCGGGACCCGCCCAGGTCGAACGGGATGCGGTCCGGCTCGCGGTGGCTGAGCGCCGCCTTGACGCGCTCGCGGGACGCTCCGATCACGAAGGACCCTCCGGGGTGCCGTCGTCCACGTCGAAGCGGACGTCCAGGGCATAGCGAGAGCCCGGGTAGCGCGATTCGGTCGCCTCGACCGGGCGGCCCTGGACATCGGCGATCACGCGTCGCTCCACCAGGAGGGGCTCCCCGGCGTTCACCCCCAGCAGGCGCGCGTCCTCGGGCGTCGCCGCCTCAGCCGTGATCGTGGCCTTGCCCCGCCGGAGCTGGAGCCCGGCCCGCCCCAGCGCCTCGTGCAGGGAGCCGCCCTCGAGATCGGCCGCCATCACGACATCCGCGGTGCGGCGGACGAGGACCGCCGTCTCGATCGCCATCGGCACGTCGTCGGCCAGGCGCACGCGGCGGACCAGCACGACCGGCTCCGCGACGTGGATCTCCAGCAGGCCCGCCTCGGCGTCCGTGGCCGGGCGGATCTCGCGGGCGAGCAGCCGTGAGCCGGGGGTGCGGCCCTGGCGCTCCATCTCGTGCGAGAAGGCCATCAGGCGGTCCGCGAACCGGTGCGACGGCGGCTCGGCGACGAAGGTGCCGCGCCCGGGGATCCGCTGCACCAGCCCATCCTCCGCGAGGCGCTGCATCGCGTTGCGGGCCGTCATCCGGCTCACGCCGAACTCCCGGCACAGGTCGCTGTCCGAGGGGAGGCGCTCACCCGGGCGAAGCGTGGGGACACGCTCGCGCAGTGCCAGCTCGATCTGGCGGTAGTGGGGGAGCCAGGCGGTCGGCGGCATCACGCGACGCCGGCCTGTTCGGCGCCGTGGACGGCCGCCCCGATCGAGCCTGCCCAGAGGCCGAGCTCCGCCGCGACCAGCGTCACGGGCTCGAGCGAGGTGATGCGGACGCGGCGCCGGAGCTCGGTCCAGATGGGCTCGACCAGCAGGTCGAGGGCGGGGGCAATCCCACCCCCGATCACGATCCGGTCGGGCGAGATGATGACGACGAGGTTGGCGATCCCGATGCCCAGGTATCGCCCGACATCGGCCAGGCCCGCCAGCGCCCGAGCGTCGCCCGCCCGCGCGCGAGCCACCGCCTCCTCGGCCGTCGCCGTCCCGCAGGCCGCCGCGATCTGGTCCGCCCGCGCGTAGGCCTCCATGCAGCCGCGGTTGCCGCAGCCGCACCACGGGCCGTCCGGGTCGATCGTCTGGTGGCCCAACTCGCCGCCCGTCCCGTCGTGGCCCAGGTGGACGCGACCATCGACGGCGAACACCCCGCCCACCCCCGTCCCCAGCGTCAGGCCCACCATGGACGATGCGCCCCGCCCGGCGCCGAGTCGCAGCTCGGCGAGGCCGAACGCCCGGGCGTCGTTGATGAGGAAGGCCGGCACACCGACCGCGTCCGCCACCGGCCCGGCGACCGGCTGGCCCGCCCAGGGTCCCGGCACGTTGGGCAGGAAGCGTGTCGTTCCCAGCGCCGGGTCGTACAGGCCCGGGACCCCGATCCCGACGCTGGCGATGGGCCCCCATGCAGCCACGGCGGCGGTGGCCACCTCGGCCAGCTGCCCGGTGATGCTCGCCGGGACGGCGTCGGGATCCGCCACGACGCGCGTCGGCACCCGGTCACATGCCAGCGTGGCCCAGGTGCCGTCGAGGTGCTCCACGACGGCCCACTTGAGGTTCGTCGCACCCAGGTCCAGGCCCAGGTGGCGGGTTCCCACTTCCGCGGTCATGTCGCTGTCTCCCCGGGTCGGCCTCATGACTCCGACGTGACGCGCGTGTAGGCGGCCGCGACGACCACGATGATCGAGCCGAAGACGACCTGGCGCGTCGGCTCGGGCAGCCCCAGGACCGTCAGGAGCGCGGTGAGCACCGTCAGGATGAGCGCGCCGACGATCGTGCCGCCGAATCCGCCGCGGCCGCCGAAGATCGAGGTCCCGCCGATCACCGCCGCCGCGACGGCAGGCAGCAGCGAGCTGTCCACGAGCGACACGCTGGCCGTGTTGGTGAGGCCCGAGATCAGCAGGCCGGCGATGCCAGCCATGACCGCCGAAATCACGTAGAGCACGATCAGGACCTGCCACGACCGGGTGCCGGACAGCCGCGCGGCGACCGGGTTGTCGCCGATCGCGTACAGGAGCCGGCCGTATCCGGTTCTCCGCAAACCCAGCAGGATGAGAAGCGTCAGCGGGACGAAGACCAGCAGGCTGTACGGGACGACCTGCGCCAGCGTGCTGCTGCCGATCCAACGGAGCTGGTCCGGCACCCCGGCGCCCGTCTGGACCATCTGCAACTGCCAGACGTTCGCGAGGCCAAGCACCACGAAGCTCATCCCCAGGGTCATGATCAGCGGGTGCACACGGAACACGCCGACGCCGATACCGGTGAGCAGGCCCGCCAGGGCAGCGGCGACGAGGGCCACGATGATCCCCTCGGCGACCCCGCCGGGGCTGTGCACGAGGGTGGCGGTGACGAACCCG
>Ga0209014_10002279_pt1 | contig 11168 bp, 7 predicted proteins | sample BarGraNGADG00212_FD_184491 | JGI IMG/M metagenome (GOLD analysis project Ga0209014, IMG submission 184491) | Arctic peat soil microbial communities from Barrow, Alaska - Barrow Graham LP Ref core NGADG0002-212 (SPAdes) (version 2) | ecosystem: Environmental > Terrestrial > Soil > Wetlands > Peat... | reverse complement strand
ACATCCTGTACCTGACCGACTCGCACGCCGCCAACGCGTCGCTGCACCCGCGCACGCTCGTCGTTGCCGAGCGCGGGGCGCGGGTCACGCTCGTCGAGTCGTTCGCGGCCATCGGCAACGCCGCGTACTTCACCAACCACGTCGCCGAAGTGGTGGTGGGCGACGGTGCGCGGGTGGACCACTACAAGGTGCAGCGCGAGAGCGACTCGGCGTTCCACGTGGGGACGACACAGGCGACGCAGGGACGCGACTCGATCTACCACTCGTTCTCGTTCGCCACGGGCGCGCAGTTGTCGCGCACCAACGTCTACTCGCGGCTTCTGGGCGAGAACGCGGAGGTGCGCCTGAACGGCCTGTATGCGCTGGAGGAAGCACAGCACGCCGACCACCAGACGTTCGTGGAGCACATTGCGCCGGGTTGTTCGAGCCGCGAAGTGTACAAGGGCATGATGGACGGCACCTCGCACGGCGTCTTCAACGGCAAGGTGTTCGTCCATCCCGAGGCGCAGAAGACCGACGGCAAGCAGACCAACAAGGCGCTGCTGCTCAGCGAGGGCGCGCGGGTCGACTCCAAGCCGCAGCTGGAGATCTTCGCCGACGACGTGAAGTGCACGCACGGCGCCACCGTCGGCCGGTTGGACGAGATGGCCCTGTTCTACATGAAGAGCCGTGGCATCGGCGCCGAGCGCGCCCGCGCGCTCCTGACCTATGCCTTTGCCGCCGAGGTGCTGGAGCTCATCGAGCTCGAACCCCTCAAGATCGCGCTCGAAGCATCGTTGTTCGCGCGCTTCATCCAGGCCGAGCTGGTCTGAGAGGGCCCCGTGTCCGCCGAACTCGACGAGCTGTACCAGAGCATCATCCTCGACCACAACCGGCGTCCGCGCAATTTCCGGACGATGGATGACGCAAGCGCGCACGCCGACGGGATGAATCCGCTGTGCGGCGACCAGTTCACGGTATGGCTCAAGCTCGATGGGGACCAGATCAGCGACGTGTCGTTCCAGGGGAGCGGCTGCGCCATTTCCAAGGCGAGCGCATCGTTGATGACGGCGGCCGTCAAGGGGAAGACGAAGGCCGAGGTGGAGCAGCTGTTCGAGAGGTTCCACGGCGTCGTGACCGGGAAGCATCCGGAGCACGCTGAGTCGCTGGGATCGCTGAAGGCGTTCGGCGGCGTGTCGCGCTTCCCGCTGCGCGTGAAGTGCGCATCGCTGGCGTGGCACGCCATGCACGCGGCTCTCGAGCAAAACGGGGGGAGTCCCGCGGCCCCCAAGGTGAGCACCGAATGAGAGTTGCGCTGGTGCCGCGCGCATGAAGGCGCTGCGCGCCGACTTTCCGCTGCTCGCGGCCAACCCGGGGCTGGTGTACCTCGACTCGGCGGCCACGTCGCAGAAGCCGCGCGCCGTGCTCGACGCGATCCGCACGTACTACGAGACGGCGAACGCCAACCCGCACCGCGGCGCGTACAAGCTGAGCGGCGCCGCCACGGACGCCTACCACGGCGCGAGGGCCCGCATTGCCGCGTTCCTGGGTGCGGCCGACACCGACACGCTGATCTTCACGCGCGGTACCACCGAGTCGCTGAACCTGCTGGCCACGGCGTGGGGACACTCGCACGTGCACCGCGGCGACCGGATCGTGGTGACGCGGCTCGAGCACCACGCCAACTTCGTGCCCTGGCAGCAGCTGGCGCGCGCGGTGGGCGCCGAGTTTCGCATTTGCGAGCTGGACGAGGAGGGGCACCTCGACCTCGGGCAGCTGCGGGCGCTGGTGACCGCCAACACCAAGGTGGTGGCCTTCGGCCACGTGTCGAACGCGCTGGGCACGGTCAACGACGTGCGCGACATCGTGAGGATTGCGCACGCGGTTGGGGCCGTGGCGTTCTGCGACGGCGCCCAGGGGGCGCCGCACCTGCGGGTCGGCTTCGACGCGCTGGGCGTGGACGCTTATGCGTTCAGCGGGCACAAGATGCTCGGCCCGATGGGGATCGGGGGCGTGATCGTGCGCCGCAAGCTGCTCGAGGCGATGCCACCCTACCAGTTTGGCGGCGACATGATCGAGTTCGTGTTCGACGGCGACACCACGTGGAACACGCTGCCGCACAAGTTCGAGGCCGGTACGCCCAACGTGGAGGGCGCCGTGGGACTGGCGGCGGCGGTGCGGTACCTCGACGCGCTGGGGATGGACGCCGTGCGCGCGCACGAGGTGGAGCTGTCGCGTTACGCGCTCGTGCGGCTGCGCGAGATCGAGGGAGTGGTCGTGCAGGGTCCCGCCACCGCCGAGCAGCGCAGCGGCGTAGTGAGCTTCACGCTGGGCGACATCCACCCGCACGACCTGAGCACGATGCTCGACGTGGACGGGGTGTGCGTGCGCGCCGGGCACCATTGCGCGCAGCCGCTGATGCGCGCGTTGAAGGTGACGGCGACGGTGCGGGCCAGTTTTTACGTATACAACACGATGGCCGACGTCGACGCGCTGGCCGCGTCGCTGCTCAAGGCCAGGGAGCGGTTCGGTGTCCACGTCGGCTGACCACGGCGCCGGGCTGGCCGCGCTCTACCAGGAGCGCATCCTCGAGCACTATCGGCGGCCGCGGTACAAGGGCGCGCTGGAGCGCGCCACCGGCATGCACACGGTGAAGAACCCGCTGTGTGGTGACGATGTGACCGTGGGCACCCTTGAACGGGATGGCGTCGTCATCGAGGCACGGTTCACCGGCACGGGGTGTTCGATCATGCAGGCGACGGCGTCGATGCTGATGGAGCTCGTGCGCGGGCGGACCTGCGACGAGATCGGCGTCTTGTCGAGACGCTTCGACGAGATGCTCGCCGGGGGAGAACCCGACGAATCACTCGGTGAGATGAGCGCTCTGGCCGGCGTGGCCGCCTTCAAGGCGCGGCACAAGTGCGCGAGGCTTCCGTGGCGGGCGCTGCAGGGGGCGGTGGACAGCAGGAGCTAGGAGCCAGTGCCCGTGCGACCCCTGCATCTCGCTACTGGGCTCCCCGTGCGGCATTTTTCAGGCATGCGCCGTTTCGCGTTTGCTGCCGTCGTCCTTTTTTCCGCCGCGTGCGCCACCGGGGGCGATGGGCCGACGAGTCCGAACAGGCCGCCGACGACCCCCACGACGCCACCGAGCGCTGATCCGCCGGCAGTCAATCGCGAGTTTCGCGGACTCTGGGTGGCCACGGTGGCCAACATCGACTGGCCCACGCAGACGGGCCTTATCCAGGCTGCGGCAATGTCGGAGATGCGCGCGATCCTCGACCGCGCGCAGGCACTCAGGATGAATGCAGTAATCGTGCAGGTGCGCGCCGCCGGCGACGCGCTCTACCGGTCGCCCATCGAACCGTGGGCCAAGTCGCTCACGGGCACGCAGGGGACCGACCCTGGGTGGGATCCGCTGGAAGCGTGGGTGACGGAGGCGCACCAGCGCGGCCTCGAACTGCACGCCTGGTTCAATCCGTATCGCGCCGGCAACGTCAAGGACACGTTGACCCTCGCGGCCAACCACCTCGCAAGGGCGCGGCCCGACCTGGCGCGCATCGCCGAGGGGCAGTTGTGGTTCGACCCCGGGGAGCCCGAGGTGCAGGCGCAGACGCTGAATGTCGTCGTGGACGTGCTCTCGCGCTACGACATCGACGGCGTGCACCTCGACGACTACTTCTATCCGTACCCTGTGGGCAATGTACCGGTGTTTCCCGATGACGCATCGTACGCCAAGTACGTCGCTGCCGGGGGTGCTGCCATGGCGCGCGACGACTGGCGGCGGCAGAACGTCAACACCCTCATCCAGAGGCTCTACGACGAGGTGCATCGCGTCAAGCCGATGGTGAAGGTGGGCATCTCGCCGTTCGGCATCTGGCGTCCGGGCAGCCCCGCAGGCGTCACCGGGCTCGACGCCTACGCCGCCATCTTCGCCGATTCGAGGAAATGGCTCCAGAACGGCTGGGTGGATTACCTGGCGCCCCAGCTCTACTGGTCAACGTACGACACGGGACAGCCATTCAACGCCCTGCTCGACTGGTGGATTGCGATGAACACGCAGAAGCGCCACGTCTGGCCCGGACTCGCAGCGTATCGCGTGGCGGACGGTGCGTCGGAGACGTACGCCGCCTCGGAGATCATCACGGAGATCGCACAGACGCGCCTGAGGGCCGGAGCCAACGCCGGCGGCGCCAGCGGCGCGCTGCTGTACAATACCACCTCGGTGCGACTCAACAGGGGCGGGCTGGCCGACGCGCTGGCCGCGTCGAGTTACGCCAGCGCCGCCGTGGTGCCCGCCTCGCCGTGGCTCGATGCCACGCTTCCATCTGCGCCAACGCTCACGGTCGCCGTGCAGGGTTCGGCCATGCGTGCGCAGTGGACACCTACCGGCACCGAGGCAGCGCGCTGGTGGCTGGTGCAGTGGCGCACGAGCACGGCGTGGAGCAACCGGCTCGTGTGGGGCGCCGACCGGTCAATCGACATCCCATTCACCGGCGCCGCCGACCGCGCTGATGTGGTGGCCGTCGCGGCGTTCGACGCGGCGATGAACGTCTCATCGACGGCCACATGGCGCGCGACCATCCAATGAGAACATGACGACACCTGATACCGCGCGCCCCACGGGCGGCCACCTCGTGGCCGAGGTCCTGCACCGCCATGGCGTGCGCGCAGTATTCGCGCTTGCCGGCGGGCACATTGCGCCGATCCTCGTGGAGGCGAAGCGGTGCGGCATTCGCGTCATCGACACGCGCCAGGAGCAGACTGCCGCCTTTGCCGCAGACGCCATGGCGCGACTGACGGGCGTTGGCGTGGCGGTGGTGACCGCCGGCCCGGGAGTCACGAACACGCTCACGGCACTCACCAACGCGCGCATGGCGCGCTCGCCCATGCTGCTCATCGGCGGTGCGACGGCCACGGTGCTGCGCGGACGCGGCTCGCTGCAGGACATCGACCAGATGGCAGTCGTCCGTCCGCACGTGAAGCACGCCGAGCGCGTGCGCCGGGTGGCCGACATCGTGAGCTCGCTGGAGCGCGCGTTTCGCGTGGCACGCGAGGGTGTGCCGGGACCGGTGTTCGTCGAGCTTCCGGTTGACGTGCTCTATTCCGAGCCGATCGTGCGTGAGACAACGGGCATTTCCCGTCCACCCGCGACGGGTGCGGGTTTCGGCAAGAAGCTGGAGTACTGGTACCTGAACCGGCACACCAAGCAGGTCTTCGCCGCGGGGGGCGCGATGCCGAACGATCCGGTGCACCTGCTTCGGGTCGTTCCCTCGGCGCGGATGGTCAGGAAGGTTGCGGTCATGCTCGCGCGCGCCGAACGACCGGTGATGGTGGTTGGCAGTCAGGGTGCAGAGTGCGCCGCCGAGATAGACGCACTGGCCGATGCCGTGCGCGCACTTGGCGTGCCGGTATTCCTGGCGGGAATGGCGCGCGGCCTGCTGGGCGCGGCATCGGCGCAACAGGTGCGGCATCACCGCAAGGAGGCGTTGCGCGAGGCCGACGTCGTGCTGCTCTGTGGCGTGCCAATGGACTTTCGTCTCGATTACGGGCGACATATCGGCACGCATGCGACGATCGTGTCGGTGAATCGTGATCGCGCCGAACTGAACAAGAACCGCCGCAGCACACTGGCGGTGTGTGCCGACGCCGACGTGTTCGTGCGCGCGCTGGCGGGAGCAGGGGGGCGCGCCTCCTGCGATGCCTGGCGGGCCCGGCTCGCCGAACGTGATGCCCGGCGTGACGCCGAGATCGCGTCGCAGTCAGCCCTGGCCGTGTGGCCGCTGAATCCCCTCGCCGTGTGTCAGGCGGTCAACGGTGCGCTTGGCGATGCCTCGACGATCGTCGCCGACGGCGGTGACTTCGTCGGCACCGCCTCGTACGTGCTGCGTCCGCGCGCACCGATGCGCTGGCTCGATCCGGGCGTCTTTGGCACGTTGGGTGTGGGCGCAGGCTTCGCGCTGGCCGCCAAGCTCGTGCGGCCGGAGGATGACGTGTGGCTCGTGTGGGGCGACGGTGCGGCGGGGTACGGAGTGGTGGAACTCGATACCTTCGTGCGCCACAACCTGCCGGTCATCTGCGTGGTGGGGAACGACGGCGCATGGACGCAGATTGCGCGTGATCAGGTTCCCATGCTGGGGGACGACGTGGGCACGCAGCTGGGACGCACGGCGTTCCACGAGGTGGCCGAGGCACTCGGCGCACGCGGGCTGCTTCTGGACGATCCTTTGCGAGTGGCAGCGACGATGATGGAAGCCCGTGCGATTGCGCGCGCCGGAAGCCCGGTGCTGGTGAATGCACAGATCGGTGTGTCGGAGTTTCGGAAGGGGTCGTTGGCGATGTGAGAAAGAGGATGGACGTCGGAACGCGATTGATGGGGCAACTGCAGTGCGCCACAGATGAACACAGAATTGCACAGGGGGTCCGCATCGAAACACCGGTGCGGACCCCTTTTGAATTCATCTGTGTTCTTCTGTGTTCATCTGTGGCGCAGTTCACATACGATCAGAGCGGCTCGAACCGCGCCTGGAAGAATCGCAGGTACTTCGGCTCGTACATCATCTTCAGCCCGCGCACCTGGTCGCGCTGCTCGAAGATGGCCTTCACGGACTCGGCGACCACATCCATGTGCGCCTGCGTGTACACCCGGCGCGGAATGGTGAGGCGTGTCAGCTCGAGCTTGGGACGGTTATGGTCGCCGGTGGTGGCGTTGCGCCCGGCACTCACGATGCCGCGTTCCATGGAACGGATGCCACTGTCGAGGTACAGCTGCGCGGCCAGCGTCTGCGCCGGGAACTGGTCCTGGGTGAGCTGCGGGTAGAAGCGCCTGGCGTCGAGGAAGATGGCGTGCCCACCGATGGGTTCCATCATCGGGACGCCCCACTGCGCGAGCAGCTCGCCGAGGTACCGCACCTGGCCGATGCGCGCACGGATATGGTCGTCCTGCACCGATTCCGCGGTGCCGATGGCCATGGCCTCCATGTCGCGTCCCGCCAGGCCGCCGTAGGTGTGCAGCCCTTCAAAGACAACTACGAGGTTGCGCAGCTCTTCGAAGACCGCGAAGTCGTTGACGGCCACCCAGCCGCCGATGTTCACCAACGAGTCCTTCTTGGCGCTCATCCACGCGCCATCCGTGTACGAACAGAACTCCAGCAGGATGGCCGCGATGCTCTTGTTCGCGTACCCCTCTTCGCGTTCCTGGATGAAGAAGGCGTTCTCCACCGCGCGCGTGGCGTCCAGATAGAGCTTCACCTTGTTCATGTCGCACCAGGCGCGCAGCGCCTTGACGTTGCCCATCGACACGGGCTGGCCGCCGGCCATGTTGACGGTGGCGCCCAGCGAGATGTACGCGATCTTGGATGCCCCTTCCTTCTTCACCAGCGCGTCGAGCTTGGCGATGTCGACGTTGCCCTTGAACGCGCCGCGGTTCACTGGGTCGTGCGCCTCATCGACGATGACGTCCACGAAAGTGCCACCCGCCATTTCCTGGTGCAGGCGGGTGGTGGTGAAGTACATGTTGCCGGGCACGAACTGGCCCGGCTTGATCTCGGTGCGGCTGAGCAGGTTCTCCGCACCCCTCCCCTGATGCGTCGGAACGAGGTACTTGTAGCCGTAGTAGCGCTGGATGGCCGCTTCGAGGTGATAGAAGTTCACCGAACCGGCGTAGGCTTCGTCGCCGGTCATCATGCCCGCCCACTGGCGGTCGCTCATGGCGTTCGTGCCGCTGTCGGTGAGCAGGTCGATGTAGACGTCCGCCGAGTGCAGCAGGAAGGTGTTGTATCCTGCCTCGGCGAGGGCGCGCTCGCGAGTGGGACGGTCGGTCATGGTCAGGGGCTCGACCATCTTGATCTTCCAGGGCTCGGCCCAGGAGCGGCGACCCGCCTGCTGGCCCATCGTGCGCGGCACTTCGTTCTTGTCAGTCATATCAATAGGAAGGCGCGATGGCGCCGGTTGAGGAACGCTTCCGAGGGGGACTCTCTGAAGATCGCATTTCGCAGGGCCACACATGATCGGCGTTCACACCACGCCGGATCGGGTGTTTGCCTGACTGTAGTCGGCCACTGGCACATAAGCGCCCGGGGAGGCAAGATCGTACGGTTCCAAAGACACCCGACACCCCGCCGGATGGCACTTCCCAAGCCCCTCCCAACCATGCGCCGCTTCCTTATTGCACTTCTTGCCGCCGCGCTGGCCGCCCCTGCCCTTGCCCAGCCGCAGGGAGACCCCGCGCTGGCCGCACGAATCCGGTTGAACTACCGGAAGATCGAGGTGAAGATCCCGGTGCGCGACGGCGTGAAGCTCTTCACGTCGATCTACGTGCCCCGGGACAGCACACGCCGGTATCCGGTGCTGATGTCGCGCACCCCCTATTCGGTGGCGCCTTATGGCGACACCCTGTACAAGGCGGCACTCGGTCCCTCGAACAATTCCAGGTTTGTGGATGACGGCTACATCTTCGTCTATCAGGATGCCCGCGGGCGTCACTTCTCCGAGGGCGTCTTCCGCGAGATGATGCCCATCCTGGAGAAGCACGAGAAACCGACGGACGTGGATGAGGGAACCGACACTTACGACACCATTGAGTGGCTCCTCAAGAACCTGCCGACCAACGGCAAGATGGGAATCTACGGCACGTCGTATCCCGGCTTCTATACCAGTGCGAGCTGCCTGGCCCGGCATCCGGCGCTGGTGGCCTGCTCCCCGCAGGCGCCGATGACCGACATCTGGATGGGCGACGACAACTTTCACGGCGGCGCCTTCCTGCTGCCGCATAATTTCGGCTTCTACACGAGCTTCAATCGCGGTCCGCGCACCGAGCCAGGCTTCGACAAACGCTATCCGTTCTCCATGGGAACGCCGGATGCGTACCAGTTCTACCTGGACATGGGCCCGGTGGGCCCGGGCACCCGGAAGTACCTGGCCGCCGGCACGGCCTCGTCGTGGGAAGAGATGCTCAACCACCCGACGTACGATGCCTACTGGCAGGCACGCAACGTCCGTCCACACCTGCACGACCTGAAGGCCGCGGTGCTGACGGTCGGCGGCTTCTACGACACCGAAGACATTGACGGTCCGTGGTGGGTGTACGGGAGCATCGCCCGGCAGAGCCCGGCCACGGAGAACACGCTCGTCGTCGGACCGTGGTCACACGGCGGATGGAGTCGCGGCGACGGCACGCTGCTGGGAAACCTGCGCTGGAGCTACAAGACCGGTCCTTTCTTCCGTGATTCCGTGGAGTATCCGTTCTTCGCACACCATCTCGCCGGTGCACCGAAGAAACTTGACGCCGGCGTGCTCGTGTTCCGCACGGGAGCCGACAAGTGGGATCGATATCCCTCGTGGCCCGCGCCGAACGGCAAGAAGGTGGCACTGTACCTGCAGCCCGACGGCAAGCTCGGATTCAGCGCACCAACGAAGGGCGCAGCTTTTGACGAGTACGTGAGCGACCCGGCCAAGCCGGTGCCGCTGGTCGACCGTGTCGAGGGCCAGGGCATGCCGCGCGACTACATCACGGCGGATCAGCGCTTTGCCTCGCGACGCCCGGATGTTCTGGTGTACCAGACCGACGTGCTCGCTGAAGACGTGACGCTGTCGGGACCCCTGCACCCTGTCCTCCACGTGAGCACGAGCGGCACGGACGCCGACTTCATCGTCAAGCTCATCGACGTCTTCCCCAACAACGCGCCCAACTGGGCCGGTGACCAGAGCGGCTTTCTGGTGGGCGGCTACCAGCAGCTGGTACGCGGCGAGCCGTTCCGTGCGAGGTACCGGCGGTCGTTCGAGAAGCCGTCGCCGATGGTGGCCAATCAGGCCGACAGCATCAAGTTCGAGATGCCGTCCATCCATCACACCTTCAGGAAGGGCCATCGGATCATGGTGCAGATGCAGAGCACCTGGTTCCCACACATCGATCGCAACCCACAGACGTACGTGCCGAACATCTTCTTCGCCAAGCCCGGGGATTTCAGGGCGGCGACGATGCGGGTGTATCACAGCGCAACGAAACCGACGCGCATCGAACTCCTGCAGATTCCGTAGTTCGACTGCACACTCGCGTGACTCCTCAGCGTCGATGGAGCGTGGACAAGAGGAACAGCATGTTGGCCGAGCCGTCCATGATCGGTTCGTTGGTGGAGTAGTCACCCCCATCGTCGTGGTAGACGATGAATCCGGAGTTCCACTTGGCCAAGGCGTCGGGCCGCGACAGGTAGATGCCGAGCAGGTTCTTGTAGATGGACTTGTATACAGGTCCGTCCACGAGCCCGCCGTCGAGCTGGATCTTGAGCTTGTTCCAGACCGCCGAATGCGGATCGCGCGGAAATCGGCCGCCGGCCGGGATGCCGATGACCATCGAGACGCCCCACGGATTCACGCCGAAGAGCCAGTCGATAGCCGACTGCTCGAGTTCCAGGAAGCGCGCGTCGCCCGTCATGCGCCGGTAGAGCACGCCCTGCACCGCCAGCGACGTCATGAGGTCGTTGGAGCACCAGATGAACGGGATGCCGACGCGAAAGCCGTTGTTGGCGCGCCCGGCCACGGCCTGCAGGCCATCGCGGTAGTAGCGGGCCAGTTCGGCGCGCGCCGACCCGGAGCCGCGCTGCCATGCCTCGAAGTGGCCGATGTTGTGGAACGGATACCACTGGTAGTGGCTGGCGGTGTCGGCACCCATCCATGGCTTCACCTTGGCCTGGGCCGCGAACCTCATGGCGCTCGTCCGGTACCGTGACTCGCCGGTGAGCGCGTAGAGGGAAGCCGCACCGAGTTCCATGTCGTCGGCCCAGTCATCCTCCTCGTAGAAGTACGGTCCTCGCGCCGGCGCCGTCTGGCAGGCACCATGGTACTTCTCGCCGAGCGCATACGCCGCGCGCGCCTTGCGACGCAATGTGTCGGCAAACGCCGGTTCGCGCGCGCGCAACAGCTGGGCGCCGAGCGCGAAGGCGGCAGCGAACTTCCCGGCGGTCGACGCGTACCCCGTGGCCCGGTTCTGGTACTTCAGGAGCCCCTGCGCAATGCCGGTGCACGGGTACAATGGGCGGGGGCCGCCCTTTCCCCAGCCATAATCGGAGGAATCCTGGACCGGGAGGTCAAAGAACATGTGGTCGCGGTCATCACCCAGCTGATTGAGCATCAGCGAGTCGTCGGGGAACATCTTCAGCAACCAGGCTAGCCCGTGGCGGGCCTCGTCCAGCACG
>Ga0209014_10002277_pt1 | contig 11170 bp, 7 predicted proteins | sample BarGraNGADG00212_FD_184491 | JGI IMG/M metagenome (GOLD analysis project Ga0209014, IMG submission 184491) | Arctic peat soil microbial communities from Barrow, Alaska - Barrow Graham LP Ref core NGADG0002-212 (SPAdes) (version 2) | ecosystem: Environmental > Terrestrial > Soil > Wetlands > Peat... | reverse complement strand
CACGTACGCCCGCCTCGATCACCTTGAGCCAGGTGTTCTGCACTTCCTCAGCCGCCTTCTGAACAGCCGCGAACTGCGGCGACTCGCTCAGGTAGTGGATCTCGTTCTGATAGATCAGGGTCGGGTAGGGCTGGTCCTCGGCGATCTTCAGCGAAGCAAGGACGAGGGCATGCACGCGCTCGGCCGGCGTCTTGCCGCTGGAGATGGCCTGCCGGTACTGCGCGCGGATCAGCTCGAGATATCCGCTGAGCACGGCCTCGACGATCGCGTCCTTCGATTCGAAGTGGTGGTACAGACTGCCGGAGAGCACGCCGACTGCATCGGCGATCTCGCGGACCGTCGTCGCCGCCACGCTCCTACGCGCGAACAACTCGGCTGCGCAGCTCACGATCAGCTCGCGACGGTCCTGCGGCTCGATCATTGTGCGGCGACCTCTTAGCTTGTAACAGTGACGGCGATGGGAGCCACGACGAACGGGTCGGGCGGAATCCTACCGAGCGCGCTCACGGCGGACTTGCGGCGCACCGCGTCATCGCGTGGACCGTCCAGCCGCCGTCCACAGTCAACGGAACACCGGTACGAGGCGCCCCAGCAGCGGCGCGGCTGCGCTAGGTACGGGCCAGGTCAAATTCTGGTCATCCGGGACCACCTGGCGAGCGTAGCAAGCGCTTGGTCAACGCACTAGTATCAGTGACCGTGCCCATGACTCAGCATCCCGGCGCCCCGGCCACCACCCCTGCGTTGCTCGCAACGGCAGTTGCTCGCGCTCCAGCTGACCTTGCCGTCATCGACGGTGCCACACGGCTGAGCTACGGCGAGCTGGCCGAACTGGTGGCCGCCGTTGCCGGCGGACTGATCGACGCCGGCATCGTGCCGGGCGACCGCGTCGGCATCTGGGCTCCGAACACCTATCACTGGATCGTCGCCGCGCTCGCCCTGCACACTGCCGGTGCCGTGCTCGTCCCGGTCAACACGCGCTATCTCGGTCGAGAGGCCGCCGACGTCCTCTCGCGGGCAGACGTCCGCGCGCTTTTCGTCCCCGATCAGTTCCTCGGACGCAGCTTCGTCAACCTACTGCGTGACGAAACTGCTGGCGAGGGGACGGGCGGCGGGACCGGACCCGTGCCTGGCTTGCCGTCCTTGTCGCTCGTAGTGGCGATACCCGTTGAGGGCACACCGCCGGCCCGAGCTGACGGTGTCGTGAGCTGGGACGCGCTGGTCGAGACAGGCCGCGGCGTGCCGACCGACGTCATCCGCGTTCGCGGCGAAGCGGTTGGTCCAGAGGACCTCGCCGACATCCTCTTCACCTCGGGCACCACCGGCGTGCCGAAGGGCGCGATCTCGGCGCATCGGCAGACCGTTGCGGTAGCTCGCGCCTGGGCCGGCCGCGGTGAGCTCAGCCCGGCAGATCGGTACCTGGTGATCAGCCCGTTCTTCCATAGCTTCGGCTACAAGGCCGGTTTCATCGCGGGGTTGACCGCTGGCGCGGCGATGGTGCCGCAGCTGACTTTCAACCTCGAGGAAGTGCTGAACGTCATCGAGGCGGAGCGTATCTCGGTGCTGCCCGGTCCGCCGACGATCTTTCAGGACATGCTCGCTGCCCCGGAGCGTGCCGGACGCGATCTGAGCTCGTTGCGCCTGGCGGTGACCGGGTCGGCGCCGGTGCCGGCGGTCTTGGTCGAACGGATGCGCGCGGAGCTCTCGTTCAGCTCCGTTCTCACCGCCTACGGCCTGTCGGAGGCCGTCGTCGTAACCATGTGTCGTCGCGAGGACGAACCCGAAGTCATCGCCGACACGTCGGGCTTTCCCACCGCGGACTTCGAGGTGCGGATCGTCAACGCTGACGGCGAGACAGTCGGACCCGGGGTCGACGGCGAGATTCTGCTCCGCGGCCCGAACGTCATGCTCGGCTACCTCGACGATCCGGCGGCAACCGCCGCCGCGATCGACTCCGACGGGTGGCTGCGGACCGGTGACGTCGGACGCCTGAATGACGCCGGGTATCTGACGATCACTGATCGGATCAAGAACATGTTCACCGTCGGCGGGTTCAACGTGTACCCCGCGGAGATCGAGGCGGCACTGGCGCGGATGGATGACGTCGTCGAGAGCGCGGTGATCGGAGTGCCGGACGATCGGCTCGGTGAGGTCGGCGCCGTCTTCGTCGTACTGCGACCAGGTGCCACCACGACCTCGGATGACGTGATCGAGTACTGCCGCGCCAATATGGCGAACTTCAAGGTGCCCGGCTCGGTCCGTGTCGTTGACGCTCTGCCGCGCAATGCAGGGGGGAAAGTCGTCCGCGCCGAACTGGAGAAACTGCGATGACTGCCCGGCTGATTGTAGGCCTGGACAACTACGGCGATCACGAGCCCGAGCACGGTTGGGCCGGGCTGCTCGACATCGCCGAGGCGGCCGACCGAGCCGGCATCGACGCGGTCAGCGTGGTCGATCACGTAGCCCTCGGCGGCGACCTGGCCGACTATCCCTACGGATCGTTCCCAGGCGGTGCCGACGCGTCATGGCTCGAGCCGCTGACTACCCTTGCCGCGTTCGCCGGCCGCACCACTCGACTGCGCCTGTTCACCGGCATCCTCATCGCCCCGCTGCGTCCTGGCGCGTTGTTGGCCAAGACGGTCGCCACGCTCGATCAGCTATCAGGTGGGCGACTCGAGCTCGGCGTCGGCACTGGCTGGTTGGCTAAGGAGTACGAAGCGGTCGGCCTCGACTATGCCGAGCGCGGACGACTGCTGGACGACAACCTGGAGATCTGCCACCAGCTCTGGAGTGGCGGTGCAGCGGCCTTCACCTCGCCGAGGCTGAGCTTCACCGATGTACACAGCAGTCCGCAGCCCGTCTCCGGAGCTCGCCTGCCGATCTGGATCGGCGGTGCGTTGCACCGGCGCAACGTGGAGCGCATCGTCCGGTTCGGACGCGGCTGGATTCCGAGCCCTACGGCGCGCGCGAAGGACATCGTCGCCTCAGCCGCTGAGCTCAGGGCAGCACTGGCGAACGCCGGTCGTGACCCGGGTGAGCTTCGAGTGCGGATCTCACCGCGGCTGCTCCTCGACGAGGCGGGTGTGCCAGATCTCGTCCGGACGTTCGCACGTCTACCTGCTCTGGTCGCCGACGCGACGCCCTGCGACATTTTCGTCGCGCACGCGGCCTGCGGCGCCGGCCGCGATGACCCGTCGCTCTTCGAGCGAATGGCGGCTGAGTTCGCCACGGCGCTCAGCCGGTCCAGCTGAGGTACGACCTACCACTGCGACGCCACGCTGGAGCACCCGTACACCATCGGCTCCTGCCTCGGAACACCCACCGCTACCCACGCCGGAACTCCGTGACGGCGGCTGAAGGACGTCCTGGTTCGGTCCGGTAGATCGATGAGCGGGCCGCCCGGCCGACGCTGTCCGCGATTGCCGATGACGTAGCCGCGGCCCGCAACTCGCGTTCGTCACCTGCGGGGTGATCAGCTGCCTGACGGCGGTGCTGTTTCGCACAGCGATGAATCGCTACCCGAGCCCTCTGCGCCCGCAGCTCGCGCTGCCCTCGCTGCGCAACGTCCGCGGTGGACGGCTGTGGGCGGCGGTCACCCTCGGTGGGCTCGGCGAGGCGCTCCGCGACGGCATTCAGATGGTGCTCATCCCGCTGGCCGCGACCGGGCTCGGCATGTCCTCGTTCGGCGCCGGCATCGCGCTCGGGGCCCTTACCGTGACCGACGTCGTCTGCATGCAGATCTCGGGACGCGCGACCGACCGGTTCGGGCGCGCCCCGGTGCTGTTGCTCGCCTCGCTCACCGGGGTCGTCGCCCTTGCGCTGTCACCGGCCGTATCCGCCCCGCTGGCCCTCATCGCCTTGTGCATGCTCATGGGACCATCGCAGGCCGCCATCTGGGTGGTGCCGCCGGCCATGGTCAGCGACCTCAGCGAGGACCATGAGGCGGCGGTGTGCGTGTACCGCCTGGCAGCCGACATCGCCTTCGGCTTCGGCGCGACGGGTGCCGCCGCGCTCGGCTCGGTGTTCGGTGGCGCGAACGCGCTGGCGGTCTCAGCGGCGGGTTTCGCTGTGGCGATCGTGCTGACGGTCGTCGTCGGAGAGTCGAACCCGCGGCGCGACCGGCCGGGACGTGCACGGGTGTCGTAGGGTGTCCGGACCGCGCAGGCTCTTGGAACCCCTCAGGGTCTACTCGCGGGCGGCGTGGAACCGATGCAAGTCACAGTCGTGCCGCGGCGGGCTGGTGTTACGAGCAATCCGACGGTGCCCGCGCGCCGCTCGGTCATCAGGTCAGGTCGGCCTTCATTCTCGGATGCTGGGGTGCCTGGCGAGGTCGGCGCGGCCATGGAGGTTGAGTTTGCGGTAGGTCGCCGCGAGGTGACCTTCGATGGTCCGGACACTGAGGAACAGCTCAGCGGCGATCTCGCGATTGTTCCTGCCGTGACTTGCGAGGATCGCCACGCGGGTCTCGGTGGGCGTCAGCTGCGCGGAGGGTCGTGGCGTGGCGATCCGGGCCAGTTGCGCTTGGGTGACGCGGATCCAGGAGGTGGCCCCGAGGGCAGTGAATCGGTGCGCTGCCGCGTCGAGGTTGGCTCGAGCGGCCGCCGGCGCGCGCAGCCGGCGCTGCACCTTGCCGAGTTCGAGTTGGCTGCGCGGCAGCTCCAGCGGCAACGGCGAGGATCGGTGCGCGTCTATGGCGTGGTCGAGGGCGATGACGGCCGCGTCGAGTTCGCCGCGTGCCGCGAGGGTGAGGCCGCGGATGCGCCAGCCGACGCCGGCGACGGTGGGTCGCGTGGCGCGTCCGAGCGCGATCTGCGTGGCGGCGAGTTCGTCGGCTCGATCGAGATGCCCGCACGCGACGAGGGCTTCACCCAGGTCGCCTTCCATGCGTTGTCGGCGGCCGGGTTCCTCGATGCCGAGTTCGGCGGCGATGGTCCAGGCCCCGTCCAGGTGCTCCAGCGCGAGCGTGGTGTCGCCGTCGAGCAGGGCGGCCAGGCCAAGCACGTGGAGATAGACCAGGGTGCGTTTGCTGGCGACGGTGTCGGACTTGGCTCGCAGCTGTTCGGTCATGAGGGTGCGGGCAGTGTCCGGGTCGCCGGTGAGGACGGCTAGCAGCGCCCGAGAGGCGAAGAGGGTTGCGGGTGCGATGCCGCCGGTCTGAGCGGCGTGCTGCAGACCTTCCTGGGCGGCAGCGAGCGCGTCGTCGTAGTTGCCTGCCCAGCATTCGGTAAGGGCCAGGTGGCCGAGCAGGGCCGGTAGCGAGCTGTCGTCGCCCTCGCTGCGGGCGGTGGACAGCGCCTGCAACAGTTCGGCGCGGGCGCCGTTGAGGTCGTCGACGATCTTGAGCTGGTAGGCCCGGATGCTGCGCGCTCGGTTCAGCACCGGGATCCAGTGCGGCGTGCTGAGTTGCTGTTGCTTTTCGGTCGTCTCTGCCCGCTCCAGCAGGTCGAGGGCGATTCCGTGTCCGGCGTCGAGGTGGGCCTCGGCGAGGTAGATGAGTGCTGTGGACAGCACACCGGGGTCGGTGTCGCCGAGGGTGTCGAACAGGTCGATCGACTCCTGGGCGAGTTCGGCGCGGCCGCGTCCGGTTCCGTCGCCGACGTCGGCGGCGCAGGCCAGGGCAATTGCGCGACGGCGCAGGTCGGCGTCCGCGGCGTGCAGCACTGTGCGCACCACGGCCTGGGCCGCCGCCTGGCCTCGCACCCAGTAGGTGACCTCGACGAGCAAAGGCAGCAGCCGGGGCCAGTCTGCCGGGGACGGGCCGGCTTGGTAGACATCGGTGGCGAACGTGCAGGCCCGGTCGAGGTCACCGGCGGCGAAACAAAGTTCGGCGGCGTCGAGGCGGCGACGGGCGAACTCGCTGAGGTCCGTAGGCGGCGTCAGGCCTACGGCAAGATCAGCGAGCTCGGCCGCGGCGTGGCTGGCTCCGCGGGCGCGCGCCGACAGCACTCCCGCATCCAGGGCGGCCGCGATCTCGGTGTCCGGGTCGCCGGTGCTGGCCAAGGCCAGGTGCCGCGCCCGTTGCTCCGGTTCGAAGGTCAGCTCGGCAAGGCGGCGGTGCAGCCGGCGCCGGCGGGTGGGGCTCAGCGCATGCAGTGCCGCGGTACCGAGCAACGGGTGGGTCGGGGCGAGCCGGCCGGAGGACTCGGTCAGCGCGCCGGCCGCGACGGCGGCATCGATCGCCGCGTCGGGGTCTGCGACCATCTCGCGCAGTGCTCGGGCCACCGCCGCCCACGTCGGCCTCGACAGTGTGGTCACCATCAGCAGGGCCATCCGAGCACCGTCGGGCAGGCGAGCCAACCGTGCGGTTAGCAGCGCGTCGAGCGAGGCCGGTAGCGCGATCTCCCTCGTCGCGTCCTGCGCGGACGCCGCCGGCGCGGTTGTGGCGGCGGCCAGCTCGATCGCCCAGAACGGGTTACCGCGTGCGGCTGCGGCAAGCCGGCGCGCGACGGCCGGCCGCGCCGACGTGCTAAGCCGGCTGCGGATCAGTTCGGCGACATCTGCGTCGGGCAGCGGGCCGAGGTGGACAAGCTGGGGTGCCAGCCCGGACACGGCCTCGAGCATCGTGACCGTGCTTGGTGCCGTGTCGGCGCCGCTGTCGTCGACATCGTTGCTGCGGCGCGCGAGTAACACCCGGACCGGTTCGGTGCGCAGGCGCCGCAGCGCATAGCCGAGCACCTCGGCACTGGCGCGGTCCAGCCACTGGATGTCATCGACCGCGAGCATGACTGTCGCTTCTGCTGCGAGTAGGCGCAATGCCGCGAGCAGTGCGATCCCGATCTCACGTTCGCTCGGCGCGACGGCACCGGGTGTGCGCCGCGACAGCGCGACGTCTAGCGCCGCCTGTTGTCGGGCAGGCAGCCCCTGAAGGTGCTCGGCGACCGGATCGAGCAGGTCGCCGAGGCCGGCGAAGGACATGCTGGCTTCGGCCTGCGCGGCCCGCGCGGACAGCACGGTGTCGTGCCGGCCCAGCGCCGCGCCGACGCCGGCCCCCCACATGGTGGACTTGCCGATGCCGGCTTCCCCGTCCAGGATCAGCGCCCCTGCGGTGGCCGAGCCCTGCACGAACGCGGCGACCGCGGCGTTCTCCAACTCGCGCCCAACCAGTGCGGCGGTCAGATCCGGTGAAAGCACGGCATCACGACCCGTCATCTTCCTGCGGTAGCGGGCAGCTTACCGTTCGCGTGATCGCCTGCTACGAGAATGTAGGTGGTGGCCAGGTAGTCCTACGGGCGCGCCCGCGAGTGCCCGGTCCCTAGCGTTCGCCGCATGGGCACCTACGTCATCCAACGGCAGGTCGCTCCGGCCGACGTCGGGGATCTCGGCAACGAGCTGTCCTCGGTACGCGCCGTCGCGAGGGTCATGACAGCGTGCGGGCAACCGCTTCAGATCCTGCACGCCACCTACGTTGCCGCGCACCACAGCTTCCAGTGCGTCGTAGACGCCGAGAACGCCGCCATCGTGACGGAAGCCCTGCGCCGAGTCGGCACCCACACGGCCCGCGTCCTGCCCGCCCTGAACCTATAACCGCGACGGAGATCGTCATGACAACTCACTACTCGCGCAGCATCGCCGCAGCGGCTATCGGCCTGGCCGGATGTCTGCTGTTCGCGGCCTGCGGAAGCACCACATCAACTCGCGCCGCCCCGCCAGCGACAAACCCGACCAGCAGCGCGACCAGTTCCTCGCCTGCGGCGGCGGACAGTACGACCGCGCCGGTCGGCGCGAGCGCGTCGGCGGCGCCGGTCGGCGGCACCAGCGCCTGCGCGCTTGTCACCGAACCGGACGCCACGACCGCACTCGGCAAAGATCCCGGCGCGGGCAGCAAGTTCTCCAGCCACGGCTCGACCCAATGCCAATACGGCAGCTACCAAACCGCGTTCCTCCTCGTGAATCTCACGCCCTCCCAGGGCAGAGCCGGCTACGACAACGTTCACAACAACCCGAAGCTCGGCCAGAACGTCCGCGTCATCGACATCACAGGAGTCGGTGATCGGGCATTCGAGATCTCTGGACCCAATACGGCCGGCATCTACTTCACCAAGGGTGACGCGCTCGTCGTCGTGTCGGTCTCTATGCAAACCGCAACCTCGCCCCCCAAGGTGGCAGCACTCGCCCTGGCCAAGATCGCCGCCAGCCGGCTCTAAGCACAAGATGCGCCCCAACGCTTCCCCCGGCACAGCTCCAAAGTCGAGACTCACCACCCCTGGCTTCTTCCCCGGTGATGCAGGCGTCAACTCCGGCTGGTCGGGTGCCTACGCCGTCATCGCCGTCTACTCCTCATGAGCGCAACAACGAAACGACTCCAGCCGCGAACCAGCCAGCCAACGACGCCCCCAATCGACCGCCCATCAACAGAAGGAAGAACTCGATGACGATCCGAAACCGCCGACGTGTCGCACTCGCGGCAGCAGCGCTCACAACCGGCCTCATCGCGGCCGGCGGGGGCGTCGCGTGGGCCTCAGGTGCGCTCGGCGGCGTCCCCGATTCCGCCGGCGTCATCCATGCCTGCTACGTGAGCAGCCCTACGCTGAAGGCAGTAGTGCTCATCGATCCGTCCAAAGGCTCGATCTGCCCGGCCGGCTTCACCGCTCTCAACTTCAACCAGACCGGACCCCAAGGCCCGCAAGGAATCCAAGGCAACCAAGGAATCCAAGGCAACCAGGGCATACCGGGCGCGACCGGATCCCCCGGCGCCACTGGCGCGCCGGGCAGCAACGGCACGAACGGTACCGACGCAGCCGCGGGAGTCAGCGGATACGAGGTCGTCAGCGAAACGACCTCCGGACTCAACACCGGAGACTCAGCCACCGCCACCTGCCCAGCCCACAAACTCGCACTCAGCGGCAGCGGAGAAATCACCGGCGAAGGCACGAACGGCGACATTGCGATGATCAGCGGCAGCAGACCACTGATCAGCCACGCCGGGTGGGAAGTCACCACCGACTTCCACATGACCCCGGACTGGGTCGACGCGATCAGCAGCGACAACGACTTCTTCACCGACGCGGGCCAACTCACGGTCACCGTGTGGGTGGTCTGCGCGACCGTCTCCTAACGCCCACGACGTCCGAAAGGATCCGGCCGGCTCCCGCACCAGGGCAGCCGGTCGGATCGTGTGAAGCCACCCGAGTATTGCGTCAAACAGCGAAGCCGCGAGTGCACCAAGCCCTCCGCCGATTCTCGCCGGCGCCGCCTCAACCGCGTGCATCCGCGCGTCTTACGCGTTGAAGCAGCGGTCACTGTGTCGATCGGTCCATCTGGTCGCGACCAGGCAGTGGCCGTCGAACAGATGCACGGTCTTCTTCCGCGAGGCCACATCGCTCAGCCTGACACAGCCCGCGCGACCTCGGGCCCGCCAAGGTCGGCGAGGCTCCCGCATCAACGGCCGCGTGCTCAGATCCGGTTTCGTTGACCGCCTGATGTGTGCTTGTCGGCCCTGACCGTGCGGCGCTACGGTAAGCGACATCTCGGGCCGGGTGGGCCCGAGGATCGTCTTGAAGCGGTCCTGGGAGCGCGCATGGCGTCCGACCTTGAGTCCGCGCTGCTTGCCTCCTTGCTCGACTTCGCTCGGAAGCGACTCGATGCGTTGCTCAACACTCTCGCGACGGACGCCGAGCATCTGCTTCTGACGGTCCTCCCCGGGGCCAATGCCGCTCAACAAGCTGCCGCCGCCAGCACTGACGCCGCCACCCACCTGACAACGGCCAAGGCCCATCTCACCCAGCTCGCCGCGGACGTCGGCGCAGGCCCGTCGACGCTGCTGCAGTGCCAGGCCGCGTTCGCCGAAGTGACGGGCGCCCTGAGCCAGATCGACCAAGCCATCAAGAGCATCGCGGCCGTCGTGCCTGAGGTCGCCGATGCCGAAGCCGCCGTCCTCAAAGGGATCAAGGCTGCAGTCATCGAAGGCGGGGATACTGTCGCGGGGCTGTTGGACCAGCTCGGCCTCAGCGGCCCGATCAGCACCGGCATCACGAACTCCGGCACAGTCCTGAGCTATCCGCTGGCGAACGTGGGCGAACGCTCGCTCGACCCTGCCTCTGGCGCGGTACTCAAGCTGAACAACACGACCGCGAAGGCCACACTCGACTACGGCAGTGCAACGCCGGTCCTCGGCGTGAGCGTCACCACGGGCGTCGCGATCGGGATGTCGACGGACGGGTTCGTCGATCAGGTTCTCGGCGCGAACGCCAGCGCCACCGCCACCCTCACTGTCAGCGTCGACACCAAGAACGGACTACGGTTCCAGGCCGGCGCCAAGGCCCGCGCGGACCTGGACGGCCGACTCGCGCTTCCGGGTGTCGAGCTGCGCGGGCTTGGCATCGAGATCCCGGACGGCGTCCCGCTCGGCTTGGCGCTCACGGGCACGATCGGCGGCAGCCTCGGCCCGATCACGGCGGTCATCCAAGGCGCGGGAGTTGCGCTCGTCTTCGACCCGAGCAAGATCGGTAACGGCAACCCGATCACCCTGGCCCTGCAGCCACCGAGCGGTGCTGGCCTGACCGTCGACGCGGGCGTGCTCCACGGCGGCGGCTTCATCGAGCACACCGGCTCGGAGTACGGCGGCGCGCTCGACCTCAACCTCGGCCCCATCGAGATCAAGGCGATCGGACTGGTCGGCACCGATCCGTTCTCGCTGGTGCTCGTCCTGTCGGTCGAGTTCATCCCGCCGATCCAGCTCTCGTTCGGGTTCACGCTGAACACCGTCGGCGGCATCCTCGCCCTCGAACGGACGATCTCGACCGACGCCCTGCGCAGCGGCATCCACGACCACACTGCGGATACGGTGTTGTTCCCACCGGACCCGGTCGCTGCGGCGCCGACGATCCTGCACCTGCTGCGCGAGATCTTCCCGCCACAGCAGGGTGCGTTTGTCGTCGGGCCGATGCTGGAACTGGGCTGGGGCGCGCCGGTCTCGTTCGTTACGGCCCGACTTGGTGTGATCATCGCTCTGCCCGATCCGAAGGTGATTCTGATCGGGTCGCTGCGCGTCGCGCTGCCTGCACCTGAGGCGCCAATCGTCGACGTCCGGGCCGACATCTACGGCGAGATCACGCCCGACCATCTGCTGTTCATGGTCAGCCTGGGCGGTTCGCGGCTGGCCGGCTTCTCCATCGCGGGCGACTTCGGTCTGCTCATCGCATGGGGCGATCACCCAGATCTGGCGATCTCGGCG
>Ga0209014_10002276_pt1 | contig 11172 bp, 17 predicted proteins | sample BarGraNGADG00212_FD_184491 | JGI IMG/M metagenome (GOLD analysis project Ga0209014, IMG submission 184491) | Arctic peat soil microbial communities from Barrow, Alaska - Barrow Graham LP Ref core NGADG0002-212 (SPAdes) (version 2) | ecosystem: Environmental > Terrestrial > Soil > Wetlands >... | reverse complement strand
CGACCGGCGCGTTTGACGGTGATCACGTTTCGGTTCATGCCCGACTACGATGATCTCCATTTCGCAGAATTACCAGCGTTTAATGAGGGGATCTCTCAGGTTCATACTGGCATCTCCTTGTTTAGTAAGATCACGTTGACGCCTTCACCATTGGCGACCAACTCGACTTCCGCATTATTCTCACCCAGGTCGTGCAGCGGGTTTTCAATGTTCCTGAACACCCGGTCGGCACAGTCCTTTATAGGTTCATCAAGATGGAAAACGACACTGTACTTGTCCATTGCCAGCTCCCTTCGTTTGGTTGGCGTCGGGACGGAGGATGTTCGCGCTTGCTGAAACACGATTCTGCCATGCCGCCCAACTCGCCGATGAGCTGCGCGCCGACGACGGCGATGGGCCCCAAGGCAGCGCATTGTTTTACAATGGCGCCGACGTCGGGGACTGGTCAAGCGGGAGGCGCGTCAGCTCCATTGGCTCGTTGGGCAACCCTTCCGGCGCGTGATCGGAGACCGCGGTAGCGACCGGCGCGAAAACCGCTTCAAGCGGAGGCCTCATCTGGGACAGTTGCTTGATTCGGATGACGGTGTCCCATGCGCGCTCGAACTTCTTCCACCCCACGCTGTAGCAGTAGTGTTTCAGCCGGTGCTTTGCCGATCTGTGCGCGGACGCCGCCTCAAAGATGGAGCCCCAGCGGTAGAACGCTTCATAGGACCAGTGATACCCGCGCTTCAGTTCTTCCGGTGACAGGCGTGAAGGGCGATAGACAACGTGGCGCGTGTCGTAGAGGTCCCAGTTCTGCGGTTCGATCCGGTTACGTGCGGCCATGTCGGTGAACAACGCCGCGCCGGGGTACGGCGTCAGAATGTGGAAGGTGGCCGTGGTGATTCCAGCTTGGACGGCCCAGTCTACGGTGCGGGGGAAGACGTCGCCGTCGTCTCCGTCCAAGCCGAAGACGAAACTGCCGTTGATCATGATGCCGAGGCTGTCGAGCCGGCGAACGACCTCGCGGTAGGTGCGGCCGAGGTTCTGACTCTTGCCGGCGGCCTCGAGGCCGCTGCTGAAGAGCGTTTCAAACCCAACGAACAGGCTCCGGAGCCCTGCGGCCGCAGCCTCTTCGACCACATCGTCGCGTAGGATCGAGTCGACCGTTGCGGCTGCCTGAAAGATGCGGCCCATCCCCATCATGCCGCGGAAGAGATCTCGCGCGAACCGGGGATTCCCGAAGAGATGATCGTCCAGGAAGTAGAGATGTCGGCCGGGCAGGCGGGCAATCTCGGCGAGCGCGTCGTCCACGAGCTGCGTGTAGAACGAGCGCCCTCCCGCGAAGAAGGCGTCCTTGTAGCAGAACGTGCAATGGTGGGGCAGCCTCGCGAGACGACAATCGAGTTCGGCACCAGGTACCGGTGTCGCTGAATAAGGTCTCGCCGGATCGGCGGCAGCGCTTCCAGAGTACGCACCGCCGATTCGTAGCGGCGTTGCGGCACTCCTGCCGCCAGGTCTCGCAAGAATTGTGGGAAGGTGTGCTCTCCGGGTCCGATGAAGATCGTGTCTGCGTGCTGTGCCGCCTCATCGGGCAGCGATGTGACGTGGAGGCCCCCGAGCAGTACGCAGGACCCACGCGCCCGATAGTGGTCTGCGATCTGGTACGCGCGATATGCGTTGGTGATATAGACCTGAATGATGACCAGGTCGGGTTGGTCGTTCGAGCCGAGCTTCTCGACGTGCTCGTCCTGCAGAGAGATCTCGAGGTCGGGATCGAGATAGGCGGCGAGAGTTGCCAAACCAAGGGGCGGAAAGAGCGAGTACTTGATCGGCCGCCAACCGGGACTCGTTGCTTCGGTCAACGCGGGAAGAATCAACTTCACGCTTCGAAGCGACCGTCTCGCGTTCAAAGCCGCCTCCTCTCTGGAGCTCAACGCTCGGCTTCAGCCGCGCCGCCGTATCTTCGCCCAGGGGCGGCGTCGGCTGCACGCGCTTGTTGGGCGGCCCGTTGAGGCGTAGAATTACCTCATCATGACCCAGGCAGCCGCCGTGGTCTTGGCCGAGGCACTACGCCTCGACGAGCATGCTCGTGCCGAACTGGCCGCTGAACTCCTCGCCAGTCTCGATGGACCGACTGACTCCGACGCCGAGACGGAGTGGGCCGCCGAGATAGATCGGCGCGTCGCGTCGATCGAATCCGGCCACGCGATTCTGGAGTCCTGGGTTGACGTCAAACGCCGAATCGAGCGGGACATTCTTGGTCGGTGACTCCCTTAATCCGGACCACTTCGCAGGCGTCCATCGAACTCGCCGAGGCGATTCGCTGGTACGAGTCCAAGCGCCGTGGTCTCGGAGGCGAGTTGCTGGACGAGGTCGCCAAGACGATTGAGCGGCTGACGTCGAATCCCGACGCCTGGAGCCCAATGTCCGCCGACCGGAAGACGCGCCGATTGCTCGTGTCCCGCTTCCCCTACCATCAGGCCTCACCCGCCGGCGCTCACCATGGCACCAACGCCGGTCGGGTGCAGGCTGTGTTGGGCAGAGCGATCGGGATTCCTTCCGAGGCTACGCGGCCCGCAACGGCGCCACATCGGCTCGAGAGACCGGTGAACATCCAAGTTCTCGTAATACTCGGTTGAAGGCCGCTACCGACAGGCCCGTCGGATCGGTGATCTCGATGCCGATTGCCCGGCCGCCCCGGCTGAAGTCGACGAGCAAGCCGGGTTCGATCTGGCGCGTGCGCACGCTCTTCTGCCCCGCGCGACGCGGCAGGTAGTAGTAGGCCGCAATCGGACGGCCCCGCCGGTACGTGACTTCCAGGTAGGGTGTGCTCATGTTCGGCTCGCGTCCACAGGATACGCGGTAATCACCAGCAGCAGTTCTTCCGCTGGCAGTGGTTCGACAATGACTTCCCACACGCGCCGACGGTGTCGCGCCGACACCGCCTATCGTCCCGTGGCGACATCGGGACGGTAGCCCGTTGCCTGCTCCAGCATACGCCGCAGGTCGACCTCGGTGAAGCGTCGGTCTTCCATGCGCTTCAGCAGGTGCGGACTCAGCTCGAGTTCCCACACCCACCACGGCGGCCATTGCTTCATGTCTTGGTCCGTTCCGTGTTCGGATTCCGGTTCCGCAATTCTGCCCAACGTTTCGCGCTCACCCGCCGGCGCACACAAGTTCACCGGCGCCAGTCGGGTGCAGCGCAGTGTTGGGCTGCCTTCCTTCAATTTGCGCAGGTAGCACTATTGTGCTACGCTGGCCTCATGATAAAGGTTGTCACACTGCGCCAAGTGGGCGGCTCGGTCAGTGCCACCCTGCCGAAAGACATGGCCGACCGCCTGCGTCTCGAGCCGGGCGATTCCGTCTTCGCGATCGAGACCGATCGAGGCGTGCTGCTGACGCCCTACGACCCAGCCACCGGACGGGCGCTACAGGCTGCGGCCAGGACCGCGAAGAAGTACCGCAACGTCCTTCGGCAACTCGCCAGGTAGACCATGGCGTCGCGTCCGACCGAGCCCTCGTGGCTGACGCGCGTCGTCGTCGATGCCATCCATACCGACCAGATCCGCGAACACGGCGGTCTGCTTGGACTTCGCGACGAGAACGGCCTGGAGGCGGCGCTGGCTCGCCCTCGACACCAGTGGCTCTACGAGTCCGTGACTGATCTGGCATCGCTCGGTGCAGCCTACGCCTTCGGTCTCACCCAGAACCACCCGTACAACGATGGTAACAAACGCATCGCCCTCGTCGCCATGCTGACGTTCCTAGCGATCAACTGGCAGGACATTGACGCCGACGAGGACGATGTCCTGACCACGATGCTCGCCCTCGCTTCCGGCCGACTCACGGAGTCTGGGATTGCCGTTTGGCTTCGTTCCCACATGGTCCCGATGAAGTAGCGCCTTCGTTCGGACAGCCCAACGACCAGCGTTCACCGGCGGCCGCTCGCGCTCGCACCGGCCGCCGTCCGGTGCATGCGATGTTAGACGGTCCCTCGAATGAGCCGGCGCCAGGCCAAGCGCTCGCGAGCAGTCAGAAATGCGAACAACCCGCAAAGCGGCGCGATGGCGACAAGCGGCCATGAGGAACACCGCCGACAACCAGTGTGCCGACCGACCAAGCATCAACGATGTGACCGGCCGTGCCCGTCGAGTCAGCGGGGGGAGCCGGCGATCCTGTGTGGACCCGAACAGCGCACCACTGTCCGAGCGCACGTCCGACGCTGCGATGAATGCGCCGACCTGTTGCCAACGATTCCGATGGTCGCAGCAGCACAGATGCTCTTGTTCTTCGTCGATCCCGCGCCAGAAAATGAAATGGCCGCGTGAATTCGGCAGCGCCGCCACTCGAGAGAGCGCAGCCGCGCGACGGATCTCTTGATATGTCGCAAACCAGCCAACCGCTCAATCAGCCACGCTGGTGTTTCTGCATCGGATCGCCTGCGGTCAGGCGCGAGTCTTCTCGGCGATCCAACGCCAGACCCCTACAAAACCGCCGATGCCACCGATTCCTGCGAGGACGGGCAGTTGCACGGGCCCACTCACCCACCGAACAACGCCGTACACCAACAACGCGGCGAATAGACCGCTAAGAACTGCCCACGTCCCAATGGCCAGTCGCCTGCGAGTCGATCCGTGAACTGGAAGGTCGTTCATACGAGAAGCCTTTCCGTCCTCATCGTTGCCCGGGTGTTCTTGTCCGTCTAACGTCCGCGTTCAGCCGCGGGAACGCGTGGCGCGGCCCTTGCGTTTCTCGCCAAGGGCCGTGATACGCGGAACCGTCCGCTGCAACGCATCGTTAGCCAGCATCCCTCGTTTCCTCGCAGCGGAAGCGATTCAATTCAACTCCTTCCTTGTCAACAAAAATGGCTTCTCGTCGGTGGCCTCGTTTCTACGGGTGAAACACGGACCGCCAGATCAGCAAGGATCAAGTCAGACTCCCCCCATCCCATTTGTGCTCGGGGTCCGGGTAGAAGGTGAGGCCAGCCGTGTTGTGAATCACTAACACAAGCCAGCCCCCGGGAACCTTTGTACGATGGACATTCCAGTCCAGCTTGAAGATCCCGCCTCCTGCCCTCGACGAGTTCACCTCCTGCCAAACGAGTTGTCGTCGTTCCGTTCCCTCTGCCATGCTCGCGCTCCTTTTGTCGGGCTAAGGAGGCGTTAGAAAATAACGATATCAACTGAGTGGTGTCGAACTGTCCCGTGTCGCGCGGCTTGATAGTGTAATTCCAATCGCCATGGAACCTACGCCGTTCGAGGTTTAGGGTCTTCATCTGCGCGGCTGAGATCCTCCGGCCGGTCTGATACCTTCGCCGGTCGAGACGGCACACGACCTTGAGGCCGCGTGCGGTCGTGGTCCTGGCAATCAAGTGCACGATCGTTTCATAGTCTCGCAAGGGCTCGCCCCGCCAGTTCGACGAGATGAAGGAGAAGAGCCGATGATCGACCTTGTTCCACTTGCTCGTGCCGGGCGGGAAGTGACAGACCGACAGGGATCGGCCGGTTTCATCGGCGAACCGCTGGAGTTCCCACTTCCACAGGCGCAGTCGCGACCCATGGCTGCCGCCGGCGTCCGCCGTCACGACAATCTGTCTGGCGGCCGGATACAAGAGCCGCCCTTCGGCACGCCACCACCCGCGGATGGACGCGACGGCAAAGGCCCCGGTATCGTGATCCGTTCCGACGTTGACAAAGCCCTCGTTGCGCCCGATGTCGTAAATACCGTACGGAAAGGCCCGGGGCACCGAGGGACTCGGAAAGTCATGGCCGTTCACCGCGAGAGGCTGCGTGGCCCGTCGCCATTGCCGGCCCGCATTCGCGTAGTTGCCCAGCAGTTCCTTCTTCTTCGTCTTCAGCGCTTTCCAGATTTGACCCGGGTCTGCTCGGCAAGAGTGGAGCACCCGAGCCGCGGGATGCGTACAGCATGTGCGCATGCTCAGGAAGCGCCCGTGCTGTATCTGTCGTCGCTGGTTCGTGCCCGACCGGCATGTCGGGGCTCGTCAACGGGCGTGCACCGCAGCGGCCTGCCAGGCAGCGCGGCGAGCGCAGACGCAAGCGTCGTGGCGTCGGCGCAATCCTGACTACTTCACGGCGCACCGTCTTCAGCGCCGCCGCCTGACGGCCGACGCGGGTCGCCCGCCGGCCCCGCTCTCCCTGCCTCCGCCGCTCTCCTCGCTTCCCTGGGACATCGCGCAAGACACGTTTGGGGTCGTCGGCTCGGATTTTTTGGGCCACTTGGGCCGAGTCCTGCTCACGGCCGGGCAAGACCCGTGATGGGGCTAAGTCATTGATACGACGGGAGAACCGGGCCGACTTCCCCCGGTGGGCGCGCAAGACCAGTGCGAGACGTAAGTCATAGCCACTGCAGGGTTTATGCGACGACATCCCCCTCCGCCCGCGCAAGACCAGTGCGGCGCTGTGCCAGGCTCTGATCACGTCGAACGAGGGGCTGATGGATCTCGAATTTCACCAGATCGATTATCGCTACGAGGGCTTGCGGACGCGGCCCGCGCGCAAAGAACGGCAGGTCCTGGCGTCGCTCGCCGACCACGGCCAATTGCTGCCGGTGGTGGTGGTCGCGGCGGACGTCCCGTTCATCCTCGTGGACGGGTACAAGCGCGTCCGCGCCCTGCAACGCCTGGCCCACGATACGGTCCGCGCCACCGTGTGGGCGATCGACGAAGCCGAGGCCGTGATCCTCGAGCAGGTCATGCGGGCCGCCGATCCGGCCGGGCCGTTGGCGCAGGGCTGGATGCTCGACGAACTCCGGACGCGCTTTGGCCTCTCGCTCGAGGAGCGGGGCCGCCGCTTGGACAAGACGCCCAGTTGGGTGTCGCGGCGCCTCGCGCTGGTGCGCGAACTGCCCGACGCGATCCAGACCCAGGTCCGGGCGGGACGCATTGCGCCGCACGCGGCGATGAAGTACCTCGTGCCCTTGGCGCGCGCCAACCGCGAGGCCTGCCTGACGCTCGCCGACGCGATCGCGCGCGCGCAGCTCTCGACCCGTCAGGTCGGCGACCTGTATGCGTTGTGGCAGGAGGGGACTGAGGACATGCGGACGCTGCTGGGGACCGACCCGCTGCTGATGCTGCGGGTGCGGGCGCACGCCACGAGTCGGCCCGAGCGCCTCGCCGCGCCCCGGTTGATCGACGACCTGATCGCCTTGGCGGGCCTGGCCCGCCGGGCCCACCGTCGGCTGCGCGAGGGCGTGGCGGCGCCGCTCGCGGCGGCGGCGCGCCACGAGGCCGATCGCGTCATGCACGACGCACAGGCGGACTGTGCGGCGCTGTTTCACCGCTGGGAGCAGGAGCGACCCGATGCTCGACCAGAGCCAACGCACGGCGGTGCTTGAACTCCACCGCGAACGGCATGGCATCCGCGCGATTGCGCGCGCCCTGCACCTGTCCCGCGGGGCCGTGCGCGACGTGCTGGCGGCGGGCACCGCGGTCGTGCCGACGCTCGCGCGCCCGGAGAAGGCGGATCCGTATGTGGACGACATCCGCGCGCTCTATGCGTCGTGCAAGGGCAACCTCGTACGGGTCCACGAAGAACTCCGCGCCCGTGGCGCGCGCCTGTCGTACCCGGCGCTCACGGGCTTCTGTCGTCGCCACGGGATCGGGACCGACCCGATCACCCCGGCGGGCGCGTATCACTTCGATCCGGGTGTGGAGATGCAACATGACACGTCGCCGCACCGGGTCACGATCGGCGGCCAGGTGCGCGTGATGCAGACGGCCTCCCTCGTCCTGTGCTATTCGCGGTTGATCTACATCCAGATCTATCCGCGCTTCACGCGCTTCTGGTGCAAGGTCTTCCTTACCGACGCGCTGCAGGCCATAGGCGGCGCCTGCGCGACCTGCATGATCGACAACACGCATGTCGTCGTGCTGCGCGGCACGGGCGCGGAGATGGTGCCGGTCCCCGAGATGGCCGCCTTCGCCGAACGCTTCGGCTTCACCTTCCGCGCCCACGAGAAGGGCGATGTCAATCGCTCGGCGCGCGTCGAACGCCCCTTCGATTTTATCGACCACAATTTTCTGGCCGGCCGCACGTTTGCGGACTGGGCCGATCTGAACCGGCAGGCGATCGCGTGGTGCGACCGGGTGAACGCGACCTTTACTCGCCATCTGCACGCCAGCCGCCGCGACCTCTTTGCCGTGGAGCGTCCCCAGCTGACGCCGTTGCCCGTGTGGGTCCCGGCCGTCTACCAGCTGCATCACCGGATCGTCGATACGGCGGCCTACGTGCATGTCGACCGCACCCGCTACTCGGTGCCCCTGTCGCTGATTGGCCGCCGCGTCGAGGTGCGAGACGCGAAGACGACGATCGAGATCTTCCAAGGCCCACGGCTCGTCGCTGCGCACGCCAAGGTGCTCGACGGCGTCCATGGCTGTGTGACCGCCCCCGCGCATCGCCCCCGGCGCGGGGAGCCCCGCCCGCCGCGCGAGCCGTTGCCGGACGAAGTCGCCCTCCTGCGGCTCGAGCCCCAACTCGCGTCGTACGTGACCGCGCTCAAATCGCACGCGGCCGGTCGGGTGCCGCGGGTCCTGCGCCGGTTGCTCGGGATGGTCCGCGACTATCCGCGCGCGCCGCTGCTCGCGGCGGTCCAGGCCGCCGCGGACTATGGTCTCTACGACCTCGATCGCCTGGAGCGCATGGTGTTGCAACGGATCGCGCACGACTACTTCGTCGTGCCGCCCGCCGGGGAGGATGACGATGACCGATGAACTCGCCCAGTTGCTGAAGAATCTGCACCTCGGGCACCTCGCGCAGATCCTGGACGCCGAACTGGCCGAGACTGACCAGGCCCAGCGCAGCCCCAGTGATTTCCTGGCCCGCCTGCTGCGGGCGCAGTGGCATCACCGGCAGGAGACCGCGCTCGCCTGGCGCATCAAGCAGGCCAAGATCCCGCAGGCGTGGACCTTGGAGACCTTTCCCTTCAAACAGCAGCCGGGCGTCAACGCGCGCCAGGTGCGCACGCTCGCTGATCTCGATTTCATCCCCAAGGCCGAGAACCTCGTCTTTATCGGGAATACCGGCGTGGGCAAGACCGGGCTCGCGTCCGCCCTCCTGCTGAAGGCGATCCAGAACGGCTACCGCGCGCTGTTTGTCCGCGCGCAGGATCTCTTCGACGAGATGTACGCCTCGCTGGCGGATCGGTCCTCGCGCCACCTGCTCGCGCGCCTCGCCCGCATCGACGTGATCGTGATTGACGAGCTCGGGTACCTCAATCTGCGGCCCGAGCAAACCAACATCTTCTTCAAGCTGATGGAAGAACGCTATCTGCGACGGCCCACGATTATTACGACCAATCTCGATTACGCCGAATGGCCCGGGCTCCTCGGCAACCCGGCGCTCGTCGAGGCGCTGCTGAGCCGCTTGCGCCATCGCTGTCACACCGTGCGGATCGACGGCCCCTCGCTGCGCGCGGTGCAAGGCTAACGCACGAGCCCGGATGCTGATCGCCACCGACCACACGCAGGCGATGCTCCAGTGGTGGGCGAGGGCCGGGATCGACCGAGCCGACCTCGCCGTGCGCCGACCCACCGGCGCGATGCTCTGGCACCGCGACCTCGGGCTCGACGCGCTGCCGCTCGCCTGGGCGCGCGCCGAGAATGCGCAGCACGCCGACCTCTACATCCGCCCCGCACGCGGGCACGCGTGGCCCCTCGTCTTCGTCGACGACGTCGTGGTCGATCGCGCACAGGCCATCGCCCGCGAGGTCGACGCCCTGCTCGTCGAGACCTCGCCGGCGGGCGGCTGTCATGTCTGGCTGCGCTGCGACCGCGTCCTGACGGAAGACGATCGGAGGCGTGCGCAACGCGGGTGGGTCGTGAGGCTGGGCGCCGATCCTGGATCGGTCTCGGGCGAGCACCTCGGGCGTCTCGCCGGTTTCAAGAACTGGAAGCGCGGCGGCTGCTGGGTCAACGTGTTGGCCGCCTCGCGCGGTGACCGCACCTGGACGGTCGCCGACGACCTGACGACGAGCCCGCGGCCGCCCGCGTCCCCCACGCGCCCCCGGGACAGAGACGGCCTGCGCGACACCACGCCGTCAGGCCAGGACTGGGCGTGGGTCTGTACGCTCCTCGAGCACGGACATCACCCGGACACGGTCTATGGCCGCCTCGTCGACCGCGCGCGTCCACGCCGTGGTCCCGATGCCGAGCGGTATGCCCAGCGCACCCTCGATCACGCGCTGCGCCACGTCGCTCGACAGCCAGACGACACACGCGCTCACCATCGCGAACGCTAACCGCGCGCCCTCCACGCTCCCCCCACAGGGGGAGAGACCAAGACCGCTCTCGCCGAACCGACGCGTGCATCATCCCGCTGGGCTGATCGGCTCGACACGGATCGTGATCGTGTTTCTCCTCTGGTCCACTTCTGCAGAGCAAAAGTGGGTCAAATCTCGGTAGCGGCGAAGTCTTCGTATCCACCGAGATGACCGGGACCTTCGCCGCCAGCGCTCGCGTCACTCGCGCGTTGATATGCCGGAACTGGGCGTCTCGGTCGGGGTGGTCCCCACCCTCCTCGATCTTCCGATTGCTTTGGAGGCTGTACCCCTGGTCATGCAGAAGCTCGGCGATCTTCACATGGCTGATCGGATGCTGCTGCCGGCGCAGGACCTCGGCCAGCGTGCGGGTACTCTTGCATACCCACCGCAGTGGTGATTCAGGATCGCCCCGTGTGTCGGGATCGATCAACCGGTCCAGCGCCACCAGCAGCGCCGGGTCTGATACGGCGATCCGCTTGCGACCAGCGCCCGGCCGACGCACCCGACCGGGCTCAAGACAGACCCCCTCTTCGATCTCCCGGATACCCGTCGCGATCGCGGCTCGCGACAAGCCGCAGGCTCGATGGACACGGGACACGCCGCCATACCCCAAGGCCAACGCTTCGTTGGCCGCGACCAGGCGCCGCGTCCGCTCGTCGAGCATCGACCAGACGGAAGCAAGCTTCTGCTGAAGAACAGCCCCGGCACTCGCGTTCATGTCTCAACACTATATCGCCGTTGCTTGCTGAGTTGTAATATTTATTTATTAACGACGCCTAACGTGAGCGCTTACCCGCCGGCGCTCACGATACCACCGCGCCGGTCGGGTAGAGCGCCTTGTTCGGGATTCCATTCCGGGTTCTTCGTGGGCAGCGCCGCGTCGCCCTGTCGCCGACACCATGGTTCGCCACGTCG
>Ga0209014_10002273_pt1 | contig 11181 bp, 9 predicted proteins | sample BarGraNGADG00212_FD_184491 | JGI IMG/M metagenome (GOLD analysis project Ga0209014, IMG submission 184491) | Arctic peat soil microbial communities from Barrow, Alaska - Barrow Graham LP Ref core NGADG0002-212 (SPAdes) (version 2) | ecosystem: Environmental > Terrestrial > Soil > Wetlands > Peat... | reverse complement strand
GCGGTTCGCTCTGAGCTGCAGAGTCAGCAGCCATCTGGTGTGCGGCCGCGTTTGGTTGTAGTGGGCGGTGGGGCCGGGATCGCTCCGTTCCCGCTCCTTCTCCGCCGGATCGCGGATTTGTCCGGACCAGGGTCGGAAGCAGCCGGGCACGGGTTTTCCGAGGTCCTGGTGGTTCTCGGCTACCGCGACATGACTCAGGTCGAGGGAGGCGCTCCGGTCAGGACGGCGGTCGACAGCCTGCGTCAGCGCGGTGTTGCGTGCGCGCTCGTGGAGGTCACTGAAGACGGCTCGTGCGGGCCCGCCGGACTGGTTACTTCACCGCTCGCCGAGCATCTTCGCGAGGGGGACAGGGTGGTGGCCTGCGGGCCGGAGGCGATGAATGCGGCTGTATGGGACATCTGTCGCAAGACCCGCGGAGCGAGCGCCTGGTTCAGCGTCGAGGCCGGCATGGCCTGTGGCGTGGGCTCGTGTCATGGCTGCGTTGTCCGCCTAGCCAACGGGAGTCTCGCTCGGGTCTGCCACGATGGACCCGTATTCAAGGGGGAGACGATCTTTGCTGTCGCCGACTCGGGTCCAGGGATGGAGCGGCCATGAGTCAGCGTCCGATGGCGCGCGGCTTCACGCGGTCTCAGGTCGACCGGGCGCGAGTTGACCCGGCCGGGGCCGGCATGCAGGTGGACTTGGGTCCGCTTCGGCTGCCCTATCCCATTGTCAACGCGTCCGGCACCATGGATCTTTTCTACTTGGCCGAGGCTTTCGGGCCTGAGGTCTTAGAGAGACCACCCGTGGCGGCCTATATCCCTAAGACGGTGACCCTGCGACCCCGAGAAGGCAATCCCCCTCCGCGGATACTGGAGACGGCCGGCGGGGTGATCAATGCCATCGGTCTTCCCAATGAGGGGTTGGACGCGTTCCTCAGCGACCGGCTGCCCAGGCTCCTGCGACTCCCCTGTCCCTTGGTGTTGAGCATCGCCGGCTTCGCGCCGGAGGAATATACGGCGCTCGCCTCTGCGCTTCGAGACGCGCTTGAAGGCCGCGACGCGCATGAGCAACCGCCGGACTGGCTGACGCGGGTGGGCCTCGAGCTCAACATCTCCTGTCCGAACGTGCACTCGGGGTGCCTGTCCATCGGCACGGACCCCGACGAGACCAGAGACTTAGTGGCGGCCGTTCGTGCGGTGTGGCCCGGGCTACTGGTGGCGAAGCTTACGCCCAACGTGACCGATCTCGTCTCGGTCGCGAAGGCGGCGGTCGCTGGAGGGGCTACAGCCCTAGCGCTGGTCAATACGTTCAAGGGCATGGTTCTCGATCGTGACAGCCTGAAGCCATACCTGGGCAACATCACGGGAGGTCTGTCAGGACCTGCGATCAAGCCTCTTGCCCTCCGGGCGGTGTACGAGGTGTACGAAGCCGTTGACGTTCCGCTGATCGGGATGGGCGGCATTTCCACCGGCCGGGACGTCCTCGAGTTCATGGCGTGCGGGGCCACGGTGGTGGCTGTGGGCTCAGCCGGCCTTCGCGATCCTTGGATCGCCGAGAGACTCACGAATGAGGTGAATGCGGAACTCGGGTCGCGGGGACTTGAGGTGGAGACGCTCGTAGGATGGGCGCATTCCTGAGTCCCCCCAACCTCAAGTGACGCTTGAGGTTTGAAAACATGCGTAAAAAAGCCCGCTCAAACCGTTGCGTCACACCGACCGGTGAGTATAATAGCGCCCATGAATCCCCCAGCTACAGCCCCTTCTGCCACTCCGGAGCGGAGCCACCAGCAGCGCATGGAAGCTCTGAGGCGCGCCAATGGCATCCGGTCCGATCGCGCACGTCTCAAGGAGAGGTTGAGGAATGGCGAATTGGCCATCGTCGAAGTGTTGGTCGATCCGCCTGAGTACGTGCACACTGCGAAGGTGTTCGACTTACTCTTGGCCGTCCCGAAATTCGGACGAGTCAAAACCAACAAGCTCCTGGAACGCTGCCGGGTCAGTCCGTCGAAGACTGTCATCGGTCTGACGCCACGCCAGCGCAAAGAGCTGTTGGATATGCTGAACGACTGACCGCGAGGCCTGAGATCGCCAGGCTCGTCGTCATCTCCGGGCCGTCCGGGGCCGGTAAGGGAACCCTCATTCAACTAGTCATGCAACGGGTGCCGCGGCTGGCCGTCTCCGTATCCGCCACTACCCGTGCGCCGCGTCCCGCGGAAAAGGATGGGAAAGACTACTTCTTTCTGAACGAGGCCAGATTCAAGGAATGGATCGCTCAGGGCCGCTTCCTCGAATGGGCGGAGTATGGGGGACATCTCTATGGCACTCCGCGGCAAGGGGTGGATGAGCGCCTTGCCGCCGGCGACGACGTCATCCTCGAGATCGAGCTGGAAGGCGCCCGCCAGGTGCTGGATCAGCGTGAGGAGGCATCCATGATCTTTATCATGCCGCCGAGCCTTGAGGAACTGGAGCACCGGCTGCGACTCCGGAACACGGAAAGTGAGGATGCCTTGCGGAGACGGCTCTCGCGCGCGAGGGAGGAGATGGAGGCCGTCCAAGGAAGAGTCTGGGGGGGAAGGCGCCAGTTCGACTATGTTATAGTGAACGATAGCGCGGAGAGGGCAAGTGATGAGCTTGCGGACGTGATCGGAGAGATCAGACGATATGATGAACAAGCCCACTGTTGACGAGATTCTCGTCGGCCTCGCGAGCAGCCGAGACGCTGAGACTGAAGAGCCGAATCGATATACCGCGGCGATGGTCACGGCCAAGCGTGCCCGCCAGATCAACAGTTATTACCACAGCCTAGGGGAGGGCGGAGCGCTTGACAGCTTCACGCCGCCTCCCGTCGCGACCATGTCGAGGAACTACCTCAGCACCGCTATGGAAGAGGTAGCCCAGGGCGAGATCGCGTACCGGATCCGCTACACCCGGCAGTAAGGACTCGTCGTGGCCGACCCGCCCGTGGTTCTGCTTGGGGTGACGGGGGGTATCGCGGCCTACAAAGCCGCTGAGCTGCTCAGGGGTCTGCAGAAGGCCGGGATGGAAGTGCGGGTGATAATGACCCGTGCCGCCACCAAGTTCGTGGGGCCGGTCACTTTCGAGACCCTCTCGAATCACCCTGTCTATCTTGACGACGCCGATCTACGCCCGGCCGACTCGGGCATCACTCATATCGAGGAGAGCCGGGCTGCCGACATCATGGTCATTGCGCCGGCGACGGCGAACACCTTGGCTAAGATGGCCAACGGCATAGCGGACAACCTCCTGAGCACCACTTACCTGGCATTCGATAAGACCGTCGTGCTCGCTCCCGCCATGAACACCAACATGTGGATGCACCCGGCCACGCAACGCAATGTGGAGTTGCTGCGAGAGCGCGGGATATTCGTGGTCGAACCGGGCTCCGGCGAGCTTGCCTGTGGCGTCTTTGGCTCGGGGCGTATGGCAGAACCGGACAGCATCGTGGCGGAGGTAAAACTTCGGCTCCAAGTGCAGCGCAAGCGAGACTTGCGTGGCCGCCGCGTACTGATCACGGCGGGCGGCACCCGAGAACCGATCGACGCAGTCCGTTTCATCGGCAACCGCAGCTCCGGCAAGATGGGCTTCGCGCTCGCACGTGCTGCCTTCGACAGGGGCGCGACGGTGGATCTGATCGAGGCCAACGTGGACATGCCGGCGGCGCCGGGGGTGCGGCAGACTCAAGCGCCTACCGCGGGCGAGATGCACGCCGAGGTCATGCAACGCCTCCCCGAAACGGACATTCTCATAATGGCGGCGGCTGTCGCCGATTACCGGGTAGCCTGGGGCCCCGCAGGCGGCAAGATAAGCAAAGGAGCTGGCGAGCTGGCCATCGGCTTGGAGCCGACCACCGATATCCTGTGCGACGTCTCTGTGCATCATCGGGGTCAGTTCTTGGTCGGTTTTGCGGCAGAATATGGTCTGGAGGGGCTGGTTCGGGCTCGGGAAAAGATGGAGCGTAAGCAGCTCGACATGATCGTGTTCAACGATATCTCGCGGAGCGACATAGGCTTCGACTCCGATTTCAACGAGGTGTATGTACTCACCCGGGACAGCGAGGTCAAGCTAGAGCGGGCCCCCAAAGAGACCATCGCGGAGCTGATCCTGGATCAGATCGCCTTGGTTGTTCGGGCCCGAAGGGGAGAGACGCCTCTTCCAGCGTAGATGGCTCGCCCAAAGCGGCAATGAAAAGGGCGCGTCTTGCGGCGCGCCCTTGTTCCTCTTTCTTCGTTCCTGCTCTTAGCCGGCAGAGGCTCCGACCTTAGGCCGTCTCTCTCATGGCCTGGATCTCGTCGGAGGCCTTGATCTGCTCGAGAGCTTTGGCCTCGATCTGGCGGATCCGCTCGCGACTCACGTTGAAGCGCGAACTGACTTCGGCCAATGTCCGCGGATGCTCGCCCTTCAGACCGAATCTGAGCTCTACCACCTTGCGCTCGCGCTCGTCCATGGCTTTGAGGACCCTGTCCAAGCTCTCCTTAGCGATGATGCTGGAGACAACGTCTGCCGGGTCGGGAGTGCTGGAGTTCTCGATGAAGTCGCCAAGTTCGGCATCTTCTTCGTCCCCGATGGGCGTCTCGAGCGAAGTAGTCCGCTGCGCGATCTTGCGCATCTCCTGGACTTCCTGCGCGTCGATGCCCAGCTCGAACGCCAGTTCATCGTCAGTGGGCTCTTTACCCGTCTCCTGGAGGAGCTTGCGCTCGGTGCGCACCATCTTGTTGATCTTCTCGATCATGTGCACCGGGATGCGGATGTTTCGATCCTGATTGGCGATCGCCCTTGTGATGGCTTGGCGGATCCACCACGTGGCGTAGGTGGAGAATTTATAGCCCTTGCGGTAGTCGAACTTCTCGACGGCGCGGATGAGGCCGGTGTTGCCCTCCTGGATGAGGTCGAGCAGGTCCATGTCCTGGGTGTAATAATTTTTAGCGATGGAGATGACCAGCCGCAGGTTGGACTGGATCATCCGGTCTTTGGCCGGTTTGTCGCCCATCTCTATCCGCTTGGCAAGCTCGATCTCTTCATTCTTGGTGAGAAGAGGTATCTCGCCTGCCTCCTTGAGATAGAGGCGCAGAGGGTCGTGCGTGACCGTCTCGATCGACAGGTCAAGTGTGGGCTCGGGCGTCTCAAGGACTCCCTGGGCCACAGGGCTTTGTTCGTAGATCTCAATCGACTGATCGAAGAGCTGCGAGTACAGATCTTCGATCTCTTCCATTGTCATGTCGAACTCTTCGACCAGCGCCATGATCTCGTCGCTGGTGACGTATCCACGCTCCAGCCCCAGCTGGAGCAGCTCCTGGACGTCGCCGATAGTCCGCATGTCAATGGTCGTTACTTCAGTGTCTCTCTGCATGCTCATATGCTATTCTTATCCCTAGTTTAAGGGTTTCTGTTTCCATACCAACTTCATGACGCAAACCCGGATAGTATAGAGGGCAGCCTCGTGGCTGTCAAACTGGGGTGTGCTCCAATCGGTATAGTATAACGAACAAACGTTCGTTTATCAACCTGCTTCTGCGCCCTCGCTCAAGTTCTGCTCCGGCCCGAGAGTCGCCCTCATTCGTGGTGTAGACGTTCGACGGAGAGCACGGGTTCCCTGTCTTTTGTCGACTCGACCGTTGACTTCAAACAGCGGCGCTGCTTCTTCCGAGAGTCACCCTTTTATGAGACATTTCAAACCTATTGGTTAAACGGACGGAGGCTGTTCAGGGTGCGTTGGAATCGCGCGCGTGCAACCCTGGAAGGAGGCGGTGTGAACACAGAGCTTGCCCACGCCCCTGCGCCGGAGGGTACGGTCGTACTCGCGCTCGACGCGGAGGGTGGCGATAATGCGCCTGCGGAGACCGTCGCCGGAGCACTCTTGGCGGCTTCAGCGCAACTGCACGTGCTTCTTGTAGGGAGACCGCAGATCATCGAGCCGCTGCTTGCCGGCTCGGACGTGCGGTTCGTGGAGCTCGTGCCCAGTGGTTCCGTGATCTCCTCTCATGATGAACCTGCCGCCGCCGTCAAGACCATGGAGGATTCCTCGATCGTAGTGGGAGCGCGGACAGTGGCCGACGGCCGTTCGCAAGGTTTCGTCTCGGCAGGCAGCACCGGGGCCATGCTTGCCGCGGGTCTGCTTATCGTGAAGAGGGTACCGGGCATTCGCCGTCCCGCTATCATCACTACTTTGCCAGGCTTGAATGGGCCTTTGGTGTTCCTGGACGCTGGGGCCAACGCGGACTGCCGGCCTGAATACATCCTCGAGTTCGGCGCGCTGGGCACCGCCTACGCCCGTCGGGTGGTGGGGCTGGCGGACCCGCGAGTGGGGCTTCTCAATATCGGTGAGGAAGAGAGCAAGGGCAGCGACCTCGCTCAGGCGTCTTACAAACTGTTGAAGGACTCGGGTCTCAACTTCGTGGGCAACGTGGAGGGGCGCGACATCCTGCAGAACAAGGCAGATGTGGTCGTGACGGACGGCTTCACGGGCAATGTGGCTCTCAAGCTGATGGAAGGATGCTCCTCAGCCATCTTCGGCCGCATCAAGGAAGCCACGGCGACGGGTACGCGGAGCAAGGTGGGCGGTGCGCTGCTCCGTCCGGCGTTGCGGCGCCTGCGGGCCGGGCTGGATCCTGAGGAGTATGGCGGCACCTACCTGCTTGGCGTGAGAGGGCTGATGGTCATCTGCCACGGCAATGCGAGCCGCAAGGCCGTTGCCAACGCGCTTCGCTTCGGGGCAGACGCCTTGCGGTGTGGCGTTCTCGAAGGCGTGGACGACGAACTCCAGAGGATACTGGGGCCCGTGGGGTCTGCCGCTTCTTGACCGGCATTGATACAATGACCGCGGTATGCGAAGCGGAACCTCATCCGTCATTCTTCTCGCGCGTAAGGAGCCCTAGATGACCAGAGACGAGATCCTTGCCAAGGTACGCGATATCCTGGTGGACCAGCTGGGTGTCGAAGCAGACGACGTCAAGCTGGAAGCTTCTTTCCAGGATGATCTGAACGCCGACAGCCTGGACCTGGTCGAGCTCATCATGGAGCTCGAAGACCAATTCAGCATCAAGATCTCGGACGAGGAAGCCCAGAAGATCACTACGGTCGGCGCTGCCGTGGACTTCATCTCCGGGCGGGTCTAGCGCCCGGCTTTCGAGAGGGAGAGGTAGGATTGCGGGGGCTGTCGGCAGGCACGCGGGCAGCCCCCGTCTCTGCGTGGCTGAGGTCTACGTTCCATCGTGGTTCCGCACGCGCTCGCGAAGAGTGTGGCGAGGCACTCGGGGGTGCCCCCCTGATGGAGCTGGTCGGCCTCCTTCCTACCGAGCTGTTGGACCGAGCGCTAACACATGCATCCTGGGTCGGTTCGCGGACCGGCTCCTATGAACGCCTTGAATTTCTTGGCGACAGCGTCCTCGGCTTGGTCATCGCCTCGGCGCTCTACGAGCGGTTTCCCGGCAGTGACGAAGGGGAGATGGCCCGTCAAAAAGCTTTTGTGGTGAGCCGGACGAGCTGCGTGCAGGTGGCGGAACAATTGGGATTGTCGGGGCTGGTCCTGGAACGGGCGCCGGCTTCGGAGGTCCGCCGACGTGAGGTCGCCGGCAGCGCGACCACGTTGGGCAACGTGCTGGAGGCGGTGATCGGCGCGGTCTACCTTGCTTTTGGCTTCGAGCGGACTCGGGCGGCGACCATAGACGCCTTCGAGGAGCAACTCGTCTACGCGGCTACTTCGCATGTGGACCACAAGACCGCTCTCCAGGAGTTGCTGGCGCCTCGAGGTTTGCAGCCCGTGTACAGCTTGGTTGCCGACAAAGGGCCCGCGCACGCTCGGTTGTTCACGTCGGAGGTGCTGGTATCCGGTGTCATCAAAGGTCGTGGCACCGGCACCACGATAAAGATGAGCGAACAGGCGGCGGCGAGGGAGGCTTTGACGGCTTTGGAAGAGCCCAAACGGGGGTCCTAGGTTGGCGTTCCTGCATTCAATAAGGCTTCGGGGCTTCAAGACCTTCGCCCGACCGACCGAGTTGGCCTTCGAGCCCGGCGTGACCGTGATCATCGGCCCGAACGGCAGTGGCAAGAGTAACGTGGCCGATGCGGTTCTTTGGGTGCTGGGAGAGCAAAGCCCCGGAAATCTGCGCGGCCGTACGATGCAGGACGTCATCTTCACGGGGCCGGACGGCAAGAGATCCAGTGCGGTGGCCGAGGTCGGCCTGGTCTTCGACAACACCTGTGGCTCATTGCCCCTGGATTGTAGCCAGGTGGAGATCATCAGGCGGCTCATGCGCGACGGCACCTCTGAGTATCGGATCAACGGCGCCAGCTGCCGGCTACTGGATGTCCAGGACCTGGTCGGGGGGCTCGGTCTGGGACGTGAGATGCACAGTGTCATCAGCCAAGGGAAGGTCGAGGCGCTGCTGAACTCCACTCCGGCGGCGCGGCGCGCGCTCGTGGAAGAAGCCGCGGGACTGGGTCGATTCAAGAAGCGTCGGGAACGGGCGCATGCGAAGCTGGAGAGGGTGGGGCAGAACCTGCTGCGAGTGAACGACGTAGAACGGGAGGTCCGGAACGCACTGCGGCCCTTGCGGCAGCAGGTGGCGGCTGCCGAACGGTACGTCCAGGCTACGGAGGAGTGGGCTCAGGCTCGTGCGAGGTACGTCTTATTCGAGTTGATCGAGGCCCGGCGGGTATGTGCGGACAAGGAGCAGTCGCTCACCCGCGCCCGAGAGCGCCTAGCGGCGGTACAGGCGAGCTTGGCCGACTTGCGGAAGCGGAAGGCGGTCGAAGAGGAGCGCTTCACGGATGCGCTGCGCGAGCGTGAGGAGTTGGGTGCCGTCTACCTCGGTGCCCGTTCGGAAGTGGAGCGTCTCGACTCACGAGCGGTGTCGCTCCGCCAGCGCCTGGCCAGGATTGAAGGGGAGCTGGCTCGAGCTAAGAGGCGCCAAGAACTCGCCGAAAGTGAGTCGGCGGCTTCAGTCTTGCGACTGGGAGAGGCCGGTTTGGACGACTGGGACGAGACGCGCCTGGGCTGGGTCGGTGCTGTGACCCAGGCTCTCAGGACGGAAGCCGACGAGATGCTGCCGCTCTTTCGGGCCACCCAGAAGGAGGAGGACGACACCAAGGATGCCGTCTTTGAACTGGAAACGGCACGGACGAGGGCTCTTCAAGAACGTGACTATCTGCGCCGCGAGGCAGCCGACCGGGCCCGGATAAGGCGGGAGCTCTCTGGGCTGAAGGCGGCTGTGCGCGGGCGTCTCAAAGAGGTCACGGATACGGCGCTCGACCTAGAGAGCAGGCGGGCAGCGAGCGCACGCACGGTGGAAGAGGCACTACGTGCTGTTGAGTCGGCCTTTGCCGCCCGGGCCGCGAAACGCGCGACTGTGGATGAGACAGCGCGGGAAGAAGCTCGGCTTGGGGAGCTTCTGGCGGGTGTCGATTCACGCCGGTCAGTGTTGGAGCAGGTGCTCGAGCGCAAGGAGGGGTTGCCCGGCGGCGCCAGGAACCTGCTGAAGGCTGTCGTCGGGGCCCGGGTCTTGACCGATCTGCTGACTGTGGAGCCCGGCTACGAACGGGCGCTGACCGCTGCGCTGGGCCCGATCGTCAATGCCGTCGTCATCCCGGGGCCGCCGGACCCTTCCGCGGCTCTGCGGGGAGAGGGACTTCTCGAGGTCATATGGCCGGATGAGGTGCGCTCTGCACCCGCGCCGAGCTCCGCGGCCCCGCCGGCGGGTGCCCGCGATCTGTGGGAGCTGGTAAGGGGCCCCGAGGCGGTCCTTGCCACGCTGAGGCGCTTGGCGCCCCGCGTCGCGGTGGTCGAGGCCCTGGATGGTCTGCAAGCCGACTCTCACGGCGGCGCCGGAGGCGAACAGTGGTGCGTGGTCTCTCGAAAGGGCGAGGTGGCGCAACTTGGACTGCATGCGGCCCGAAGGAGTGAGGTGGGCGCCGAGGCGCTTTTGAGCGCGCGCGGCGAACTGGAGAACGCGGTTACAGAAAGACTCGGGCTCGCGGATGAGCAGGGTGGTGCGCATGCCGCGCGAGCGGCGGCAGCTGTGGAGGCGGAGCGGGCTGACCAGGCCTTGAAGGCAGCGGAAGAGGTCCTCACGGGGGCGGAGCGTCAGGCGCTTGCCGAGGGCAACGAGGCCGACCTGCACGCGAGGAGAACGGAAGAGGCCGAAGCACAACTGGCGGAGTTGATAACGAGAGACAAAAACGAGGAGGAGTTGGCTGCCCAGATGGAGGCCGACTTGCTTGACCTCGAAGCGACCATCTCAGAGCGGGAGGCCGGCCTCGAGCAGGCCAGAGACGGACTGCGCTCGGGTCAAGCTCGGCTCGAATCTCTGCGGCAGCGCGTGGCAAAGCTGGAAGAGAAGAAGAGCCAGGCCGCCCTGCTGGAGGTGAGGCTGCGCGAGCGGTCGCGAGCTCACCAGCTAGAGCGGCAACGCGCACTTGCCCAACGTGAGAGTTCTCAGAAAGAACTGGCGCGTTGTACGAGGCGCCTCGACGCGTTGTCCCGGTACCTGCCTGCTCTCGTGGGTCTGCAGCAGACCGTCGAGGCACTGGCCGCGCTGACGCGCGGGGCTGTTGGCGCGATGGAAGCCAGGGTCGACGAAGTGAGGGGCCGCTCAGAAGAGGCAGCCCGCGTGATGCGGGACTGGGGGGGCGCGGAATCGGAGTCGCAACGTGAGCACGATGGCCTCGCGGCCGGTATCGCGGAGCTTCAGGTGGAGCAGGTGCGGCTTGCCGATCGGCGCGCGGTCCTCGAGGAGGAACTTGGAGCACTCTGCCAGCGCCATCTTTCGCCTCGTTCTGTCCGGCCCGAGGATGTCGGCGGGGCAGACCCGGAAGCCTTGTTGTCGGCCATCGACAGGGCCGAGAAGCGTCGCGAACGCATCGGACCCGTCAACCCACTGGCAGAGCAAGAGTGCCGTGAAGCGGAGGAGCGCGCCGGATTCCTCGCCGAGCAGCGGCGCGACCTTGAAGCGTCGACCGCGCAACTGCGCGACGTGATCGGTGAGCTGGACGAGCACATCAACGCCTCGTTCATGCAGATTTTCGATGCCACAAGGGAGCATTTCGCCTCGGTCATCGCCACTGTCTTCCCGGGGGCGAAGGGGACCTTGCGGCTCACAGAGCCGGCAATGACGGGGCCGGCGGACGAGGGCTTGGATGAGGGTGTCGACGACGGTGGAGAGCGCGGCGAAGATACTCGCGGAGT
>Ga0209014_10002272_pt1 | contig 11184 bp, 11 predicted proteins | sample BarGraNGADG00212_FD_184491 | JGI IMG/M metagenome (GOLD analysis project Ga0209014, IMG submission 184491) | Arctic peat soil microbial communities from Barrow, Alaska - Barrow Graham LP Ref core NGADG0002-212 (SPAdes) (version 2) | ecosystem: Environmental > Terrestrial > Soil > Wetlands >... | reverse complement strand
GCTGGTGCCCTGGCTTCGACGATCGCGACCGCGCGGAAAGCCGCCGCGGCCGAAGGGCGCTACTTTGCGGTGGTGGCGCACGTGTGCGGCACCGATCTGGATCCCCAGGGCCTCGAGCGCCAGGAGGACACACTGCGCGGCGTGGGTGTTCTGGTGGCGCCCACTAATGCCCAGGCGGCGCAGCTAGCCGGTCTCATCGTGGCGAAGCGTGGTTGACGCTCCGCTGAGGATCGCCGTATTCACGTACTCGACCAGACCGCGTGGCGGCGTCGTCCACGCTCTGCAGCTGGCCGAGGCCCTGGCGGAGCTCGGCCACCAGGTGCGCTTGTTCGCGCTGGAGAAGCCCGGTCGGTCGGGTTTCTTTCGGCCGACCGAGGTCCCTGCGTCGTTCATCCCCGTTGACGAGCGGCCGGATGAGACGATGGACGAACGGGTCGCACGCTACATCGAAGCATACGTGGGCTACCTCGGGCATGAACTCTCGGCCGGACCGGGCTACGACATCTACCACGCAGAGGACTGCATCAGCGCAAATGCGCTGATGCGGTTGCGCGGCCTCGGCCTGGTGCCGCACGTCGTGCGGACGGTCCACCACGTGGATGACTTCCCAAGCCCCGCGCTGCTCAACTGCCAGCGCGACTCGATCGTCCATCCAGACACCGTACTCGTGGTGAGCGAGTGGTGGCGGCGCAGGCTGGCCGAGGACTTCGGGGTTGCTGCGCCGGTCGTCCACAACGGCGTCGACCTTCGGCATTTCACACCCTCGGAGAACCCGACGGCCCGAGAGGCTGATCGGACCCGCCTCGGGCTTAGCGGAAGGACGGTCGTTCTAGCGGTCGGTGGCGTGGAGCCTCGCAAGAACTCGATGGTGCTTCTCCAAGCGTTCGTCCGAGCGAGGCCGCGGATCCAGCAGGCCACGGGTCGATCTCCGCTTCTGGTGATCGTCGGCGGAGCGTCACTGTTCAACTACCAGGAGTACCGCGACGCCTTCGAGCATGAGGCGGCTCTTCTGGTAGCCGCCGGGCAGTTGGAGCCGGATTCGATCGTAAGGACCGGAGCGGTCGAGAACGACGTGCTACTGGCTTACTACCGCGCTGCGGATGTGCTGGCCTTCCCCTCGGTGAGGGAGGGTTGGGGCCTGACCGTCCTGGAGGCCCAGGCCGTCGGAACGCCCGTCGTAGCCAGCGACCTCCCTGTGATGCGTGAGTATCTGGTCCACGAGCGAAACGCACTTCTGGTGTCGCCCGAGGACCCGGAAGCAATCGCGGCAGCCCTGGTTCGAGCGGTCTCCGACCCGGCTCTAGCCGAAACGCTTCGCCAGTGCGGATTCGAGACTGCGCGGCGATACGACTGGACGTCGTCGGCGATCCGCCACGTGCAGATCTACCGCGCCATTCAGGGCTGAGCGTTCTTTGGAAAGGATCACGTCACAATCGGCGCTCTTCGCGCGGTAGTCCCGCCCTGCCACGCGGGCCCCCAGCCTCGGGGTTCGGCTTCCCCAATTCGATTCCGAATGATATGATCGCCGCGGTGGACCCCCACCCTTTAAGTCCGGTCCTGAGAGGCCGGAAAGGAGCGGAAGATGAGTGTCGTTACCCGAGACCGCCGAGCCGAGCCGGCTGGCGGTTTTCCTTTCTACCCCGTAGTTGGCCCGCGCGACCAGGAAGCGCTCCTCGTACTTTCCGACGGCACTGTTTGGCGGGGTCGGAGCGTCGGCAGTGCGACCACAGCAAGAGGGGCCGTGAGGGTCGTCGGCGCCTTGGCCGCGGTCGGTGAGGAGGGCCTGCTGGCCGGGCTCGATGTGAGCGCTTTCAAGAAGCATTTGCAAGGCCAGGATGCGACGGTTCGTGGCTGCATCACCGCGACCGGCGCCACGTATCCCCTTCACGCAGCCGTGGCCCTTGCGGTTGCCCGTGGGGAGATCGGCCGACCTTAGCTGAACCGGCCGAGATGAGCGGGGAGGCCCGCCTCCCACGCCGCATCCGGGTCCGGGGCTCGTCTCGCTCACTGCCCCGCCGGACCGGCCCTGCCTGCCACATCCTCGAGAAGGAACCCGCGAATCAGCTCGAGCGCGCCCGCTGCCACGAGGTCGCGGCCGCTATGTGCGGCACCGGCAAGCACGCTCAGCCGCGCCGCCCCCTGCGGTAACGCAGCGAGGAGCTCTTCCGACGCCGGAGGCGGGAGGACGGGATCGAGCTCGCCAACGATGACCAACACGGGGCATTGGACGCGCGAAGCCGCTTCGCGGAGATCCACGCTGCGCATCGGTCCTGACCAGAAGCGTTCCATGAGCTCGACATTCAGCCGGCTCCGTGCGAGCTCATCTGGGGAGGCGTGAAGTCGTGCGTACAAGGGCAAGCAGACCCGCAGGTACTCCTCGAACAGTTCATGGCTGGGGTTTTGCCAGTAGCGGTCGAACACGCCGCGCGCCGCTTCGCCGTGGAGGCGCCCGAAGGCCTCTGAGGTGAGGCTCGGGCGCATGCCCAGCCCGGTCATAGCCAGCACCAGGCCCGCAGGCCGTTCCGGATACGCCGCGGCGAACGATAGGGCGACCATCCCGCCGAAAGAGGCGCCCAGGACGATCGGATGCTCGATTCCGAGTGCGTCGCAGAACCGCGCGAGGTCGTCCGTCCAGTTCGTCAAGGTCCAGCGAGCCGGGTCGCCGCGATCGCTTCTACCGCAGCCTCGTGGGTCGAGGTAGATGAGCTGGGCAACGTCCGCGAGAGCCTCGAAGGCAGGTTTGAAGAGCGACAGCTCCTGGCCTGGCCCACCGGGAATCAACAGCACAACAGGCCGTTCCCGCATGCCCGGGCCATCCGCGGCGAGCCCCGAACCCGCCACGTCAAAGAACAACCGCACGTCGCCGACCTGAATTCGCACCCGCACCCCTGCCTACACGGACGCTCGCGACCGAGCCGTTCGCAAAACCCACTCTATCCGCGTCGGGAGCATCTTGCCGAGCGACTAGAACAGGCCCAGGATCTCGCCGCGCGGCCCGACGTCGATCCCTTCGGCTCGAGGTCGAGCGGGCAGCTCGGGCATCATTCGGGTCCCGGCCAGCAGCGCTGTGACGAAACCCGCGCCGGCCGAGAGACGCAGGTCGCTCACCTTGATCCGGAAGCCGGTGGGACGTCCCAGTGCATCCGCCTGATCGCTCAGCGAGTAGGGCGACTTGGCCATGCAGACAGCGAGCCGGCCGAAGCCGACATCCTCGAAATGGCGCAGAGCGCGAACTGCGACGCGCGAGAAATCCACGCCGGACGCTCCGTAGACGCGAACGGCGACGGTTTCTATCTTTTCTCGCAGCGGCGCCTCCTCAGGGTAGAGAGGCCTGAACGGTTGGGGAGACGCAGATGTCGTCTTCCAAACTGCCGAGGCCAGGTCCAGAGCGCCCTCGCCGCCCTGTGAGAAGTGCCGGGCCGGGATGGAATCGACCGCGCCGGCATTGACCGCCACCTCGCGAATGGCCTCGAACTCGGCCGCGGTGTCCGAGGGGAAGGCATTGACGGCCACGACGACGGGCACTCCGAAAAGCCGAACGATGCCGATGTGAGCGGCGAGATTCAGAGCTCCCCGCCTGACCGCCGCCACGTCTTCGCGGTCGAGCGTTTCGGGGCCTGCGACGCGTCCAATGGCACCGTGCACTTTCAAAGCACGGACCGTCGCCACCAGGACGACGGCATCCGGTATAAGGCCGGACGCCCTGCACTTGATGTCGAAGAACTTCTCGGCCCCCAGGTCCGAACCGTAGCCAGCCTCGGTACAGACGATGTCGCAGGTCGCGAGGGCCAGGCGGTCCGCAAGCACGCTGCTGCTCCCGACGCCGAGGTGGGCCCACGACCCTGTGTGAACGAAGGCCGGGCCGCCTTCGGAAGTCTGGAGCAAGTTTGGTCGAGCGGCTCGGCCAAGCAAGACTGCCATCGCTCCGGCGACGTGGAGGTCCTCCGCGGTCACCGGGTGACCGGTCGTGTCGTCCGCGAGGATGATCCTCCCGAGTCGACGACGCAAGTCGGCGCCGTCAGATGCCAGCGCCAGGATCTCCATCACCTCCGAAACCGCGGTGGGCACCCATTCCGAACGCCTCCGGATGCCGTTCGCGCCACCACCCAGGCCCACAGTGGCGCGTCGCAGCGCGCGATCGTTGATCTCGATCGTCCGGGGCCAGCGGATCGAGCGTCGATCGATGTCGTGCGGGTTGCCCTGGAACATGGAGTTGTCCACAAACGCGGCAGCGAGGTTTTGCGCGGTGGCAACTGCGTCGAAGTCGCCCGTGAGACCCAGGTTGAGGGCTTCGGCCGGAAGCACCTGGCATCGCCCCTCGCCGGCGGCGCCGCCCCTCATGCCCAGGACCGTGCCCAGTGACGGCTGCCGAACACAGACGCCGGCACGGTGCCCGATGCGGCGAAGTGCTTCGGCCAACCCGACCGCCGTCGTCGTCTTGCCTTCGCCTTGGCGCGTTGGCGTCATGGCGGTCACCAGGACGTAACGGCCCTGAACCCCAGCCTGGACCGCCTGGGCATGGAGCCGATCGATTGCCTGCAAACTGACCTTGACAACTCCGCGACCGAATGGCTCGGTGTCCTCGTCGGCGAGACCGATTTCTCGCGCGACGTCGGCGATCGGCCGAATCGTCGATGGGTGGCCGCGAGCCTCGAGAGCGCTCACTGCAACTTGATGCTGGACGGGCGGCCGGGCACACTCCACGCCGGCCTCGTTCGCGGCCGGACGGGCAGGCCCGTAGCGGGCTCAGTTGCCCGAACGTACACTTGGTGCCGTCGCGTGCCCTCCGTCCCGGCACGCCTCGGGGTATCCACGGCTAGAGATCGAGGCCACGAATCGATGGATTCCTTGAGTAGTGAGCCTGCCCCCCATGAACTGGCCACAGCCGACCCCGGTCGGGATAACGAAACGCACCCTCGGATCGCGATCAGCGAGGACTGGGCTGCAACCATCGTGGGGCTCGGCCTCCTTCTGCTTACGTTGCTGGGCGTAATCGGCAAGGGCGTGATCCCGTGAGCCAGGGTGCCATCGCCACCACGGGACTGGCGCAGGCTGGTCCGGCGAGACCCCGCGTCCTCTGGCCGGTCATCTCGGTCGTAGTTGTCGTGGGCATCGCGGCCCTGGTCCGATATCTGGACAGCAACGTCCAGCTTTGGTTCCCGACCGTCAGCTGGGTCAAATCCGTCGAGTACCCCGTGTACGCAATTGCGATCGGACTCCTCGGCGGGGCGATCATAGGCACGCTTGGCATCCGGGCCCGCATAGGTTTCGCCATACGGACGGAGTTCTTCATCAAGACGGGCCTCGTTCTGCTCGGCGCGTCCATCAACTTGAATGTGCTGGTGCGGGCAGCCGGTCCGGCGATGACGCAGTCGGTCATCCTCATCGCGACGGTCTTCCTTACGACCTGGTTCCTGGCGGGCTTGCTCGGGCTCGACCCGAAGCTCCGGGCGGTCCTCGCGGCCGCAGTGTCCATCTGCGGCGTCAGCGCGGCCATCGCCGCTGCGGGGGCGGTCCGCGCCGGGAAGGAGCAGCTCGCGTACGTCGTGAGCCTGGTCATCCTCTTCGCCTTGCCGTCGATATTTATCGAGCCCTGGCTGGCCAGTCAGCTCGGCCTGTCACCAGCGGTGGCGGGCGCCTGGATAGGCGGCAACATCGACACCACAGCCGCAGTCACCGCGGCCGGGTCGATCGTCGGCGACGAGGCGCTGAAGGTCGCGGCGATAGTGAAGCAGACCCAGAACGCCGTGATTGGCGTAGTCGCGTTTCTACTGACTACCTACTTCGTCTTCCGTGTCGAACGGGCTCCTGGGGCGTCGGTCAGCCTCGGCTCGCTTTGGGAGCGGTTCCCGAAGTTCATCCTCGGATTCATCGCGGCCTCGGCCATTGGCACGTGGTACGCATCGGTCGCAGGCGACTCAGCGGCGGCAGCCCAAGCCCTGAGGATTGCGGGCACGGACCTGCGCGTATGGTTCTTCATCTTCGCTTTCGTCTGCATCGGGCTCGACCTGCGGCTGGGCTCGTTACGGGAAGCTGGCATACGGCCTGTCGTCGTGTTTGGCACTGCGGCCCTCGTCAATCTCGCCCTCGCCCTCGCCCTGGCGTCGGTGCTCTTCGCCGGCTTCCGAGTGTCCTGAGCTGGTCGTGGGGACGGCGGTTCCGGCGCGCTACCGTCTGCTAGAGTACGAGAGGAGGCGAGCGAAGGCTGCCTGCTCTGGTCACGGCCGACCTCGGCGCGCATTGCTCGTTATTGGCGGGTCCAGTGTCGGGACCGACCTTCTCAGAGTCAGGTCACCGCATCATCGTGGCGGCGTTCGGGGGCAACGCAATCACTCGCGCTACCGAGCGGGGGACCTATCTTGAGCAGCTCGCCAATGTGCGGGCTATGTGCGAAGAGGTCCTGCCCCTGATAGAGGCCGGGCACCGCGTCGTCATCATTCACGGCAACGGGCCACAGGTAGGTTCGCTGTCTCTGCAGGCAGAGGCCGGCAAGGCCCTCGGCGTGCCCGATCAACCCTTCGACGTGCTGGGGGCGATGACCCAAGGCCAGATCGGGTATCTCATCCAGCAGACTCTCGGCAACATGTTGCGAGGGGTTAAGTCGCATTTCCCCGGCGACAACAGGTTGGCGCCCGACGTTCCACCTTCGGTCGTCAGCGTCGTGACGCAAGTCGTGGTGGATCGCGCGGATCCCGCGTTTCAGCATCCCACGAAGCCGATAGGGCCGTTCTACGATCGGGAACTCGCCCAGAGCCTCGCGGCCGAGAAAGGCTGGACGGTCGTCCAGGACGCCGACCGCGGCTGGCGCCGGGTCGTGCCCTCACCCCAGCCCCTCGAAGTGATCGAGGCTGCGGCTATCCAGGCGTTGATTGCCGCCGGGTCGATCGTCGTGGCCGGCGGCGGTGGCGGGATCCCAGTCGTGCGCGAGCCGTCCGGCGGCCTTCTCGGTGTCGAGGCAGTCATCGACAAGGACCTGGCCGCCGAGAGGCTCGCCGCGCTCGTCGGTGCCGACACGCTGCTGCTCATCACCGGCGTTCGCCGAATCGGTCTCGACTACGGCACCCCAAACCAGCGGTTCCTGGATCTGATAACGCTCGACGAGGCGCGGCGGTACCTGGCCGAAGGCCAGTTCCCTGCCGGCTCGATGGGGCCGAAAGTCAAGGCCGCGATTCGATTCCTCGAAGACGGCGGCACGCAGGCGATCGTGACCGCCCCTGAGGTCCTCGCGGCCGCGCTCCGAGGCACCGACGGAACACGGATCGTGCAGACGCCCCGCTCCTAGAGTTGGCGGCGGCATACGGCGCTCCCGGCCGCTTCCGCCTGGCTGAGGCTCCCTCGAACGGCCCGGACCGATTGGCCCTACGCGGCTCTGGGCGAGCATGGTAAACAGGCCGTGACGCCGCGGCTTCATCCCCGGAATCAACCCGTCGGATGCCGGTGCCGCAGCCCCCAGCGGGTAGGAGCGGCGTCGGCCATCCGCAATCCACAGCCATCCCCGACTTGAAAAGGGGCGCTAATGAGTCAGCCGAAGCTCGTGATCTTCATGCTCAGCGGTCCGGAGAACCCGCGCCGCTGCGTGACGCCGTTCCTCGTGGCGATGGCCGCGCTCGCGACCGAATGGGAAGTGAGCATCTACTTCGCCTGCGACGGCGTGCTCCTCCTCAAGCGCGGCGCGGCCGAGGACGTGTATGCCACAGAAGGCGGTCGGCCTCTGTCGAGCTTCATTCACGACACCATGGACCTGGGTGCGAAGTTGTACGCATGCACGCCGGCGGTTCAGGTGCACCACATGAGGATCGAGGACATGATCGACGGCATCGAGGCGGCCGGTGCGGTCTCGCTGCTCGGGGAGACCCGCCTCGCGGACACGGTGCTGACGATCTAGGTCGCCGGCCGAGCCCGACAACGAACCGGGGAGCGTCCACGCGCGGCACTATTGGGCGCGCGGCGTTTCGATGACCGGCGGCACTGGAGGCAAGAGGCAGAAAGTTCGAGAGTTGCTGGACCGAGGAGATGCCGAGCAGAGGCAGATAGAGCTGCTGCTCTGAGGAGCTGGGGGACGGCCCGGCGATCCGATCGGCGGAACAGGACGCTGGCATCGTGGATAGATACGGGACTTACGAGAAGGCGGGCTGGGAGCGAAAAGCCGAGCCCTACTACGTTTCTTGCCGCCCGATCACCGACCGATTAATTGACCCACTCCTCGATGCAGCACACGTGTCGGCGGGATCGCACGTCCTGGATATCGGGACGGGTTCCGGCGAGGTGGCCGCCAAATCGGCTGCGCGCGGCGCGACCGTCGTCGGCCTCGACTTTGCCGAGGCGATGATCACCCTTGCCTCGAGGACGCACCCTGGGCTCACCTTTGTCGTGGGCGACGCGCAGGCGCCTCCGTTCGCGGACCGGTCGTTCGACGCGATCGTCGGCAACTTCACTTTCCATCATCTTTCCGACCAGCGACGGGCTCTCGGTTCTTGGCGGCGGCTGCTGCGGCCGGGCGGGTGGCTGGCCCTGACCGTCTGGGATGCACCGGCCGCCAATCGGCTGATGGGACTATTCGTCGACGCGGTCGCCGCGGCTGAGGCAGCGCCTCCGCCGGAACTCCCGGTCGGACCACCGATGACGACGACCGACGGTGCTTATCACGACGCGCTGCGCCTGGCCGGCTTCGATTCAACATCGGTCGGGACGATCCGCTTCACCCTGCAACTCGCGACCATGGACGCGCTCTGGAACCGGATGCTCGCCTCGAGCGTGCGTACCGGTGCACTGGTCGCGGAGCAGCCCCTTAACGTGCGCGAGCGTATCCGCGGGGAGTTCGACCGGCTTGCCGAGAGCTACATGACGCCGGGTGGCCTCGCGGTGCCGGTGTCGGTGAAACTCATATCGGGATCGATGCAGGCCTTGCCCAAAGTGACTCGAGAACATCACGAACGGCTGATGCGCCACATCGACCAGATGCCGGACGCCGGCGATCTCGTCGGAATCGCGCCCATCGATGAGCTGCAGGGTCGTGTGGCCGAGTTGCTGGCCTTCTTCACTACTATGTTGCTCCCTCACATGGAGGCCACGGAGCAGGCTCTCTACCCCGAGTTCCAGCGTCTCGTCCCCTGCCGTGACCTCCTCGAATCGATGCGGCGGGAGCATTCGGAGATCCGTGGCCAGATCGACGAGGTCCGGCGTTTGCACAGCCAGCTGGTGGCGGGTGAGCTCACCACCAGCGACGCCGCAGAGCTGCGTCGTGTCATCTTCGGCCTCTACGCAAAGCTGAAAGTGCATCTCGCGGATGAGCAAGAGTGCCTCCCGATCCTCGAGCACGGCGTGACTCCGGACAAGGCAGACGCGCTGGCCGCGGCGATGGACCATAAGCAGGTCGGGTCACGCTGACAGCGGGCAACCCCGGACTCTGTTGGGTCTTGACCTGCGTTCCCGCGTGCCGTTGTAGGCGCCGGCGCGCCGAACCCCCCGGAGCGATCTCAGGCGCCGGGCGCGCGCACCTTGCCGCCGGGTTCACCGGCGATCTCGGCCGGAACCAAGAGCGGGTCCACGAGATCGCTCAGGCCGAAGGCGCTCTCGATCTGCTCCATGGGCATGAAGCCAACGATGCCGCGCGGCTCTTCGCCCTGACGGAAGAAAGCGATCGTCGGGATGCTCTGGATGGCGAAGAGCGCCGAGAGCATGGGGTTCGCGTCCACGTCGACCTTCACCACATCGACGACGCCCGCGTACTTCGCCGCGAGCATCTCGAGTTCGGGGGCAACCTTGCGGCATGGTGGGCACCAGGCCGCCCAGAAGTCGACGATGACTGGGCATGGGTTCCGGAGGACTAGCTCTTCGAATGTCTCGTCGGTAGCGTGTGAGAGGGCTACCACGGTGTTCTTGCTCCTGGTGCCGGACGGGCGAACGGTTCCATGGTGAGCACTGTCCTGGCTGCCTCAAGGGCCGAATGGCCCGCTGCCGGCGCCCCAGCCGGGGTGGGAACGATCGGGCTGAGATCGACCGGGTACGTTCCTTGCTCGAGCCGGTGGTCGGATGACGCTTCGGACCGAAAAGGCTGCGAGCAACCCTAACCAACTGCGCGGCGACCGGGAGTCAAGGGCCCAACCCGACGCCCCGCCCCGACACGCGTGACATTACCCTGCGTCGTCGCCTCGCATCGAGCCTTTGGGGCCCCCTGGATCTTGGTCGGCGCCTTTCGCGCGACGTTTACGAGGCGCTGGCTGTCGGCTAGTTGGCGCACCGAGCGCTTGGGAACGAGGAACTCGAGCCTCCTCGCTTGTGACACCCTTGACGCGAAGCGGACGATTCGTCCAGCGACGGCGCCCCTCACACTCCCTGACAGACGAGGCTCCTCCGATGGACGTGCGACGACTCGGCTTCCTTGGGACCCGAACCGACAACTTCTCCGAGACGACCCGGTTCTTCCGTGATGTGCTCGGGCTGGCCACGTATTACGAGGAGCCCGACTTCGCGATGCTCTCCCTCCCGGGTGCCGAGCACGACTTCGTCGAGATCATCGGCCCGGACGCGGAAGGCTCGGAGTTCCAGGCGGCGACGTACACGACCGGCCCAGTCGCGTCGTTCGTCGTCGGCGACGTCGTCGCGGCCCGGGCCGAGCTCGAAGCAGCCGGCGTCGAGCTGCTCGACGACATCACCTGGTCGCGCAGCGTCGAAGGCCTCGGCTGGTTCCACTTCCGCGGCCCGGACGGCTACGTCTACGGGATGATGCAGGGATCACGGGTCATCGGCGACTGACGAACCCGCGGCTGCCTGACGACCAGCTGAGCCGGTGAGCGACCAGCCCACGGACGGGCGACACGGGCCCCTACCCATTCGGTAGATCTGCGCCGGTACTCAGCACACCAGGGGGGAGGCACGGGAGCCGTCGGGTTGCCGGCAGCGCGGCGTCTCCATCCGGTCGCCTCCACCGTCGCGCCGGGCCAATAGCGAGACCGCCCCTGCTGGGCCATGAAGGGACATCTGCATGTCCACCGAGCAGAACGAGGCCGTCGTCCGTTGGTTCAGGGGTCGTCGCCTGAGCGCGACGACAACGCTGAGTAAGCCGGCTCGGATCGCACGGTCGTGTTGCCGCGAGATCAGAAGGAACTGGAGCGGGAGACGGGATTCGAACCCGCGACATTCTGCTTGGGAAGCAGACACTCTGCCAACTGAGTTACTCCCGCT
>Ga0209014_10002271_pt1 | contig 11185 bp, 12 predicted proteins | sample BarGraNGADG00212_FD_184491 | JGI IMG/M metagenome (GOLD analysis project Ga0209014, IMG submission 184491) | Arctic peat soil microbial communities from Barrow, Alaska - Barrow Graham LP Ref core NGADG0002-212 (SPAdes) (version 2) | ecosystem: Environmental > Terrestrial > Soil > Wetlands >... | reverse complement strand
CCGCGTGCGAGTGGCGCGCGTACGGGGTCGAGGCGCCCGAGGTCATGGCTGCCAGGGTGTTCGCGTCCCTGGACCACGGCAAGGTTGCCGACCTCCGCGTCCTGTTCCGGGCCGTCGACAAGGCGGTCGCGGAGGCGTACCTGAGCAACGCCTCGCGACGGTCCTCCCTGGATGCGATCCGAGGGTTGACGATCGTCCCTCGCCGGGACGCTGCCCGACCGGCCGCGCTGACGGCCCTAAGCTCGCTCCGCGAGGGTGACCGGCGCATCCTGCAGCATGCCTACTGGGACGACCTGGATCCGGTCGAGATCGCCAACGTCCTCGGGACCGATCTGGGCGTCGTCCATCGACGGCTGGACAACGCCGCCGGTCGCTTCACCGCACGGCTGGTGCGACGGAGCGTGCCGGTCGACGACGTCGCATCCCTGTTGCGTCAGCTCAAGCCGGGCATTCATCACCGATAAGGCTGGGCGTCAGCTGGCGCGCAACCAGGCCGCCGTCTCCTCGAGAGCTTCGCGCCAGGGCGTCGGGGCGAGACCGAACCGCGCCTGGGCCGCCGAGGAGTCGAGCACGTACGGGGATTCGAAGGCCGGCGCCATCTCGTCCAGCTCGCGGATCAGCGGCGAGACCCGCATGGCAGTCTTGACGATCCGCGAGTACGGGCGCGGCGTGCGCGCGGGAACGCCCGCGATCGCGGCGGCATCGTGCGCCACGTCCATGAGCGACTTCGGCGGTGTGGTCGGTACGTGCCACAGCCTCCCCCACGCGTCGCCGGCCGGATCGGACGCGGCGATCGCTGCGGCAAGGCGCCCGATGTCGGGGACGTACGTCCAGGAGTGGGGCGCGTCGACGACGCCCATGATGTGGTGGGCGGTCTTCCCGGCGATCGCGGGCTTGATCGCATACGTGTTGAGGTAGCTCATCCCCTCACTCACGCCCGGCCCGAAGTAGTCGGCAGCGCGGAGCTCGGCGGCACGGATACGACCCGCCCGATGCGCCTCCTCAGCCTCCTGCCACATCCGCGCTCGGATCTGGCCCTTGTGCCCGTTCGGTGCCACGGGGCTCGACTCGGTCATCGGGGCAGCGGTGGGGCGGCCATACGGGTACAGGTTCCCGATCGTCAGCAGCGCCGCACCCGAGCGCTCCGCGGCCTGGAGGAACGCCGCAGCCATCGGGGGCCACTTCTCGTCCCAGTCCGTGTACGGGGGGTTGACCGCGTTGACGAGGACATCCGCGCCGGTCGCGAGTTCCGTCAGGACGTTCGCGTCCGCGGCGTCGACCCGTGCGGTGCGTACGTTCGAGTTCGGCGTCGCGCTCACGCCCGGCCCGATCCCCGTACCCGACCTGGACGCCAGGATCACGTCACTACCGGCCAGCCCTAGCTGGTGGGCCGTCCATTGGCCAATGCCACCTGCTCCGACGACGACGATCTGCATAGCTTCTCCTCAGGTAAATGCGAACACTGTTCTCGTATCAGTGAAGCAGACATGGGGGGCCAATACAAGAACAGTGTTCGCATTTGCCGGTAGAGTACTGGCCATGCCGGTTCCAGGGACGCGCGAGCGCCGACGCAGCGAGGTCACCGCCGCCCTGCTGGCCGCCGCCAAGAAGGAGCTCGCCCAGGTGGGCGCCGCCGGCCTGTCCGTACGTGCGGTGGCCCGCGAGATGGGCATGGCCCCCTCGGCGTTGTTCCGCTACATCAGCGGACGTGACGAGCTGCTCACGCTGCTGATCGTCGACGCGTATGACGATCTCGGCGACCACGTCGAGGCTGCGGAGGCGGCGGTGCCGCGATCCGACGCCCGCGGCCGGTGGCGAGCCATTGCCACCTCGTTCCGGGGGTGGTCGGTGAGGCATCCCCACGAGTACGCGCTGCTGTACGGATCGCCTGTACCCCACTACCACGCGCCCGCCGACCAGACGACCCCGTCCGGGACCCGCGTGACGAACCTGCTCGCGGCGATCGGCATGGAGGCTCCCACGCCGCCTCCACGCCCTGGTCTCCCTCACCTTCCCGAGGCGTCCCAGCTGAGCGCCCTCGCCGTCGCGGCTGACGTGCCGGAGATGGAAGGTGAGCGGCTCATCTCAGGGCTGCTCGCATGGACGACCCTTGTCGGCGCGGTGTCGTCTGAGCTCTTCGAACAGCTGGGCGAGCCGGTTGCCCGACTCGACACCCTGTTCGAAGCCGCCGTCGCGCTGGGCGAGTGGCTGCTGTTCGGAGAAGGTCGAGAAGCGGGACATGGTTCCGACCAAGGGGTGGACCGACCGTACGGAACGGGCGGCTGACTGGAAGGCACGACCATGAAGTACCTCATCCTCATCCACCAGAACCGCAACGCGCGCGCCCAGTTCGCGTCCTTCCCTGCCGAGGTGCAGGCGGCGGGACTCGCGGCCGGTCTCACCCACAGCCTCCCCGAACGGCGGCACCTGCTGGAGCGTGCGGCGCGTTGCAGGGACGTCAGCGCGTAGCGGCCTTCGCCAGCAGACCTGCCAGAACGCGGGGCTGCGTGACCATCGGCCAATGGCCGGAGTCGATGTCGACGAGTTCCAGGTGCTTGGCCAACGGCAGCTCTGGCACCTCGCCGGCTTCCATCCACTCCTGCGCCTGCGCCGGCGAGAACTCGGGACAGATCAGCGTCACCGGCACCTCGTACCGCCGGTCGTCCTCGAGCTGTACGACGCCTCGGCTGACGCCTTCGGGGACCGGGATCATCTCGGCGGCCAGGCGCTCGCGGGTCGCGGTGCTGAGGTCGGCGCTGTCGGGACCTTCGAACGGCTCCCAGCCGGGGAACGGCATGACGCCGTCGACGACGGGGAAGAAGTCGGCGTACATGGCGCCGTCGGGCGTCGGGAAGCCGCCCACGAGGACGACGCCGGCCACCTGCTGCGACCGGGCATCGGCAGCGATCCACGCCAGGGCGGACGCGGCCGAATGACCCACGACAAGGGGCTTTCCTTCGGACTCGTCGACGGCCAGCAGGACAGCCGCGACCTGATCCTCCAGGGTCGCCGCACGGTTGCCATCACCCTGTCCGGGCAGCAGCACGGGCACGCCGCGGTGGCCGAGCTCGGCCAGGGCCTCCACAACCTGGTCCCACTCCTTCTGCGGGAGCCACAACCCGCCCAGCAGCACGATGTCCATCAGTTCTCCTCCTCGATCGCGGTGAGGTCGCGCTCGGCGTACAGCCGGTGCTCCCACTCCTCGTTCAGTACGACGCGCAGGCACTTCGCGACCGGTACGGTCTCGGGCGGATGGCCGTTGGCGATCGGCGAGACGACGCGGTCGAGCTCGTTCTGGGTAAGCCCGTCCAGCACGCCGTGGATGAGGGCCCGGCGCACTGCCCGTACCGCCAGCACCTCGTCCAGGCTCGGCTGAATCTCCCTGTCCCACGGGACGTCCTCCCATCCGGGCGCCTCGTCCCAGGGCAGGTCGAACGGGTGCCAGGGCTTCGGGTCGCCGAGCGCCATCCCCACCCAGCAGGCCGTCGCGAAGCCGAGGTGGCGCAGCGTCTGGATGAACGAATACTCTCCATCCACGCTGCGGTGGAGCGCTTCGGGCGGGAGCCTCTGGGCTCGTTCGACCGTCCCATCCCAGAGCCGCTCGATGGTGGCGAAGCCCGTACGGAAACCATCCGGGTCGCTCGGCCTCATCAGGACACGCTCGGGCATCAGGCGGTCGAGCTCAGCCTCGACGTACGGGCCGACGTCGACGCCGTTGACGACCAACCGGCCGATCTCGCCCGACAGCTCGACGTCCCAGAGCTCCACGCCGCGGAGCTTGCCGGTCATGACAGCGCCGCGGACGTCGATGCCGCGCAGGTCGACGTCGCGGAAGTGCGCGTCGTTGAACCTCACCTCATGGAAGTCGGTACCCGTCAGGAGCACCTGGTCGAAGCGTGCGCCGCTGAGATCCTGCTGGATGAATTCGCTCATGCAGGGACGCTAGTGGCCTATCCGGACGCTCCACTTCCGCATTCTGCATAGGCTGTTCGTTGTGGCCGACAGTCCTACCGCTCGCGCTCTCGTGGCCCTGGATGTGATCCAGAGCCATCCCGGCGTGACGGCGACGGACCTTGCCGATCGGCTGAGGGTGAGCGAGCGCGCCGTCCGTCGGTACGTGGAGATCCTGCGCGACGCGGACATCCCGGTGGTGTCCGTACGGGGGCGGTACGGCGGGTACCGGATCGGCCGCAGCGTACGGCTGCCGCCGGTCGTCTTCACCGGCCCCGAGGCGTTAGGCCTTGTCATGGCGGTACTGGACTCGCCCGCGGGCGCGCCTCAGACCGACAGCCTCGTCGGGTCTGGCGTCACGAAGCTGGTGCGGGCGTTGCCGGAGTCAGTCGGGCGGCCCGCGGCGTTGCTGTGGCAGCACACCGCCGCGGCTCCGGCCGGTATCCCCCGCCCCGATCCGGCGACGACGAGCGCGCTCGTCGAGGCCGTCGCCACCGGGCATCGCGTCCGCCTCGGCTACCGCACCGGCCAAGGGCATGCGTGGACCAACGAGGTCGACCCGTGGGCGGTCGTCGTGCGGTACGGGCTGTGGTACCTGCTCTGCCGCAACTCCTCCGGCGACATCCGTACGTACCGCATCGACCGGGTCCTCTCCGTCGAACAGCTGCCCGGCCGGTCGGCGCCTCCCGACGACCTCGACGCGATCCGCGTCCTCGAGGAGAACCTCGGGCAGGGGTGGCCGCTGCCGACGCGCGTACGGTTCCGGGCGCCGGCCGAGTCCGTACGGCGCTGGATCAGGTCGGCGATGGGAACGCTCGAGCCGGACGGCGACGAGTGCGTGCTGGTCGGGTCGACCAACAACCCGGAGATGTACGCAGGCGAGTGGCTAGCCCCGATCCCGCTGCCCTATGTGATCGAAGGCGGCGACGAGCTCCGCAACGCAGTCCGTACGCTCGCCGACCGCCTCGGGGCCTCAGTCACAGCTACGGGACAGAAAGTTACGCCACCGTAGGAAAGTCGGGCAGATCTGCTTGAAAATGCATCTTCACTTGTCCGAGACGCGTACGCTGGCAACAGCGATCGGCATCCGCCCTTGGCTTTTGCGCCCGCTAGGTCGTGGGCCCCAGTGGGTGGTGACTCATGTCCATCGCATCTCCAATTCCCAGCATCCGGCGTCAGTTGCCCGCTCGTCGACCGAATTCTGCGTCCGCATTCCCGGCGCTTGCCAAGGCGTTCCTCGAAGTGTCTGAGAAGGCCCGCGAGCAGGGTCTGCTGAAGCGCGCGCAGTGGTTCTACATCCTGCTGGGGGCCGGCCTCGGCGTCGCCCTCCTCGGCGCCGGCACCGGGTTCGTCCTGCTGGGCCACAGCTGGTGGCAGCTCCTCATCGCCGCCGCGCTGGGCATCGTGATGACCCAGGTCGCCTTCCTGACCCACGAGGCCGCGCACCGCACGATCTTCAAGAGCGGGCCACGGAACGATCGCCTGGCCCGGCTCCTTGCGGCTGGCGTCGTCGGGATCAGCTATTCGTGGTGGGACTCCAAGCACTCCCGGCACCACGGCAACCCGAACATGGTGGGCAAGGATCCCGACCTCGCGGCCGACACGATCTCGTTCATCGAGGAAGACGCGGTGACCGCGACCGGCCTCCGCCGGTGGATCACGCGACGGCAAGGCTGGTTGTTCTTCCCACTGCTCAGCCTCGAAGGCATCAACCTCCACTACCAGGGGGTGAAGCACCTCATGCAGCGCGGACCCGTACGGGGTCGGTGGCTCGAGCTGAGCCTGATCGCGGGCAGGTTCGTCGTCTTCCTCGGCCTGCTGTTCTGGCTGCTCCCCTTCGGGATGGCGATGGCGTTCCTGGGTGTTCAGCTCGTCGTCTTCGGGGTCTACATGGGCGCCTCCTTCGCCCCCAACCACAAGGGCATGCCGATCATCGGTCCCGACGAGCGCCTTGACTTCTTCACCAAGCAGGTACGCACGTCGCGCAACATCTCCGGGTGGTGGGCGACCTGGGTGTTCGGCGGACTCAACTACCAGGTGGAGCATCACCTCTTCCCAAACATGGCCCGGCCGTACCTTGCCCGCGCCCGGGTCATCGTGCGTGCGAAGTGCGCGGAGCTCGACGTCCCGTACACCGAGACCACGATCTGGCGCTCGTACGCGATCGTCATCGCCTACCTGAACCGCGTCGGCCTGGCGGCTCGCGACCCGTACGAGTGCCCCATGACCGCCACGTTCCGTCGCGGCTGAGGCAAGCCCCTGCTTGGATGCCTCTATGGCAATGCAGGAGTGGTACGGGGAGGCGAAGCTGGGCATCTTCCTTCACTGGGGCATCTACGCGGTGAACAGCACGTCCGAGAGCTGGGCCTTCTACCTCGGCGAATGCTCGTGGGACGACTACTACAGACAGGCCGCAGGCTTCACGGCGAGTGCGTACGACCCTGATGCCTGGGCGGCCCTGTTCGCCGAGGCCGGTGCCCGCTACGCCGTGCTCACCACGAAGCATCACGACGGCGTGGCGCTGTGGGACACGCAGGTCGCATACCCGGGTGGCTCGACCTATTCGACGGTGACCGCGACGCCGGCGGGCCGCGATCTCGTCACGCCGTACGTGGAGGCGCTGCGACGCGCGGGCATCAACGTGGGCCTCTACTTCTCCCATCTCGACTGGCACCACCCGGAGTACCCGATGATCCGGCCGCCGGCCGACGCGTTCCATCCGGGGATGCTCGAGGACCGCGAGAACCGATACTCGTACCCGCCTGAGGGCCAGGAGGACTACGCGGCCTGGGACCGGTTCCGCGTGTTCCACCGGGCGCAGCTCGGGGAGCTCTGCGCGTACGACCCGGACATCCTCTGGTTCGACGGTGCCTGGGAACGCACCCCCGAGCAGTGGCACATGGCCGAGGTCGCGCAGTTCCTTGCCGACCGCGCGCCCAAGGCGGTGCTCAACGGCCGGATGGGTGGGTACGGCGACTTCGCCACTCAGGAGCAGGCGCTGCTCGCCACGCCGCCGGCCGGTCCCTGGGAGCTGTGCGTCACGGTGAACGACTCGTGGGGCTACAAAGCGCACGACTCCAACTTCAAGAGCGTCCGCCAGCTCGTACAGCTCTTCGTCGAGGTCTTCGCCGGCGGCGGCAACCTGCTGCTCGACGTGGGCCCCAAGGAGGATGGCACCATCCCGGAGGAGTCGGCGTCGCGGCTGCGTGAGCTCGGCGCGTGGATCCGGCGCAACGACGAGGCGGTGTACGAGACGGAGCGGGGCCTGGGATTCGGCTACTTCGACGGTCCGACGGCCTTGTCGCGGGATCGGAAGACGCTGTACCTGTACCTGTTCGGGCTGCCCCAGGAGTTCGTCGTCATCAAGGGCCTCACCACCCCCGTCGCCCGTGCCCGGGTCGTCGGCACCGGTACGTCGCTCGACCACCAGCGTGTCGGCGGGCTCCACAGGGCGGCCGGCTGGGAGTACGTCTTCGTCGACCACACCACACACACTGCCGATATGGACCCGTACTGCACGGTGATCGCCTGCGACTTCGACGAGCCCCTAGAGCTGGCCCCGACGGACCTCTCCTTCGACTGACCCGCCCCCTCCACCGCGACTTCACAGGCAAAACGTCGACCTCACAGGTGAAATTTGCCTGTGAAGTCGCGGTCAGGAGCGCTGGAGGTAGGCAAGTACAGCCAGCACACGTCGGTGGTCTGACGCCGACTCGGCGAGCCCGAGCTTGGAGAAGATCGCGCTCACGTTCTTCTCGACCGCGCCGACCCCGATGACCAGGCGCGCGGCGATGTTGGCGTTGCTGCGGCCCTCGGCGATGAGCTCGAGCACCTCGCGCTCCCGCGGCGTGAGCTGTGCGAACCGATCGCCCGTGACGAGGCGGCGTACGACCAGCGGGTCGAGCACCGTACCGCCGTCACGCACCCTCCGTACCGCGTCCGTCACCTCGTCCAGCGACGCGACCCTGTCCTTGAGCAGGTAGCCGACACCGCCACGGGCATCGGCGAGCAGCTCGTGCGCGTACACGGTTTCGACGTACTGACTGAGCACGAGCACGCCGACCCCCGGCACTTCACGCCGGATCTCCAGCGCGGCCCGGATGCCCTCGTCGCGGTACGTGGGTGGCAGCCGGACGTCCATCACCACGACGTCGGCAGCTGCCTCACGAACCCTCGCCACGATGTCCCCGGCGTCTCCGAAGGCCCCCGCCGTCACGTACCCAGCCTCGTCGAAGAGCCGCACCAGCCCCTCGCGGAGCAGGAGCGAGTCCTCGACGAGGACGACACGCAGGGGCTCGGTCACGGCCTCAGGCTATCGGGGCCGCACGGAGTGGGACGGTCACCTCGATACGCGTCGGGCCGCCCTCGGGGCTCTCGACGGTGAGCTGTCCCCGGAGTCCAGCCAGGCGCTCGCGGAGACCGGCCAACCCGTGGCCGTCGACGAGGGTGGCGCCGCCGTGGCCGTGGTCCGTCACGGTCATGCGCAGCCGCTGCGGCTCGTCGTATCGGAGGTTCCCGGTGAGCTCCACCGACCGTCCGCCGGAGTGCTTCGCGGCGTTGGTGAGCAGCTCGGCGACCACGAAGTACAGTGCGCGGGCCGTGTCCGCCGGTACGACCTCGTCGATCGCGGGATCGAGGGTGGTCGTCACCGTCAGCGGGCTGTCCTGGCCCAGCTGGGTGAGCGCCGCCGTGAGCCCGCGGTCCTGGAGCAGTGGCGGGGCGACGCCGCGCGACAGGGCGCGGAGCTCCTCGAGAGCAGCCTTGGCCTGCGTCTGCGCCTCCTTGGTGATGGCGACCGCTTCGTCGGTCTGGCCGGCCGCGACCCGGCGCTCGACGGCGGCCAGATCCATCTGCAGCCGTACGAGGCGCTGCTGCGGCCCGTCATGCAGGTCGCGCTCCAGCCGGCGCATGGCGCTGTCTTCGGCCTGGAGCGCGGCGACCCGAGCGGCCGACTCCTGCCGTACCTCGGCCGCGAGGTCGTCCGACGGCCAGCGGCCGAGCATCACCGACGCGACACCGTGGTGGACCCGAGAGAGGCCACGCAGCACCCATGGCAGGGTCACGCCGGAGACGACACCGAGGATGAGGTAGATGACGGCCTCGATGACTGTCGCGGACCCCGAGAGGTGGAGGCCCCGCGCGATCCAGCCGCCGACGAGGTCGGCCTTGTAGGGCAATGTCCACGCCCACAGCCAGAACGTCAGGCCGCCGAGAGTAGTCGCGGCCCAGGTGATCGCGAGAGAGAACGTCAGGGTCGCGAGGATCGGGGCGATGAACATCTGGTGCAGCAGGTACGACCAGTAGTGACCCGACTTCATGGGTGCCACGAGCTTCGTCAGCGTCGACGCCTCAGGATCTGTCGCGGGCCAGGTCGGTTCGGCGATCTCCGGCAGGCCGGTCAGCCTCATCAGGGTCCGATCAGCGACCCCGAAGCCGCGCGCGGCCAGCAGCGATCCCACGATCATCGGGACGCCGACGACGAGGATCACCATCCCCACGCCGCTGAAGAAGACCGAGCTGAGCACGCTGATCGCCACCATCGACAGCACGAAGCCGCCGACGAGGTACGCCAGGGAGCCTGGCACCGAACGCCAGAGGGTGAGGTAGGACGAGAACCAGGACGGCGTCTCGTCGTCACGGTTCCGCGAGTCGTTCATGGGGCCTCCAGGAAGCATTGTCATTGTCATGGATCCACCGTACGAATGGGGCTTCCGCGTTGGCAGCCGGTGCGCCACCGAATCGAGCCGGGGGTCAGCCCCCCTGTGCAGCGCGCACGAGGAGCGGCCGCAGACGGGTCGGCAGGTGCTCCGCCAGCGAGATGGCGGTACTACTGCGCTGTACTCCGGGGACCTGGAGCATCGCCGTCGTCACCTCGTGCAGGTGTGCCGTGTCGCGGGCGACGACCTTGGCGAGCAGGTCCGCGTCACCGGTCGTCGCGTGCATCTCGACCACCTCGGGCAACGCCATCAGGCCTTCCGCGGCCGCAGCGCCCTCCGACTGGGAGATCGATACGGAGACGAACGCGACCAGGGGGTAGCCGAGTGCGGCGGGGTCGATGCGCTGGGCGAACGACCGCAGGGCGTACGCGCTCACCCTCCTCAGTCGCGCGTGGACGGTGTTTCGCGCGATCCCGAGCAGCCGGGACAGCGCCAGGGTCGTCGCCTCGGGATCGTCATCCAGCGCGAGCAGGATCCGGGCATCGAGCGGGTCGATGGCGTTCATGATGAGCATCATGCACGATGAATAGGCCGATAGGGAGCATCTTGCTCATGCCGGAAGGCCTCAGTTGCGCAGGATGCGCCGACTCGACACGATGCCTGCATGGCGATCAGTACTGTCACCGCACCGACGACCACCAGCGATCCCCTCGCCCACGGGCGGGTGGAGGACATCTTCGGCTTGCTCAGCGGCACGTTCGTGGCGTCGCTCGGCATCTACCTGCTGCACAGCGCGCATGCGGTGACTGGCGGTACGGCGGGGTTGAGCCTGCTGATCTCGTACGGCACAGGCTGGTCGTTCTCGGTCATCTACGTGCTCGTCAACCTGCCGTTCCTCGCGCTCGCGCTTCGCCGCAAGGGGGTGTCGTTCACGGTTCGCACGCTGATCTCCATCGTGCTCGTCTCGTCCTTCGCGCTGCTCCACCCGCTGGCGATGCCGATGCTGCGCCTCAACGGCCCGTACGCCGTCGGAGTCGGGAACCTCCTGGCCGGCGTGGGCATGCTCATCCTGTTCCGTCACAAGTCGAGCCTCGGCGGCCTCAACACGGTGGCTCTGCTCGCGCAGGAGCGGTTCGGGTGGCGCGCCGGCTACGTACAGCTCGCACTCGACGCCACGATCATCGTCGCGTCGCTGACGATCGTGAGCCCGGCGGTCGTCGCGCTGTCCGCCGCCGGGGCCGTCGTACTCAACCTCGTTCTCGCGCTCAACCACCGTCCGGGGCGCTACCTCGGCCACTGAGCATCTCGGTCGCTGAGCCTCGGTTTTGGTTCAGCGGCTGAACCACGTAGGCTCCTGACTAACCGCTCGGTCAGGAGATCCCGTGGACGACAAGCAACGCAATCGCACGGTGGCCGTGCTGTTCGTGGGTGTGCTCATGGGCGCCCTGGACATCGCGATCGTGGGTCCGGCGCTGCCAGCCATCGAGGCCGAGTTCGGGCTGGACTCGCGAGCGGGGTCGTGGATCTTCAGCGCGTACGTGCTGACGAACCTCATCGGTACGCCGCTGATGGCGAAG
>Ga0209014_10002268_pt1 | contig 11191 bp, 10 predicted proteins | sample BarGraNGADG00212_FD_184491 | JGI IMG/M metagenome (GOLD analysis project Ga0209014, IMG submission 184491) | Arctic peat soil microbial communities from Barrow, Alaska - Barrow Graham LP Ref core NGADG0002-212 (SPAdes) (version 2) | ecosystem: Environmental > Terrestrial > Soil > Wetlands >... | reverse complement strand
ACGCAGGACCAGGATCTGGTCGGCGTCGCGCACGGTCGAGAGCCTGTGCGCGATCACCAGCGACGTGCGCCCCGCGAGGGCGGTCTTGAGGGCGCGCTGCACGGCGCGCTCGGACTCCGAGTCGAGGTGGGCCGTGGCCTCGTCGAGCACGACGATGTCGGGCGCCTTGAGCAACAGACGGGCGATGGCCAGCCGCTGTTTCTCGCCGCCCGAGAGGCGGTAGCCGCGGTCGCCGACCACCGTATCGAGGCCTTCGGGCAGGGCATCGATGAGCGGCAGGATCTGCGCGCGACGCAGCGCCTCGCGCAGGTCGTCGTCGCTCGCGTCCGGCCTCGCGTACAGCAGGTTGGCGCGCACCGTGTCGTGGAAGAGGTGCGCGTCCTGTGTGACCACGCCGATCACCTCGCGGAGCGAGTCGAGGGTGGCGTCGCGCACGTCCACGCCGTTGATGCGCACGGCGCCGCAGCGGACATCGTAGAGGCGCGGCACCAACTGGCTCACCGTCGTCTTGCCGGCGCCCGACGGCCCCACGAGCGCGATGAGCCGGCCGGGCTCGGCGCTGAAGCTCACGTCGCGCAGCACCTCCTGCGACGGCGCCTCGCCGAGCACCGCCACCGACTCGAGCGAGGCCAGCGAGACCTCCTCACGCGTGGGGTAGGTGAAGCTCACGTTGTCGAACTCGAGGCGCGCGGGCCCGCGCCGCAGCGCCGTGGCGCCGGGCTTCTCGGCCACCATGGGCGGGAGGTCGAGTACCTCGAAGATGCGCTCGAACGACACCAGCGCCGTCATGATGTCGACGTTGATGTTGGAGAGCGCCGTGAGCGGTCCGTAGAGACGGTTGAGGTAGGCCGTGAGGGCGACCACGGTGCCCACGTCGAGCGCGCCGCGCACGCTGAGCACGCCACCCCAGCCGTACACGAGCGCTGTGGCGATGGACGCGGTCAGAAAGAGGGCGACGAAGAAGAAGCGCGCGTAGATGGACTGGGTGACACCGATGTCGCGCACGCGGCCGGCGTGCCGCCGAAAGGCTTCGTCTTCGGCGGCAGGGTGGCCGAACAGCTTGACGAGCAGCGCCCCGGACACGTTGAAGCGCTCCACCATGGTGGTGTTCATTTCGGCGACGAGGTCGTAGCGCTCGCGCGTGATGGCCTGCAGCTTGCGGCCCAGCCAGCGTGCCGGCAGCAGGAACATCGGCAGCAGCACGAGCGCCACCAGAGTGAGCTGCCAGGAGAGGTAGAACATGATCCCCAGCACGATGGCGACGCTGATGAGGCTGCCGATCACGGTGGAGAGGACGTCGGTGAACGCCTCCTGCGCGCCGGTCACGTCGTTGTTGAGGCGGCTCACCAGTGCCCCGGTCTGGGTGCGCGTGAAGAACGCCAGCGGCATGCGTTGCACGTGGTCGAACACCTTGGTGCGCATGTCGTAGATGAGGCCCTCGCCCACGCGGGCGCTGATGAAGCGCTCGGCCAGCGTGAGCGCGGCGTCGGCGAGGGCCAGACCGGCGACCAGCATGGCGAGCGCCACGATCAGGCCGGTGTCCTTGCCGAGGATGCCCTTGTCGATGATCTCGCGGTAGATGAGCGGGTTGGCGGCGCTCACCACGGCGTCGATCACGACGAGCCCGAGAAAGCCTGCCAGCAAACGTTTGTACGGCGCCACGAAGCGCAGGATGCGCCGCGTCGTACCCTTGGCCACCTTGGCCGACTTGACGGCCTGGTCGCGGCGTAGCGAGCGGATCGCCGTGAAGGCGCTGGGGCCCATCACCCGCGCTCGCCGCACTCCTCGCCGGGCTCGTTGAGCACGGTGAGGATGTCGAGCAGCTGCTCCTGCTGAGCCGCTGTCAGGCGGCCGAACAGGGTCTCGGCGCTGGCTCGCCGCAGGCTGCCCATGTGCTCCATGAGGGCGAGGCCCTCAAGCGTGAGGCCGACCAGGACCGACCTGCGGTCGGTGGGGTCGGCCCGGCGCTGCACGAGGCCCGCCGTCTCGAGCGAGTCGATCATGGACGTGGCCGAGCGCGGCGCCACCTCGAAGCGCGCCGCGAGATCGCCGATCCGCACGGGCTCGCCGCGGCGCGCCAGGATGCGCAGCACGCGCGACTGGGCAAAGGTGAGCCCCAGAGGGGCCAGCTCCTTGACGGATGTGCGTCGAAGCCGCCACGAGGCGCGCGTGAGCGCCTCGGCGAGCGGGGACGCCAGGCCGCTGGCCTCGCCGTTCGCGGACTGGGGCTGGAGAAAGGTCATGGGGCGCTCCTCGCGACGTGGAACAGGTCAAACCTCATAGTGAGTCTGGCTGATAATGAGGTATCACCAAGATTCTCACGCTGCAAACCGGCTCGGCAAGGCGCGCGCGGCGATGTCGGGCGCCGGCGGCGCTACGTGCTCAATCACGTTCCCCTCGCCGCTTCTTGACTGACTGCCGAGCCTGTGAGACACTGTAGTCATTCTCCCCCACGGGTATATCCCGTGGCCCCCCCGGGATTGCGACCCCGGGGTTTTTCCTTTTCTGGAGGCAATCGTCAACCGCTGCGTCTTCCTCGTCGACGGCTTGAACCCGTATCACTCCGCACTCGACGGGGAGCGTGCAACGCGGCGTTCACTCCGACGGCTGTACGTCGCCGGCCTTTGTCGGTCGTACCTCCACGCCCTCCCGGGCCGCAGCGCCATCACTTCGATCGCGTACTTCTCGGCAGTGGCCCACCATCGCGAGTCCCGGCATGCGGGCACGGTCGCGCGTCAGGTGGCGTATTTCTCGGCCCTCGAGGCGACCGGCGTGCAACTCCATCTTGGCCACTTCAAGGCCAAGAGCCAGGCGTGTCCGCTGTGCGGCGGCAGATTCGTCGGTTGGGAGGAGAAGGAGACGGACGTGGCGATTGGTGCGAGGCTGCTGGAGCTCACGTGCAAGGACCTCTGCGATACGGTCGTCCTCGTGACCGGCGACACGGACCTCGTACCGGCAATGCGCGCGGCTCACCGTCTCGACCCGACGAAGGAACTTGTCGCACTGCTGCCCTATCGGCGGGTCAACCGCGAGCTCAGCCGGTGCGCCGATCGGGCGCTGACGATCCGCGTCGCAAGCTACGCGCGGCATCAGCTTCCAGTGTGACGAACGCTGTCGTCCCGCGCTGCCCGGGCTCACCTTCTCCTGACCGCATCCGCGCAGTGTGCGACAATGCCGGGGACAGGGAGGTAGCCGAGATGGTCGATCGCGAAAGTGTGCTCCACATCCTCGCTGCTCATCGCCCGGAGTTTCAGGCGATGGGTGTGCGCGAGCTCTCCATCTTCGGGTCGCTGGCGCGCGGTGAGGCTACTGAGGTGAGCGACGTCGACGTTCTCGTCGACTACGAGCCGGGCACACCGCTCAGTTTCTTCCGAGTCTGCGAGCTGCGGTACAAGATCGAGGATCTGCTCGGCGTGCCGGTCGATCTGGTGACCACCGGCGGGCTGCGCCCCGAGATCCGCGACGAAGTGCTGGGCGAGGCCATCAGTGCCGCGTAGGGACTGGCACCTGGGCGTGGCCGACATGTTCGACGCTGCCGAGACGGCGATCAGCTTGGCGGACGGGCTTGAGAAGTCCGAATTCCTGGCCGACCGTACCCTCGTCGACGCGTCCATCAAGAACATGAGCGTGCTCGGCGAGGCCGCCGCGCGCATCCCCGACGAGATCGCCCAGCAGTGGCCCGACGTACCGTGGCGCATGATGCGCGACATGCGCAACCTGATCATCCACGAGTACTTCGGAGTGAACCCTGACATCCTCTGGGGCACGATCAGCGACGACCTACCCATCGTCGTGTGCGAGCTTCGCCGCATTCTCGAGGGCGAGAAGCCGGAGACGCGCTGACGTCCCGGCGGCTCTCCGCAGCGGCCGGCCAGTTCAACTCCAAGAACCTTCCACTCGGTCTCCGTCCGTCGTATGTAACAGGATGTCGCGTCTGCGCTGCCGAACACCCATGCGAATGCGCCTGATCCCACCCACCATCGCTGAGAGCACGCAGAGTGGCGGCGAGCGAGCCGTGTTCGATGCTCTCGCGGCCACTTCGGCCGATCGCGCGGCCGGCGCTGGCGATGCGGCCGCCACCGCCGACACCGCCTCCTGGACCGTCCTCCACTCCTTCGACATCGCCGACCACCGCCGGCAGCTCGCCGGCGAGATCGACTTCCTCTGCATCGTGCCGGGCAAGGGCGTCCTCGTCGTCGAGGTCAAGGGCTGCCACGAGCTGCGCCGCCACGGCGGCGACTGGTACTACGGGCGCAGCGCCGAGCCCGACCACCGCGGGCCGTTCCGCCAGGCCTCCGACGCCATGCACAGCCTGCGCCGCAGGCTGGCCAAACTGCACGCGGAGTTCGACGGCATCCCCTTCTGGTCGGCGGTCTGCTTCCCGTTCATCGACTTCACCGAGACCTCGCCGGAGTGGCACTCCTGGCAGATCATCGACCGCCGCGCGCTGCAGGCGCAGCCGATCGCGCGGCTCATCGAGGGGGTGCTCGGCCAGGCGCGCAAGCGGCTGGTCGAGCACAAGGCCGGCTGGTTCCACCCCGAGAGGGGGGAGCCCACTCCCGCCCAGTGCGCTGCGCTGGTCAACGTGCTGCGGCCCGACTTCGAGTTCTTCGAGAGTCCCAAGTCGCGCCTGCTGCGGCTCGACGAGGAGGTGCGCCACTACACCGAGGAGCAGTTCGAGGCGCTCGACGCGATCGACTCGAACCCGCGCCTCGTCTTCGACGGACCGGCCGGCACCGGCAAGACGCTGCTCGCCATCGAGGCGGCGCGCCGCGCCGCGGCCGCCGGACGCCGCGTGCTGCTGCTCTGCTTCAACCGGCCGCTGGGCAGGTGGCTCCAGGAGGAGACGGCCGCGCTGGCGCCCGGCGTCACGGCGCGCACCCTGCACGAGCACCTGCGCCTGCTGGCCGGCATGGCTCCGACGCGCGCCCAGCGCTGCCGCCAGGAGTTCTGGCAGGAGGAGCTGCCAGGGATGGCCATCGAGGCTTTGCTCGAACGCGATGACAAGCGCTACCTCTACGACGCGATCGTCCTCGACGAGGCCCAGGACGTGCTCCGCCGCAGCTACCTCGACGTGCTCGACCTGAGCCTGCGGGACGGGCTCGCCGGCGGCCACTGGCGCTTCTTCGGCGACTTCACCTGGCAGCGCATCTACGACGCCGCGGCGCTGAGTGTGGATGAACTCCTCGACCCACGCGCCGACGCTCGCGCGGCCGGCGCCATGCCCATCTCCGCGATGCGCTGCGAGCTGCGCATCAACTGCCGCAACACGCCGCGCGTGGCCGGGCTTGCCTGCGCCTGCGGGCATGTGACCCCTGGCTACCGGCGCGTGCGCCGGCCCGACGACGACGTCGAGCCCGAGGTGAGGTGGTATGGGGACGGCGGCGAGCAGCTTTCGCTGCTCCGGGCCGTCCTCACCGAGCTGCGTGACGGCGGCTTCGGCGGCCCGCGCGTAGCCGTCCTGAGCCCCTACGGCAACGAGAGATGCGCCGCCGCCCACCTCACCGAGCAGCCCTGGCGCGACCGCCTCGACCCGCTCGTCAGGGAGCCGGGCGACGATGGTGGGGAGGAAGAGGACGTCGGCGACTGGCTGGCGGCCTGCATCCCCAGCGACCTCGACGCCGTCGACCTGCGCTCGGGGAAGATCAAGTACTCCTCGATCTATCGCTTCAAGGGCCTCGAGGCGCCGGCTGTGGTGATCACCGACGTCGAGGCCCTCGACACGCCGGCCCAGCGCTCGCTGCTCTACGTCGGCTGTACGCGCGCGCTGCACCGGCTGGTGATCCTTGCACACGAGCACCTGCGGGCGCAGCTGAGGGGATGATAGGCGGGCGGCTTCGCCGCCCGCCGCCGCGGCACCCGCGTGCGGCGGGCATCCGGCTCAGATGCCCAGCGTCTTGCGGATGTCCTTCATCAGCAGCACGAGGTGCAGCGGATGCGTCGGCGAGGGCTCGAAGCCGTACCTCTCGTAGAAGCTTCGGGCTGCGGCGTCCTTCGCGTGTACGAGCACGGCGCGCACCCCGATCAGACGCGCCGCGTCAGCCGAGCGAGCGAGCGCCTGGAACAACATGCTTTCGCCAAGCCCATGGCCCTGCTCGGACGAGTCGACCGCGAGTCTCACCAGCACTACGACCGGGATGGCTTGCTGACCCTGCCCCTTGGCGAGCCGTTCGGTCGCGTCCGCCGCCTCGACGCTGCCGGCGGCCAGGGAGTAGCAGGCGACGACGACCTCGCCCGGTGACGTTGCGAACCGGCGCAGGTGACGTTGCGACCGGCTCGCTCTCGTGGACTCCGCCACCGCGAAGTCCTACGATTGAGTCAGCTTGCACGGCGTGACCCACCTCACGCGCGGTGTCTGAATGGAGGGCAGCACCATGAGCGAAGCAGGGGCAGTCCAATGAGCTACAGCGACGTCCGCGCCCGCCTCAACTTGCTCGCCGTGCTCCCCAGCCTCGAGGACGTCGTGCGCGACGACCCGGAGATGCGGGCGCTCGTGAGCGCGGCCCGCCTCACCATCCGGTTCAGCGTCGCCGGCGGCCCGAGCATCAGCGTGCGCTTCGCCGGCGGCGTCTGCACGGTGGGGCCCGATCATGGGCCGCCGGCGGCGGCCGCAGGTGGGCCGGCGGGCGAAGCCGGCCCGGCCGCGGCCGGCGCCGCGGGGCCGGGCGCCCCAGGCGGGCCCGGCCCGACCGTCCGGCTCGTGTTCACCTCGGCGTCGCACCTCAACAGGATGTTCGACGGCGCCTCCCAGCCCATCCCCCTGTGGGGCTTCAACCACCTCGGCTTCCTCAAGAACGAGTTTACCGAGCTCAGCGATCGCATGGCCTACTACCTCACGCCCAGCGAGGAGCTCCTCGAGCACCCCGGCTACCTCGCGATGAACACGCTGCTCACGCTCAACACGGCGGCCTTCGCGGTGCCGGTCCTGCTCGGCCACGACCCCGACTGCATCCCGCTCCGCCACGGGCTCACGCAGGGCACCGTCGTTATCAAGGTGCTGCCCGACGGCCCCGCCGTCAGCCTCGTCTGCGGGGCCTCCGGCGTGCTCCCCGTCAAAGGCGAGCTGCCGCACCCCAGCGCACTCGTCCTTTTGCGCGACCTGCCCACCGCCAGCGCCTTCCTCAACGGCAAGCTCGACACGTTCGCCGCGGCGGTGACCGGCGACGTGCAGATCTGGGGTCGCATCGGCATGGTCGACACGCTTGGGCTGGTGCTCGACCGCGTGCCCAAGTACCTGACGCCGGCGGCGGAACCCGCGGCAACCGGCTGAGGAGGTCCGCGCAGCCATGGACACCTACTCGTTCGCCAAGTCACAGGAGCTCTTCGCCCGCGCGACCAAGGTGATCCCCTGCGGCATCCCCGGCCACTTCAGCCCGGCGCCGCTGGTGCCGCCGACCGCGTACCCGTTCTTCGCCGCCAGCGGCAAGGGCGCGCACTTCACCGACGTCGACGGCAACGACTTCATCGACTACATGTGCGCCTACGGGCCGATGGTCCTGGGCTACGACAACAAGGTGGTGCACGACGCCGCCGCCAAGCAGCGCAAGCTCGGCGACACGCTCGCCGCCCCCGCGCCGGTGATGGTCGAGCTGGCCGAGAAGCTCACCTCGATGATCGCCGCCGCCGACTGGGCGTTCTTCGCCAAGAACGGCGGCGACATGACCAACTACGCGACGATGATCGCCCGGACGGCCACCGGCCGCCCCCTCATCGTCGCCATCGAGGGCGGCTACCACGGCGTCGCGCCCTGGATGCAGGGGGCCGGCCACCACGGCGTCATCGCCGGCGACGTGGCCGGCTTCGTCCGCATCCCCTGGAACGACGTTGAGGCGTTCGAACGCGTCCTCGCCGAGCAGCACGGCCAGGTCGCCGGGTTCATTAGTACGCCGTACCACCACCCGACGTTCGCCGACAGCGAGCTGCCGGCCGAAGGCTACTGGCAGCGCATCCGCGAGCTCTGCGACCGCGAGGGCGTCGTGCTCATCATCGACGACGTGCGCTGCGGCTTCCGCCTCAGCCTGCGGGGTTCCGCCGACTTCTTCGGCTTCACTCCCGACCTTGCGTGCTATTGCAAGGCGATCGCCAACGGCTACCCGATCTCGGCGATCGTCGGCAGCGCGGCGCTCAAGGGCGAGGCCGCCAAGGTCTTCTACACCGGCAGCTACTGGTACCAGGCAGTGCCCATGGCGGCCGGGCTCGCCTGCCTCGCCGAGCTCGAGCGCCTCGACGCGCCCAAGCGGATGCAGGACTACGGCCGGGCGCTCACCGACGGCATGAAGCGGCTCGCCGACACGCACGGCTACGAGCTCAAGGTCAGCGGCGTCACGAGCATGCCCTACCTGCGTCTTACCGACGACCCTAGCCTCATGCTGCATCAGCGCTTCTGCAGCGAGTGCGCCCGCCGCGGCGCCTACTTCACCTCGCACCACAACTGGTTCATGAGTTGCGCGCACACGCAGGAGGACCTGGACCACACCCTGGCGATCGTGGACGACGCGTTCACGGCGCTGGAGAAGAGCCCCGAGGGGCAAGGGGGTAGCTGATGCCACTGTCACCCGAGGAGATCAGGAGCCTGCAGGCCAAGGCCGGGCAGCTGCGCTGCGACATGGTCGACGTCACGGTGTGGGCCGGCGGCGCCCACATCGGCGGAGCCCTCAGCATGGCCGACGTGCTCACCGCCCTGTACTACCAGTACCTCAACGTGAAGCCCGACGAGCCGGGCTGGCCGGATCGCGACCGCTTCGTGCTCAGCAAGGGCCACGGGGGCGTCGGGCTCGCCCCGGTGCTCGCGGACAAGGGCTACTTCGACAAGGAGCTGCTCAAGGAGTTCAACCACTTCAAGAGTCCGTTCGGCATGCACCTCGACGGCAACAAGGTCCCCGGGGTGGACGCGAGCACCGGCTCGCTCGGCCACGGGCTCTCGATGGCGCTGGGGATGGCGCTCGGCGCCAGGTTCCAAAAGCAGACCTGGCGCACCTACTGCCTGCTCGGCGACGGCGAATGCAACGAGGGCTCGGTGTGGGAGGCGGCGATGGCCGCGCACCACTTCAAGGTCGACACCCTGACGGCGTTCGTCGACCGCAACCAGATGATGATCGACGGCCGCACCGAGGACATCATGAGCCTCGAGCCGCTGGCCGCGAAGTGGACGGCCTTCGGCTGGGAGGTGCGCGAGATCGACGGCCACGACTTCGCCCAGATCGGCGAGGCCATCGAGGGCGCCCAGGCGACGAAGGGCGCCCCCACCGTGGTCATCTGCAACACCGTCAAGGGTAGGGGCGTCGACTTCATGGAAGACCAGGTCAAGTGGCACTACGGCAGCATCGACTCGGAGCTGGCCGCCAGGGCGAAGGCGTCGATCACGGGAGGCGTGTCATGACCGAGGCCACCGGCACCACCTGGAACGTGTACGACGCCAACACACTGACGCAGGCCGAGATCTACGGGCGCGTGCTCTGCGACCTGGCCGAGGCCGACCCGCGCATCGTGGCGCTCACCGCCGATCTGGCGCGCAGCACCAAGATCGGCGTCTTCCAGGACAAGTTCCCCCAGCGCGTGTTCAACGTCGGCATCGCCGAGCAGAACCTCTTCGGCATCGCCGCCGGCATGGCCAAGAGCGGCCTGCTGCCGTTCGTGAGCACGATGTCGGCGTTCGCCAGCATGCGCGCCCTCGAGCAGGTGCGCACCGACATCTGCTACCAGAACCTCGACGTCAAGATCATCGCGACGCACGGCGGCGTGAGCTTCGGCCAGGCCGGCACCACGCACCACTGCACCGAGGACATCGCCATCCAGCGCTCGCTCGCCAAGATGTGCGTGATCGTGCCGGCCGACGGCTGGGAGACGGCCAACGCCGTACGCGCCGCGGTGCAGCGCCCCGGCCCCGTATACATCCGTCTGGGCCGGGGCTTCGAGCCCACCCACTACGAGAACGACGACTACGGCTTCGAGATCGGCAAGGCGGTGACGATCAACGAGGGCACCGACATCACGGTCATCGCCTGCGGCGTCGCTGTCTATCACGCCGCCGAGGCCGCCAAGCTGCTCAAGGACCAGGACGGCATCAGCGTGCGCGTCCTCGACCTGCACACGATCAAGCCCATCGACGAGGAGGCGATCCTCAAGGCCGTCATCGACACGCGCCGCATCCTCGTGGTCGAGGAGCACAACGTGATCGGCGGCCTCGGCAGCGCCGTCGCCGACGTGATCGCCGCCAGCGGCAAGGGCTGCGCTTTCGCCAAGAGCGGCCTGCCCGACTGCTACAGCGAGGTCGGCTACCCGGAAGACCTCTACGCGCACTACTGCATCGACGGCGACGGCATCGTCGGCACGGTGCGTGAGCTGCTGCACCGCGAGTTCGAGGCCGACGAGGACTGGGAGGACGAGTTCTGATGGGCGCGACCGCTGCGCCCCGCGCCCCGGCCAACGAGCTGCCGCAGGCGCGCACCCGCGAGTTCCTCAGGACGCGCCTCTTCCTGCGCGCCGCGCTGCCTACGGTCAAGGTGCTGCTCGAGGACGACCCGGCGACGGCGAAGCGCTTCGCCGGGGTGAACGCCGTAGTGCAGTTCGTGGCTAAGAATCAGCCGCGCGCCGTGGGCGCCTATCTCTGGTTCGAGAGCGGCGAGGTCCGCGTGGAGCAGGGGTTCTGGGATGCCGGCGGCGGCGCGCCGAGCCCGGACATCACCTTCACGTTCGCCTCGCTGCAGAAGCTCAACGACTTCTTCGCCGGCAAGACGGTGCTGCCCGGCATCAAGGGGTTCCACCGGCCCGGGCTGCTGGCCAAGGTCGTGCAGCTCCTCCTCGCCCTCAAGCTGATGCTTCCGAGCGCGAACCCCACGGACCCGGCCAAGCGGCGCCTCAAGATCAAGCTCACCCTGTACATGATCACCACCGCCCTGAGCCAGTACAACAAGGGCGGCGACCGCGAGATGCAGCGCTGGACGGCCAAGCAGCCCGACCGCATCTACCAGTTCTCGGTCGAGCCCGAGGGCATCGCCGCCTACCTGCGCGTGCGCGGCGGGCAGACGAAAGCCGGGCGGGGCGTCTACGAGCGCCGCCGCCCCTTTGTCCACATGTGCTTCCACGGCGTGGACGGCGCCCTCGCGGTGATGAACAAAGAGGTCGACTTCGTCGAAGGCGTTGGCAAGGGCTTCGTGCGCATCGACGGCTCGCCCGAGTACGCCGCCAACCT